>WNGG01002918.1_pt1 | contig 28782 bp, 23 predicted proteins | sample 5400661 | NCBI WGS metagenome assembly WNGG01 (sample SAMN13153372, study PRJNA577476) | soil metagenome | isolation source: 100 cm soil or saprolite under Garry oak tree replicate 1 | place: USA:California | collected 2016-06-15
TCGCCATCTGCAGCGGGAAGGCCATGTTGTCGTAGACGCTCATGTGCGGGTAGAGGGCGTAGGACTGGAAGACCATGGCGATGTCGCGGTCCTTGGCGGCCACGTTGTTGACCACCCGCTCCCCGATCCGGATCTGGCCTTCGGTGATCGACTCCAGCCCGGCCAGCATCCGCAGCGCCGTCGACTTGCCGCAGCCCGAGGGCCCGACCAGGACCATGAACTCGGTGTCTGCGACCTCGACGTTGAAGTCTTTGACGACCGTGATGTCGGCGGTGTAGCGCTTGACCACGTGGTCGAAGGTGACTGATGCCATCTCTTTACCCCTTGATGTCTGGCCGGGTTGCCAGCACCCCCACATCTCAATTCTATTGACCTGTGGACAAATCGCAATCGGGGGGTGGCCGGTGAGCGTACGCCTATGGAACACTGCGTCGGATGGTAGGCGGGGGGAGCTTCCCAGACGGCTTCCTCTTTGGGGCGTCGGTTTCGGCGCACCAGGTGGAAGGCGGCAACACCAACAGCGACTGGTGGTGGTGGGAGCACAGGGAGGGCTCACCGTGCATCGAGCCTTCTGGGGATGCATGCGACTTCTACCACCGTTATCGAGAGGACATAGCGCTGGTGGCCGATATCGGGCTGACGTCGTTTCGATTCAGCATCGAGTGGGCGCGGATCGAGCCCTCTGAGGGCGAGTTCTCGCTGGCCACCCTCGACCATTACCGTCGGGTGCTGGCCGCGTGCCGCGAGCACAGGATCGTCCCCATGGTGACCTTTCACCACTTCACCCTGCCCATGTGGCTGCACGAGCTCGGCGGGTTCACGCATGACCGCTTCCCCGAGCTGTTCGCGCGCTACTGCGATCGCGCCGCGGCGGCCCTTGGCGACCTGATCGGATACGCGTGCACCATCAACGAGCCCCAGGGCCTCGGTCAGAGCGGATATGTCCTCGGCATCAACCCGCCCGGCCACACAGAGGACCGCGAGGGCGCTCGACGCACAAACGACAACCTCCTCAAGGCGCACCAGCTCGCCGCGGCCGCGATCCGGTCGCGCGCAAAGATCCCTGTCGGCGTCTGCCTCGCCCTCCCCGACATCCAGTACGAGGATGGAGCCTCGAGGGGAACCACGTCGCTTGAGCTGGAGTCGCTCGTCAACGACCAGTTCTTCGAGCTGGCGCGCGACGACGACTACATCGGCGTGCAGACATACACGAGGTTTCGCATCGGACCGGAAGGCCCGCGGAGCCCGGGCCACGACTGGAGCGACACTTCACGCGATTTCGACGAAACGGAGAACACCACCCAGATGGGCTACGACTTCTATCCCCAGGCCCTAGGCGGGGCCATCCGGCGCGCGTGGACGAGCACCGGGGGTCGCATCCCGATCCTTATCACCGAGAGCGGTGTCGCCACGCGCTTCGATGAGAGGCGCATCGCGTACATCGAGGCCGCCATCGCCGAGGTGAAGGCTTGCCTCGCGGAGGGCATCGACATCCGGAGCTATGTCTACTGGTCGCTGCTCGACAACTTCGAGTGGGCGTTCGGGTTCAAGCCGACTTTCGGGCTGGTCGCTGTCGACAGGGCCACACAGGCGCGGCGGCCCAAGCCGAGCGCGTACTGGCTGGGGGAGCTCGCACAGGCTGAGCGGCGATCGGCTTTGCGTTGATGAGCGCTCCCCACCCGGCTGCGCTCGCTTTGCGAGCGGAGCCGACCTCCCCACAAGGTGGGGAGGGGAGCCCACCTGGCCGACCTCCCCACAAGGTGGGGAGGTGAGCACACCCTACAGACCTATGATGCGGGGAAGGGAATGCGACCCAACCTAGAGACGGCGTCCGGGCTGGCGGCCGTGCTTCGCGGCGTGGTCGCAGACATGCAGCATGCCTCCGGAGCCGACATCGTCTCCATCTTCCTTTACGAGGAGACGACCCGGACCTACTACGCGCCCTTTGCCACCGGCCAGCCCCAGGAAAGTCTCCTCGACTCACTCGCAGACATGACCTCGCAGCTGGGCCGCTACCTCGCGGACCGCGCCCAGGACAAAGTCCCCGAAGAGCTGGGCATCCACAACTACGGATCGACCGTGTGGCTGACGGTGATGCGGCAGAAGCTCGTCGCGAGGGACGCCCCAGCGGAGATCGACAGCACGTTCATCCGGCGCTACCAGGTCCAGTCGACCATCGGCCTTCCGCTCATGGTCGGAGACCGGCTGCTGGGTCTCGTCTACATGAACTTCCGCACCCGCGAGCACGTCCCGGACGACGCCGGCCTGAAGGAGCTGGAACGGCGTGCGAACGCCGCCGCCATCGCCGTGCAGGCGGTGCTCGCCGACTCGGAGCGCGACGCCCTCGAGGGCCTCGGGCGGTTGACCGCGCTCCTGACCACACCGATCGGTGACGAGCGGACCGACGTCAAGGAGCTGCGCCGAATCCTATCCATCGCGCTCGCCGACCTGCTCATGGCGAGCGACCTCGATGCTGCGGCCGTATACCAGTTCGCGTCTCAACGCACAAGCCTGGAGCTGGTGACCGCGCATGCACCGGTGGCCGCGCCTCCCCGCATCGACCGCCATGACGCCAGCGTCCCGTGGGAGTCCCATGTGACCAAAGCGGTGGCGGCCGGCACAGCCGCGGCCGAGCTTCACGTGATCGCCACGTACACGCTCGGCGGGCCGCAGGAGCCGCACGGGTACCTGGTGGTGCTCAGCCGCGATCCCCTGGCCACGGTCCGCAGGCCACCCGCGACCGAGGTCCTGCTCAAAGCCGGCGCCGACCTCATCGGCGGCGCCCTCGCGAGCCGCCGTCTGATCGCCGGTCTCGAGAACAGCAACCGCCTGCTCGGCGCGCTCGGCAACATGACCGTGGCCATGCTCCGCCCGGGGTCGAGCCGGCACGATGTGATCAACTCCGTCGTCGATCACCTGACCGACGCCTCCGTGCCCGAGTTCGACTTCAACTTCGCGACCGTCTACCTGCTCGAGGAGCGATCCGACGGAACCGAGGCCGTGCGCATGGCCGCCGGCGCTGCGGCGACGACCACGATCGCGGCCGCCGAAGCGACCAGGGGAGATGGGGCCACGCACAAACAGCGAGTTCCACGATGGGCTCTCGACGAGGATCGCGAGCTCTCCGCCGACGACGTCCTGGTTTACGTCGCGCGTAGCCGGCAGGCCGTGATCGTCGGCCCGCTCGGCGCGGGCGTGGAGGCGGACCGCAGCGACGTCGTCACCGGCGCCATCCCCGAAACCGCGACCTGGACCGACGTGCCGGTGGTGTGGAGCGACGGCACGACGATGGCGCACGTCGCCGCGTGCCTGATCGGCGAGAGCAGGAGCAAGGATGATCGCCGCCCGGCGCGTGGCCAGCCGCCTTTCACGCTCGCCGGCGAAGTCTTCCAGAGCGGAGGCCATGCCGACCTGATCCGGATCTTCCTGCCCTTCGGCTCGGACCTGGCCCCCCTTGCGACCGGTGTGCTCGAGGTCGGATACCACCGTTCGTACGAGCGCCGGCCCGACTGGGGTCAGGTGGAGGCGCTGCGCGCAGCCGCCGCACAGGTGGCGATGGCCGTCGAGACCGCGCGCCTCTATGAAGACGCCAGGCGCCACGGCGAGCAGCTCGAGCTCAGCGCCGACATCAGCCGCTCGATCGCCTCCACCATCGACCTGGATCAGACGCTTCGGCTGGTGGCGCAAAACCTCGCACGACTTGTCGACGCGTCGCTGTGTCAGATCGCGCTCTACGAAGAGGATCGAGAAGGCTGGTACGGGGCGGCCGCATCAGACCAGGAAGACCTGTGGCGCCGCCAGCACGGCGAGCGCTCCGAGCCCTCCTTTCTGTTCGACGTGCTCGACCGCGGCGAGCCCGTCGTCATCGAGGACGCGGGCTCGAGCGAGCGCGTGGGCGCCACATATGCGCGCGCATTCGGGGTCAAGTCCCTTCTCGCTCTACCGCTCGTGGCGGACGGCCAGCCCATCGGCGCCGCCGTGCTCGCCGAGCGCGATCGCAATCGATCGTTCACCCCCGAGGAGGTGCAGCGCGCACAGGGTCTTGCGCTGCAGGCTGCGGTGGCCATCAAGAACGCGCGCCTGCATGCCCTCGCTGAAGAGGAGCGCCACCTGCAGAAGGACTTCGTCCTCATCGGGTTCGGGCAGTGGGGCCAGAAGGGGTACCAGCATCTGCTGACCCTCAAGCAGTTCTTCAACTTCCGGACGCATGTCGTCGAGCAGGATTCGCCTGGCGCGCACGAGCGTATCGGGGCGCTCGAGGAAGAGGTACGCGCTCACGGCGACGCCTTCTACTGGGACAGCCCTGCTTCCCCGGCGCATGACCAGCTCGAGCGCGAGCTCGAATCCAGCTCGTATGTCATCACGTACATCGCGACGCCCGCCGCGACACACCTGCCCACCCTCGCCCTCTACTACGACCTGAGCGACGTCGTTCTCATCGAAAAGCCCCTGGGCGCGCCCCCGGAGGCATATCGGGAGTTCCTCGACACAGCGCCCGGCGGAGTGGAGATCGTCGCCGCCGACCATTACTACTTCAAGCTGGAGGTCCGGCTTCTGCAGCTGCTGCTCACAGAGGAGCGCACGCTGCGCGACTTCCTCGACAGCGTCGAGGAGATTCGCATCGAAATCCTGGAGCAGCAGCCGCTGACGGGCGCCGCGGCAGACATCGGGGTCATCGCCGACCTCATCCCCCATGCCTTCGCGATCATCTCGCTGCTGACGCCGATCGACCACATCCAGCTTGACCCAGACGCGCCGTTGATGATCGGCCGCCACGAAGGACTGCAGGGCCAGCGCGAGAGCTACGCGCGCATGAACGGGACCTTTGCGTACAAGGGCCGGTCGGTGCGGCTGGTGATCGATGCCGGCAAGGGCGCCGAGAACGCGAAGTGGATCAAGCTCAGCGGGGAGCGCCGCGCAGCGGGGCGAAGCCCGAGCTACAAGTTCGACTTTGGACGCGGTGAGGCGATCGATGGCACGCAGGCGACGGTGCGGGCCGCCGTGCGCCGGATTCGCGAGCCCGGCGTCCCCGACAACGCGCACCTGAACATGCTCCGCCACGTGATCGAGAAGCGGCACCCCGCAGTCGGCATCCTTTCCATCCGGGAAGCGATTCGGGCCAACCAGCGCGTGCGAGAGCTCGAGGCGATGGCGGTCGACCTGCTTGCGCGCGGGGAGTGGACGAGCTACCCGGTCGGCAGCCGGCCGGCGTTCGAGACTGCACGCGCCGAGACGGCGGCTCGATAGACGGCCTCGTAGCCGTCGCCCATCTGCTCGGGCCCAAAGCGTTTGGCGGTGTGCTCCACGCACCGCCGTAGATCGATCTCGGCAAGGCGGACGTAGCCCCTGACCAGCCCATCGAGGTCTTCGCCCAGCCAGCCTGTGATTCCAGGTTCCACCACCTCGACGGCCGCGCCGCGGGCCAGGGCGAGAACCGGAGTGCCGCTGACCATCGCCTCGACCATGGCCAGGCCGAACGGCTCCGCCCACTGAATCGGAAAGATCATCGCCCTGGCTCGTGCAAGCAGCCGAGCTTTGTCTTCGCCGGCCACGTTTTCGTGCCACGACACCATCTGGCCGAGGTGCGGCTCGATCTCGTTTTTGAAGTAGTCCTCCGCGCCGGGATCGATCTTGCCCGCCAGCACCAGGCGTACCCCCAGGCGGCGCGCGACCTCGATGGCGAGGTGCTGCCCCTTGGCGGGATTGATCCGGGCGAGCTGGATGATGTAGTCCTCTTTCTCATCCGGCGGAACGGGTCGGTATCCGGACGGATCGATGGCGTTGTAGACGATTCCTCTCCAGTCGACGCCTCGGCCCTGCTCCATGTGCGAGCGGCTGATGGCGACCAGGTGGACGCGGTCGTCGACCTCGGCGAGGAAATCGGATTCAGCGGCCGTCAGGGCGTTGTGCAGCGTGGCGACGATAGGAGTTGAAAGAGCGGCGGTCGCGGCGACAAGGATCCCGGTCAGGCCCGAGTGGTCGTGGACGACGTCGTAGCTGCTCGCCCGCACCTGCTGATAGGCACGGTGAAGGAACAGCTTCTCCCGTGGCGATTGGTCTGGCGTTCCGAGCAGGCCGGACCAGCGCGCGGGCGCGAGCGCGACAGATTCGAACGGTCCGTGAGTGCCCTCCTGGCCGATCACTTTCACGTGATGCCCGCGTCGGTGAAGCTCGCGCGCAAGGGTGAACGCCACGAGCTCGACCCCGCCGTACCCGGCAGGCGGCACCGGAAACCACGGGGTCACGATCATTGCGATCCGCATGGGCTCAACACTAGAACGCTCAGATCAGCTCCAGCCAGGGCGCGGTACCCCGAATCACCTCCAGCCCCAAGGGCGCGTCGACGTCGATCGAGCTCGACCCGTCCTGGTTCCGCTCGACCGCGACGCGGACCTGATGCGGTCCTATCCGCACGCGGTCGAGCGTGAGGCGTGGGCACCAGGGCGGCAGCGCGGGATCGACGTACAGCTTGCCCGCGGGCATGTCCGGCTCCAGACCGAGAAGCACGCGCACCATCTGCAGCACGGCTCCCGCTGACCACGCCTGGGGCACGTTGGCCGTTCGGTAGGGCACGGGCACCGCAAACCCTTCCTTGCGCAGTCCTGAGAAGAGCTCAGGCATCTGGATGTCCTCGAAGCACATCACCGCTCCCAGCAGGCCGTCGATGATCTGCCAGGCCTCCTCGACCAGCCCATAGCGGCGCAGCCCAGCCGCCGCGATGATGCTGTCATGCGGCCACACGGAGCCCCGCTGGTATGAATGCGGATCGTAAGAAGGATGCTGATCTGACAGCGTGCGGATGCCCCAACCGCTGAACATGTCAGGCTTCATCAGGCGCTCGCCTGCGAGCCGCCCCGTCGAGGACTCGAGGACTCCCATCCATAGGCAGTGGCCTGGGTTCGAGGTGACGGTGCGCAACGCCCGCTTTTTGCCGTCGAGTGCAAATGCGACCTCATTGGTCTCGTCCATCCAGAAGCTATCGCGGAATCGTCGCCGCAGCTCTGCGGCCTCATGCCGCAGGTTGCGAGCCCGTTCGCTATCGCCCCACGCCTCGAAGAGCGGGGCGATCCAAGCTTTGGCGCCGTACGCATAAGCCTGCATCTCGCACATCGCGATCGGCGGCTCAGGGAACACGCCGTTCTCGTCGAGCACGCCGTCATGCGCGTCACGCCACGCCTGGTTGCGGTAGCCGCTGGGTGTTCGAGGCCCGTACTCCTGAAAGCCATCGCCGTCGCGATCGCCGTAGCGATCGATCCACTCGAGGCATCTCTCCGCTACCGGCTTGAAGGGCGCCAGGGCTGCGGCGTCACCCATCCAGCGGTAGCTCTCGGCCAGCAGCAACAGGTACAGGGGCGTGGCGTCGGCGGTGCCGTAATAGGGGCGATGCGGGACGAACCTGAAGTGCGCCCACTCCCCCACCCTCAGCTCGTGGGGGATCTTGCCTGGCTCGGCATCGCGTTCGGGATCGTCCACGTCGGACTGCCACCTCGCCAGCTTCTCCAGGGTTCCGATGGCGACTGTCGGCTCGGCGATCAGCGCCTGCATCGACGCGATCAGCGAATCCCGGCCGAACAGGGCCATGAACCACGGGAGTCCTGCTGCGGGCATCCAGTGGTCGGTCGAGGAATCCTGCTCGTGCAGCCGCAAGGCCGCAAAATCCTCTATCGCGCGCTCGTAAGCGAATTTGAGGCGGATATCGGCAGGCTCGATCTGTGACACCGACCGCTGCCAGGTCAGCGACTGGCGCTCCCCTTCTTCCTCGCCTTCTTCGTCGAACGGGCAGGCCAGGGCCAGGATCGGCTGCGCCTCCTCGCTGGTGAGCAGGTCGTACTGCAGGCACAGCCGCCACTCCTCACCGGGCTGAAGATCGACCGGGAACCGCAGCGAGCCGTTGGCGTACGTGATGCCTGCTCGGTCGGTGAGAGTTCGCACGACGCACCTTCGGACGAAGTCGGCGTTCCGGTAATGGGCCTCGAGGCTGTTGGGCGGCGACCACAGAGTCTGCAGCTCCGGCCGGCGCCACCACTGATGCCATCGCACCTCGAAGAGATCGGCGAAATCGCTCTCGATGGCAATCTCCAGGAGCAGGCTGAGGGCAGCACGCCCGTAGCTGCGCAGAGTCAGGTCCTCGTGCATCTCGTGCAGCCCGATCAGGCGGTCCACTGTCACCGCCACGCGCGCGCCGCGCATGTCGCCTTGCGCGTTAGTGATGTCGTCCGCGATCAGATGCCAGCGTGCGTGTCGAAAGGAGAGGCGCACCGACGCCACGGATTCCGGCCGCCGGCCGTTGATACGGATCTCGTGGCGTGAAACAAAGCGCGTGTCGTCCGAGTAGAGGCCGCAGTCTCCGGCGGCGAGCGGAATGTTGCCGTGCTGGTCCGTGACCAGGAACGTGGCGCCGTGGTTGATCTTGATGGTCGGGGTCGGATGAACCGCCGAGATCAAGGTGCGCCGGGGGGCGCTCTGGGTTCCGCCTGCGGCGCCTTTGCGCCGCGGCCGCGCAGATTTCGTGGCCATCGAGCGATTGACTACGTTAGCTGGTGCGGACAAGCTGCTGGTTGGTACCGGCCTCGACAGGCCGATTCCGCGCTTTTGGCGCCAAACGAGCGCTTCCTAGGTTCGGATTCCGCACTTTTGGCGCCAAACGTGCGTTTAGCCCGCGAGCCGGTGGTCAGGCCGCCGGCACGACCTCGGCGGGCCGTTTGCCCACCACGCGGACCAGCACCGCGGAGGAGGCGATGGTCAGCACGACCGTCGCCAGCATCGCTGTGAAGAGCTCGGATGGGATCAAGGCCTGGCTGAGCATGATCGAGGCCAGCACGAAGCTGAACTCGCCCACCTGACCGAGGCCGATGCCCAGCTGCCAGTGGCGCACGTCCTTGAGTCGGGCCAGCCGGCTCAGCAGAACTGAGGGCAGGGCCTTGGCGACGACAACCGCCACCACGAGGAACCCTATCCACGGCAGCGCATCGGGCAGAGCAAAAGGATCGATGAGCGTGCCAAGAAGGACGAAGAACAAGACGGCGAACAGATCTCGGAAGGGCAGTATGCGACGGCGGGCCTCAGCCGCTGACGGGCTCTCCCCGATGGCGAGGCCGGAGACGAAAGCGGCCAGCGCAAGCGGCACGCCGAAGTAACGCGCGCCCAGACCGGCAAGCGCAAGTCCACTCCCGACAGAGAGCATCAGAAAAAGGTCGTGCTCCGCATGCAAGAGCCGGAGCAGCCGAGGCAGCACCCAGGCCGCGATGACGACGACGACCACGTAAGCGACCATCGCACCGGCTGCCTCGAGCGGTGGCCGCGACGACAGGCCCAGAAACGCGAGCAGCAGCAGAGCGATCGCGACGCCGGTCATGTCCTGCAGCACGCTCCAGCTGAGCAGGGCCTCCTCGGTCGGGCGGTTGGTGGTGCGGCGCTTGCTGCGTGTGATGTTGACCACCACCACGCTCGACGAGAGCGCGATCGAGAGGCCGATGAGCGCCGCGCCGTTCATGCTCAGGCCCAGGGCCAGGGCGGCGGCGCCGACCAGGATCGTCGTCAGGAGCGTTTGCGCAGGAGCCGCCCACAGCACCGAGTCTCGATTTCGGACGAGGCGCACCGGATCGATCTCGATGCCGACCTCGAAGAGCAGCAGGACGACCCCGATGTCCGCCAGCACCTCCAGCTGGCTGTGGTCCGCGACGTAACCGGGCGTGAACGGCGAGACGATCAGCCCGGCCACCAGGTAACCCAGGACGGCGGGCAGGCCCAGGCGGCGAGCCAGCCAACCGGCGAACATCGCCAGGAGCAAGAGGACGCCGATCTCCAGCACCGCGGGCGCGGTCTGCAGCGGGGGCAACCCGGCCAACGGCATCATCTCAGCGTCGATTGTCTACGTGTCGATTCCGCACTTTTGGCGCCAAACGCGCGCTTTCCAGGCTCGGATTCCGCACTTTTGGCGCCAAACGCGCGCTTAGGGCGAGATCACGGAATCCGAATCGCCGCGACCACCTGCTGCTGATAGTGCTGTGGGTTCGTGCCGTCGTCGTAGGTGCTGACGAAGGTGGCGTAATCGATCACTCCGGCGAAGTCGTTGCCGAAGTAGTCGCCGATGAAGGTGCCGATGCAGGCCGGGCAGCTCGTGTGCGGGGCGTTCAGCTGGGGATCGAAACCGTGCTGCGAGATTCGGATGTTGTGCCCGATCGGCTGCAGGTTGGCTCGGAAGAACTGCACGCTGGCGTTCACGCAGTAGTTGACGGCACCGTACGGCGGGAGGCTGCCCGCGTAGCGTGGGTTGACCTGATCTAGAGCGATACCGGCGGCGGCCGCCTCAGCGCTGCCCTGCGATGCGCATGGCAGGCGCCGGTCGTAGAAGTTGACGCTGATCGTGCCAGTGGCGCTCGACGCCAGCTGCGGTTGAAACTCGTCGACCGGAGCCCAATTGTCGTTGACCCGAATGGGTGAGGTCCACGTTGCGCCCCCGTCGTAAGAAGCAGTCAGCAGGACGTTGCCGACTCCAGCGCTGTAGTCCTCGTAGGCCACATAGAGCGGATACCGCCCACCGACCTTCTGGCTGCCAATCGTGAAAGTGGTCTCGATGCCGTCCCGGAACGTGGTGTTCGCATACCTGGCTGGAGGGGCGGCGATATTGTCAGCGACCACCGAGGCAACGCTCCAGCTCGCGCCACCATCTGCGGACTTGATCATGGTGATCTTGTCGCAGCAGTACCCCTTCTCCGGGGCGGTGTTTGTGAGCGGCGTGTAGACGACGCCGTCTGGATCGACATGCGGGAGCACGTAGCTCACGCCCTGGGGGTTGTTTGGGCCGTCGGGAAGAATGGCCGGGGTCGACCAATCGCTGTGAGTGCCGTCTGGAAACGCCTGGGCGTAGGCGACGAAGGTCTTCGCGGTGCAGCAGCCGTCGAAGAGAGCCCACAGGGCATAGACGCGGTTGAAGAAGGGGCTCCCCGGGTTGGTGTCGACAGCAATCCACTGCTTGTCCGGCTCGCGGCCCTTGGAGTCGTAAGTAGCCACATAGTCCGGGTGGCCGCCGTGCTGCGTGATCCAGTCCCCGGCACCGGTAGCGCCATGTTTTCGAACCGCGACCGAGATCACCTCAGGCGAGACGCTCGGGTTTGGCTCCTTGTTTTGATTGATCTGGAAGTTATGACCGCCGTCGGGGGTGTAATAGAACTCGTAGGGCAGATTCAGAAGGTAGAAGTTTCCGTATGAGTCGAATGCTCCTATCGGATCGGTGTTGTCAGTCCAGCCTTCATAGCCCGGGATGTGTCCCTGAACCGGCCAGGTCGCTCCGCCGTCAAAGGACTCGTAGAAGCCGAGCAGGTGGTTGTAACCCTCGGCACTGACGAACCACTTGACCGTTCCGATGATGTGGTTGGGATTGGTGGGATCGACCCGTATATCCGACTCCGAGTGATCCTTGACCAGCATCGGGATGCTTGCGGGATAGCCCGGATTGCTGCCCGCCTGCGTCGCGTAGGGGCCCAGGTCCTCGCCCGTGGTGCTGGCACCATTGCAGGGGGACATCCCGGTATAGCCGTCGTTGGGCCCATTGCTGGTGAAGAACGGCGCCTCCGGCGTGTAGCAGCTGACCCGCTGGGTGGTCGCGAACACGTTGGTGACCCCGCTCGCTGTGAAGCTCGCGGCGTAAGCCTGATCCGACTGCGCCCTCGGTGAAGCCGCTCCGCCGGCGACGGGCGTCATACCAAAGACAAAGGCCACAACGGCACACACGAAGACCGCGAGATGGCGTCCCCGCTCCATGATCTCCCCCTTCGACTATCTGAGTGCGTTCGCCAGCATCAATTCTATGGCGTCGCCCGGAGAGCCTCGACGGCTCCCAGCATAGATCTGATGTCCGCGTAGCTCGAGTCGTCCACGGAAACGAAACGTTCCACCAGCCCGCGCGCGAGCCCGGGGTCGTCGAGGGAGGTCACGACGGACTTCACCTCCTGCGTCAACCCTTCTGAGGCGGCGGCCGTCGCCACCAGCGGCTGGATCGTCGAAGGGCCGAGAACGTCGATGACCCTGATGCGGCCGGCAAGCTCTGGGTGATCGCGAAGCTCGACTGCAAGCACCTGCGAGTCGACGGCTGATGCGTCCAAATCGCCTGCCGCCACCCTCCGTACCGATTCCTGGTGATAGCCGGTCATCTTCCAGCGGCCGAAGAATGCCGGCGTTTCGCCCATCTCCAGCAGATGGTGGAGCGTGACCAGGTAGCCGGAGTGGGAGTCGGGCTCGTTGTAGGCCCATGAGCAGCCGCGCAGGTCGCCGAACCCCTGCGCTGAGCTTGTAGATGGAACGATCACGTCCGAGAAGTAGATCGGCCTGCCGCCATATCGGTGCCCGGTGAGGACTGGCGCCGCTATCGCTCGCAAGCCGCAGCCGCTGAGGCGCACATACGGGAGACCACAAAGGAACGCGAAGTGCACCGTCCCATCCGTCAGCTGCCCGAACGATCTCCCCGTCACCAACGAGGTGGGCCGGCCCAGCGCCTCGCCGGCTGCCTGGGCAACGAGCTCGTAAACGGGCCGGATGCTGGGGGCCAGGTAGGTCGCGAAGACCAGCTCGCGCGTCACCCGGTCAGCGTACTCACCGGCGAGGTCAATCGCTTTCGGGAGGATACTTCTCGTGCAGCGACTCGCGCGTGGCCACCCGGAGGCATTCAAAGCAGACCGGGACCTCGCAGCTCCGCTCGTCGCAGAACTCGCAGACGTCGATCGTTCTCTCGCAATTCCTGCACTTGACCAGCTGGATCATGGCTTCGCTCATCTCTCCCGCCTCAGCTCACCTGCGACGTCCTTTTGCAGGAGCAAGCCCACCAGGCGACCATCGGACGTCGTTATGGGCGCGCTCTCGCTGTTGTGCTCCACCATGAAGTGGGCCATCTCGTGCAAGGAGACGAAGGGCCTGAAGGTGCTTGGCGCGGGTCTCATCGCCTGCTCGATGCGAAGGTCTGCGTCGCCGGCCAGCTCTTTCGACCGCAGCAAGCCGAGCACGACACGCTGCTCGTTGACCACTACGGCCGCGTCCCAGCCCGCAGCCTTGACGCGTTCCCTGACCGCACCAAGCTTCTCGCTCAACGTGCAGGTGGGCACGTCCCGGTGGGCGATGTCGCCGGCTCGGGGGTGCTGGGTGTTCGTGCCCTCGGTCGGCCAACCGGCCGCCATCCAGTCGAGCTTGCCGTCCACGTAGTCGTAGACCTCACCGAACCCCAGGGTCTCGAGCCGCCACGCGGCCCTGGGCGAGATGTCTCAAGCCGTGTCCCAGCAGTACACGATCACCGGGCGACCGCGGTCGAGGACCTCGGTCGCGCGGGTATCGATGTACTTGAGGGGGAGGTGGATCGCACCCGGCAGGTGCTCCTCCTCGTACTCCGGGCTCGGCAGCACCTCCACGAGCTGCGCCCCGGCCTCGACGAGCCTGCGGACCTCGTCGCGGCGAATCTCCTCAGGCAACCGCCATCCTCTGCTGTGCCCAGCGTGCTTCGGCCTCGCCGATAGGCGTCGACGGCGGCCCGTTCCGGAACGGCCATATCTCCTCGGCGATGCGGCGCCAGTTTGCGGTCGCGTTGAGGCTGCCGAGCACCGCGTAGAGGCCGAGGTTGATGCGCTGCATGATCACGTAAGCGCGTGGAACGTCGCTGTACGGCGCCAGCGGCCCGCGCGCATCGAAGAAGCGGCGCACGATCGCTGAGGCATAGGCCGGCGTGATCGTCATCGGGGCGTCCTTCAGCACCGTGCCGTAGAACTGGCCGAACCGATCGACCACGACCTGCGTGGAGACTGGGGCGCCGCGCCGCAGGAATCCCGCCCGCTCGATGGCATCGCGAAACGCGCTTCCGTCCTTCTCGAAGACGATGAAGCGCACGGCGTCCACCAGGGGCGCCAGGTCCTGGTCCGTGAAATGTTTGGTGAGCCCAAAGTCGAGAAAGCTCACACGACCTCTGCCGTGGAACAGATAGTTGCCCGGGTGCGGATCGCCGTTGAAGGCGTGCAGTCGGTACAGGCTCCGGAACACGAAGCGGTAGATCGTCTCCGCGGCCAGGTCCTGCTCGCGCTGGTGCCATCGCTGGAGCTCGTCGAAGCCAGACCCGGCGACGAGCTCGCTGGTCAGCACGCGCGCCGTGCTCAGCTCGCGCACCACGTGCGGCACGTGGATCACCGGATGCCCGTCGTAGTACGTGGCGAAGAGCTCCTGGTTGTCAGCTTCGAGTGAATAGTCGAGCTCGTCACGCAGCCGTTCGCCTAGCTCGTCGATCAATGTCCGCGTGTCCAGCCCCGGGAACACCGTGGCCATGAGCCGGCGCAGCAGGGCGACATTGCGCAGGTCGGAAGTGATGCTGCGCGCGATGCCGGGGTACTGCACCTTCACCGCCACGGCGCGGCCGTCCTTGGTGATGGCTCGGTGGACCTGCCCGATGGAGGCGGCGGCGAACGGGATGGAGTCCCACGTCGAGAAGACGCGCTCCGGAGCTTCACCCAGCTCGTCGAGGATGACTGAGGTCGCCAGGGCGGGAGTCATCGGCGGCGCCCTGTGCTGAAGGCGGGCCATGGCGGAACGGAACGTCGGCGGCATGTCCTCGTCGATGTAGCTCGCCATCTGGCCGAGCTTCATGAGCGCGCCCTTCATCGCGCCGAGCTCTTCCGCCACCTCCTCAGCGGAGCGCAGCGCAAGCTCATGGCGCAGGTCCTTCCGCCGGTCCACCGAAGCGAAGACGAGCCGCGGAGAGCGCGCCGCGTAGCGCCCTCCGATTCGAAGCGCCAGGCGGGCCAGGGCCGCGCCGCGGTCCAGCCGCGACTGCCGCATCGCCGTGGCCGCGGGCGACGACCCGGTCATGCCCGCATGCGGAGCTCGATGCGCTCGCGTGCCTCGATCACGCCGGGGAGCGACTCGAAGGCGAAATCCAGCGCGCCGATGAGCTGCCTGACGGATTCGCGCTCCATGAGCTCGGGGGGCGGTTCCGAGAATCCGTACATCTCACGCGCCCAACCCGGCAGCGTGCCGATGGCGACCTGCCCGAGGTCGTGCCACAGATCGCGAAACTCCACTTCGAGCTCGGGCGGGTCGAGGACGACCCCGATCGCATCCAGGGCCGCGGGAGTCGCCTGCAGCAGCTCCACCGACTCGATGTAATCGCGCAGCGCGGCAACACTCGCGGGCACCTGTCCCGCCGGGACGCCGACGATCTCCGCGAACGGGACCATCTCGGCCACGTAGCGATCGGCGTCCGCCGCATCGAGCCCGCGTCCGTAGCGCGCCACCACGTCGACGATGGAATCGACCATCCCCGCGTGCACCCACAGGAGCAGGTCGGGATCCTCGGCGCTGTATTCGATGCCTGTCACCTGGTCGGTCCCGCGCACGTGCTTGTGCACAGCGCGCACTCGAGCCGCGGCTGCGTTGGCGGCGGCGGTGTCGCCGTAGGTCACGGTGAGCACATAGCCGCTCGTCGCAGCCAGTCGGCCGAATGGATCTCGCCTCCAGTCGCTGTGCTGCGCCACCCCGGCCATCGCCAGCGGGTGGAGCGCCTGGATCATCAGCGAGCGCATGCCGGCGAGCGGAAAGCTGCGGTCGCGGTGGACGCGCCACACCATGCTTCCAGGGCCGAACAGGCCGCCGTCAGCCGGGCGCTCGGGTACCGAAAGCTCGTAGGCCCGCGCCAGCGGCGCCATCACCCGGAGCTGGGCCTCGCCACGAGCGCTGTCGATGGCTTCGGACCCCACGCCGTCCAAGATAGCGGCCCGATCGACTCGGGCCACCCAAATCGGGTGGTTACTTGACCTGGAAGTTGACGGTGTGGATCGTTGGGTCACCAGAGATCGTGAACGAGAGGGCATAAGTGCCGGTGCTAAGCCCTTTCGTGCTGAGGTTGTAGATGTAGCCGGGACCGGCGAAACGGAAGTTGTTGTCGGGGTTGGCGTTTCCTGACGCCATCACGGGTCCCGAGATGCTGGTCGAGAGCTGGGTCACGCCGATGGCCGTCAGCGTTATCCCGGCTGACGACATGTCGTTGCCGGCCGCGTCGCAGATCTCGAGCTTGATGGGGATCGTCGCTCCCGACTGGACCGCCTTCGTCGGGTCGTAGAGCACGCATATGTTGAACCCCACGTCATACGTGACCGTTTGATGCGAGGTGTTGCCGACGCCGTCCACAGCTGTGACCGTGAAGCTCTTCGTTCCCGCCGAGGACGTGTCAATCGGAGTGCCGCTGGCCACATTTCCGGCGCACGTGGGCACGCCCGAGCCAATGTCAATGCAGCTGTACGACGCATTCACCACCTGGCCGATGGCGTAGACGGTGTGGGCCGGTGTGGTGATGGTGATCGATGGTGCAGTCGTGTCGTGCACGGTGATCGACGAGTTGCAGGAGCTCGTGTTGCCTGACTGGTCCGTGGCCGTGTACGTGACGATGGTCGTGCCCAACGGATAGGTTCCCGCCGGGGGACCGGTGATCGTGACCGGGCCGGCGATGTCTGACGCCGTCGCCGTGCCTGGTGTGACAAAGGCTGCAAAGAGGGAGGTCGCCTCTACGGTGATCGGCGCCGGACACGTGATCGAAGGCGGTGTCGTGTCAACGACCGTGACCGTCGCCGAGCACGAGCTCTGGTTTCCTGACTGATCCGTGGCCGTGTACGTGACGGTTGTCGTCCCCAACGGATAGGTTCCCGCGCCCGGACCGACGATCGTGACCACGCTCACGGTGTCGGAGCCAACCGCCCCACCTGGATTGACCGTCGCTCCGGCGAACGAGGTGGCCTCCGCCGTGATCGGCGCCGGACACGTGATCGAAGGCGGTGTCGTGTCAACGACTGTGATCGTCGCCGTACATGAGCTTGTGTTGCCGACGGCATCCGTGGCCGTGTACGTGAGAGTTGTCGTCCCCAACGGATAGGTGGCAGCGCCCGACGGTCCCGTGACCGTCACCGGGCCGGCGATGTCGGATGCGGTTGCACCGCCCGGCGCTACCAGTGCTCCGGCCGGCGAGGTGGCCTCGGCGGTGATGGGGGCCGGACACGTGATCGAAGGTGGTGTCGTATCGACGACCGTGATCGAGGACGAGCAAGAGCTCGTGTTCCCTGACTGGTCCTTCGCCGAGTAGGTGACGGTCGTCGTGCCCAAGGGGTACGAGCCCGCGGAGGGGCTGGTGATAATCACCGGTCCCGCGATGTCGAAGGCGGTCGCGGAGCCTGGCGCCACGAATGCCGATTCGTTGCCGGTGGCCTCGGCTGTGATGGGCGCAGGGCAGGTGATTGACGGCGGCGTCGTGTCCACGACGGTGATCGTCGTATTGCAGCTGACACTGTCGCCGCCGCTGTCCGTGGCCGTGTAGGTGACGGTGGTGGTCCCCAGTGGGTACAGGCCCGCGCTGGGGCCGGTGATCGTCACTCCGTCGCCGGTGGCGGTGGCCGCGCCTGGCACCACGGAGGCGCCGCCGACCTGGTCAGCCTCAGCCGTGATGGGAGCGGGACAGGTTATGGACAGGGGAGTCGCCGCAGAGGCCGTCACAATCAAGGAGGTTCCGCCGGCGTGCCGCCCAGCGGCCAGCACCGCGCCGACCAGCACCAGCGCGACACCGAGCCGGACGACCCAGAACAGGACCCGGCGAGCGACCGGAATCAAATCTCCCTCCCTGGCCCACAGTGTCCAATGTGACCTGCGAGCAGGTCAATAACCTAGATCGGCCGGGGCAGGGTGTCAAGGAAAAGTTCGGGCCCCATCGCACCGAGGGCTCGGTGCCAATAGGCTTGAACCGTGATTCCATGGATGTGACAGCGCTTGAGTGGCTCTCGGCGCATGAGATTAAGCAAAAAGTAAGGACGGGTGGGCTCGATCCCCAGGACAACGTCCGCGCCCATCTCGCGGCCATCAAGCGCCTCGACCCGAGCCTCCACGCGTACGTGTACGTGGACAGCAAGGCGCGTGCCGGACACGGCCCTTTTTCGGGGGTCACGCTCGCGGTTAAGGACAGCCAGCCCGTGGCCGGAATGCCCTGGACGTACGGCACGCCATCCTGGCAAGACCGCATCGCGCAAGAGGACGCCATCTCCGTGGCGCGAGCCCGCGCCAGCGGCATGGCGGTTCTCGGCAAGACGAACCTGCCGGAGCTCGCGGCCTCGATCGGGACCACCAACACCCTTTTCCCACCCACGCAGAATCCGTGGCGCCAGGGCATCACGCCCGGCGGGTCCAGCGGCGGAAGCGCGGCCGCGGTCGCGGCAGGCCTGGCGACTGTCGCAATGGGCGAGGACATGGGCGGGTCGATCCGCATCCCCGCGTCGTGCTGCGGCGTGGTCGGGCTCCGACCATCTCCCGACCGTGTGCCTTGCGAGATGGTGGACGCCGCCGGTCTGTCGTCGAGGGGACCGATCGGGCGGACGGTGGCCGACGTGCGGATTCTCTTCAGCGTGATCACCGCGACCAATCCAGATCCATCAGCGCCCTCCGCGCCGCGCTGCCGGATCGGCGTCGCCGACTCGAGCCGGCTGGGCGCCGACGCCGCCGGGCGCGATGCGTGCCGGCGCGCTGCCGAGGCGCTGTCAGCGGCAGGACACGAAATGGAAGAGATCGGTTGGAACCCGGAACCGGTGGCAGCCGGCTATGCGGTCGTGCGGCGCGCGAGCATGGCGAGCTTCCCGGCCGACCTTTCGACGTTCGGCCCGGGCATCCGGCAGCTGGCCGAGCAGGGCCGAGCCCTGAGCGCAGTCGAATATTTCCAGGCCTTTGACAGCGCAACGCTGGCCGCGTACGAGAGCGTCGTCAAGCCTCTGCTGACCCGATTCGACTTCTTGCTCACGCCCACGTTGGGCATGCTGCCGATGGCCATCGAAAAGGTCCCCGCCTTCCTTGGCGAGGAGTGGGCTCGATACATCCAGTTCGTGCTGCCGGTCAGCTTCGCCCGGGTTCCCGCGGTCTCGATCCCGGCCGGCACCCACGACGGGCTGCCGGTTGGAGTGCAGCTGGTCGGTCAGTTCTCGCAGGAGTACAACCTGCTGGCGTTCGCCGAACAGCTCGAGGCGATGCCCGGCTTCGGCTACGAGCGGCCGCCAGGGCTCTGACGAATAAGGAGGTGCGCAGATGAAGGCTCAGCGGGTCGAGATGTTCGTTTGCCCGAGTGCCTCCCCGTCGGACACGTCCGGGCTCCAACAGCTAGCTGATGGCGGAAAGATCAAGCCCGACACGCTGGTGGCGCTGGTCGGAAAGACCGAGGGCACGGGAGCGCACGACGACTGGGGCCGGGTGTGGGCCGACGTCGCGCTCAGGGAGTGGACCTCGAAGTTTCTCGGTATCGCGGTGGCCGACGTGGCGCAGCGGGTCATCTTCGTCCTCTCGGGCGGCTGCCCGGGCGTGATCACGCCGCATATCGCGGCTGTCCTGACCGATGCCAGAGACGTCCACCTCGTCATGGTCAAGGTGCCTGGACTCACGAACGCCAGCATCAAGGACGCCGAGTCACGTAGGAAGACGGTGGTCTCGCATGACCTCACGTTCGGCCCGGAGGGAGCGGGCGCATACGCGAACGACGCTGCCGCGCTTGGAGTGGCGATGGCGCTGGGCGAAGTCCCCGAGTCGTCGCTTTCGGACGAGGTGGTGCGGCGCAACTGGGACCTGTACTCGTCGGTGGCCATGACCTCCTCCGGCGGTGAGAAGCGCCACGGCGAGGTCGTTGTCTTCGGCAACTCGAGCACCTCACACAGCCCGATGCGCATCGGCCACGCCGTCACCCGGGACTTCATCGATGCCGAAGGCGTTCGGAATGCGCTTCGCTCGGCCGGGCTCCGCTTCAGCGACGGCCTGCCCGATGAGAGCGATCTCCCGCGCCTGGTCCATGTCTTCGCCAAGTCGGTCATACCGGGCAGCGACCAGGTCCGCGGCCAGAGGATCACGCTCCTCGATGACGCGGACGCCTACCAGATCGGGAAGGCGCTGGGAGGGATGCTCATCGCGTCGGTGACCGGCCGCACGACCAACTACGTCAGCGGAGGCGAGCGGAACTCGCACCAGGGGCCGCCGGGAGGCAACATCGTCGCCGCGGTCGTCAGGACGGAAGGCTAGACCTGCTCGATCAGCCCGACGGGCCATAGACGTACCAGGAAGCCCGCCCGGTCGACGAGCCGCACGTGACCGTGATCGGCCACTGCCCAGGTTTCGTGTTTGGGTCTACCAACCACGTCCAGTCGACGTTGCCGGCGCCGTCCGTGGTCCTGTCCTCGAGTCCCTGCAGCGCTGCTCCCGACGCATCGACCACCGCAATGCTGCAACGGGTGTTTGCCGTGGCTCGCACCCGAAGGGTGGCGGTGTGGCCTGGCTCGGCCGAGAGCGGCACGTTGAGGAATGTGACCGAATGGTCGCTGACGTAATCGCTCCGCTCGAAGTGATAGATGATCCCGATCGCGTAAGCGTCAGCGCCAGGCCAGTGGGAACGGATATCGGCGTAGTCGGTGACCATGCCGCACCGCCCGGGCTGGGGCTTCGGCGGGGCTGTGGTCACGCGGTCGGTGATGATCAGGCACAGTCCGGCGTTGGTCGCGTCGACCTTGGGACTGTTTGTGCGGTTGACGACGGTGTCCACAGGCAGCTGATCAATGAGTTTGCCGGCCGGCAGACCGCGCTGCTGGGTGGCTAGAACCTGGTTGATGGTTGCCTCATCTCTGATCCAGTCGCCGCTCCCGCGGTAAACGAGCAGGGTCGCCCTCGTGCATTCATGTTGCCGAGTCCAGCCAGCCACGTACTCCCGGCAGCCATTGTCCCGCCCCTCATAGACCGCGGTCCTGCTGAATGGAAGCGAGAGCTCGCCCGGGATGCTCTGGTGCACAGGGTGTACGACGTACGTCCACATGAAGGTGGCAAGGAGCAGACAGCCTGCCGTGCTGACCGCGAGGATCGACTTCCATTGCACCGGCCTGACCAGGTTGGCGCCGAGGGTGGCCGTGGCGATCGCGGGTAGAAGCAGGAGCGGCGGCGCAGCGGCGGGGGTCGGAATCGAGTCGGACCGCGTGCGCAAGAAGTCGAAGAGCACGAAGATGGTCAGGGCGATCGCCGCCGCATCGATCAAGGCCACGATGGCCAGCGGCCACCGGCGCGGCCCTCGCCACCGCCAGGCCAGGACCAGGAGCAGCACGATGACCGGCCCCAAGAAAGTGGCGGTGAGATCGAAGGCCAGGCCTCGAAGATCGAGACAGAAGCCGCAGGGCGCGAATGGATGGAGGCGGGCGTCGATCCAATCTGGGAATGTCAGCGCGACCAGCGCCAGGAGTCCCGCCGCCTGGAGCGACAGGGCTAATCGAAGGAATCGGTGCCGCCCGGCGCGCTCGGCAGCCATGACCGAGCGGATTATGGTCTTGGGTCAGCCGGTGCGCGCCTGGGTTAGCTCGAAGAGTTTCAGCGGTGAGAGCGGCATCTCACTGATCGGCACGCCGAGCGCCTCCTCGACAGCCGAGGCGATCACGGCGCCCACCGGGATCACCCCCGCCTCGCCCGCCCCCTTGATGCCGAGCGGATTGAGCGGCGAGGGCGTTTCGATGTGGTCGATCTCGATGGCAGGGATCTCGGTCGCATAGGGCATCAGGAACTCCATGAACGACGCGTTGCGCAGCTGGCCTTCTTCGTCGTAGGCCAGCCGCTCATAGAAGGCGCCACCGATGCCCTGCGCCACCCCGCCCTCGATCTGACCCTGGACCACAAGCGGGTTGATCACCCGTCCGCAGTCGTGGACGACCACGTATTTGAGGATCTCGAGGCGGAACGTCTTGGGGTCCACCCGGACATAGGCGGCGTGGCAGCCCGACGCCCATGCCGAGGCAGGAGGGCTGAAGTAGCCGGTCGCCTCCAAACCCGGCTGCTCGCCCTCCAGCAGCGGCGGCCCCGGCCGCGCCTTGGGGGTGAACTGCGTGGCGGCTTCGGTACCTCCGCCGAACGCGTATCGGACCGGGTTGGCGAGCACCGCCACCGCGGCCAGCGGGATTCCGCGGTCGGGCGAGCCCTTCACCCGCACGCGCCCTTCCGCAAGCTCGAGGTCGGCGGGATCAGCCTCCAGGTGCTCGGCTGCGATCTCGCGCGCCTTGTTCGCGACCATGCCGGCGGCCACATGCATCGCGTTGCCGGCCGTGACCGCGCCCCGAGACGCGAACGTGCCTACGCCCCAGGGGAAACGTCGGGTATCGCCGCTGGTGACCTCGACGTCGGCGACGTCGACGCCGAGCTCGTCGGCAACCACCTGCGCCCAAGCCGTGGCGTGAGCCTGGCCCTGGCTGGGAATTCCGGTCGCCGCCACGACCTTGCCGGAGACCAGGACCTGCACGTGCGCGCCCTCGTACGGACCGACGCCGGTGCCCTCCACGTACACGCCCAGCCCCATCCCGACGTGGTCACCGGCCGGCCTCGGCCCCAGCATCTCGATCGCACGCTCCAGCAGCGCCGGGTAGTTCCCGCTGTCGTAGACGACCTGGTTGCCGTCCTGCCACGCGACGCCGACCTCGTATGGGAACTGGTCGGCCTGGATCAGGTTGCGGCGCCTGACCTCCACGCGATCGATCCCGAGCTCGGCGGCAATCGTGTCGAGGATGCGCTCCATCACAAAGCACGCGTGCGGGCGCCCGGCGCCGCGATAAGGAGACGTCGGGGTGGCGTTCGTGTACAGGTCGCGAAAACGGACGCGATAGTTGGGCACGCGGTACGGCCCCGGCACCTGGCCCGCGGTGATGATCGGCAGGATGATGCCGTATGGCGTATAGGCGCCGGCGTCGTGGATGAAGTCGTCGCTGAGCGCTAGCACGCGGCCGTCGCCGTCGAAGCCGACCTCCACCTCGTGCACCTGGCCGCGCTCCTGGTTGACAGCTGTGAAGTGCTCCTGGCGGTCCTCGGTCCACTTCACGGGCCGGCCCAGCTGCATGGCCACAAACGGCACCAGCAGCTCGTCCGGGTAAAAGAGCATGATCTTCGGCCCGAAGCCGCCCCCGACGTCGGGCGCGATCACCTCGACGCTGGACTCCGGCATCCCGAACAGCACAGCCAGGCCACCTCGGATCGACGTCGGAGACTGCGTGGAGTCGTAGACCGTCAGCTTGCGCTCGGCGTCCGACCAGCGCGCCCAAACCGCGCGCCCTTCAATGGGCGCGGCGGCTCCCCTCTCGAAGCGCAGGCGCAGGTGCTTGCGATTCGGCGCGGCCGCCATCGCCGCGTCGACCTTCCCCACCTCCTGGATCATCTCCGCGGCCACGTTGCCAGGAACGTCGTCGTGGACCAGGTGCCTGGCGGCTGCAGCGAGCTCTGGAGTGATGACCACCGGCAGCGGTTCGTAATCGACCTCGACCAGCTCCGCGGCATCCTCCGCCAGGTAGCGGCTCTCGGCGACGACGAAGACGACCGCCTCGCCGGCGTATCGAACCACCTCGGAGGCGAGGCAACGCTGCGTGCGGCCGTGCGTGAGGTTTGGGTGCGGGATGAGGATCGGCAGGTCAGTCTTGCCAAATGGCAGATCGCCGGCCGTGTAGACCGCGACCACGCCCGGCGCGCGGCGGGCCGCGCTCACGTCGATCGCCCTGATTCGCGCATGTGCGTAGGGCGAGCGCACCAGGCACGACTCCAGCGCGCCGTCATCGATGTCGTCGGTGAAGCGGCCCCGACCTCGCAGCAGCCGATCGTCCTCGACGCGCTGCACGGGGGCCCCGAACCATCGCGTCGTCATTTAGAAAGCTCCGCGGCTCGATGCACCGCGCGGCGAATCGATGCGTAGCCTGTGCAGCGGCACAGGTTGCCGGCGATTCCTTCTTCCACCTGCTCGGGCGTCGGATCGGGATGCTGCTGGAGCAGCCCGACGATAGACATCACGAAGCCGGGCGTGCAGAACCCGCACTGCAGGCCGTGGCACTCGTGGAAGGCCTGCTGCACGGGGTGCAGCGCCGCGCCTGGCCCGGCCAGGCCTTCGACAGTCGTGACCTCGTGCTCCTCCGCCTGCACAGCGAGCATCAAGCAGGAACGCACCGGCGCCCCGTCGAGCAGGACGGTGCAGCAGCCGCAAACGCCGTGCTCGCACCCGACGTGCGTACCCGTGAGACCGAGCTCGTGGCGCAGGTGGTCCGACAGCAGGCGTCGCGGGTCTGAGGGCGCGGGATGAGCGACGCCGTTGACCTTCACGCCGCGAAGAGCCTGTCGGTGAGCACACGCACCAGGTGCAGGCGGAACTCGGGCGACGCCTCGAGGTCGCCGCTTGGCTGCAGCCCTCTCGTGGGATCACGCGGATCGGCGACCACAGGGGTCGCGGCGACGCCAAACAGGGCGAGGCGGTCGCCGGCACGCACCGCGCCGGCCAGTGCGAAGTCGCCATGACGGCGCGATTCTTCGGCGATCCCAGCTGGGCCACGGGAGGCTGGGAACCAGGCTTCCACGAGCAGCTCGTCAGGCGCCAGCGCCGTCTGCATGACGCTGGTGAACAGGTCGCCCGCTGCGATCACCCGCTCGCCGCGGGTGGAGCGTGCGGTCACGTTGCCGCCGAGCGCGAGCAGCACCGCCGGCAGCTCGGAGGCGGGATCGGCATGGGCGAGGCTGCCGCACAGGGTGCCGCGGTTGCGGATCACGCGGTGCGCGATCAGCCCCATCGCCCTCGAAAGCAACGGGCAGACGCGCGCGACCAGCTCCGAGTCTTCAACCGCGGACTGGCGGGCCAGCGCCTGCACCGCGACGCCGCCGTCCCGCTCGTAGATCGCATCGAGTCCTGGGATTCGGTTGATGTCGATGAGGTGCGCCGGCCTCGCCAGCCGGAAGTTGAGCAGAGGCACCAGCGACTGGCCGCCGGCGAGCACCTTCGCGTCCTCTAATGATGTGAGCAGCGCGCCCGCCTCTTCGACGGTCGCGGGGGCGTGATACTCGAACGGCGGTGGCTTCACTCGACCATGGCCACGGCGCGGCAGAGCGCCGCTTCGCCACCCTGGAAGCGCCACGGGAAGCAGCCGAACAGGATCTTCTGGTCAAGAACCTCGTCGATCTGGCCGCCAAGGTTCTCGATGTGAACGATGTCGTGCGGAAACAGCAGCGTGTGCATGATCTGGTAGTCGGCCTTCGGAAAGACCTCGTCCAGGCTGCGCCCGAGCTTCTTCTCCGCCTCCTCGGCCTCGTCCCCGCGGATGCGCCGGATGACCGTGTTCATCGGGTGGTCGGCGCTGCCCGCGTCCACCGCGATCCAACGCACGCCGCGCTTCAGCACCCACTCGGCAAATGCGCGTGTCGGGCCGGGATGCCGGATGAAGTACTTCGTCTCGTCGACCTGCGAGCGATCCACCCAGTTCTCGGGGTAGTGGCGGTGATAGCCCGTGTGGATGACCAGGATGTCGCCGCGCTCGACACTGTGGCCGGTGTCCTTCTCCCACCGCTCGAAATGCTCAGGCCCATAGAGGTCGTAGTCGCCCACTCCCATCCGTTCGAGGTCAACGACGCACGCGGGCCCGACAAGGAAGTCCAGGCCCAGCTCGCCGATGAACTTGCCGCCGGACAGGAAGTGCGCGGGAGCGTCTAAGTGGGTGCTCACGTGCAGCGTCATCGTGATCTCCTGCCCGCCCGCCTTGTCGAACGCCAGGCGCTTCACCCAGCGGATGGCGGGCCCGGCGTAGCCCGCGAACGCCGGCGTGTGCAGCGAGAAATCCTGCGTGAGGTCGAGGAATCTCATGGCACCGAGAGTTTCGCGCGCTCGATCTTGCCCATCGCGTTTCGAGGCAGCCTGTCGACGACGACCACGCGCCGCGGGCACTTGTAGGTCGCCAGTCGCTCACGCGCGAACGAGATCAGCTCGCCTTCGACCAGCGGCTGCGCCTTGGACGGCACAACAAAGGCGGTGACCTCTTCGCCCCAGGCGTCGCTTGGGATGCCGACCACGGCCACCTCTTCGACCGCGGGATGCTCCTCCAGGACGAGCTCGACCTCGCGCGGATACACGTTGAAGCCGCCGGAGATGATCAGCTCCTTGAGGCGGCCGCGGATGGCAAGCGTGCCGTCTGAACCGATCTGACCCACGTCTGCGGTGCGGAAGAAGCCGTCCTCCGTGAACGCCTCAGCGGTAGCGGCTGGATTGCGCCAGTAGCCCTTGAACACCTGGCCGCCCTTGAGCAGGACCTCGTCGCGCTCGCCCAGCTTCACCTCAACGCCAGGAAATGGGAGGCCGACCCGGCCTGGCTGGCGCGGTCCTTCGTAGGGGTTGCTGACCACGATGCCGCCTTCGGTGATCCCGTAGCGCTCGATCGGGCCTTGCCCGAGCAGACGCTTGCAGCGCTCGAAAAGCGCGGGCGGGAGCGGCGCGGAGCCGGACACGAAGAGCCGCACAAAAGACAGGTCGGTGGGATGCTCGTCGAGCCAGTCGCACAGGCGCTGATACATGGCCGGCACGCCGAAGAACATCGTGCCTCGCGTGTGGTCTTCCCTGGTCAGCTCGGCGACCACCGCCGCCGGCGTGAAATGCACCAGCGTGGCGCTCCCGCCGCTCAGGAGCGTGCCGTTGAGGCCCATGCCCAGGCCGTGAAGGTGGAAGAGCGGGAGCGCATGCACCAGGACGTCCTTTTCCGTCCATCGCCATATCTCGATCGCGCCTCGGGCCTGCGCGAGGAGCCCGCCGTGATCCAGGACGGCGCCCTTGGGGCGTCCGGTCGTGCCCGACGTGTAGAGGATGGCGGCGGGACTGTCTGACGTGAGCGGAGGCATCGGCGGCTCGGCCGCCCGAGGCAGGTTGTCGATCGGCAACGTCCGCCGTTTCAGATCTTCGACCGTCTTCGCACGTTCTGCGTCGGTGATGACCAGGGCGGGGTCGGCGTCGCCGACGATGTGGCCGACCTCTGCGGAGTGATAGTCGGCGTTCATGGGCACCACGCAGGCTCCAGCTCGCTGGGCGCCGACATAGGCCATCACCCAGTCGAGCGAGCTCGGCGCATAGAGGCCGACCCTGTCGCCAGGCTCGACTCCGAGCGCGCGAAGCCCGCCGGCGACCTCGCCGGCGTGGTCCCGAAGCTGATCGCGACTGATCTCCCGGCGCCCAGAGCGGAGCACGACCTCGCGGCCCGGTTTCAAGAGCGCCGCGGGCAGGATCCCGGAGCGGAGGCGCCTCCTGAGCGCCTCGATGTCCAGGCCTGGAGTTGCCATGCGCTTGCCCACGTTCACCTCCCGAGACAGTACTCGCCTACGCACCGGCGGCATCGCGAGCGGCCAGCACTCGCCCGCTCAAGACCACGACGTAGACGATGAACGCAAGCGGGGCCGCGAAATCCAGCGCGGTCATCCCCAGCGGGCTTCCGACCGCGCGGACCGCGGTCAGGATCGCCACCGCCACCCCGAGGGCTCTGAGCCAGAGGGGTCCCGAAAGTGACGTGGCGAGCGCGAACAGGGCGATGGCCGCAAACAATGCTGCGTCGGCGATGTCCGCGGCCAGCGTGAGCGCGTGCGCGCTCGCATCCGACGGAGCTGGCGTCAACGCCAGGACCGCGGGCAGTGCGTTGGTGGCGAGCTCGGTGATGACGACCAGGACGCCGGAAGGGATCAACCACCGGGCGTCTCGACCTGCCGTCCGCGCGCTACGGTCCAGCCCCAGAACGAACGCCATGAAGGGGATCACGGTGAGGGCGCCGATCACCTGCTGGATGACGATCAGCTGCCGGTGCGCCGAGTAGAAAGCATTGATTCGGCTGCCTGTCTCAGCTGCGGTCGGCAGCGAAAGCATCCCGCTGACGACCAGGAGCATGGCCACGAAGAGAATGCCCCACCATCCCGTCCGCCGACCCGGCGCGAACATAGGCACAGAGTTAAGAGCATTGACAAAGCGAACATATGTTTGTAGACTGTGGGTATGTTGGGGGAAGGGGGCACAGACCTCCAGAGGCTGCAGGCGGCGGTCCGCGAGTTTCAGGGCCGCGAGGAGCGGCGGGTAGACCCGAAGGCGCTGCGGGCGGTCATCGACGCCCTGGAAGCGGAGTTCGCGACCGAGGTGCGCAGCGTCCAGAAAGCCGGCGACCACCTCGCCGAAGGCATGGTGACGCCGCACTGAGGTCAGGCGAGATCGGCTACCAGAAGGCGGCCGTCCTCTGCCACCTGCGCGAGCGGCTTGGCCCCGACCAGCAGGAATGCTTCGATGAAGACGAGATGCTCGAGCACGCGCGCCAGCACTCGGTCGCCAACCTGCGCTTCCTCTGCCGCTACGCCTGGCATGTCGCCAACCCGGACGGCTTCTTCAATGAGGCCGAGGCCGACTACTCCCGGCGCCGGCTGCACGTGAGCCTGCTGGCGGATGGCATGCACTGCATCGAAGGCGTGCTCGACCCCGTCGGCGGGGCAGCCGTGCGCACGGCGCTGGACTCGCTGGCCAGGCGCCGTGGGCCCGAGGACGACCGCGACCACAAGCAGCGCATGGCCGACGCCCTGGTCGAAGCCATGCATCACGCCATGGACGAGGGCAGGCTGCCGCGGCGCAACGGCGCCAAGCCCCATGTCAGCGTGACCACAACCCTCGAAGGTCTCAAGTGCGAGCACGGAGCGCCGGCGGTTGACCTCGAGCTCTCGCTGCCGATCTCGACGCGGACGCTGGAGCGCATCGCTTGCGACTGCGCCACCTCCCGCGTCCTGCTCGCCGACTCAGCGGTGATCGACGTCGGCCGGGCGACGCGGGTGGTCTCCGCTCCCACGCGGCGCGCCCTGCGCACCCGTGATCGCGGCTGCCGCTGGCCGGGTTGCGACCGGCAGGTGAACTGGTCGACCCCACACCACATCGTCGCCTGGGCCAGGGGCGGCGGGACCAACCTGCCCAACCTGGTC
>WNGG01001609.1_pt1 | contig 28755 bp, 33 predicted proteins | sample 5400661 | NCBI WGS metagenome assembly WNGG01 (sample SAMN13153372, study PRJNA577476) | soil metagenome | isolation source: 100 cm soil or saprolite under Garry oak tree replicate 1 | place: USA:California | collected 2016-06-15
GCCCGGTTAAGTTCTTAAAGGCGCAAATCGAAAAGTAATCGCCAGCCGGCGGCTTGAATACCACGCTCGTCAAGAATACGACGGAAAGTCCGACAACCATTAGGAACGCAAGCTTCTTCGACGGCGCCGCTACGTCAGCCTCAAACCCGCCAAGAACGTCTTCTCCGATTGTTGAGTCGTGCTGCATGCGAAAACACATTGCCACAAAGACTCAAAGGCACGAAGTTGCACAAAGTCTCAGTGCTGCTTCGTGACTTGGTGCCTTAGTAGCCACGTCTGCTACGCAAAGTCTTCAATCAGTTTCACGAACTGCCGGCGGTATTCTAGCATGGGCAGAAATCCGCAGTCGCGCAAGGTCGCCAGCTTCCCTTCTTTGGACAACGAAAACAGCCTTCGCGCCTCGGTCGCTCCTTTCTTGTCCTTCTCGCCACAGACGAACAGAACCGGCAGCCTCGCCCGCTTGATCAGATCGTCAAGAATCGCTGTTGATTCACTCACCGACAAAGCGGTCTCGTACGCCGCGCGCGGGCTAAGGTTAGCAAAGTCGTCGAAGAGCCGATCGCGATAAGGCTGAGGCGCCCGGCTGAATCGTCTCGCGACCAAGTTTCGCAACAGCGGGTAGGCGGCGAGCTCACGCAACGCGAGCGAAGCCGGCGTAAACACCGCCAGCCCTTTCACGTCATCTCCCGACATTGCCGAGCGCGGGCTGACCACTATCAGGGATCGCATGTCTTGTGGATGGCGGTTGGCGTTTGCGGCGGCAATGAGCGACCCCATCTCGTGTCCGATGATAACAGCGTCGTAGATTCCCGCTGCTTCAAGCATGGAGTGCAAGTCCTCGGCGTGGTCTTCGACCGTGAAGCTCGCGTCGATCGAGAAAGGTTGTGAACGGCCAACCCCTCTCGCGTCGTAAATAAAACATCGATACGCGCGCTTGAGTATCGAGACCACGGGTCGCCAGCACTCACAGGACATCGCCCATCCACTCACGAAGACGAGAGACTCACCGCTGCCCGCGACCTCGTAATAGAGCGGCCCGTGGGTAGTTCTTAACAACATAGCTTGAAGGGTTTGGTAGTACGGCCTTCAGGCGGAAGTTTGTATGACTAAGTTCAAAACCGATGCCAGAGAACATTTGAATTACAAACTTCCGCCTGAAGGCCGTACTACGAACATTGGGGCGGCCACGAATGTCGCTGCTACATCTGTGCCGCCTCCACCGATATTCCTTTCTTGTCCGCAAGGACGATCAAATCTTCCTTGTCAAATAGCAGCGTTTTTCGCGCCGTAACGTGAATCGCAGTGGATCCGGCTTGACACATCATCTCGATAGTTGGAATCCCAATAACCGGGACGTCGAACCGCATATCCTGATCGGGTTTGGCGATCTTCACTACAACGAACCCCTTGCCGCGAGTCACTTCCCCGGCGCGAGCGATCACTGCATCGGTACCCTCCATCGCCTCGATCGCCACCACAGCTCGATCCTTCACCGCGATCGTTTGACCCAGGTCGAGCCGCGCGATCTCGCGAGCGACACCGAGGCCGTAATCGATGTCAGCGCGCTCTTCTTTCGTCGGCGCGCGTCGTGTCAACACGCCTTCAGGCGCAAGTAGTGGTTCCAGAAATGTTGTCGAGTCGACGAGTTGTATTCCCTCGCGCGCAAGCTCATCAGCGACCGCGCCGATTAGGCTGTCAGTATTCTTCTCCGTGAGACGAGCGAGCAATCGGACCATCCGAAGATCGGGCAGCGCGTTCAGACGGAATATCTGATTGTGTTTAACCTGTCCGGCCATTATGGCGTGAGTCACTCCTTCGCGTTTGAAGAAGCGAATCAATCGGCCGAGCTGACCAACTCCTATCCACTCGACTGTGTTACCTTGGTTCTCTATCTCAGGCGCGGTCTCTTCTTTGATGGCGGCGACGACTATGTCGACGCTATGTTCTCGCGCGCCCTCGAGCACGAGAAATGGAAACCGACCATTACCTGCGATCAGTCCGTACTTCATCGGAAGTTTGGGCGTTGGGGATTGGCCTTAGTCTGTAAACACCCCTCTAATCCCGACGCCACTCCTAGAATTCCACCCACGTGCCCGCTTGCGATTCTTGCGCTTTCCGATAGAGATAATCCGCCGAGGCCAGGTCTTCGATCGCCAGACCTAGCGACTTGAACAGCGTGATCTCGTCCGGCGAGGTGCGGCCGGGATGTTCGCCGATCAACAGTTCACCGATCTCTGCTTTAATGTGATCCGCTGTGATCGCTGACTCGCGCAGGGCAAACAAATAATCTCCGCCCTCGTTTACGGTCGATTCGCGTCGATCGACAAACAAACTCGCTGCGGCCATAGTCGCGCTGTCAATTTCCCGAGTCGTTGGGATGCTCGATCCGACTACGTTCAAGTGCGCCCCGGGAGAAATCCATTCGCGCTTCAAGATCGGTTCACGCGCAGTTGTTGCGGTGACAATCAAGTCCGCGCCACGGACTGCAGCCTCGATGTTCTCGACCGGTTCGACAGGAAACGGATAACGCTGACTGAATTCTTCAGCAAACCTTTGTGCGTGTTCCAGCGTGCGACTTGCAACCCTGGCACGCTTGATCGGGCGGACGCAAGCCATCGCCTCGATGTGCGCGCGCGACTGCACCCCTGAGCCGATGATCGCGAGTTCCCCGGCGTCTTCGCGGGCCAGAAGCTTGGTTGCAACACCGGACACCGCTGCCGTGCGAATCGCGGTTATCGCCGAAGCATTCATCAGCGCCAGCAACTGTCCGGTCTCCGCGCTGAAAAGCATCACGCTTCCCTGATGCGGGTCCAGTCCTCTCGCCGGGTTCTCAGGAAAAACGCAGACGACCTTTACGCCATAAGCAGCACGATCGCCTGAGCGATACGACGGCATCAACCCCATGTCGCCGTCTGCATCGGGAGGCATGATGATCATTCGTAATGGCAGATACACTTGTCCTCTGGCGAGATCTGTCAGAGCTTCAGCCATCACATTAATGCACTCGCGAATAGGAAGCATCTCTTCCACTTCGGCTTGATTAAGAATCAGGATCTTCATCACTTCGTCACTCCCCGTTTCGAGGTTTCGATAAACTCAACCAGGTAATCTATCTCCGGCCAGCCGCTCAGCTCGCGTTTGATCGCCTCGATTGCCTGAGTTGTGTTGAGCTTCGATGCGAGCAGCAACCGAAATGCATGAGTTATCCGGCGAATCCCATCGCTGCTGAACCCGAATCGCTTAAGACCGATCGTGTTTTGACCGTAACATTTTGCGTGATTGCCGACCGTGCGAGCGTAAGGCAGAGCGTCTTTCACAACCGCCGAGTAGGCTCCAATGAACGCGTGTCGTCCGACTCGACAGAATTGATGCACGCCGCAGTAGGCGCCGAGCGTCGCGTGATCCTCGACATCGACGTGACCGGCGAGCGTAGCGCCGTTTGCGAAGATAACGTAGTTGCCGATCCGGCAGTCGTGTGCGACGTGAGCTTGAGCCATGAAGAGATTGTCCGAACCGATCTCCGTCAGGTTGCCGCCGCCTTCCGTCCCTCGATGCAGCGTTGTGAATTCGCGAAACGTGTTGCGCTCGCCGGCGCGCAGCCAACTCCGTTCGCCGCGATACTTCTTATCGTGAGGGACTTGCCCGGCGGACACGAATGGGAAAAAGACCGAGCCGCTGCCGAACTCCGATGGACCTTCGATTACACAGTGGCTGGCTACCCTGACATCGTCGTGCAGAATGACGTCGTCGCCGATGCTTGAATAAGGCCCGATCGAAACGTTGCGCCCCAATTCCGCCTTTGCGCTGATGATCGCTGTTGGATGAATCGACAATTCGGGGCGTTCTCCTAAGACCTGTCGACCGGAGAGAAGGCGGCATTGTTATTTTGATCGGCGCGCTCGATAAGGCTGCGATCAACCAGTGAGGAGGAGATTTCAGCTTCCGCAACGAGCTGCCCATCAACGTAAGCTTCACCGCGCAATTTTATGTAGCGTGGCCGTAGCTTCAGAACCGTTAGCTCCAGCCTCAACTGATCGCCGGGCACAACAGGCCGGCGGAACTTTGCGCTGTCGATCCCGGTGAAGAACACGAGCTTTGATTCGCGGTCCGGCAGGCTCGCAAGCATCACAACTCCGGCCGTCTGCGCCATCGCTTCGACTATCAACACACCGGGCATGACCGGCGCGCCGGGAAAGTGCCCTTCGAAGAAAGGCTCGTTGAGGGTCACGTTCTTGATTCCGACAACGCGTTTGTTGGGCTCGTATTCGATTATCCGATCGACCAGCAAGAACGGATAACGATGAGGCAGGATGGCTTGGATTTGAGTTATGTCGAGTACTGTTTCCATGGCTTCGCCTAATCGTTAAGATCGACGCCGCACAGATCGTGACAATGCACGGTGAAATCCAAGTGCTGCAATTTCCGATTTCAACGATCGTGGCATGTTTTCGTCAACTAGGAAATTCAACTCATCGAGCTCCGACTAAAGGTACGGCTTCGGTTTTCGCGACCAGGTCGGCAGCATAAGCGAGGGCTGCTTTTATGTCGTCCCTCGAAAGCTGGTACTCCCGCATCACTTCTTCGTTGCTCATTCCGCCCGCCAACGAGCCGATAACGATCGACATCGGCACACGCGTTCCAGCGATGACGGGTGCCCCGTGCGCAACGTTAGGTTGTACGGTAACACGCGGTGCAATCTCCATTCTCCAGTCCTCCAAAGGTGTCGCTATTGTATTTATGCCTCTCTGTCTCCAGAAGGCGGAGCTAAACTCTCAACCGTCTTCTCCAACGTCCTCAATCGTTCAGCCAACTCTGGCAGCTTCGAGTATAACACCTGCGATCGACGCCAGGCATTGTGGTCACGAGCGGGAATCATCCCGCTCATCACTTTTCCCGCAGGAACATCCTTTATAATGGCCGCTCCGCCAGTTATCGTAACTTCGTCTCCTATTGAAACGTGATGGGCTGTTCCCACCTGTCCCGCGATCACGCATCGACGGCCAACGCGCGTGCCTCCGGAAAAGCCGGACATCGCAGCGACGACCGTGTCCTCTCCGATGTCACAGTTGTGACCGACATGCACGAGGTTATCGAGCTTGACGCCACGTCTCAAAATTGTTTCGCCGAAACCGCCGCGATCGATCGTGCAATTGGCACCGATTTCACAGTCATCTTCAACGCGCACGCGTCCAAGCTGAAGCAACTTCAACTGGCGGCCCTCTTCATCAGCAACAAAACCGAACCCATCCGCGCCGATGACGGTTCCTGAGTTTATGATAACGCGTCTGCCAATTTCGCAGTCGCTATAGATCGACACGTTGGCGTGGATGACCGTATCATCACCCATGCGGCATCCGTCACCAATCACAGCCCCAGAATGAAGAGTCACGCGATCGCCGATCACCGCGTCGCGCCCGATTGTCACGCGAGGATGGATCGACAGCTCTTTGCCCAGGACAGTTCCTTCGCCGGCGATTAAATCGTTGCTGATGCCAGTCGGTCGGTATTCAGTCTTGTGCAGGGCCTCAATTGCTCGCGCAAAGGCAAGCTTCGGGTTGCGAGCGACCAACTGGTTCTTGGTACCGCCGCTGATCGGGGCACCCACAATTATCCCCGTGGCTTGAGATTCATTAATTCGACTTACGTACCGCTTCTCAAGCGCGAGAGTAACATCTCCTTCAGAAGCCAAGTCAAAGGGTTGTGCGCGCCTTACTTCCAGGCTTGGATCGCCTATTAACTCGGCATTGATTATGCGTGCAAGCTCACCTAACTTGAGCATTGAACTAATCCCCTCAGTTAGCAGGCGAACGGGAAAGTTTCCCATGCCGCAAGCTTCTCGGGCAACTGTTCGCAAAAACTTGGCAGCGCTGAAGGGCTTTGCTAGACTGGGATCGTTGGCCACGGCGCACGCGGAGAAAAGAGTTGGAAGTCAAGATATACACAAAACCAGACTGCCCTTTTTGTGAGAAGGCGCGGCAGTTTTACACTGATCGCGGCATAGCGTTTCAGGACCTGAACGCCCAAGACGACTTGAATCTGCGAGAAGAGATGCTGTCAATCACAGATGGAGATCCAACGGTGCCGGTGATCGTAGAAGACGGGCAATTGAAGCAGATTGGATGGGAAGGTCGCGGCTGAACGGTTCATTAACGCCGGCGGTCGCTTGGTGAATAACCTACAAAGAAACTTAAAAAGAGATGATAGGAACTGCAACAGAGCGAAGCTTCAAGGGACCTTACAAAGAATCACTCTCCAAGCTTGCGAGCCTAATCACCTGGCTGCAGTCTGAGCACGACAAGTCGTTCGTGAAGGCTGGCGACGATAAAGTATACGCATACGGCGGCGACGGATTCGTGCTTGTATTGGACGAGCGAGTCTGGGATGGACTTATCGAATTGATAACGCCCGCTGGCGCCCTTTCGATCAGTCCCGGGGAAGACGGCCAAACGACCGTAACATCGGCGGTCGAGGGCGAAGCGGCGGTAAAGCAGCTCTTCAAAGAAGGGATCAAGGGCATTCGAACATATTACGAGAACCGTTATTGGGGCACTCCCAAAACTGCCCAGCCTTGATTTCAGTAGGCTGAATTACGCTCGCTCGCCAATTGCAGGCAGCGGTCAACAAGAACTTCAGGATCTGACTCGAAGACTAACTCCGCACCCGTGTCTTTACTCGACAGCGAAACGATCTGTTTGATTCGATCTGCCACGCCGCCTGTTCCCTCGAGCAAGCCAATCACTTTGCCTTCGTCGTATGCAATGGTGAACTCGTTCAAGGTGCCGATGCCTCCGCCAAAGATAATGACGATGTCGGAAGTTCGAATGTTAACGACGTTGCGTCCCTTCAAACCGAATCCGGTGTAAACAATCACATCAACGCTGTCTTCGGGAAGCGAATATTCGGAAACGTGCTCGTTCCATGAAGGCGCGGGCGAGATGCCTATGGTCAAGCCCCCACGCCTCCGCGCGGCCCGTGAAACAATATCAGGCAAACCGGTAGTTGCGCCGGTTACTAAGACGCAGCCACGTTCGGCAATTGCCTGACCTAGCCGGCCGGCCACCAACGCTAGGCCACGCTCATCATTGGCCAGTGCGGCCTCGCTCGATGATCCCATCACGCCTACGCAAGGCCTTCGATTAGCGGAGTTGATGGAGTCGGCTTTCATTGGCTGGAGGCTGCCTTCAAGTAAAATCTTAGGCTAATAATCCTGGCAAGCTTCTCTAGGCTAATTGACTCGATAAAAAGGCGGTTCTACGATCGACGCTGGGGCTCTTGTCGATTCGGTTTGCACTTCGACCGAATTGCCCGGATCAAAGAAGCCATACTTTATGTAAGCGAGAGCTATCACGGAGCGCAGACTCGGGGACCGCAACGCGCTTGTGACAAATCCGACTTCTTTCTCGTCCTTGACGACCGGATCATGGCGCTTTGGCACAATATCTCCTTGGATCACAAGGCCCGACAGCTTCTTGCTGACGTGGCCTCGATATGTCGCCATCGCGACCGCCTCTTGGCCCGTGTAGCAACCCTTGTCGAAGCTCACCGCATCGTTGAGTCCCGTCTCAAGCATCATGTTTGATTCGTCAACGTCCACGCCGTACTCAGGAATGCCTGCCTCTATCCGCAATGATTCTAGCGCCCGGAGACCAAACGGAACTATTGAATGAAAGCTGCCCTTTAAGAGTACAAAATCCCAAACGTCCTTCAGCGCGGCGCTCGGTACAAATATGTCGAATCCTAAATCACCGGTGTGAGATACCTTGGCAACGAGCGCGCGATGGCCCGCGATCAGCGTTTCGAACCAGTCGTGTTCAGCGAGCGAAGGCACAGGCTCGAAGCAGCTTTCCTTCATGATAAGCTGCGACTTAGGCCCTTGCACCGATATTGACCGATACTCCTCAGAAACATCTTTAACCTTAAAATCGCCAGCGTAGGAGAACGGAAAGACATAGCTGAGGACTTGCTCGTGCGTCTGAGCGTCATTTACGACAAGGTAGCCATCGCCTAGATTAAAGACCCGGCAAAGCGCTTTCACTTTGCCGTGACCGGTCAAGAAGGCAGCGCGCATTCCCTTTCCCTTGCCGAGACTCTTTACATTGTTCGTCACAAGCCCGTTGAGAAACTGAGTCGCTTCGCCACCCCAGATCTTGATCGCGCCCCGATAGGAAAGGTCGATTAGGCCAGCATTCGCGCGTACAGCAAAATGCTCCGCGGCGGGATCGGAATACGATTCGGCAATCTCCCAGGCATAGATCCGATCAAAGCTCGCACCAAGCGCCCTTTGGGCATCATTCAAAGGGGACCTTTTTAACAATTGCTCTTCTGCCTCCGCCATCTTCATTCACCTCGTCGCGATGAGTCTTTACACTATCATCATTGAAGTAAGGGACGCAAAAAACCTGCAGGCGCTCAGAGCAATGCCGACTGAAGTCACCATTCTGAACGCCTGTGTTTAAACAGACGCCTCACCTGTCGAGGCGTCGACTGTTCAAGCAAATCATTTCAAGAGAACTCAGAGGTTCGAAGGGTGTCGCTCACTTCGCAGGCTGGCCCTGAAGCTTCGTCAACTCCGCTCGCAAGGCTTGATAATCTTCCTTCGCGGTGGCTCGAAATTTCAAATTGCGATAACGGACTATCCCATTCTTGTCGATCAGGTAGATGGTCCGCTTTTCGAGGCCCTGCAGTTGAGGAGTAAAGCTGGCGTAAGCCTTTCCCACGGAGTGGTCGTGGTCTTGTAGCAATGGAACATTCAGATGATTCGCTTTCGCCCACTCGTGATGAGTGAAAACATAATCACCGCTGATGCCGAACAGCTTTGCATTTAACTTCGCGAGGTCGCTCCATTCGTCCCGGAAGGAGCACATTTCCGTCGTTCAGCCACCCGTCCAATCCGCGACGTAGAATGCAAGAATCACGTTCGAGCCTCGCAAGCTTGATAGCTTGACCCACTCGTCTTTCTTAGTATGCACGCCAGCCTGATCCGCCCACGGCAACTCGAAATCTGGCGCCGGCTGACCTACCTGCGGGCCCTCAGCAGAGTCATCGGCAGGCTTGGCGTCTTTTCTCTCTTGCCCATAGCCCACAGTAAGGAGCATTACCAAGTAGACCAGGAGCCCTGTTAATCTGCTTCTCTTCCCTTTCATCCCATCCCCTTTCTATTACACCGACCATTGAAGAATGCGAAGAAGCTGACATCGGCACCAACACCGACGTGCTTGTCCGCGATGCCAAGAAAACCAACGAAACAACGCTTCGCCGCGCGAGCTCTGCGTTCGTTCGGGCGTTGTCCTTCTATCACACGACTCTTCTGATAATCAATCTCTTACTGAGGGACTATATAGCACAACCTGTCGGGCATCGCTAGCAATACGCGGATAGGGTGAGTATAATGAGCCCTCGCGCCTTGGGGCGTCCGACATTGGACGCGCCGAGAACAAGCATCACAGCGCCTGACACTATCACCTCAAAAAGGAGAAACGTCATGAGTGGCTTAGACCAACTCTTCCGCTGGCTGCATGTTTTTGCAGGAATCATGTGGATCGGAATGCTGTACTTCTTCAATTTCGTGAACGGACCATTTGCCGGAACGCTCGATGCTGATACCAGGAAAAAGGTCGTCCCGGAATTGATGCCGCGAGCGCTATTCTGGTTTCGCTGGGGCGCGGCCTTTACGTGGATCCTTGGCGTTCTGCTACTCGGCATAGTTTTTTATAGCGAGCTGACCAATCTTCTCGGAGCCGGAAACAAAGGCTGGCAATTAAGTACAACCGTTATGGTGGCGGTCACCTTTCTTGCGGCTTTTCTCTATGACATCCTGGCAAAGTCAGCGCTGGGCAAGAATATAAAGGTGCTGGCCACGGTTGGCTTCGTGCTTGTGGCCGCAGTGCTGTATCTGATGGCTGATTGGGCGAAGTTCACTTATCGCGGTTACCTGATTCACATCGGAGCAATGTTCGGCACGATCATGGCGTTCAACGTTTGGTTCAGGATATGGCCAAGCCAGAAGAAAATCATCACTGCCGTAAAGAACGGCGAGGCTCCCGACGCTGCGATCGTCGCCTTGGCTGGTGCCAGGTCTCGCCACAACACCTACTTGTCGTTGCCGCTGATCTGGGCAATGCTCAACGCACACGCCACGTACTTTGCCGGCGGCAATCTATCCATTCAGGAAAACTGGGCCTGGGCAACGATGTTAGTGGTGGTGTTGCTTGGCTGGCACATCATCTGGCAATGCTATAAGAGGGCCGGAAAGGTCAAAGGTTTCTAGGCAGTACTTGTCGGTTTCGCTTTCTTTGAGGATGTGTGGTTGAAGCCTCTTCGGGCGGTGCTGCCGCCGCGCAGCACCGCCTCGGCAGAAAGGCCGCCAAATCAGCGAGTCAAAACCGACTGGGTTGACTAAACGGAAAACGAACTGCCGCATCCGCAGCTTCCGGTCGCATTCGGATTACTGAACGTGAATCCGCTCCCCATCATCGACGTGACATAATCAACCTGAACGCCGTCCAGGTACTGTCGCGAGAACATATCCACGAAGACTTTCACTCCGTCGTGATCCAGTATGTCATCGCCGGGACGCGGCCCGTCTTCGATCTGCATCGAGTAGGAAAACCCACTGCAGCCACCGGGCACGACCCTTATCCGCAATCCCGCTTCAGCCCCGGCGCTTTCGTTCTCTATGAACTTCTTCACTTCCGTAATAGCTGTTGTCGTCAACGTAAGCATTATTTGCTATTTCTCCTTCCTTTCACGCGTGGTCTCAAACGTTTCTAGCTTCCCTGTAATTATAGATGGCGGCCTTCGCGGTATCAAGATCAATAAGCGTTTACACCACGAAGCGGTCTCCTCGGCTGTCGCTCATATCGATGATGGGCAGCCCTCCGCCTCTCGATGCAAAGATACTTAACTGCGTCGCAACACTCTCGGCGATTTGTTTGAAGGCCTCGGCTTGAGGGCTGTCAGGCGCTCCGACAACTATGGGAATACCTAGGTCGCCGCCCTCGCGCACGCTAATCGAAATCGGAACTTGCCCAAGCAAATTGCTATTGAATCGCTTAGCCAACCGTTCGCCTCCTCCAGCTCCGAAAATCTCATGATGCTCGGAGCAGTTAGGACAAACGAAGTAGCTCATGTTTTCAACTATTCCCAAAACGGGAATGTGGACTTGCTCGAACATATTGAACGCCTTGCGCACGTCGGCCAGGGCCACTTCTTGTGGAGTTGTCACGAGCACCGCACCTTGCACGGGCACAAGTTGCGCGAGGCTGAGCTGAGCGTCCCCCGTCCCTGGCGGCATGTCGACAATCAAGTAATCAAGCTCTCCCCACTCGACATCGTAGAGGAATTGCCTTACTGCTGTGTGCAGCATCGGCCCGCGCCAGATCACCGGCTTGTCCCCGGGATTTAGAAAACCCAACGACATGACCTTGATGCCGTACACTTGATGTGGAAGCAACCGCTGCCCGCGCACGACCGGCTCTTCATTGACGCCAACCATTATCGGCACGTTAGGTCCATATACGTCCGTGTCCAGCAGTCCGACTCTCGCACGATATTGTCCGAGCGCGATCGCGACGTTAACGGCAACGGTAGACTTTCCGACACCGCCCTTTCCTGAGCTGACGGCAACAATGTTGGCTATGCCGGGCACCATCTGCTTGCCTTCCGCGGCGCGCGCCTTCGGTATTTCAGACTGCAGATTGATTTCAACTCCCTTCACGCCTGGAAGAGCGAGCAGTGCCTCACGGGCAGACTCCCGTATCTTGGTTCTGGCAGGAGAAAGCGGAGTGTTCAGCACCAGCCGGAATGACACCGTCGAGTCTTTCACTTCAAGGTCGTGGACAAAGTTCAAGCTTACGATATCGCGATTCAGGGCGGGGTCTTTCACAGTCCGAAGAGCCGCGAGAATCGACTCCTGATTTATGCTGGGCATTGTAATATCTCCGGGCAACTGCTCATTCATAGTATGGAGTGCTTAATTTGTTTGTCAACTTTGGCCACCCTTCGTTCCCGCGCTCTGCGCTATAATCACGAGCTAACAGCGAAGCGAGGGAATAACTGTGTCAGAACCGGAGAACACGAAAGCGCGGGAATATCTTGGGAAGGTAGAAAGGCAGCTCTCCCGTTATGAGCATCCTTTATTCAAGTGGGAAGCCCGGAGCGTATCGGATGACATCGAAGTCATCATCACTTTGAAGCTCGAAGGAATCTACGATGAACCTTATCGCTTGAAACTCAAGCCGAGGGAGATCGAGGCGAGAGGATTTGAATGGGACTTCCAACGGCAGCTTTATAACTGTTTGCACGATTACCTGGTCGAGATGTTCGCTCGCAGTCCTCACATTACCGAGGTCTGATCCGCAGATTACGCAGATTTCGCAGATGCGTTAATCTGTGTATCTGAGTCATCAGCGGATCACGCGCGGGGATGAAACTTCTTGTATATCTCGCGAAGCCTCTCGTTGGTTATGTGAGTGTAGATCTGCGTCGTGCTGATGTCGCTGTGGCCTAACATCATCTGAACCGATCGAAGATCGGCGCCGTTCTCAAGCAGGTGGGTAGCAAAGCTGTGTCTGAGAAGATGCGGCGTGATGTGTCCGATTCCAGCCTTCTCGCCTTACACAACTATTATCTTCCAGAAGGAGTGTCTTGTGAGAGGCCCCCCGCGAACTGTAACAAACAGCGCCGACGACGACTTGCCTCGCGGCATCAAACGTGAACGAATCGCTAGATATTTTCGGGTCCACTCGATCGCGCCCTGCCCCAGAGGGACCACTCGCTCCTTACCACCTTTTCCGAACACTGTAAGGAAGCCAACCTCGAGATTGAGACTGCCGATGGACAAGCCCACCAACTCGGACACTCGAAGTCCGGTGGCGTATAAGACCTCGAGCATCGCCTTGTCTCTCAGCCCAATCAGTGTTGACAGATCCGGAGAGGCAAGCAGTCTGTCAACCTCCTCGGGCGCAAGGAAGTGTGGCAGTGACTGCCAGGATTTTGGGGATTCGAGATTCAAGCTCGGGTCAATCTTCAAATGCCCATCTTGCACAAGGAATTTGAACAAGCCGCGAACGGTGACCAGGATTCTTGCGATCGACTTTGAATCCAGCCCTCGCTTGCCGAGAGACCTGACAAACGTCGCAAGCTCATCTGCCTGAAGCGACTCGACGGCTTTGCCGCACTCGTCTGCAAAGCGTGAGAGCTTCGCCAGATCGTTGCGATAGGCAATCAATGTGTTTGACGATAGACCGCGTTCGACACGCAGATAACTCAGGAATGCTTCTTCGCCCATGACGTCAAGGGGGTTGACATATTCTATTCCAACTAACAAGAATGGAAAAGCCGCGTGCCGCAACGAAGACACGGCCGCCACAAAGGACACGAAGACACAAAGCTTCACGAAGACCAGGCAGTTACGATTCTCTTTGCGATTCTTTGTGTCTTAGTGACTTGGTGGCAACTCCTCAAAGGATCGCCAGAGTGAAGCTAGCCTACGTTGCCGACAGACTTAAGTGCAAATTGGAAGGCGATGGCGCAATCGACATCGTCGGAGTCGCAACCTTGGAGAGCGCGCGCGCCGGTGATCTGAGCTTCTTCACCAACCCGAAATACCACAATGAAGCTAAGAAGACCCGCGCTTCAGCCATCCTGGTGGGCCACGACTGCCCGCCAATGCAGGTCGCGCTTTTGCGACACGACAATCCCTACTTGGCATTCGCGAAGGCGGTCGAGATATTCTTCAAACCGGCTCCAATCACTCCATCGATTCATCCGACCGCGTGTATCTCCGACAGCGCTAAGATCGGCGAGGAAGTATACATAGGGCCTTATGCTCACATCGGCGAGCGAGTTGTAGTCGGAAGAGGCGTCCAAATTCATACGCGGTGCACGATCCACGAAGACGGTGTGATCGGCGATGACACCGTGCTCCACTCAGGTTGTGTCGTGCGGGAACGAGTCCTCATCGGTAAGCGGTGCATCATACAGAGCAATTCAGTCATTGGCTCGGACGGTTTTGGTTACGCGAAACAAGAGAGCGGTGAATGGTACAGGATATTGCAAGCCGGAACGGTGATCATCGAGGATGACGTCGAGATTGGAGCCTGTACTACAATCGATCGCGCTGCGCTAGGGGAGACACGGATTCAAAAAGGAACCAAGATTGACAATCAAGTCCATATCGCGCACGGCTGCGTCATTGGCCCGAACAATTTGCTTGCTGCTCAAGTCGGTCTCGCTGGTTCAACAAAGACCAGAACGGGCGTCATTCTAACCGGGCAGGTCGGCGCCGCCGGCCACCTGACAATTGGCGACGGCGCGGTTGCAACGCCCCAAACCGGAATCGCTAACTCGGTGGAGGCTGGTATGATTGTCTCGGGCGCACCAGCTATCGATCATAGGAACTGGTTGAAATCATCCATAGCTTTTTCTAAACTGCCCGAGCTTCAGAAAACTGTTCGCAGACTCGAGGCGAGGGTAACGAGCCTGGAAGACACACTCAAACGAAAATGAACGTAAAGGTTGAAGTTCACTCAAGCAACAGCCCGATCAAAGACATACACAAGAAAGTGGAGAGAGCGCTCGACGTGGTCCCCCAAGAGCATCTGCGGGGCCTGGCAAAAATCGTCGTGGTCGATACGATAACCGAGCCGCGGCTTTCAGCTACCCAACGCGCAAGCTTGCCTGCACTGTACCATCCGAAAATGGGCGGTCAATCGGCGTGGGCCGAGATAGCGTTGAGCGTGCTTGCGCCAAAAGAGAAGTTCCCAAAGCGCCTGCTGACAAGGCTCGCCCTGAAATCCAATCTCGCACAGGTTGTGTTGTCACTTGTTGCACAACATTATCATCTCACGCTTGCAAAAGGAGTGAAGAAAACACAGCTCGAGCCTGCGATCAAGAGCTATGTCGAGAAACAGTTCGAGAAATGGCGAGAGAAGGAAGGCGGGCTGAGAGTTAAGCTTCTCAAGCCGTTTAAACCTCAACTTGACAGGCTCGCCCGCAAGTTGGCTAAGAGATACAAAGAAGAGCTAGCAAAGAAATAACGCCAAACGGTTAGACCGCATTCGCGCTTCTCCCGGCGCGCCGAAGGAAACTCGAAGGACCCTCAGTTCGAACGCGCATGAAGTCAACATGAAACTATCATTAATTGCTGTGCTGTTAGCGCTCACGTCGTCTTTCCAAGTACCTGACATCAATTTTACTCCAGAATCCGAAAAGTTTTCCGAAGCTGTGAGGGAGTATCAGACGATCTGGATTGAGGAGGGAAAGAGAATGATCGAAGCTATGGAGACAGTTTCAAGGTTAAAGTTCAAAGAGAAAAACATAACGGCTATCGTTTATGAAGGTGTAAGTTGGTCCGGCTCTGGAAGTAGCCCTATGAAGCTCAGGGCCAGTTACCCATCGGATGTGAAAAAGACAACGCTGATTCACGAGTTAGGACATAGACTCATTTCGGACGTTACGAAGACGAAGGAGATAGACGAACACAGAGCCTTGTTTCTTATTCTCTATGATATATGGGTAAAACTTTACGGGAAAGACTTCGCTGACAAATCGGTTGACGTAGAAAAGAAGCGGAAAGGGCTCTATGACTATGAATCAGCCTGGAACTGGGCATTATCGTTTAGCGAAAAGGAACGAGCTTTGAAGTTCCGACAGTTGGTAAGTAGCAGCCGGATAAGATCACCAGCGGGATGAGCATCCCTGGCCGCGTCCAAAGGGATGCGGCGGAATGTAGGGCAGAAACGCGGGCGATCCTTATAGGCCTCTCTCACATCTGAGGAGGGAGATACTGGCGCGAGTCTAGAGTGTTTGCCGGGCTGTCCCGAGCGTCAATCGCCGACGGCCTCCAGGGCATCCGTCAACGCGCGCTTCAAGTCGCCGATAGTTGCGTCGGCTCTCCTGAACTTGATGGTGAGAGACCATTCATCATTCGGGTCTTCATACTCGTAAGAGTAGTTCCTGACCTTTTGTGGTCTTCCTTGCCTGATATCCCGAGCCTGATCTCGGGTCAAACCCGCTGCGCCGATATTGGAGACAAACTCGCGCATCTCGTCGTCAGTCGGCTGACGCGCGATTTGAAGTAGCATCGACTTAGAAGTTATGTCGGCTCGACGGCAAAGCTCCCGGACGTCTTGCGGGATGTTTGCGATCGAGATCGTCTCCGTCACCGACGTTCGCGCTTTGCCGAGCTTCCTCGCTATGTCCTCGTGTTTGTAGCCGAATCGTTTCGCAAGGGCAACCAGGCCGTCTGCCTCTTCAAAGGGAGTGAGGTCTTTTCGCTGGAGGTTCTCGATCAAAGAGATCTCCGCTACCGCGCGGTCGTCTACCTCCATCTCTATGCAAGGAAGCTCCGTCAAACCGGCTTCAATGCTGGCGCGATACCGCCGCTCGCCCGCGATGATCATGAATCGGCCACCTACTTCACTCGGACGAACAAGGAGCGGCTCGAGAACGCCTTTCTCCTTGATCGACAAAATAAGTTCGGTGAGGTCGCCGATCTCGATTCGCGGCTGCAAAGGATTAGGCTCTAGCTTGTCGATGGGGATCATCCGGCCCACCGGCGTGCCACCTCCCTTGCTTGTAAGCAATTCAACATAATGAGAATCGTGGCGCAGCTTGAAATTCTCCGGCAGACCTCTCTTAGACACGTCGTATTACCTCCTTGCATAAGCTGGCATACTCGGCGGCGCCCGTCGAGTTGGGCGCGAAAGTGAAGATCGATTCTTTGTACGCGGGACTTTCTTCCAAACGAACCGATTTGCTGATGACGGTATCGAACACTTTGTCTCCAAACACTTCCTTGATCTGCTCGTGGATGTCCTTCGCTAGCGTCGTCCTCTTGTCCAACAGCGTTATGAGCACTCCCAACATCTTGAGGTTCGGATTGGGCCGGGCTTTTACTTTCTCGACCGTGTCCAGCAGGTCGTCGGTCCCTTCAAGTGCAAAATAGGACGGCTGAATCGGCACGATCAGATAATCAGACGCGACCAACGCGTTGACCGTTATGAGCCCGAGCGTAGGCGGAGTATCGATCACGATGAAGTCGTATGAATCGGGCAACCCGTTCATCTTATCTTTCAATCTGAATGGAGCATCGAAGTCGCCGATCAGTTTGCTTTCGAACTTAGCAAGGCTGATTCTGGACGGCAAGATATCCAACTTCGGAAGCGACGTATGTCTTATCACTTCCGCGAGATTCGTCTGAGCATCGGTGAGAAACTCGTAAACAGAAAGTTCAAATGCATCGTGCGCCAGGAAACTCAGCGAGCTGTTCGCCTGGGGATCGAGATCTATCAGAAGGACTTTCTTGCCGGCGCGCGCGAGTCCAGCGGAGAGGTTGATCGCAGTGGTTGTCTTCCCGACTCCGCCCTTCTGATTAGCTATCGAGATGATCATCTTTACTGCTCGGGCTTACCAAGAACGGGCATCGTAATGCGAAGGGTGGTCAGTGTCAAGGAAGGGTGCGACTAGTAAAGAAAATCGGTTGGTAGACATCCGGCTGGTGATGTGATTTAATCGAGTCACGGACAACAGCTAATGACGAACCAAGCGCTCGGGAGTCTCGCGTAACAAAGAAAGGGCTGGGGACCAATGGAAGTCGAAATGAAAATCCGAGGTCTGATGATGGACCCGGCGGCAAATACTCCAATCATAATTCTCAAAGACGTAAACGGAGAATCAATGCTGCCGATATGGGTCGGACCCTTTGAAGCCAACGCCATCGCGGTCGAGATCGAGAAGCTCGCCACGCAACGGCCTATGACTCACGACCTGCTCAAGAATATCATCTGGGAATTTGGCGCCTCGGTCAGAAGAGTCGTAATCACCGACTTGATTGATAATACTTTTCTTGCAGTCATCGAGCTAACACGAGACGGAGAAGTGCTTGTGGTCGATTCGCGTCCAAGCGACGCGATAGCGTTGGCGCTACGAGTTGACTGCCCGATTTATGTAAACGATGAAGTGATCAAGAGTTCCAGCACTGCGATTACCGAGGACACAACCTCGGAACAAGATGACTGGCCCGAGACCCTGGCGGATGACGCGAGCGATTACAAGATGTAAACCCCAGAAGCTGAACACAGGTATGTTTGCAAGTGGGACTTGACTGAAAAGAAGGATTTCATTCTTGCAGTCGATGGGCATCGGCACTGGTTCCCATTAACACCCAATTTCAGTTGGGTGGCTTGCGACGGCCCGAAATGCGAACCGTTTCAACGGTTTACTTGGTCGAACGCAAAAACCGTTGAAACAGTTAGTCAAGCCCGACGCGCGCTCCAGCACCTCACTAAAAGTGAGGCGCTAATGAGAACGAAGAGAATCAGCCCAGCGCGAGTTGTTCTCCTGATTGGATCTTCAGCAGTTTTTTTTCAGCGCTATTTGTCACGGTTCGACTTATGTGATATAGTTCGCCGACGGTTGGCCTTGCTACACCAAGCATTCCTAAGGAGGAGAAAAACATGGCGTCGTTTAACAAGATCATCATTGTGGGTTATCTCGGGCGCGATCCAGAGTTGAGGTACACGCCCGACGGCACTCCTGTTTGCGACTTCTCGGTTGCAACTACCGAGCGCCGAAAGGACAAGTCAGGTGAGCCCCAGGATATTACTACGTGGTTTCGAATAACCGCCTGGCGAAGGCTTGCGGAAGTTGCCGACCAATATCTGGCAAAAGGCAAGCAGGTTTACGTTGAGGGGCGGCTGACCCAACGAGAGTGGACCGACAGAGACGGCGTCACCAAGTACAGCCTGGATGTCAACGCGACCGACATTCAATTCGTTGGAGCTCGCGGCGATGATGCACAACCGATGAGAGCGGCTGCAGCGGGCACTCAGGCGAAGTCCGAACCGGAGGCAGCCGCGCCCGTGACCGATGAGGACATCCCGTTCTGAGCCACGAAGTCATTCATCAAACACGAATTTCTTGCTGAGCCCCAGCTCGCGCAACTTGTGCTGAAGGCTTTGGCGATGCATCCCCAGCAACCCGGCGGCGCGGGTAACGTTGCCTCCTGTCTGTTCGAGAGTCTTCTCGATGTACTTTCGCTCGAAGTCTTTTTTGGCGCTTCTGAAATCCAAGGACTGAGGCACCTCGTCTTCGACGTGGATTATCTGGCGGCGTTTGCCTGAAACCACTTCTTCAGGCAGCGACTCGGTCGTAATCTCTTCTCCTTCAGTTAGCACCACCGCTCGTTCGATGCAATTTCTCAACTGGCGAACGTTGCCCGGCCAGTCGCACGCAAGCAGAGCTTTCATGGCGTCTTTGGAGATCCCGATCGGCTCGCTTTTGTATGCGAGCGAGAATCTGTTGCAGAGCGCTTGAACGAGCGCAGGAATGTCGGATTCCCTTTCTCGGAGCGGCGGCAGGTTTATTCGAAGCACGCAAAGACGATAGTAGAGATCCTCTCTGAATCTTCCAGCCTCGACTTCGATCTCGAGCGGTTTATTCGTGGCGCTTACGATGCGAACATCGGTCGAGAGAGTCTCGTTGCTGCCCAGACGTTGGAATCTTTTCTCCTCAATAACTCTTAGCACTTTGGCCTGAGTTGAGAGCGTCATGTCTCCGATCTCATCCAGAAACAAGGTTCCGCGATCTGCGGCTTCAAACTTCCCTACTCTTCTGGTATGAGCGCCGGTGAACGCGCCCTTTTCGTGGCCAAACAACTCAGACTCGATCAGCTCTTGTGGCATGGCCGCGCAATTCAGCGTCACGAATGGGCCTGATGGATTCCGGCTTCTTGAGTGAATCTCTCTGGCGACCAGCTCCTTGCCTGTACCTGATTCGCCGGTGATCAGAACGCTCACGTCGGTTGGCGCAACTTTCTCAATCAACGAATAAACGCGTTCCATCGATGGCGAGGAACCGATTAGTTGACCAAACGTGCCGGTGGCGGCAAGCTCGCGTCGCAGCTTCTCGTTCTCTGCCCTGAGCGAATGAGTTTCGACCGCGTTTCTAACGACGATCCGCAACTCGTCCACGTCGAACGGTTTTGAGAGGTAATCAAAAGCGCCAAGCTTGATGGCCTGTACGGCCGTTCGCTCAGAGCCGTGCGCGGTGACTATTATCACGAGCGGGGGCGACTCCAGGGAGACCAGCTCCGGCAGGTAATCAAGACCGGACTGGGACGCGAGTCTTACATCGAGTAGCACCACATCCGGGGTTTGAGATTCAATCGTTCGCCGCGCGTCGTCGAGGTCGGCGGCTTCAAGGATGGTGTAACCTTCCCTTTCGAGCGCCCGCCGCATCCCGTACCGCGCGGCGGGCTCGTCATCGACTATGAGAACTGCACGCTTCATCAACACTCGGCGCGTTATTTCTTACCTTTCTTGCCTTGAGCGGTAGGCTCCTCGTAAAAACCAGGAGCGTTCGCCTTCTCAAACGGGTAGAGCTTGTTGGTTTCTTCGTTTAGCTCCCATTCGGCCGCGAGCAACTGCTTGTTATAATCGAAGTAGTCAAACACAATTTTCCATCGCCCCCCCTTCTCGCCGCCAACGGCTTTCTTTTGAGACGCTTCCCATCCAATCGGAGTTATGTTGTAGGCCCCCATCTCCTTCTCGTAGTGCGCTTCCATCTCGCCGAGCGTCTTCGCCGAGACCTGCTCGTTGACCTCCGGTTTCATCGACTTGGCCTTATCGATAGCCTTCTTGCCCGCCGGTGTAGTCTTGGCGATCCGGTCCTCGATCCCAGCAACCTTTGGATCCTTCTGAGTCGTTGTTGTAACCCCAGCAGGCTTCTGTTCACAGCCCACGACCAATAAAGCAAGCGCCACAACCGCTGTGATCTTTGTCATCGTATATCCTCCGTGTAGTGGTCTCACTCAGCCAAAAGAATTCTGATGTCCCTGACGTTGTTGCCCGTAGGCCCGGTCTCAATCAAACCTCCAACTTGTTTGAAGAACGAATAGGAGTCACTGTTATGTATGAAACTCATCGCATCTAAGCCAAGCCTTGCCGCGTTAATCACTGATTCAGCCTCTGCGACGGCTCCGGCGGCTTTGCTGTTTCCGTCAATGCCGTCTGTTCCACAAGAAAGCACAACCACTCGCCCGCGGGAGCCAAGATCTGCCAGCTTCGTTGCGCAGTATAGCACGAATTCCTGATTGCGCCCACCGATGCCCGTTCCTCGCACCGGACAGGAAACCTCGCCACCAGAAATGACGCAAACAGGCTCGCGGGGAACCGAAGATTTGAGCTTCATAAGACGGCCGATCAACTGGTCGGCAACTGCTCGATAGTTGCCTTCAATCAGCTCAGTGTCTACCTCAACCCGGAATCCGTGACTTCTTGCAAGCTCGGCGGCCGCGTTTAGCACATCGGCGTTATCGAGCAACAAGAGAGTGACAGGCTTGGGACCGGTCCAGTTCCACTCGCCCGAAGCCCGGCGACTCTTCAGTTGCGCAATGACGCTCGTCACCGATTCCGGGAGTCTGCGCATCAGATCGAACTCTTCTATCACAGCAAAGAGTTCTGTGTCTTCGAGGTCTTCTGGCAAGAGCGGATTAGAAGCTATCGATCGAATGTCTCCCGGATTGACGTCCGAGACATACAAACCGACCCACTTGGAATTCCTTGCAAGATCGCCGAGACTTCCGCCTTTTATCCGCGACAGTCGTTTTCTTACGACATTGATTTCGCGGATGCTTGCCCCGCAGCCGATGAGAATTTGATTTGTGGCTCTCAGATCTTCGAGCGATATTTCGTCCGCCAGCGGAGCTTCGACAAGCGAAGAGCCCCCGCCCGAAACGAGAAAGATGATCAGGGAATCCTTGCCGCAGGACTGCACCAGCTCGATGATCTTTCGTCCAGCCACAAGGCTGTTGACATCAGGTAATGGATGACCGGCAACGAGCACCTCTGACCGCAGCGACAGGTTTGACTGATAGTTGGTAACTAAGATTCCTCTCTTGACTCGCTCGGCCAGCAGGTCTTCGACCGCCGCTCCCATTGTCACGCTAGCCTTGCCCATTCCAACCAGCACGACTTCGCTGTATGCATCGAGGTCAACTGATTCGCCGTCCAAGATCAGCTCGCCGCCGACGGCTCGAAGTTTCTTCTTGACGACGTAATCGATCTCTACGGCTTTGAGCGTTTCGAGGAAAATCTGCTTTGCGATTGCTTTGAGGGTAGTCATGGTCGACGCGAACCATTCTAGTTTTTTGAACCCGAAATTCGCCAGCTTAACTCTAGGTGAGCCAGGCGACGATTAGAACTTGCAGGTCGAGTACCGCTTCCAATGAGGTGCGGGAAGACGCCACCAAAGCCCGCGCCAAGAATTACTCTTGATTCACCTCACCCAACTTTGTATGAAATGAGAGTCAGTCTCTCAAGCTCACTCGGTGCGCCGGCCTTCAGTGGCAGCTTACCGGAGGCAATGAATGGCGGAGATAAAAGGAGTTCTGCTCAACGCCTGGATGGCGTTCCTTAACGACCGACATGGCGCGGAAGCTGTAGCGGGCGGGATGAAAGAGCTCGCGCCCGAGGATCAACACCTGCTGGCTTCTCGGTTCCTGGATTCTAGCTGGTACAACTACGATACTCTGCACTCTCTGCGGAGACTTACCCGATCATTAGCTAGTGGTTCAGGCCAAAACCTCTCTATTGAGATCGGACGCTTCATGGCCGAGTACGTGTTCACCGGAGTCTATCGTTCATTCCTGGTTCGGGACCCGGTCGAGCAGGTTAAGAAGTTCTCGTGGATCGGTGACTTCTTTTTTCGTGAGGCACGGAAGCTAGAGACAGAGGTTAAGAGTGATTCGCACTGCCTGGTGCGATACAGGTACGAGGCCGGCGCGGCTCCTACCCGTGCCATCTGTGAAAGTCTGGTCGGCTTTTGGAGCCGAACGATTGAAATGTCGGGCGCTCCGACCGTCAAAGCCAGTCACTCGACCTGCGTGGCGCGAGGAGCGCCGTGCTGCGAGTTCGTCTTTGAATGGGAAGCCTGATGTCGCTTAAACTGGAGCAAGGCTCTTCAACCAGATTTACAACGGCCTTACTCCCCTTCACATCCGGCAGGCGTCACGCTGCAAGCCACAACAGGTCAATTCTCGATCTCGGACGAGCTTATGCTGTGCGTCTGCATGATCCTTAACACATCCTGGCGAATCGAGTCCCATTTGGCGGCAATTGAGTCCGCCAGTCGACTCGTTGTAGTTGAAATCACGCGATCAGTTCTCCTGGCCTGACGCGCCATCGCCAGCGTTGCGCTTCGCAGGCTCCGGCGATCTTGTAGCGAGGGCGTCAGTTTAGCGTAAAGCTGGGCCGCTTCGACGAAACCGTCTATCGCAAACAGCAATTCTATTTCGGGCTCTTTGTACCCCATCGCGTTGCTCATATCAAATCCGGTGCCGGTCACCCGAATGCCCGACGCGCGCTGGTACTCGGCAAGGAGATCCTCGGCCTTACGTTGCAGGCTGATCGATGAATTATCTCTAGTCGTCGAAGTACCTCTAACGCCTGGAGCGGCGTCCCCTCTGTCTGGCGGAGCATTGTACCCTCTGTCTGCCGGAGGACTGCCCCCTCTATCCGCCGCACCACTGTAGCCTGTGTCGCCCAACGCCAACACCTGATCACCTCTGGCAGAATGAATAACGACGCGCCGCACATATTCAACGCCATTGCGCTCGTTCACCTCGATGCGGCCTCTGGTTATCACCTGCGCCGCCATGCCAGTAGGCCTTACTGCCTTCGCCCAAACTTCCAGCGTGTCGCCATTGACGACGTGTTCGTCAAACCAACGCCACCCGGCAGTGTTAGCCTGCGTAGTTAGCAACACATAAATTCCGCCGTCCGCTGTTCGGTTAGCGCTCGCCGAAACCACGGTCGCCATCACCGCATCCGATCTCGCGTTGCTTTCTCTCATCGGCTCTCTCGTTCGATCTGACGGTTCGGCGCTTTCTCTCCTGGAGTCTCTCGCGCGATTAGGAACGCGATCAGCGGTCGCTGGTGCGCCAACAATCCCCAGGCTCGCCGCCGTTTGAGGATCCAGATCGCCCGTCTCCGGAAGCTTGTGTTCTCTCTGATAGGCACGCAACGCGCTCGCAGTTCGCGCGCTCATAACGCCGTCCGCCTCGCCTTCGTAATAACCTTGATCTCTGAGCGCGGCTTGCGCTCTCTTGACCATTTCAGGTGAAGAAAGTGGAAGATCGGGCGCGGCGGCCGCGGATCTGTCAGAATCGGTACGCGTTTCGGGCTCGGCGCGAGCAGCGGGCGTCCGATCTGGAAGATCATTCGCCGGCGGTGCGGTGGTGTTTGATCTGTCCGCGGGATATCCGCGCTGGTCCGCAGGTTGATCCGGAGCGGCTCCAGCGTCGGCGGGTGCGCCTTCTCTGATGTTCAGCGGTTGCTTCAGCTGAACCCCGAACGGAGTTCCGGATTGCACCTGGGCCTCTTCGCCCTTCGAAAGCAGAACGCCCGCGACGCCTGCCCCAGCGCCGATAATTCCGCCGAGCACCGCGCCTCCACCTCCTCCCGAGATTCCGCCCAGCACTGCGCCAATCGCGCCTCCGCCGCCGATAAACACCGCCGTCCGGTGATTGCCTTCGGCGGACACGCGACTCTCGTCGTCGATTCGACGCCGAGTCGCCGGATCATCAGAAGTCAAGCTGGCAACCAGTCCCACGCGGCTCCCGTCGGGAAACACCAGATCGTCGAAGTCGATCCCAATCATGCCCGATCGGTTTGCCCTTTTCGCCGGCGTAACTTGAGTCACTCGCCCCTCGACGATCGACCCCGCCGGGATTACCGTCCGCCCGTTCACATAAACCGGCACCATTACCGTCGCGGCGAACTTGTCGCCAACTCGCGCGGTCCGCGAGCTGAGAGAGCCGTTTATCTGAACGCTGATAACCGTGTCAGTGGGCACCGTTGAGCTCTGGTCTGCAGGACGCGCCGAGCTGTATCGTGGGCGGCTGTTTTGAGCAGCCGCGCTGACGCCGAGCGCGGCGAGCGCAAGCAGCGCGACCGTTAAGAGATCTCTTTTCGACTTCATCAGATTTACCTCCAAGGCTTCCGTATCCTGCGGTCGAGAAAATTGACTCATCCGCTAAGACGATTAGCGGCCTCCATTCTGTTGTCCGCTTCGGCGAACTTTATCAGGGGTAATCTCACCGTCACGGCCGTGCCCTTCCCCGGCTGGCTCTTCACGACAAGGTCGCCGTTGTGCAGCTCAGCTATCTTCTTCGCAATGGCCATGCCGAGTCCCGTTCCCTTCTCCTTCGTTGTATAAAACGGCTCGAAAAGCCGTCGCTGCGTTTCCACATCCGTCCCCGATCCATGATCGACGACCTCGACCGCTAACTCGTGGTCGCTGTCGCCTGTAGTTCTGAGCTCTATCGAGCTGCTTGGCTCGCTGGCTTCGATAGCATTAATTATCAGGTTTAAGAAGAGCTTTCTCAACTCAGTGCCATCGTATTGGCCGGCTGGGATATCGCGATCGTATTGCTTCTCGATTCGCACTTGTTTAGCGTTCAACCGATCTGCGACCATCGGCAGCAGCTCGTCGAGCAAATTGTTCAGATTCAGCTCGGCGAGGTTCAAGGTCTTGGGTAGCGATTTGAGCAGTCATTTGCCCGATCGCAGTCAGCGCGCGGTTGCGTCCCAACTCGGCCTGCGCGCGCGCCGTATCCGTCACGTCGACGAATATCAAGATTACGCCTTGTCGCTCGCCGGTGACGACCAACGGCGAGGTGAAAAAATCAAACAGCCTCGCGCCAAGATCGACCCTGCCGTAGTAGCGATTGTTCGGCGGCGTCTCAGAGATCTCCTCGGAGACCGCCGCCAGGAGCGAAGGGTTGTCCTCGAACAACTCCGTGTAGCTTTGACCAATCCGCGGTTCGGGTCCCACACTCGGTACTCTTCGAAAGGAGTCGCTGATCGTCTGCACCGTTCCATCCTGCCCGATGACCACCACGCCGGACACCAAACTATCGAGAAGAGACTGAAGATAATCCCGTGAGTGTGCGCTTGCGGTGTAGGCTTGCCCAAGGCGTTTCATGTTTCGCCGAATCTCATAGAATGCGAGAGCCGCAACTACGAACCCAACTATCAACACTGCCCCGGTTTCGGAAGCGACTCTTCTGCGTGACGCGACGCTCATATCATGTGCTTTAACATCGTTGCTCGCGTGCTCCGTTTTCACCAGCTCATCCAGCGATTGGACGGCTTGTGTCAGTCGTTCCCGCTGGTCGTGCCATTCGTTGGAACCCAGGTCCGCTTTGTGAATCGTCACCCAGAAATCTTTGCTAGCCGCTTCGAATTGCTTCCATTCCTCGCTCTCAACGAGCGAAGTCTTCTCGCCGCGGTCGAGTTCGGTGTCCATTTCTCTTTTGAGATCATCGAGCCGGTGCCGAGCCACCGTTGACAACAAGCCGCTCGCTCTATTCGCGGCAACAGCGCCAACTTCGGGAGTGATCTTGCCGACTGTTTCCGAAAGATCGAGCACAACGCGAAAGTGAAGCTCTTCAGTCTCATCAACTTGAATCCTCCGCTTTTCCAAGTCCTCGAGCGTCTTCGAGCTTCGATAGCCGACGTCGACGACAAGCAGCAGCAAGACGAAGAAGCCGAGGAACAGCACGTTGCGAACGAGCGATTCGACGCGTCTGGTTGATCCGACGAAACGGTCTCGAAGCTTTCGTATGCGAGCTCTCATGAGTTCCTAAGCTCCGGCAGCTAGTCTCGCGTCTCGGCGTCCATTCAAAAGTGAACCATTGTTGCGGGGGTCATCGACTCCTGAATGTTAACATTGGGCAGCGGTTTTTTAAACCGAGTCGGGTGCAGTACATTATCAGTTAAGTTATTGCTGATATTCAAGCAAGAAGCCGTTGACTTTTGTAACCTGATTCCATATTCTGAGGCTGCTCGAATCAGTGGTCGCATCGCCGGAGGGAATATGAGCTTGAAGTCGAGTTACCCGCGAGCGGCGATCAGCGTTTTTCTCGCCACGGCTGTCGCTACGGTTTTCACGCTTCGCTCCTTTGCTACGCCGGAAAAACGCTACCCACCGTCCGATTCAGATTACCAGGGCTGCACTGGTGTGCTAACGGTCAAGAGCGGGCAGGTAACCATAAATGGCAACCCCGCTCAGACCGGCGCTACCGTGTTGACCGGCAGCGTCATAGCGACCGGTTCAAACGGCAAAGCAGTAATCGATCTGGCGACGCTCGGCAGGATCGAAGTCGGGAACAATACTTCGATCTCCCTCAACTGCACGCCCGCATTGCTCGAGATCACATCGAGCTGCGGCAAGACGGAGGTTGAGGTAAGGCGCGGAACGATCGACGTGAAGTCACCCAAAACCGAAACGCTTACTTCGGGCAAGAAATCAAAGTATGACGGCGGCGTGAACATCGCTTCGACCGGCAACGTGGATGTTAGGATCGAGTGCGAGGGTCACAGGACCGGCATTGGCCCGTTCGTCGGGCCCGGGCTGATTGGTCTGCTGGCTGTGATCGGGATAGGAGCGGCAGTTGCAATCGGTGTCGCTTCCGGCGGCGGGGGCGAGACCGTGTCGAGTCCGGCGCGACCGTAGGAATTCAGCGCCGAGTCTCTATCGATTACAGCGCAAGGCCCCGGCGATACAAAGTTCGGGGCTTTCGCTTTTTCTACTAGAATCGTGTGGACCCAGTGTCGATAGCACGCCATCGCAAACGCCTTGATTAGCTCGCCTGATGTTGCAACAATAGTTCGCTGCAAGCTGGGTGTAACTCGCGGATTTAGACGCTGAGGAAATGGTCTTGATGGTTGTAAGAGTTATTATTGCTTTGACGTTGTTCACCGCTGCGCTGGAAGTTCCGGCACAGTCTCCGATCACTACGCTTGCGCTTGGGCCCGACAAAATCGGAGAGGTAAAGACTGCCGTGGGTCTCACTACCCGCATCGTGTTCACCGAGCCGGTGCAGGAAATAATCTGCGGAGACCTCTACGACCCTGTTAGCGGGAAGGGTGCCTTCGTCGTACAAAAGAGCGGTGCCGCCGATCGCCCAGGCAATGACGTGTTCATCAAACCGGTCGCCTCCAAGGGCACGAGCAACATGTTCGTCAAGACCGGCGACGGTAAGCACACATACAATTTAGATCTTTCTATCGTCCCCGCTGGGCAGGCCCATCGCGTAGTTAACATTATGGATACTGCAAGCGTACCCCCGGCCCTCGAGCCCGAGCCCGGAAAGCCGGTCATCGACTACGAGCGATTGAAAGCGGAATCCGAACAGCAGGCTCGTCAAAAAGCAGCCGAGATAATTCGCGGCGCCCAGCAGCAGGCCGACCGCAAGCTTGCCGAGGCCGATGCCAAAATAGCCGAGGCCGAACGGCAGTCGCAACAGCAGGCGCAACAGCGAGCCGACCAGGAGATCGAGCGCCGCTTCGTGCAAGCACTCACGTTGGGATTGATCGAGGTCAAAGTCGCCAACACTCGCGCGGTCACAAAGAAAAAAGTCATCATCACGCTCGACCCGCGGATGCTTGTGTTCAGTGAGCGGGCTTACCTGCGATATATGATTCAAAATGCAAGTGGCGGCGACTTTGCCTATACTGCGATTGAGCTGGATGTCGGAGACGGAAAAGAAGCTAAGCCCCTCAACTGCGAAGTCAATCAGAGCAAGCCCGAGAATCTGCTTGCGTCGGGTGAGTCGCTGACCGGTGTGCTGGTATTCGATCCTAAGCAGGTTGAAGCGAAGCGGAAGCTAACGCTGTATGTCCGCGGGCACGATAATACCGAGCTTGCGCGCCTCGGGATTCAGGACTGATGTTTAAGAATTCTTTGGCG
>WNGG01001245.1_pt1 | contig 28750 bp, 24 predicted proteins | sample 5400661 | NCBI WGS metagenome assembly WNGG01 (sample SAMN13153372, study PRJNA577476) | soil metagenome | isolation source: 100 cm soil or saprolite under Garry oak tree replicate 1 | place: USA:California | collected 2016-06-15
CTGTTGAGAGGGGGAAGCCATTCCAGGCTGCTGGTGCGCCTGCCGTGCCCGCCGCCGGGCATATTCGCGGTCCTTGCGCTCCCGCAAGCGCACGAGGCGGCGCAGCAGCGCCCGCCGCTGAGCCCGCGACGGCAGCGGGTTGCCCAGGTAGTGGTAGAGAAAGAACAGGCGTTCACTGACTCGGGCGCTGCGCCCCAGGGTCCGCTCGAGCTGGACAAGGTTCTTCAGCCGCCGCCGTTGACCGAGGGGCGCGTGGTGGACAACCCGATCGAGATCGACCAGGTAGAACTTCCAGTGAGTGTCTCCCTTCTCCTCAACCAACAGATTGGCGTCTCGCATGTCGCCGGTATACAATCCTGCTGCGTGAAACGTGCGTAGGAACTCGGCGAGGGCACGCAGAAACGTGCGTCGTTGCTGTAGTGGCCAGTGCGGTTGGCGCTCCCGCCAATAGACGTCGAGCGGCACCTGGGTGAGGAGTCCTTCGCAGCAATACACCCTCTCCCACACGGTTCCGGCGACTCGTTTCTCGACAACCGCCAGCGGTTGGGGTACGGGAAACCCCCATGCCTGGAGCAGCTGTGCCCCGTGCCAGGCCCGGCGCGCTGGGGAGCCGTGCAACAGCGCATCTCCCCAGCGACGCCACGTGTACAGGCGGTGATGTTTCACCACCACCGCTCCACTTGGCAGAGATACCAGGGTCACTGTCGTCCCGCGATTCTGCTTGAGCACACGAGCTGGCGCCCCCTGCTCCGGCGTGCCGGACAGCAGAGGCAAGAGATCCTGCCTACCTGGCGCACAGAAAAGAATGGAAAGAGCAGTCGTTCCCTTCATGCTCCGCAATCCGCAATCGCAAATCTTACATGTACCCCAGGTCGGTCAGGCGTTTTTCGAGCAACGCCCTTTCCGCCTCGGTCATGACCAGCCCGGGGCTGGGTGCCAGCGGCCCCTGTTGTAAGGACTCGATGCGGCCGCGCAAAGCAGCCGCCACCTCAGGCCGGCGGGACGCCAGGTTGTGCCGCTCCCGCGGGTCCTCGCTCAGGTGGTACAGTTCCTCGGGCAGGCGTGGGTTCTGCGGAGCATAGATGTACTTCCACTCCGCTGTTCGCCACCCCACCCGGCGGTCGCGTGGGTCTGAGCGTATGCGCAAGAAGGCTTCCAGATAGGCTTCCAGATTCAGCGGGACGTCGGCCAATAGGGCGGGCTTCAGGCTCTGCCCGTGGCTGTTAGCGGGCAGAGGCGCACCGACTAGGTCTAACACCGTGAGCAGGGTATCGATCTGCCGCACTAGCTGGGACACCTGTCTGCCAGCGGGAAGCAGAGGATGCGCCTCTCCGTTCAGATAGGTAAACACCAGGGGCACGCGGATCAGGTCTTCGTATACGTCCATCTCATGTCCCTCGCGCTTGGCGGTGGTACGGCCGAGCAGGTCACGGAAAATCCGGTACAGGCGGTAGCGCGTGTCCGTCTTGACCACCCGCTCGCCGTGGTCTCCGTGCAGGACGACTAATGTGTCAGGCGGAAGCACGGCCAGGAGTGTAGCCAGCTCCGAGTCGAGGCAGGAGAGGGCGCGCTCGTAGCGGTTACGACCATAGGCCCGGCTGCGGAACTCGGGCAGAATGTGGCGGTGGTGGTGCAGCTCCCACAGGTGGAGCAAGAGAAACCAGGGTGGTGTGAATGCTGCCCGTTGCAGCCGCTGCCGCAGGTCTGCTCCCCAGAGGGTGGAGAGGTACGCTGACCCTTCACGAAAGCGGTAGGAATCGAACCCCCGGTCCAGGCCGGTTTCAGGAAAGAGCGGACCGCTCACTTCGGCATAGGTCTGATAACCATGGTGGCGTAGTATCTCTACCAGTGAAGAGACCGACGGGTTCAGTTTAAGGCCGAAGATCGAGCGGATGCCATGGACAAACGAATAGGTGCCGGTCAGCAGGCTGGCCACACAGGGGGTAGTAGACGAGGCCGAGGAGATGGCTTGGGTACACGCCAGGCCTGAGCGGACTAGACGATCAATCGTCGGGGTGCGTGCTCTACGCCGCGCGCCGGTGACGGCGTCGGCTCGCAGGCAATCGATCAATAGAAAGAACACATTCGGTCGAGTCATGTTCGCGTCTATAGGGTCTGTTGAGTCTGTTGAGTCTGTTGAGTCTACCGTTCGCCTCTGGTCTCTTGACCCTATGGGCCCTACAGACCCTATAGACACTATGGACTCTACGGACTCAATCGACCCTCTTGCTCAGTCCTCAGTCCTTGTGTTTGACTCAGCACCCTGCGAGCCACCTCCAATACCTGTTCCGGCCTAATCCGCTGCATGCACGCCCGCCCGATCTGGCAGTGTCGGACATAGCAGGGGCTGCAGGCCGCCGGTCCCTGCAGCACCAGAGCTTCAGAACCCCACGGCGCCGACCGCATTGGACTCGTGGCACCCCACAACGAGATGACTGGCGTGCCAGTCGCAGCGGCGAGGTGCATGGGGCCGGAGTCCGGTCCCAGCGCCAACCGAGCACGCGTAAAAATACCAATCAGATCACGCAAAGTGGTCTGTCCGCTCAAGTTGGTGACTCCTCCGCCTACTGCTTTGCTCACCTCCTGGGCAAACGCGGCTTCGCTCTGCCCGCCCAAAAGAACAACCCCCATACCATATTCTTGTATGAGTGTCCGTGCCACCTCGGCTGTGGCCTGGGGAAACCAGAAACGGCTGGACCAGCGGGAGCCGAGAAAAAACGCGGCGAAGGGGCGGGCGGTCCCGGCCAACCGCCCCTCGACCTGCTGCTCTTCCTCTTTGCGCAGGCGCAGCTCGAAATGCACGCCATCGTCGGGCAGACCCAGGGCATCGGCAAACTTGAGGTACTGGCCGAGCTTGAGCGAAAAATCCGGCACGGGCGCAATGGTATGAGTATTAAAGAGCCAGTTTCCCTCCTTGCTGTTCTTTCTGTGAAACCCCAGGCGGAGCGGCGCACCCGACCAGCGGCTCACCAGCCCGCTCTTAGCGTGGCGTTGGAGGTCGAGGACTAGGTCAAAGCGGCGGCGGCGGATATCCCGTAAGAAGGGCAAGAACGCCAGCGAGCCACGTGTCCGGCGATAGAGCAGGACCTCGTTCAAGGCAGGGTGGTCATCGAGTAGCGGTGCCGCTGCCGGCTCGACCGCCCAGGCAATGTGAGCCTTCGGGTACGCGCGACGCAGCCGGGTGAGGAGCGGCAGGGCGCGGGTGACGTCTCCGATCGCGCCCAGGAGCACGATCAGGATACGCTGGGGAGCGAGCGGGGTAGGCAGAGGAGGGACGGTCAGCGGCGGCACGGATTCTCTGCAGCGTAGCGCTTCAAGTGGACTCTAGACCTGATAAAATGCCCGGTACCACTCAACGAAGCGGGCGATGCCTACGCTGAGCGGCGTGGCTGGTCGGAATCCGACATCCCGTATCAGATCGTCTACGTCCGCATAGGTTTCCGGCACATCGCCGGCTTGTAAGGGGAGGAGCCGCTTTTCCGCTTTGCGCCCCAGGCACGTCTCCAGCACCTCGATAAAGTGGAGCAACTCGACCGGCTGATTGTTGCCGATGTTATAGATCCGGTAGGGAGCTTTGCTGGTTCCCGGATCGGGCGCCAGGCCCGACCAGGCGGGATTCGGCCGAGGGAGCGTGTCCAGCACGCGCACTACCCCTTCGACAATATCATCGATGTAGGTGAAGTCACGCCGCATCTTGCCGTAGTTGAACACGTCAATAGGCTCGCCCGCTAGAATGGCCCGAGTGAAGAGGAAGAGCGCCATGTCCGGCCGGCCCCAGGGACCATAGACCGTGAAAAAGCGCAGGCCGGTGGTCGGCAGGCCATAGAGATGGCTGTAGGTATGGGCCATCAACTCGTTGGCCTTCTTAGAGGCTGCGTATAAAGAGACCGGGTGATCGACATTGTCATGCACAGAGAAGGGCATCTTGGTATTGGCGCCATAGACCGAGCTAGTGGAGGCATACACCAGATGTTCGACCTGAGTATGGCGGCAGCTCTCAAGAATATGGAGAAACCCGACGAGGTTGCTCTCGATATAGGCGTGCGGGTGGGTCAGAGAGTGCCGTACCCCAGCCTGGGCCGCCAGGTGCACGACGCGCTGCGGCCGCTGGCGCGACAACACCTCAGTCATGCCGTCGCGGTCGGCTAGATTCAGCTGGAGAAAGCTGAACCCCTCGTGGCCGCTCAGGAGCGCAAGGCGTGCCTGTTTGAGGCGCACGTCATAATAGGTGTTGACATTGTCAATGCCGACAACGGTATCGCCTCGTTCCAGCAAGCGGCGCGCAACATGGAAGCCAATGAAACCAGCAACCCCCGTCACCAATACATGCATGTCAAACTCTCTCCTCCCAGCAGGAATAGTCAGCCGCGCGCTTCCATCCGCCCGGCAGACCTGGGGACACGCGAGTCGGCCGTGGTGTGCTGGGCGTTTACTTGGCGGATCACTTTGACATGGTAGTCGATTCCTGACCACACCCCTAGTACCAATGAGATCCACAGAAAATACATGCCGGCCAGGTGGAAATCGACATTGCCATAGGCGTAGTGAATCAGCAGGCCGTGTAAGGCGAACATCTGGAAGATCATTTTGTACTTGCCCAGTTCCTCAGCTGCTAAGACCACCCCCTCCCCGGAGGCGATGCCCCGGAGACCTGTGACTGCGAGTTCCCGCCCAATAATCACGACTACCATCCAGGCTGGCACCCGCGGGACGCGGTCGGCGGCGGCCAGCATGATGAGCGCGGCCGCTACGACCAGCTTGTCGGCGAGCGGGTCCAGAAGCTGACCCAGCGTGGTTGTATGCCCGTGCAGCCGGGCCAGGTAACCGTCGAGAAAGTCGGTCAGGCTAGCAATAAAAAAGGTGAAGGCCGCCAGTAGGCTAGAGAGCGGTCCGGTGTCGGTCAAAAAGTAGACGAGAAATGGGATCAGAGCGATACGGAGCAGGCTAAGAAGATTGGGCAAGGTTGCCACGGGAGGAGCCCTCTGCGCTTAACTGAGCAGAGCGCGCTGGGCCGGAACGCGGGTGAGCGCGCTGCGTGGCCGGTAGGATTCACGGTATTGCAGCACGCGCTGGACGTACTCCCGCGTTTCCTGGTACGGCGGTACCCCATTATAATACGTCACCGCCTCGGCTCCGGCATTATAGGCAGCCAGGGTAAGAACGAGATTCCCCCGAAAACGGTCAAGCAGGAGCCGGAGATGACGCACGCCTCCCTCGATATTGTCGCGCGGAGTATGAATGTTGGTCACCCCGTGTAAAGCTGCGGTCTCGGGCATCAGCTGCATCAACCCGCGCGCCCCGGCCGGAGAGAGGGCTAAAGGATCAAAAGCGGACTCGGCCTTGATGATCGCTTTAACCAGGGCGAACTCGACGCCATAGCGCCGGCAGGCCGCCGCGATGAGCCGGTCGAACTCTGCACTCTCCTTGCCGCGCAGGTTGCGGTGGAGCAGCAAGAGTGGACGGTACTCCGGCCGGGTCGGCGCATTAGTGTAATGCACGATCCCGAAACGGTCGCGGTAGACGTAGATATCGGCCCACACCGAGGGGGTGCCGACCTGCCAGCCTACGGCTCCGGCGAGGACGCTCAACACCAGCGCCGCTCTACTGTATACGCGCCACGACATACGGCTCCAACATAAACGATTTCTTCTCCCCGGGTCAAATCTCCTTCCCTTCTTGACTCCCGCAGGTTGACGTGCGAGCAATGAGTGCCAAGCATGGAGACCAGGGATTACCTCATTATCGGCAGCGGCATCGCCGGCTTAAGCTTGGCGCTCAAGGTGGCGACCCGTGGCTCGGTCACCATCGTGACCAAAGACCGCCTCCCCGAGAGCAACAGCGCCTATGCCCAGGGAGGCATCGCCTCGGTATGGAGTGCTGAGGATTCGTTTGCCGCTCATATTCAGGACACTCTTACTGCCGGAGCCGGGCTCTGTCATCCCGAGGTGGTTGAGGCGGTGGTGAGGGAAGGGCCAGAGCGCATCCGTGAGTTGATTGCGCTCGGCACCACTTTCTCGCGCCGTCCCGGGAGCGAGGAGGCTGAGTACGACCTCGGCCTTGAAGGTGGTCACTCGCACCGCCGTATTCTGCATGCCTCGGACGCGACCGGCCAGGAGATCATTCGTGCGCTCATCGCCGCGGTCCGGCAGCAGCCCAACATTACTATCCTGGAAAAGCACATGGGCATCGACCTGCTGACCAAGCCCGGGCCGTCCGGCGTCGAGTGCTGGGGCGCGTACGTCCTGGACCTGGAGACGAACCAGGTGAAAACTCTCACCGCCCGGGTCACGGCACTCTGCTCCGGTGGCGCCGGCAAAGTCTACCTTTACACCAGCAATCCAGATGTTGCTACTGGCGATGGTTTGGCTATGGCCTACCGGGCGGGCGCGCCGCTGGCAAATCTGGAGTTTTTCCAGTTTCACCCGACATGTCTCTTTCATCCACGGGCCAAGTCCTTTTTGATCTCGGAAGCGTTGCGCGGTGAAGGCGCGGTGCTGCGCCGACCGGACGACGGCACGCCGTTCATGGCCCAGTATCACCCGCGCGCTGAGCTGGCCCCCCGCGATGTGGTCGCCCATGCGATCGACCACGAGATGAAGACGCAGGGGTTTACTCATGTCCTCCTCGACATTAGCCACCGCGACGCCACCTTTCTCCGCCAGCGCTTTCCGACGATCTTCCGCCGCTGCCTGGAGTTCGGGATTGACCTGACGCAGGAGCCGATCCCCGTAGTCCCAGCGGCGCACTATCTCTGTGGCGGCGTGGTGACCGACTTGCACGGCGCTACGGCAATCAGCCGTCTATATGCGGCCGGGGAGGTCGCGCTGACCGGGCTGCATGGGGCCAACCGCCTGGCATCAAACTCGTTGCTCGAAGCGGTCGTGTTTGCTCACCGGGTGTTTGTCCGTGCCAACGCGTTCCTGGCCGCGGATCGCCGTACCCCGCCCGCGTTTCCGGACTGGAACCCGAACCAGGCAGTCAGCAGCGACGAGCTGGTGGTCGTGACCCACACCTGGGAAGAGATCCGGCGGCTAATGTGGAACTACGTCGGCGTCGTGCGCAGCGACCGTCGCCTGGCCCGCGCTCGTCGTCGCATCGCGCTAATCCAGGACGAGATTCGTGACTACTACTGGAACTTCCTGGTGACCGGCGATCTGTTGGAGCTGCGCAACCTTGCTACCGTGGCTGAGCTAATCATCCACTGTGCCAGCCTGCGACGCGAGAGCCGTGGCCTCCATTACACGCTCGACTATCCGGAGAGCGACGACCAGCGGTGGCGGCACGATACGGTCGTGCAGCTTGGTGACCCTTCGATAGAATAGGTTGGAGAGGCGACCGGCCGGTCATAAGAGCAGATGAGGGCTTTCAAGCCCTGGGCCGAGCGTTTTTGCTCCCTCTCCCGCTCTGCGGGAGAGGGTCGGGGTGAGGGCCGTTCGGTCGAGCTGCTGCCCTACGCTCCCTCACCCTAGCTCTCTCCCGCTGGGAGAGGGAAAGAATGCACCAGCACTGGCGAAAAGCCTTAAGTTGGGACTGGTGCCCTGTGTGGCCACCCAACCCCAGGGCACCCCATAGGGGTGCCCCTACAATGCTCGGTGCGGATTCAATAGACAGCTGCACCAAGATTTGGGTGTTGTTAGCGCTCGATCTCGCCAAACAGCGAGAGCTGGCTGCCTTTGGGGCGCTCACCCAGGGGCACCGGGTACCGGCCAGTAAAGCACGCGTCACAAAACCCGCCTGCCGGTTCCTGCAGCGCCGCGTACATGCCCTGCTCGCTCAGATAAGCCAGCGAGTCGGCCGTCACATACTGACAGATCTCCTCGACTGAGTGCGAAGAGGCGACCAACTCGCGCCGCGTCGGCGTGTCCACACCATAGAAGCACGGACCGGTGGTCGGTGGGGAGCTGATACGCACGTGGACCTCGCGCGCGCCAGCCGCGCGAATCAGCTTGACGATCTTCCGGCTGGTGGTGCCGCGCACGATCGAGTCATCGACCACGACCACCCGGTTGCCGCGCAGCACTTCGGGTTGTGCATTCAGTTTCACCTTGACGCCGAAGTGACGGATCGATTCCTGCGGCTCGATGAACGTGCGTCCAACATAATGGTTGCGGATCAGGCCCATTTCAAACGGTAGACGGGCTTCCTCAGCATACCCCAAAGCCGCCGGCACGCCGGAGTCCGGCACAGGGATCACAATATCGGCCTCAACCGGGGCCTCGCGGGCAAGTTGACGACCGAGCTCTTTGCGCGTCTGATAGACACTGCGCCCGTAGAGCAGGCTGTCGGGCCGGGCAAAGTAAATGTGCTCGAACACACACCGTGAAGCCGGTTGGGGCGGAAACGGGGAATATGTGGTCATGCCCTGAGAGGTGAACGAGAGCACTTCTCCGCGCTCCACCTCGCGCTCGTACGTCGCGCCGATCAGGTCCAAGGCACAGGTCTCTGACGCCACGACGTAGGTCTCTCTGTCAGCGTCTTTCATGCGGCCCAGGACCAGCGGCCGGAAGCCGTGGGGGTCGCGCGCCGCCACCATCTCATCCTTGTTGAGAAAGACCAGCGAGTATGCGCCGCGCACTTGCCACAGCGCTTCGATGATGCGATCGACCAGACGCGGGGCCCGCGAGGCAGCGACGAGATGGAGGATGACCTCGGTGTCCACTGTGGACTGGAAGACCGAGCCTTGCGCCTCCAGGCGGGCGCGCAACTCTTCTGCGTTGACCAGGTTGCCGTTGTGGGCCACGGCCAGGGAACCGTGGGTGTACTTCGCCACCAGAGGCTGGCTGTTCTTCAACACCGTCGAGCCAGCGGTGGAGTAACGGTTGTGGCCAATGGCGCTCAACCCCCCAAGCCGGCGGATAATCTTCTCGTCGAAGATATCAGCCACCAGCCCCATGCCGCGGTGGAGCAGGAGGGTCTGGCCGTTGGATGAAGCAATGCCTGCCGACTCCTGGCCACGATGCTGCAGCGCGTACAGAGCCAGATAGGCAAGGTTAGCGGCCTCGGGATGACCGTAGATGCCCACCACCCCGCACTCTTCATGGAAGCGATCGAGTACCTCGTTTGCCTGCTTGTGTGACACGCTGCCTCCTGTTATTGGCGTATGGCATATGGCTCGCTCACTTCGTTCGCTCTATACTGCCCAGCCCAGTCGGGCAGTCGCATCCTGCGAGATGGGCATATAGTTCTTGCCATAAGCCATACGCCATAAGCTATACGCCCTCGTTGAGCTGTCGCGCCAAAGCGGTGCGCCATTCGCGTTGCAACAGCGCCACCGGCAAGTGGAGATACCCGGTGATATCCAGGCTGGCTCCGCCAACCTCACCTAAGACCACAAGTGGCAAGTCGGCCGCACGGGCAAGTGCCTGCAGACGCGGCAGCGCGGCGTGCGGCAAGGATACCAACACCCGCGACTGGCTCTCGCCGAACAGCAGGGCATCCGGCCGCAGCTCTGCCGCGACCGTGACGCGCGCACCAAGCGCTCCTTGCGGCCGCGAAATGCAGGCTTCGGCTAGAGCGACGGCCAAGCCACCCTCGGCCACGTCATGGGCCGACGAGAACAAACGCTCGCGCGCAGCGGTCAGGCAGAGCCCCTGCAAGCGTTTTTCCCGTTCCAAATCTAGCACGGGCGGTGCGCCGGCTACCCGGCCGTGTATCAGGGCCAGATATTCACTTGCTCCTAACTCTTCCCGTGTCTCTCCAAGAAGGACGATGAGATCGCCTGCGCGCTTGAACCATTGGGTCACGTGTTGCGTCACGTCAGCAAGAATGCCCACCGTTGCAACCGTGGGAGTCGGAGGAATCGCCTTTCCCTCAGTCTCATTGTAAAAACTGACGTTGCCGCTCACAACCGCCAGCCCCAGGGCCAGGCAGGCGTCACGCATCCCAGCGATAGCACGCTGAAATTGCCACATCACCTCGGGCTTCTCCGGGTTGCCGAAGTTCAGACAGTCGGAGAGCGCCACCGGACGGGCGCCGCTCACCGCGAGATTGCGCGCGCCCTCGGCTACGGCGATCTGCGCGCCACGGTACGGATCGAGCAGACAGTAGCGGCTGTTGCAGTCCACGCTGAGGCCGATCCCTTTCGGCGTCCCTTTGAGACGCAGGATCGCCGCATCAGAACCGGGCTGGACCACGCTATTGCCACACACGAGGGAATCATACTGGCGGTATACCCACTCCTTGCTCGCCAGGTTGGGCGAGGCTAACAAACGGAGCAACGCCTGCCCGTAGTCAGCGGGCAGAGGTACAGTAGCCAGATCAAGGTGTTGACCTGCTGCGAAGTCAGCAGGTTGAGCAGCCGGGCGCTCGTAGACCGGCGCACCATGGGTGAGTGGCTCGACTGGAATGCGTACCACTTCCTCTCCCTGCCAGTGCGCGCGGAACAGCCCATCGTCCATCACTTGCCCGACGACTTGGGCTTGCAGGTCCCAGCGGGCAAAGATCGCTCGGACTTCGTCTTCACACCCGGCCCTGGCTACGATCAGCATCCGCTCCTGCGACTCGGAGAGCAAAAGTTCGTAGGGGGTGATTCCTTCCTCACGTGTGGGCACGACGTCGAGGTGCAGGAGCACGCCAGTGCCGCCACGCCCGGCCATCTCTACCGCTGAACTGGTGAGCCCAGCAGCTCCCATGTCCTGGATGCCGACGATTAGGTCGCGCTGCATGAGTTCAAGGCAAGCTTCGATCAACAACTTCTCGGTGAACGGGTCGCCTACCTGCACGGCCGGGCGTAGTTCTTCGGAGCGGGCGTCAAACTCGCGCGAGGCAAGAAGGCTGGCGCCGTGGATACCGTCACGGCCTGTGCGTGAGCCCACATACATCACCGGGTTGCCAACCCCCGCCGCCCGTGCACGGAAGATGCGGTCGGTACGCACGACCCCCAGGGTGAAAGCGTTCACCAGGATGTTGCCGTTGTAGCCGGGGTCAAAGTACACTTCCCCGCCGACGGTCGGTACGCCCACGCAATTCCCATATCCGCCAATGCCGGCGACTACGCCCTTGACCAGATAGGGGGTACGTGGGTGGTCGAGCGCGCCAAAGCGGAGGGAGTTGAGCGAGGCAATGGGACGGGCGCCCATAGTAAAGACGTCGCGCAGGATGCCGCCCACGCCGGTGGCCGCGCCATGATACGGCTCGATGAACGAGGGGTGATTGTGACTCTCGATCTTGAACACCACTGCCAGGCCGTCGCCAACATCGACGATGCCAGCGTTCTCTCCCGGCCCCTGTAAGATTTCCGGCCCGGTCGTGGGGAGCTGGCGCAGGAGAGGGCGCGAGCTTTTGTAGCTGCAATGCTCGGACCACATCACTGAGAAGACGCCCAGCTCCTCGAAGGTCGGGGTGCGACCAAGGATCTGCACAATGCGACCATACTCATCGGCAGTAAGACCGTGATCCTGGGCAAGCTGGAGAGTCACCGTAATAGCGCGTCGCATGCTGTCAGCGTGCAATAAGCGAAAGGAAAAGTTTGCGGCCATCTTCACTGCCGCCGAGCAGTGACTCCGCCGCATGCTCAGGATGCGGCATGAGGCCGACGACATTGCCCCACGCATTGGTGACGCCGGCGATGTTATGCAGGGCGCCGTTTGGGTTCGCGGCCTCTTCCGCCTCACCCGTGTCATTGACATAACGGAAAACGACCTGCCCGTTGTCTTCCAGCCTCTGCAATGTTGGCTCGTCGGCCACGTAACACCCCTCACCATGTTTGATGGGAATACGGAGCGTTTCGCCCGCGCGGCAGGCCGCGGTAAAAGCCGTATGGGTGGTTTCGACCCTGATCCGTACCCACGTGCAGACGAACGAGAGCGAGCGGTTGCGCACCAACACTCCGGGCAGCAGGCCAGCCTCGCACAGAATCTGAAACCCGTTGCAGATACCGATGACTGGCCCTCCAGCCTGCGCGAACTCGACCACGCTCTGCATTACCGGCGAGAACCGCGCCAAGGCGCCACACCGTAAGTAATCACCGTAAGAGAAGCCGCCGGGGAGCACGACCGCGTCCACGCCCTTGAGGTCGCGGTCTTTGTGCCACAGGGAAACTGCCTGTTGTCCCAGCACAGTTTCCAGGCAATAAAGCGCATCCCGATCGTCGTTGGAGCCGGGAAACGTGACCACCCCCCACTTCACCTCGCGCTACTCCTCCACGATCTCGAAGCGGAAGTCCTCGATCACCAGATTGGCCAGTAGACGGCGGCACATCTCTTCGACGCGCTGCTCGGCCTGCGCCCGCGACAGTCCCTTGAGGCGCACCTCCAGGTACTTGCCCATGCGCACGTCGGTCACCTCAGTGTAGTCGAGCGCGTGCAGCGAGTGGGCGATTGCCTGGCCCTGGGGGTCGAGAATGGCTTTTTTAGGGGTAATGTAGACTTTTGCCAGCATGGCTCTGCAATTACCGTTGCTCAAACTCCTGTTCACCCTTCGACAAGCTCAGGGCGAACGGAGGGGCTGTTAAAGTATGGCAATTCCCCGTTCATGCTGAGCCTGTCGAAGTATAAACCCCACTAGCTTAGCGCTCTTCTACGACTCGTTCAGTACACGCTGAATGATCGTGTCTGTATGCCTGAGAGCATGACGCGCATCGAAGAGTCGATCAATCTCGGCTGGGCTCAGCAGTCGCGTGATGTCTGGATCACGGCGCACCTCAGCCGCGAACGACGCCCCGTTTTCCCACACGCGCATGGCGTTGCGTTGTACCCAGCGATAGGCTTCATCGCGCGAGACGCCCTTGCGCACTAGGGCCAGGAGCAGGTGTTCGGAGTAGATAGCCTCTCCCAGGGTCGCCAGATTCTTCTGCATACGCTCGGGATGCACCACTAGCTTATCGAGGATAGAGGTCAGGCGCGCAAGCATGAAATCGAGCCCACAGGTCGCGTCCGGGCCGATCACGCGCTCGACCGAGGAGTGACTGATGTCGCGCTCATGCCACAGCGGCACGTTCTCCAGCGCCGAGAGCGCGTAGCCGCGCAGCAGCCGGGCCAGACCGCAGACATTTTCCAACTGCCAGGGGTTACGCTTGTGCGGCATCGCCGAAGATCCCTTCTGCCCGGGGCTGAACGGCTCTTCCACCTCCAGCACCTCGGTGCGCTGCAAGTGGCGCAGCTCAGTGGCGATGCGTTCCAGCGAACTGCCGATCAGTGCCAACGTCGAAAAAAAGACGGCGTGGCGGTCACGCGGCACGACCTGCGTGGAGATGGGCTCGGGGCTCAGACCGAGGCGCGCGCAGACAAAAGCCTCGACGGGAGGATCGATGTTGGCAAAGGTACCCACCGCGCCGGAGATCTTGCCGAACGCAATCTCTTGCCGGGCCTGGCTCAGACGTGCGCGATTGCGCTTCATCTCCGCATACCAGTGCGCGACTTTGAGGCCAAAGGTAATCGGCTCGGCATGCACGCCGTGGGTGCGACCGATCATGACCGTCTGTTTGTGCTCGCGGGCAAGACGCTCAAGGACGCTTAACAAAGCGTCTAGGTCCGCGAGGAGCAGGTCGGCGGCCTCGCACAGCTGCACGGCGAAGCCCGTGTCGATCACGTCTGAAGAGGTGAGACCAAGGTGCAAGTAGCGCCCCTCTTCCCCGACCGTCTCGGCCACCGCCGTGATAAAGGCGATGACGTCGTGCTTGACCTCGGCTTCGATCTCCTGCATCCGCGCGACGTTCACCCGCGCGCGTTGGCGCAGGCGTGCCACTGCTTGCAATGGCACCTCTCCGCGTTCGGCGAGAGCCTCACAGGCGAGGAGTTCGACCTCCAGCCACTTGGCCAGCTTGTTGTCCTCTGACCAAATCTGACCCATGGCCGGACGCGTGTAGCGTTCAATCATCGTAGAGGACGGGTTACTGGTTACAGGGGACAGGTTATAGGGAACAAATTACAGGGAACAAGATAACCTATAACCTCTCACCTGTCACCCGTCACTTGTCACTTATCACCTTACAGGGTAAGGTACGAACTAGGGCGGCGTACCCAAGTGGTTAAGGGAGAGGTCTGCAAAACCTCCATCCACCGGTTCGAATCCGGTCGCCGCCTTGCTACTCTTCGCTGCGTTCGTCTAACCGTTCGTTCCTGGGTCCAAAGCAGACTCCCCGCTTGGATTGCTCAATAAAGTTGAGCAGGTAGAGCACGTCGGGCGAGCAGGGCTCCAGCCGCAATTCCGTAACGACCCGTCTGAGGTTGACTTTCTGGCGAAAAAGCCGGGTGAACGCCCGCTTGAGCGCGCGGATGCGTTCGTGGCTGAATCCCGCCCTACGTAGACCCACGACATTGAGTCCTCTGACCGTATGGGTCCCGTCCATAATACAGAACGGCGGCACGTCACGGCTGGTGCGCGAGAGCCCGCGCAGGATGGCGAGCGTCCCGATACGGACAAACTGATGCACCACACAGTTGCCCGAGATAAATGCCTGGTCTTCAACTTGCACGTAGCCGGCGAGCAACGCCCCACCTGCGATGATCGTCTGATTGCCGAGCTGGCAATTGTGCGCGACGTGCGAGTGGTGCATCAGGTAATTATCGTTGCCGATGACGGTAGCGCTCCCCTCGGTGGTGCCGCGATGGATTTGGCTGTGCTCGCGGATAACATTGCGGTGGCCGATCTTCACGAAACTCTGCCCGCCTTTGTAGGCCAGGTCTTGGGGCGTATGGCCAATGACCGCGCCCATGTGGATTTCGTTGTTGTCGCCGATTTCGCTCTCGCCGGTGAGAACGGCATGGGCGAGAACCCGAGTGCCGCGACCGACGCGCGCAGGCCCCTCGATTACCACATACGGGCCGATGTCGGCCTCGGGGTGGATCTCGGCGCGCGGGTCAATCAGTGCGGTCGGATGAATGGGCATGGGGTGCAGGTGAAGGGCGATTTGTGGTTGCTGCCTGTTCCTCGCCGTCGGCGCCTGCCTCTGCCTGCTCCCCAGGAATACGATACGCTTCGTCCACCCAAGCTCCCAGGTCGATCAGACGGCACCGCTCTGAACAGAAGGGCCGGTACGGGTTTCCTTGCCAGGGAACCGGCTTCCGGCAGGTCGGACACTTAGCAGTGCGCACCATCAGCAAAGCGTGAAGCGGGCAGTGGAGCGGGCGACCGGGCTCGAACCGGCGACGTCCAGCTTGGGAAGCTGGCATTCTACCACTGAATTACGCCCGCGCTATCTGTTTCACTCCTCACCCCTTCTGGGGATGAAGGCTGCAAAAGAAGGATACCCCGGCCTCGTCCTACTCTCCCACAGCAGCGTGGCTGCAGTACCATCGGCGCTGGAGGGCTTAACGGCCGTGTTCGGGATGGGAACGGGTGTGGCCCCTCCGCTATCAAGACCGGGGTGATTCGTTAGTAAGCTTTTCAATAACTGGAGACGTTTTGTCTGTCAAGCGCTCCTTGACGGGGTTCGCAGCGCTCCCTAAGATCGTGCGGACAAGATGAAAAAATCCATTGCCGCTCTCTTCGCGGTGAGCCTCTCTGCTCAACAACAATTCCTGCATGAGTATGGAGATGCCCTGATTGGCGCTATCGAGGAGATAGTGCGCGCACTCAAGGCCGGCGGCAAGATTCTCCTGTTTGGCAATGGTGGTAGTGCGGCAGACGCGCAGCATATCGCTGCAGAGTTCGTCAATCGCTATCTGCTCGAGCGCCCGCCACTGCCGGCGATTGCGCTCACCACTGACACCTCGGCGTTGACTGCCATCGCTAACGATTACGGCGTAGCGGAGCTCTTCGCCAAGCAGATCCGCGCCCTGGGACGAGCTGGGGATGTGGCGATCGCCCTTTCCACCAGTGGGAACTCGGCCAACGTGCTGCGGGCGCTTGAGGTCTGTCGAGAGTTACGCATCCGCACCATCGGCCTGACCGGAGGCAGTGGCGGGGTAATGGCCACCATGGTGGACCACCTCCTCTGCGTGTCGGCGACGTCGGTGACTCCGCGTATACAGGAAGCTCACATCCTGATCGCGCACGTTATCTGTGAACTGGTTGAGCATGTGCTCTTTGGAGCGGAAAGCAGCGGGCGGTGAAATTCCCTCCGATTGATCCGAGGCGGGTAGTGACATATCCACTCACCCAGAGGAAGAGCCAGGTTGCGGCTAGTGCCCTTGGCGTCCCCTGGCGCATTGGCGGGAGTGTGCGTGATTTTCTGAACTCGCTGCCTCGCATCCTGGCGGCGGCGGACCTGAGAGAGATTAGCCAGCGGATCGTCGCTGCGGTACGGGCGCAGCGGCCGGTCGTGCTGGGCATGGGCGCACACCCGCTCAAAGTCGGCCTCTCTCCGCTCATCATCGACCTGCTCGAGCGTGGCCTCCTGTCCGCGGTGGCGATGAACGGCGCCGGCATTATTCATGATTTCGAACTGGCCTATCAGGGAGAGACTTCTGAGGATGTGGCCGAGGCTCTGAGAGATGGCAGCTTTGGTATGGCCCGGGAAACTGGCGAGTTTCTCAATACCGCGATCCGGGCCGGGGTGGCGCAAGCCGGGGTTGGTATTGGCCGGGCGGTTGGGGAACAGATCCGTGCTGCCGGATTGCCCTATGCCCACCTGAGTGTCTTGGCGGCGTGTGCCCGCCTTGGTGTCCCAGCCTGTGTACACGTGGCCCTGGGCACCGATATCATTCACATGCATCCCCAGGCTGACGGAGCGGCGATCGGGGAAGGGAGTCTGCGCGATTTTCACCTGCTAGCCTCGGTGGTGGCTCGGCTTGAAGGCGGGGTGTTCATGAACCTGGGCTCAGCAGTGATCATTCCGGAGGTGTTTCTCAAAGCCCTTTCTCTGGCCCGTAACCTTGGGCACACGGTCAACACTTTCACCACGGTTGACCTCGATTTTATGCGTCATTACCGGCCAGCGGTGAACGTTGTGACCCGGCCGACACAACAAGGCGGGCGCGGTTTTCACCTGACCGGCCACCACGAGATCGTCTTTCCGCTCCTGTGCGCTGCAGTGATGGAAGAGCTGGAGCGCCCAGCGTGATCGTTCGGGGAAAGTGGTGTACAATCACGGAGCCTGAGCGCCGGATTGGGCTGCCATGAAATTCATGCTGTTTCTGCTGCCGACGATTCCTGCCACCCTGGCAGAGAGAAAAAGGCTGCGTCCCATCGCCAGCCATACCGAGCGTTGGCAGGCGATGTTTGAGGAGGTGGTGGAACTTGTGCGCCTGGCCGAGGACCTGGGGTTCGACGCTGTTGCCTTCCCTGAGCACCACCTGCACAGCGAGGGGTTCGAGGTCGGCGGCCCGCCAGAGTTTCTGCTCTATGTGGCCTTGCACACCAAACATGTGAAAGTCGGGCCCATTGGCTACGTCCTCCCTGGCTGGGATCCCCTGCGGTTGGCCATCACCACTGCCTGGCTCGACCAACTGACCAAGGGGCGCTCGTTTGTCGGATTCGCGCGTGGCTACCAGCAGCGCTGGCTCGATCAGATGGCTCAGAAAATTCACGTCTCGGCCACCCTGAGCGATCACTCTGCGCTCGACGAGGCTAATCGCCGGGCGTTTAAGGAAGTCTACCAGATCCTCAAGCTGGCCTGGGCGGAGGAACCCTTTCGCTTTCGCGGCGAGTTCTACGAATATCCCTATCCGTACGACTCCGGCACGCTTTGGCCACCGCACGCCTGGACCCGCGAGTACGGTGCTGCTGGAGAGGTGGACGCCCAGGGGCGTATCCAGAAGCTAACAGTTATGCCGAAACCGTATCAGAAACCCCATCCTCCGCTGTTCCAGGCGTTCTCCGTCAGCGAGGCCACGATCCGCTGGTGTGCGCGTGAAGGCGTAGCGCCGATGATTCTCCTGTCCCGGCCAGAACAACTGCGTCACCTGGCCCAGATCCATGCCGAAGAAGCTGGACGGGCTGGACGCTGGCTCGCCTTAGGCGAGGGCATCGGTGTGCTCCGCCAGGTGTACTTTGCTGATAGCGCCCGCGCGGCGGAGCGCTTGGCCGAGCAGGGACTGGTCGGGGTTGGCTTCAAGCGGTTCTGGGGACACTTTGGGTTCTGGGAGGCCTTCCGCTTCCCTGAAGATGAGGTGGAGTACCCGGCCTCACCCCTGCCGATGCGGGAGTGGACCATAGAGCGTATGATACGGGCTCGCTACCTCTATGCGGGTCCGGTGGGCGAGGTGGTGAAAGGGCTGGATGAGTTGGTGGAAACCGCTAACCCAGAATGGTTCGCCTGGCTCTTTGATCAGGGATTGCTGCCGCGTGCGGAGCTGAAAAAGCAGCTTGAGATCTTCGGGACGCACGTGTTGCCACGCTACCGGCGGAGCGGTGGGGGAGCGGCTCGCTCGTAAGGGCGAAGCCTTCACAGATGAAATCAACGGATATCCACGCGCCTGCGGGCGAGTGCCTCGCCCCTCCCTCTCCCGTTCCTTCACTGAGTTGACACGTACCGACTTGCCCCATACCCCCTGACAGCCGTAGGATAACTCCATGCCCCAGTTCCACTATCAAGCCACGACTCCTCAGGGGAAAGTCATCGAGGGGGTCATGGAGGCAGGGGAAGAACGAGTGGTGGTCTCCCGGCTACACGAGCAGGGATATCTCCCGCTACGCATCGTCCTGCCTGGGCAGGCGAAGCCCAGGGTGGCCTTGTCCCGGTTCTCTCTGCCGGCCTTGCCGGGGCGGGGGACGGTTAGGCAACGTGATCTGCTGATCTGGAGCCAAGAGCTGGCCACGCTGATCTCTGCGGGGTTGCCTCTTGACCGGGCACTCTCGGTGCTTACCGGGCTGACTACGAAAGAAGAACTCAAAAAGGCGGTTGGGCAGATCCTGCGAGCTGTACAGCAAGGTAAATCTTTAGCTGAGGCGTTGGCTGAATATCCGAAGATTTTTCCCCCTCTGTACGTCAATATGGTAAAGGCCGGGGAACTCGGCGGGTTCCTTGACGTCGTCTTGCAACGCCTGGCTGAATATCTGGAGCGCGCGCAGCAGGTGCAAGACGAGATCAAGGCCGCCCTGACGTACCCCATCCTGCTCACGGCGGTCGGTGGGCTGTCGGTCACCATTCTGCTCACGTATGTGTTGCCGAAGTTTGCCGTGATTTTCGGTGACCTGGGCCAGGCGCTGCCAACCTCGACCCGCGTGCTGATGGGCATCAGTCACAGTCTGCGCGCATACTGGTGGGCGTTCGTGCTTGCAGGGGTCGGCTCCTGGCTGGGGGGCAGGCAGTACCTGGCTACGCCGCAGGGTCGCTTTGCCTGGGACCGCTGGCGCTTGCGTCTGTGGCTGGTTGGCCCGCTCCTACGCAAACGCGAGGTCGGGCGGTTTGCCCGCACCTTAGGCACCCTGCTCAAGAGCGGAGTGCCACTGCTCCAAGCCCTGGAAGTGGTGCAGGACGTGGCAGGCAATCAGATGGTCAGTCGCGCCCTGAGAGAGGTACGGGTCGGGGTTCGCGAAGGGCAGGGGATTGCCGGCCCGCTCGGTCGCAGCGGCGTGTTTCCCACGCTGGCGTTGCAGATGGTTAGTGTTGGTGAGGAGACCGGCCGTCTCGATGATATGCTCATGCGGGTGGCTGAGTATTATGAACGCGATACCTATAACCAGATTAAACGCCTCACCGCTCTGCTCGAGCCGCTGTTGATCCTGGTGATGGGATTAGTAGTGGGGTTTGTGGTTATTTCTATGCTCTCGGCGGTGTTCAGCATTAACGACGTGCCCTTTTAGCAGTTGCCCGCCGACACTAAATTTTTTCCTTACGCGCATATTAAGGAGGTGCTGCGAGCGATGACGAGAAAAACCCTGCAGGCCGGGTTCACGTTGATCGAACTGCTGGTGGTGATGGTCATTATTGGACTACTGGCCGCGCTTGTCACCCCGAAATTTATCCGCCAGGAAGAAAAAGCCAAAGTCAAGGCTGCCCGGGCGCAGGTCGAGCTGTTAGGCGCTGCCCTGGATACGTTCCGCCTGGATGTTGGCCGGTATCCCACTTCTCAGGAAGGGCTCGAAGCCCTGCGCCAGCGTCCCTCGGGGGTTGAGCGCTGGGACGGTCCCTACCTCAAGAAAGAGGTCCCGCGCGACCCGTGGGGGAATCTGTATATTTACCGCAGTCCTGGTGATAACGAACCCTACGAACTCGAGTCGTACGGGGCGGATGGAATCGCCGGTGGCAGCGGCGACAGCGCTGACATCAAGAGCTGGGAAGGGTAGGGGCAGGCAGGAGGTACGGGTGGATCTGACCGCTACAGTCCAGAATCTAGCCAAAGTTGATTACCTCGACGGACTCGGTCTTGCGGTCGGTGTACGAGAAGTGAGCTTCGTGCACCTGGCCAAGCGCTTCTTCCGCATCTCTCTGCTCCAGGTCCGCACCCTGCCGCTGCCGGAATCGGGGAGCGAGCGCGTTGAAGCCCTCAGTTATGCGCTGACCCAGTTTCTGCGCGACATCGAAGTGACCCCAGATCAGGTTGTCCTCTGCTTGTCCCGTCGTGTGGCCTGCGTGAGTCGCTTGATGGTGCCGGAGACCGCGCGCGGGTCGCTCAGGCAGATCATTGACTACGAAGTGGAGCGGCTCCTCCCGTTCCCTAAAGAAGAGATTTATTACGACTATCTGACCTATGAAGCCAGCGGCGAAGAACGCCGGCTCGGGGTCGTCATCTTTGGCCTCCCGCGTCGGGTCGTGGATGAGCATCTTGAGGTACTGGCTCACGCCCAGATTCGTCCGCAGATGATCACGGTGAGTAGCTCAGCCGTGGTCAGCGCCTCAGCGTTTTGCGGCCCGCTCTCTGAGGGACCGAGCGTCTTAGTAGTGCTAGAGGACGGGGAGATCGAGCTCAATTTCATTGAGAAAAGACGGCTGGTTGCGAGCCATCTGTGCTCGCTGGCCCGGGTGCAGCGGGAGGGGGAATGGACCGACCTGCTCGCGCAGATGGTCGCGCGCAACTTGCCCGGGGCGTCCCTGGAGGAGGTACCAATCTTCTCTTGGGGAACCAACGGGCTGCTACCGCCCTCCGTGGGGGTGCAGCACGACCTCCATGCGCTTGCTGCCGCGCGCTTTGCTACTGACGACGGAGAACCCCTCCTGCCGGCGGCGCTGCCGGCCCTGGGGGCGGCATTGCAGGCGGTTGGTGAGGACGCGGCGGGGATTAACCTGCTCCCAGTGGACAAGCGAGCGCGGCGGGAAAAACGGCTCTCCCCGCTCACTCTGGTGTTGGCCGGTTTGACCTTGCTGCTCGGCGTCACCTGGGCTATGGGCGTGATGGTGCGAGAATGGAGTATCCTCAACAACTTGGATCAGCAGATAAAGGCCCTGACTCCTGAGGTTAACCAGGTACAGGCCCAAGAAGAAGAAGCCGCCCGCTTGCAAGAACGGATCGCCGTGCTCGACGAGACGACCCAGAAGCGGGTCGTGCCCCTCTTGAAGAACCTGTCTGAACTCATCCCCACCGACGTGTACCTGACCAGCTTTCGCTACAGAGACGGGGCTGTTGAACTGAGCGGTGTCGCCGCACCCTCCAGACCGGCCTCTGACCTGGTCGGCCTGCTCGAAGGCTCGCCGTGTCTGCACAACGCGGCGCCGAAGGCCCCTTTTACGAAGACCGCTCAGGGCGAGACCTTTACCCTGGGCGCGCAGGTGGACCCATGCGAATAGCCCAGTTTTGGCAGCGCTTGTCGGTACGCGAACGTACCCTGGCTGGCATGGCGCTGGGGGTACTGCTGTTGGTGGTCGTCCGCTATGGCGTTATCGGTCCCTACCTCGACTACACTTCCCAGCGTGAGGAAGAGATCGAACAAAAGGTGCAGCGCGTGGCTAAGATGAAACACCTGATCAGCCGCGGGGCGCAGGTGAGCGACCAGCTCAACGTCCTGCGCCAGCGCTTTCAGGCAACGCGGCGGCAGTTGATCCCCGGCGGAACCCCCTCTGTGGCTGCGGCTCATCTGCAGGAACTGGTACGCACCCTCGCCACCCAGAGCGGGCTTGATCTCGTGACCACCCAAGTCCTGCGGGATGAAGCGGTGGGTGAATTTCGTAAGACCGCGGTCCAGGTGACGCTGCGCGGGGAGCTGCCAGCGGTGGCCAGCTTCCTGGCCGGGATGGAATATGGTGACTTGCGCCTGGCCGTGACGACCCTGGAGCTCCGGAGCACGTACGCGCCACGGCTGGCCCAAGGCGGGCTCCGTGGGCCCTTGACGATTACCATGGAAGTAGGTGGGGTGATGCAAGGGCTGGAGACCCCAACCGCGGCGCAGGAGAGCTAGTGCGGGTCCGGCGATTTTTGCACATCCTGCTGCTGATTGTGGCAGGGGTCTTGCTGTGGCAGGCGGTGGCAACTTGGAGCCGGCCCTTTCCTTCCACAGATTCCACTGCTCAGGACGGCGTGGAGAAAGAGAAGCCCCTACCGCCTGCACAGGGGTCTGCAGATGAGGCAGGAAAGCAGTTTGCCGAAGTCATCTCTGATAAAGACTTATTTGCCCCAAGTCGCAGCCGTGCCGTCAAGGACAGTACCCCAGTAGCGGCCGTTGCTCCCCCCTCTCACCTCAAACTTGTGGGAGTCGTACTGTCTCCGGAGCGTGAGGAGGCGTTCTTCGCCGACTCTACGCAGGGCGGGAAGGTCGTGCGCGTGAGAAAGGGAGATACTCTCGGTTCCTATCGGCTTGCCGAGGTGACGCCCTCACAGGCGACACTAGCCCTCGGGGACGATGGCGAGGAAGTCAGCCTTCCCCTGCTTGTTCTCGATAGTGGGACCGCTGCTAAAGGTCCACATTTGATGCCAGCCGTGCCGCAGCAGGGGCGGCCTGGACAGGCTCGTCCGGGCGCACCGCCCGCCCGAGGAGGCGGGCCGGCGGCAGCTGCGGTGCCGCCCGCGCAAAACGAGGCCCAGGCAATTCGCCAGAACATCCAGCAGTTGCAGCAGCGCCTGCGTCAGATCCGCCGGCAAGCGGCACGCGAAGGTGCCAACGAGGCGGAACAACCAGAAGAAGAGCAGGAACAGACCGAGGGAGACGGAGAGGACGACTGATGAGAAGAGGAAGAGCCATGGGAACGAGGTGGGTCGGCAGCGCAGCTGTGGCGGCTCTAGTGCTGGGACAGACACTGGTCAGCGGTGCGCAGGAACCACCGCCCGAAACGCCGCCCCCGGTTGTCGAAGTCGATGAGGCGGTGGTGCTCAATTTCGAAGGGGCTGATATTCGTGAGGTGATCCATAGTCTCGCCACTGCGCTCGGTCTGAACTATACGATCGATCCGCGCGTGCAAGGCCAGGTAACGATTCGCACGACCGGCAAAATTGCCCGGCGGGACCTCTTCCCCATCTTCCACCAAATCTTGCGCAGTCATGGCATTGCTGCGGTCAAGGTGGGAGAGATGTACCAGATCGTGCCAGTGGGCGAGGCCAAGACCCGCGCGGATCTGGCTACCAGCACGGCTGAGCGTCGCACCGCAACTGCCGAGGACCGGTTTGTCATTGAGCTGATGAAGGTCGAGCACATAGCGGCTGAAGAGATGGCCAAGGTCCTGCAACCGTTCGTTTCTCCTGGAGGGGACGTCATTGCTTACCCCCGAGGAAACCTGGTGATCATCGCCGACCTGGCCTCAAGTACGGAACGCCTCAAGGAAATGGTCCGCGCCTTTGATACCGACACCTTCCGTGAATTGCACGCCCAGGTGTACCACATCGAGAATGCCAACGTCGAAGACCTGGGGGACGAACTGAAAGCCGTGCTGGAACCTTACGGGGTGACCCCCAAAAGCGCTGAGGATCGGGGCGTGTTTGTCGTTCCCCTCACGCGCCTCAACTCGATTGTGGTGATAGGGTTCAGCTCCGAAGCGTTTGCCCAGGTAGAGAGGTGGATCCAGATTCTCGACGTCCCGCCGGAAAAAGGTGGTGGCCGCACTGTGCACGTCTATGCGGTCGAGAACGCCAAGGCCGCCGACCTGGCCGACGTGCTGAGCGGCCTGTACGGTGGAGAGGGTGGTGGTGGTGGTGGAGGTGGAGGAGGTGGAGGAGGTGGTAGGCGGGGCGGCAGCAGCCGTAGTGGGCGCAGCGGCATCGGCTCGGCGGGTGGTGCTGGGGGCTTTGGTGGCAGCGAGCAGGGTGGAGGTGGGGGCACGGGTCTAGGACGGAGCGGAAGCGCGACCCGCGGCGGAACCCAAGGTGGGACAAGCGGGGGGTTCGGTGGAGGTGTTGGTGGCGGTGGCAGCAGGGGGAGCCGTCGCGGTGGGACCGGTGGAGCCGGTGGCATCGGCGGAATCGGTGGTGAAGGCGGGGGTGGAGGTGGCTCTCAGACTGTCCTCATTGCACCCAAAGAAGGCGAAAAGCCAATCTTCAAGGAAGAGGTCCGCATCGTCTCTGATGAGATCACTAACTCGCTCATCATCCTGGCCACCGCTCGCGACTACGAGATGATCAGAGACGTGCTGAAAAAGCTCGACGTCGTGCCCCGTCAGGTGCTGATCGAGACGGTGATTGCCGAGGTCGGGCTGACCGGAGACCTGCAGTTCGGTGTGGAGTATGCCATCGCCAACCAGGGTATCGGCAGTGTTATTGGTAGCCCTACCAGTTCAAGCGCCACCACTGGGACGCCGAGCGCCACTGATACGACGAGCACCACTGGGACGACGAGCACCACTGGGACGAGTGGGACGAGCGGCGGCCTCATAGACAAGGGGGGCGGAATCCCCGGGATTGCCAACATTCCCTTGCTGCAAGCGGCGAAGATCGGAGGCCACGTCTCGGACACGGGCTTGTTCTCTTTCATTACTGACCGGAAGCAGTTTCTCGCGCTGATTAGGGCCCTGGCCGCGCGGTCGCAAATCAACATCCTGTCCACTCCACACGTGATCGCAGCCGATAACCGCGAGGCCCATATCCTCATCGGCGAGGAGGTCCCCATCCTGACCTCGTCGCAGCAAAGCACTCTGACCACTACTGCCAATCTCATCCAGAGCATCCAGTACCGCGACACTGGCAAGATTCTCACCATTCTCCCGCAGGTGAACTCCGCCGGGTTGGTTAACATGGAAATCCGCCAGGAGGTGAGCGCGGTGGGGGCGACGTCCTTTGGCAACACCAATTCTCCTAGTTTCATTACGCGCGAGGCCGAGACCACGGTGGTGGTCCAAAACGGCCAGTCCGTCCTCATTGGCGGCATTATCGACGATCAGCTTAAGCGCAGCCGCAGCGGGGTGCCGTACTTGATGGACATCCCGGTGCTCGGCCGTCTGTTCCGTCTCGACACCGAGAGACTCGACCGCACCGAACTGATTATCCTCATTACCCCGCACGTTATCCGTGACCGTGAGGAGGCGCGCTCGGTCACTGAGGAGTTCGAAAGCCGCATCCACAATCTCAAGCAGATGCTCGAACGGGCGCAAAAGCCTCGGGGCGAGCTGCAGCCGCCAGCCGTGCCTGCACCTGAGTCTGGAGAGACGCGCTAAAGGAGGAACCGAAGCGTTGTCTTTGAGTTGGGTAGACAACGCCCTCCTCAAAACTGATCTCGCCCACGTTCATTCAGCTTTCTCTCCTCCCATGCGGCGAACGTGGGGGTTGGTTCTGGAGGAGGGGTGTAGGCTCTCTCCCATTGACAATAAAGCAGAGGCTAGCGTAAGAGTGCACGTGGTAAATGACCAGGGGAACTGGGAATTCGTGTCGTCTGTATCGAGCCACCTGGCAATGCGTGTCATCTCCGTGGGTCCACGCCAGGAAGCTGCGGCAGGGCGGGTGTGTTGGCTGGAGGGGTGGGGGTAGAGGCGGGAAGCTGGCTGTGAGAGGCGTGGCCTTCGCAAAGCCCATCCGATCCGTCTCTTTCCTTTTCATCTTTGCGAGAGTACACAATGCAGAATTTGGACTATCCCGGCGTAGCGGTTATGGGCTCTGGGTACTGGGGCCGTAATCTGGTGCGCAATTTTCACGCTCTGGGCGCTCTGCGGATGGTGTGCGACAGCAACGAAGAGATCTTGACCGCCCTGCGCTCTCAGTACGCGGGCGTCAAAACCACTCCCTCGTTTGTCGAGGTCTTAGCAGATCCCACCGTGCAAGGGATGGTCATCGCCACGCCCGCTAGTCTCCATGCTTCTATGGTGCGGCAAGCCCTGCTGGCCGATAAAGATGTGCTGGTCGAAAAACCTCTGGCGCTTACAGAAAAAGACGGAGAAGAGTTGGTACAATTAGCCGAGCAGCGGGGACGGGTGCTCATGGTGGGGCACCTCCTGTGGTACCACTCGGCTGTGCTCAAGCTGAAAGAACTGGTGGATCAGGGCGAGTTGGGACGCCTGCAGTATATTTATTCCCAGCGTCTGAACCTGGGCCGCATCCGGCGCGAAGAAAACATTCTCTGGTCCTTTGCCCCACATGACATCTCGGTCATTTTGGGGCTGGTGGGCGAAAAGCCAGAGCGGGTGCAGGCCCAAGGCGGCTACTATCTCCACCAGCAGATCGCCGATGTCACCGTGACCTGTCTGGCCTTCCCCAGCGGGGTGTGCGCCCATATTTTTGTGTCCTGGCTCCACCCCTATAAAGAGCAACGGCTGGTGGCGGTGGGGGACCGTAAGATGGCCGTCTTTAACGATCTGGAGCCGCAGAACAAGCTGCTCCTGTATCCTCATACGATTGAGTGGCGGGGCAATCTGCCGGTGCCGAACCACAAAGAAGCTGAGCGGGTGCCGATAGAGCCGTGGGAACCCTTGCGGATCGAGTGTAGCCATTTTCTCGAATGCGTGGCGACTAGGACAAGGCCGCGCACTGATGGGCAGGAAGCGTTGCGGGTATTGCGGGTGCTGCAGCAGTGCCAGGAGGCCCTGGAGGCGGAAAGAAGCCAGAGGTCTAACGGTTACCCTGCTAGGGCCGACTCGCGGGCAGTGCCGCCACCCGACGTCTTCATTGATCCGACCGCCATTGTGGACGAGGGAGTCGAGATCGGGGCTGGTACCCGCATCTGGCATTATTGCCACCTTATGCCTGGGGCGCAGATTGGCCGGAACTGCAGCCTAGGGCAGAACGTCTTTGTCGGCCGAGGCGTGACAATCGGTCACAACGTCAAGATCCAGAATAACGTGTCCGTCTTTGCGGGAGTGCGGCTGGAAGATGGGGTCTTTTGTGGTCCCTCGATGGTCTTTACCAATGTGATCAACCCGCGCAGTGAGATTGAGCGCAAGGATGAATTCCTGCCGACCCTGGTGAAACGGGGTGCCACGCTGGGGGCCAACTGCACGATCCTCTGTGGGGTGACGATCGGACAATACGCCTTTGTCGGCGCTGGAGCAGTGGTGCTCAAAGATGTGCCTGACTTTGCCCTGGTAGTGGGCAATCCCGGCAGACTCATCGGCTGGATGTGCCAGTGTGGGAACCGCATCGACTTTGACCGGGAAAACGGACCTGGGGTGTGTCGGGTGTGCCGTCGGCTCTACCAGAAGGTGGAGAACAGGGTCACGCCGCAATGAAAGTGCCTTTGTTAGACTTGAAGGCGCAGTACGCCACGATCCGGGCGGAAGTCCGTGAGGCGATCGACCGGGTCTGTGAGTCCCAGCATTTCATTCTAGGACCGGAAGTCACGGCGCTGGAGGAAGAAGTCGCCGCGTTGTGCGGAGCGCGCTTTGCCATCGGCGTGTCGTCTGGGACCGATGCGCTTTTGCTGGCCCTCATGGCTCTGGCGATTGGGCCAGGTGATGAGGTGATTACGACTCCCTACTCCTTCTTTGCCACCGTCGGGGTGATTGCTCGGGTTGGGGCTCACCCCGTTTTTGTTGACATCGACCCCGCCACTTTTAACCTGGATACGAAAGCCGTGCCTGGGAAGCTTACTGCCCGGACGAAGGCCATCCTGCCGGTCCATTTGTTTGGCCGCTGCCTTGACCTGGATCCCATTCTGCGAGTTGCCACAGAGCGCGGCATTGCGGTGATCGAGGATGCCGCCCAAGCGATTGGCGCGAGGGATGACCAAGGCAGACCGGGCGGAACGAGAGGCACCCTGGGCTGTTTTTCGTTTTTCCCCAGCAAGAACCTTGGGGCTTTTGGGGATGGAGGCATGATTGTCACCAGTGATGAGAAGCTGGCCGAGACTCTGCGAGTGCTGCGCGTCCATGGCGGCAGCCCCAAATACTACCACCGGCTGGTTGGCGGGAATTTTCGCTTAGATGCTCTGCAGGCAGCGGTGCTGCGAGTGAAGCTGCAGTATCTGGCAGCCTGGACCGTGGCGCGTCAAGCCAATGCCCAACGGTACCGGACGGTGTTTCAAGAAATGGGATTGGCTGAACGGGTTACCCTGCCTGAGGATGCGCCCGGGCACAGCTACCATCAGTTTGTCGTCCGGCTCCCTGAGCGCGACCGCCTGCGCGTGTTCCTGCGCGAGCGTGGCGTGGAAACGGAGGTCTACTATCCCCTTCCCCTGCACCTGCAGGAGTGCTTCCAGGATCTCGGCTACCGGCAAGGAGACTTTCCTCAGGCAGAGGCTGCCGCGCGCGAGTCGTTGGCGCTGCCGATCTATGCGGAGCTCACAGAGGGCCAGCAGCGCTATGTCGTCCACCAGATTAGGGAGTTCTACGGGGGATGAAGGTCGTCACGGTTGTCGGGGCGCGCCCGCAGTTTATCAAGTGTGCTGCCGTATCCCGTGAACTGCGCCAGGTAACCACTGAGGTGCTGGTGCACACGGGGCAGCACTACGATGACACCATGAGCGAGGTCTTCTTCCGTGAACTGGCAATCCCAAGACCGGATTACAACCTGGGTGTGGGCTCTGGTCCCCATGGTGAGCAAACGGGTGAGATGTTGAAGCGTATCGAAACAGTGCTGCTCACGGAGCAGCCGGATTATGTTGTGGTCTATGGGGACACCAATTCGACGCTTGCGGGAGCTTTGGC
>WNGG01001473.1_pt1 | contig 28731 bp, 27 predicted proteins | sample 5400661 | NCBI WGS metagenome assembly WNGG01 (sample SAMN13153372, study PRJNA577476) | soil metagenome | isolation source: 100 cm soil or saprolite under Garry oak tree replicate 1 | place: USA:California | collected 2016-06-15
ACCGACTCGTAACCCCACGTGTGATCCCCTACGAGGCGTGGAAGAGCTACGGTGTTCAACGCAAGGCCATAACAAGATACGATGCGCTAGACCCTGCCGTGTGGTTGAAACGGAGAAACATAGAGAAGCTCAACATAGAAGAACTGGGAGCCAACCCAAACAGAAGGACAATAACAGTAAGATACGAGGAGAGCTACGCGTCGTACCTCCTCGACAAAGATGCTTCCTGGGGAATCGATATACTCGACGCCTTCACCTCAAACTTTGGAGAATACAACATCCTGGTTCTAGGTAGGTATGAAGAACAACTCAGCCACCTCGCCGAGAGATTCGGCAACAAGATAATCTTGCCAAAGGAAACCATCGACGGTGCTGCTCTTCTCAAGGCTACCGACTTATTCGTCGGAATGGGCGGAACCATGACCGTTGAAGCGGCACTGCTCGGAATCCCTTCGATCTCAGCATATCAAGGCGGGCACCTATACTATATCTCATACTTGGTCAAACAAGGACTCACTCAGGAGGCCCATACCATAGATCGCCTAGTGGAGTCCGCGAAGGAGCTAGTAGCCAACGAGACAAAGAGAAAGCTGCTTGCTGAGAGATCAAGGAACATACTAGACAGGATGGAAGACCCTATAGAAAAAATCATGACAGTGTTGGAACGGTTTTTGAAAATCTAGCAAGCATGAATGCAACAACCGTAAGACCTCCTCAAAGCATAAGTGCAGCGGCGACCAAGCCTTTTAGCTTCAGGGCACAGTATCGAAGTTGAGGAGTCGAAGGACCCTACCTCAAAAGACTCTTCTATCTCATTTACAAGACAAACAAGGCTTCAACGAAGGAAATCCGCAGATTTCTACTATTTCAAACCTGACAAGCGCAGAACAAGCTAGGATCAATAATCAGGGCAGGCGATTTCAGATCGCGACTCTTTCACGCTGAGCCATACGCTTGATCTATCACTTTGGGAAAGCGGTCGACTATGCCATTCCAACACGCAAATCGGAAGACTCGCCCAGAACCGCTTCAACTGGCGACAGCCCTCTCGGAAAAAGGGGGGGTAGGAATTTTTTTCTCGCGACGCAGAAGCGGGCTCCTCGACTGACAAGCGGAGTTTGTAGCATCGTTCTTAATGCACGATGACCTCTACGGCTTAGCCGCCGATTGTCTGGTCGAAGATCGGTTTGAACTCGTCTAGAAGCAGTTTCAGATCGTTCTCGGTCTTTCCTTCAACGTAGATTCGGATCAGCGGCTCCGTTCCGCTCGGTCTGACAAGGAACCATCCTCGTTTTTTGATGTCGACGCGTATTCCATCGATCGTGCTCGTAACTCCGTTTCCGAGCCGTTGACGAATCTTTTTCATCACATCATTCTTCTTCTCATCCGGACACTTGCGCTTCTCTTTAGCCATGAAGAAGTTCGGTAGACGAGCCATCAGCTTGGAGAGAGGCATGCGATTGTCTAGTATAGAATTGAGGATCAACACCGTAGCCATTGTCCCGTCTCTGACAGGCTGGTGTGGGGCATAGAATATTCCACCGTTCTCCTCTCCCCCAAGCATCGCCTTTTCTCGGACCATCGTCCTTGCCACATGTATGCTTCCCACCTTGGTCAGAATCACTCTTCCCTTTCTCTTCCGAGCCACTTCCGTTACTGACAAAGAAGAATTGACGGGCGTAACCACCTTGCCTCTCGGGTTCTTCCTCAGAATCTCATCCTCGATCAAGGTAAAGCTCTTGTCTCCCGAATGGACAGCGCCTGTCTCATCCACGAAGACTGCTCTGTCTCCGTCGCCGTCGTGCGCCACCCCAAAAGCTGCTTTCTCTTGCTGGACGAGTATTGATAGAGGGCCAAGGTTTTCTGGTCTGGGTTCGGAGCTTCGACCCGGGAATCTCCCGTCGATATTATCGTTGATCGTGACCACCCGACAACCGATGCGTCGAAGCAGTACAGGAGTAGTCAATGATGATACCCCGTTGCCTGTATCTACCACGACTTTCAGCTGATTGGCAAGTTTCTCCTTCCTGACATAGCCTTTGACACTTGACAAGTAAGGTTCGAGAGGTAGGGCTCGTTGCTCCCGCTGGCCCGGGATCCGGCCCGCATTCCAAGATTCCTTCGTGACTAGGCTTTCGATCAATTCCTCCTTCTCGCGGGGAATCTCGATTCCGTCAGAGTCCACGACCTTGAAGCCGTTGTATTCGGGCGGGTTGTGACTTGCAGTAATGACAAGCCCGGGAGCGGTGCTAATCTTTGCGAGGAATTGTAGCCCTGGGGTTGTTATGACTCCGCAGTCTTCCACGCTATTTCCTTGTGCGAGTATCCCTGCAACCGCTCCTTCTGCGAGCATCTGGCTGGAAGTCCGTCCGTCTCGACCCACGAGTATTTTCTTGCTCTTGAAGAGGGAAGCGAAGCTGGACCCGATTCCATATGCAAATTCTGAGGTAATGGTTTCGCCTACAACCCCTCTTATTCCGTTCGTCCCGAAGAGCCGAGGTGGGGTCAATTCTGGTTCTCTCTTCGCTTGAGTTGCTTTGTCATTCTAGTTCAGGATCATGGAACCCGGTTTGATGACCGCTCTATCGGGAATAGCTACTTGGCCCGCGATTATAGATCCCTTGCCGATCCTTGCTTCCTGCCCAATCGTGACTCCTTCTCCGATAAGTGAATCTTCTACTGTGCAGTTTTCGCCTAGGCTAGTTTGCTCAAAGACTATGGTCTCACTGATTTCTGCGCCCCTCTTTACGCTCACTCGGTCAGACAGGATCGTGAATGGTCCGAGCTTCGCGCTATCCTCGATTATGCAGTCCTTTCCTACGTACGATGGTCGGCTAATCTTGGCCGTCTGAATACTAGACTCGACGTTCGTTGTTCCTCGGAATTCGGCCCGCCGCAATAATTGCCTGTTAGCGATTATGTAATCTGGAATTTTCCCGATATCATACCAGAATCCCCTATGCTTCCAACCTCCCATTTTCCCTTGGCTTGCGAGTATCGGAAAGATTTCTCGCTCTAGGCTTACTGGACGTCCGTGAGGGATCATTGCGACCACTTTAGGGTTTAGCGCGTAGACTCCCGCGTTAATCCAGCCGGGACCTCGATTGGTTTCAGATTTCTCTTCAAATCCCGTAATCCGATCATTCACCTCAAGAGTTGCCAATCCAAACGGCCGCGGATCCTCTGCATAAGCAAGAGCAATCGTTGCTTCTGCGCCGGATAGAGCATGCGCCATCAAGAGTCCTCGAAGATCAATGTCACTGATCACATCCCCGTTTGCAACGATCAAAGGCTCATCCTTGCTCAACATGGACCTTGCAAGGCTTATGGGTCCACCTGTCCCGAGAGCAGTCTCCTCAACTGACAATACAGTCTTAGTGTCAAGCTTCCTCCGGCCGACCTCTATCCTCAACTTGTCCGACAGGTGGTTGACCGCAAGTATTACCTCGGAAACGCCTCCCCGTACAAACCATGCCGCCATGCGATCCACGAGAGGTACGCCGACTAGCGGAAAGAGTAGCTTCGGCTTAGAACAGCTCAGGGGCCTAAGTCTTGTCGCAAATCCTCCAGCAAGAACCAGCCCCTTCAAACTTGACGACTCCGATTGTCAGCGGAAGGTGCGCGGCCCAAAGTAATGTTATAGCCTTTATTGGGCGTCCCCTCGGGAAGGGATCCCGAGATCTACATGCAAATCGAAGGAACTGACTTGTCGACGCGGGCCAATCGAAGGAAGCGCGACCGTAAGGGATTGGAGGCAATCTTCACCTCCGAGAAGGAGCGAATGGAGGTCGAAATCCCCACTGGTGCGGCAGGCATCATCGGCGGCCTGATTCTTTCTGTCTTGGCAGTTTTTCGATCGGATGCCCCGAAAGTGCTTGGACCGTGGGGAGACACCGTCTACTCGGCCGTCACCCTTGGATCCCTCGGAGCACTTCTGTTCATATGCGGAGTTGGCTCATTCGCCTTCGGGGTTGCACACCGCGAAGCCAGACTACGGCACACATCGGCATCATCAACCACTGACATTGACTCAGGATTTGCGAAAGATAACGATCGGACGCAACGAATGTTTGGCCAAGGTTCGAGAATTGGCGCAGTAGCGTTCATCCAGAGTGTTGTGCTGGTCGGACTTTACTCGGGCTTCGTGCAAGAGTTCGAATCGAACCTGACCATGCAAACTTGGGTGAGGTCGAATTTTCCTATCGGACAGTCTCTTATGAGCTGGGAGGGCGTCTTGATCCTCTCAGTCTCTCTTGCTCTCTTACTGCTTCAGTTTCTACCCGGACGGTTTCTCTCCGAGTAAGAGAATCCCGTCAGCCCAAATTCAACCTACCCAGCCCGTTCGAGGGCTATGTCACCATCGTTGTCTCTTGCGATGAATCTACGAGATTTTACTACCGCAGTTCTTGCAGAACTTTGCCTCAACGGGATTCACTGTCCGACAGGTCGGACAGTCGGTCGAGTCTAATAGCGAGCCGCATTTGATGCAGTGTTTTGCTCCCTGGAGAAGTTGAGCACCACACTTCCCGCACCAGCGGGCCCCTTCCATCGTATCGCTTGGCCTCGCCGGGGCAAGAGCGCTCGGAGAGAAGACGTCTGCAAGAATCACTACATCCCCGACAGTCGCGATCTTATCGTGTGAGACTTCAAACTCTCTCGACAAGTCTCTATAGTCGAGTAGCGTTTTGAACTGTTCCTTGTCGACTGAAAGCAGTAGAGATTTGATATCACCGGAGTCAGTTGGAATGGCCTTCCGGACTCTCCCCACCAGTATCCCATGCGAATCGACCACTTGAAGGCCGTTAAGGGTCTCCAGCCGCGCGTGAGAGTCTTTGATGGATGGTGTCTGCGGGAAATGGTCAACATATTTTTCGCACCCGTAGCAGTACCACCTCTTCTCGTGAGACCTTGTTCGGACAAATGTGAGAGATTGATTGCAGTCTGGGCATCTAGCCTTAGTCTCCTCTTCAAACATGGTATCCACGCTGAGTCTCAACGCGACGGTTTTACGAATCGAATATCTGCATGTTCTTCGCAGTTAATACCTTCGCAAGTCTTCGGGAATAGTAGTAACAGTGTCCAGAATGGAAATGGAACGAGGATCCCGTTTTAGCTTAAGAGCCATTGATTTCTTTTAGTCAATCTCGGCACTGAAACGACCTTCGGCGTTCCGGATACACGTTCAAGCGTATTCTTACTGTATTTACGTAAAAACGTAAATGCAATGAGACTGGGGAGAACACACCGATAGAATCTTCTCTAGACCGTTGAAATGGTTAGAGTCTTGGAAGCGAGGATGCTTGCGGTTATTCGCTTAATTCTTGTCTGGGACCTATTTCACTACCCCTACGATTGTCTCCTCATTCTTAGAAGTTGCACGGAGAATAGATTGGAATGGTGCAATTGGTACCTCACCTCGTCTAACATCGGTCTAGACCGACGACACTCCAGGCTTCAGCATTCTCACCTTGCAATATCACGGGATTCTTTCGCATCCACGACTCCGTCAGGGATCCGCTTACGATAGGTTCAACCGGCGTAGGGGTCACGCTTGAGACCGGAGTAACAACAAGAGTCAGTCTTCAGAGGACGAATCATCCGCGCATCGTTGCCAGATTCAATGGTCGGCGACTGACTCGCACCGCGGTCTCGATTAAGGTAGCCAGAAGATATTTCGAACTCGATGGCAGGTCATGGAAAGCTGAGATCTCTCATGAGAGTCCTGTCCAATCAGGGCGTGGCTATGGCACGAGCGGAGCGGGTGCTCTCAGTCTGTCTCTCGCCCTAAACGACGCTATGAGACTGTGCTTTTCCAAAGCCGAGGCTGCTCAGATCGCTCACCTCTGTGAAGTAGAGTGCAAGACGGGCTTAGGCACGGTCGCGTCAGTTTTCTCGGGTGGACTCGCGGTCAGAACCGCTGCTGGAGCTCCAGAAATCGGGAAGGTGCAAAATCTCAATCTTCCTTCCTCATTGAGGATCGTATCAGCTAGTTTCGGACCGATTTCTACCCGACGAGTGCTTTCGAACCTTGACCTCAAGAAAACCATCAATGCATGTGGCAGGGCCGTCATTGAGAAATTTCTGCGAGACAATTCGCATTCCAACTTCATGGCTCTATCACGAAAATTTTCGAATTGTGTCGGACTAATGTCGTCCCGATTGAGAGAGGTCATGAATGCGTTGGATTCGTCCGGTTTCAGCTGCAGCATGATGATGCTGGGAGAATCGTTATTCTGCCTCCCTCCGCGGAACGACATAGCGCGAGTCGAGGCGCTTCTCCGTAGCTATGAATTGCGGCCGGTTGTATCAAGAGTAGCACAGTCAGGAGCTCGGCTGGTCTGAGATTCACATCTCGCCATCCTCGGTATCTGTCTCTCAAGACACGAGACGTTCTCGTCAAGGCAGTAGCCAGTGGCCTTGTGGTTCCTCAGGGACTGATTGCCCACGGCAGAGGAGAGGCTTTTGATTATCTCCTCGGCGAGAGAACGATCCCATCAGCATCAGCTGCAATCTCGGCCGCGGCCGCGCTTCTGCTAAGAGCCGAATCGCCCGTCATATCCATCAACGGGAATGCCGCCGCGCTTGTCGGAAGGGAAATAGTGACCTTGGCATCGACCGTCTCAGCTCCTATTGAAGTGAACCTGTTCCATCGTACACCAGAGAGAGAGAAACTGATTGCGCGCCACCTGAAAAAGTTCGGAGCAAAGGAGATCCTAGGGATGGGTTCGGCAACCATGACCATTGGGGGCATTTCGAGTCCTAGAGCGAAGGTGGATCCCGATGGAATCGGAAAGGCAGATGTTGTGTTGATTCCACTTGAGGACGGGGACAGAGCTCAAGCCCTTGAGGACTCAGGCAAGAATATCATTTCGATCGATCTGAACCCGCTTTCGAGAACCTCTCAGGTCGCTTCAATTTCAATCGTTGACAACGTTGTCAGGGCCATTCCCGGACTGATCAAGGCCTCCAGGAAAATGAAGAAAGTCAATCGAAGCCCGTTGAAAACACACGCGTTGAACTTCAATAACGAGGCGAATCTGGCGAATGCGATAGAACAAATCGTTGAGTACCTTCAAGGATGGATCAAAAACTGAGGCCTGCTATCGACCCGGATAGGAAAAAGACATACGTCGCTTCGTTAATGAGGATGAAGACCGAGAACCGCAAGATTGTCATGGTCACATCGTACGACTACCCGACTGCGGCAATTGCAGAGGCCGTCGGTGTCGATTCAATTCTCATTGGCGACTCGTACGGAATGGTTGTCTTAGGCTATGAGAACACCATTCCAGTAACTGTGGAAGAGCTTCTACCCGTTTGTCGGGCCGTTAGGAGAGGCGCTACGCATCCTTTGCTAATCGGCGATTTGCCATTTATGAGTTTTCAGGTCTCATCAGAAGAAGCAATTCGTTCAGCGGGGAGATTTGTGAAGGAAGGTGGTATGGAAGCTGTCAAGATTGAGGGGGGCAGCGAAGCGTCAAGGATCGTGGAATCCATTTCCCGAATAGGGATTCCCGTGCTAGGCCACATCGGGGTCACTCCTCAGACAGCTACCTTGCACGGTGGGTATAGAATTCAGGGTAGAAATGTGGATTCGCGCGATAAACTCGTTGAGGATGCAAGGTCGCTTGAGAAGGCTGGAGCTTTTGGCATCGTACTAGAGATGGTGACCGAGGAGGTTGCTAAGGTCATAACTGAGACCGTGTCCGTCCCAACGATCGGGATAGGATCTGGCCGGTTTTGCGACGGGCAGGTGCTCGTACTTCATGACATCATCGGGTTGTATCCACGCTTCACGCCAAAGTTTGCGAGACGTTACGTGGATGTTGCGGGAATGATCAAGCAAGCCCTCCAGAACTTTACAGTTGACGTTCGAAATGGAACGTTCCCTGAGGAACAGCACGTGTTTAAGATGGAAGAAGACGAAAGGGCAAAGCTCGGTTCTAAACGGAAGAACTGAACTCTTTGAGGATCGCCATCATCGGCGCAGGAGCAATAGGTTGTCTCTTCGGGGGCCGTTTGCACACGGCCGGACAGAGCGTACTACTGATTCATCACAAGAAGAGTGTTGCAGGCTCTATTGACAAGAATGGAGTCAGCATTCGAGAGCTCTCGGGAAAGGTTGTCCGTGCGCACATCAAAACAAAAACGAGGTTGTCGAGGCACGACAAGCCAGAGCTAGTGTTGGTTACGGTGAAGGCGTACGACGTGGAAGAAGTTGCCTCTCTTCTCAAGAAGTCAATCGGGGATGGTGTTCCTGTGTTGAGCCTTCAGAATGGACTGGGGAACATTGACACGTTGGAGCGCTATCTAGGATCAGATTCTATCGTTGCTGGGACTACCACCGAGGGCGCTCTGACAAGAGGACCAGGTAGGGTAATTCATACTGGAAGAGGGATGACTTGGCTGGGAGAGATCAACGGTAAGCTTTCTGAAAGATGCCTCGAGATTGGGAGGGCTTTTCGCGCAGCAGGCTTCCCTACGGCTATCAGCAATAACATCCAGGGAGTACTCTGGACAAAGGCCATTGTGAATTCAGCGATCAACCCCATCGCAGCTATTGCGCGCGTGAGGAATGGAGAACTGCATAAGACAACCGAACTACGCGAGATTTCACTTAGAGTAATTGACGAAGGCATTGACGTTGCCAAAGCAAGTGGGATTTTTCTCAAGCCTTCTCCAAAACGCCTGCTTACTAGCACCTTGGCTTTGACCGCAAAGAACAAATCGTCGATGCTCCAAGATATCGAAACCGGTCGAAAGACCGAGATCAGACAATTGAACGGTACGATATCGCATCTAGGGAGGTTGGTCGGAGTGAGCACACCTCTCAACGATCTGCTGACGAGGCTGGTGCTCTTCTTAGAACGGTCTCAGGATAGATTGTGACTCTACATTGTGTCCGGACCGACTCTGGTCCGGTGGGGAGCTGGTCGCTCGATCAGCACTCTTCATGAGGCAGAGGTCACGGAGCCGCTAGGTTCGAAATGATGTGAAAACGATGGGCTCTGTTTCCGGTTCTACGCTGAGGGTAGGGGCAGGCCTCTGCAGTCCACTCTTCCCTTGACTCTGCGGATGAAGTTTGGACATGCGAAACACTGGACGAAAGATACTGTCTTGTTCAGAACCGGGCAGGCGACGGCCTCCTTTTTCATTCTGGCGATCTGTTTCCCTCCCGCCACGCCCTTCAGATCCTGAACAAACTGCTTGGGCGTAGGTGGCGGCTTCTCTGGTTCAAGGATCTCTACGACGTACTTCGCTGGTGGAGGGTCTTCGCTCATCGACTTCTCTCGAAGCGAAGCGGAACGATCTAATTATTTCTTTGTTACTGATCTGATCCATAAAACCTCATCCAACACACAGTTATTGTCACCCTATTGATCTAAGGGCGGGCATCCGTTTCAAAGCAATCCGTGCCATTCAATCCGCCCGGAATGACTAGATCAATCCACACCAGATTCCACACTTACACTTACATCCATCCAAAAAATCGTAACAATGATTTCCAAAAACCCAAAAAGAAAACAAGAATTCTTTTTCAAAAAAATTGTATTCCGCGATCTAGGGCGCACGTCGCGGTCCCCATCTGAGGTGCTTCAGCGTGGAATGCTTATACCCCGTCCGTGAAGCAACGCTGTCCGATAACAGGATTGCCGAGATTCATCGATTCGCCTAGAACAGCGGTCGTTCTGTCTGGCGGCGAGGGTATTCGGCTAAGACCCATAACCGCCGACTTGCCGAAGGGGCTCGTAAAGGTTGGAGGAAAGCCGCTTCTACAATGGGTAGTTGAATGGCTCAAAGCAAACGGGGTCACGAACATTGTGATGGGCGTGGCTTACCTAAAAGAGCAGATAATCGAGTTCTTCGGCGACGGAGCACGCTTTGGCGTACGAATCCAGTACAGCGTCCACAGGGTAGCAGGAGGCACCAGCGAAGGCTTCAGGCTCGCAGTTAGCCGCTATGTCGAGGATCAAACGTTCTTTGCGCTGAACGGGGACCAGATCACCGACCTCAGACTAAAGACCATGCTCGCGAAGCATCAGAAGAGCGAGACTCTCTCGACGATCGCGGTTGTCCATCCTCGTCTACCATTCGGACTCGTCAAAGTCGACAAAAATGATTATTGTCGGGGATTCCTAGAGAAACCTGTATTGAAAGACGTGAATATTTCCACTGGAATCTACGTGTTTGAGCACGACATCGTGGAGCATCTTCCTCGAGTCGGTGATGTTGAAAGAACGACCTTCCCCAAGCTTTCAAGGGTCGGTAAGGTGGCCGCCTTCAGGCACGGAGGGTCATTCATCACGATTAATTCCTTAAGGGAGCTTGAAGACGCGGAGAGGCAACTCAGGAATCGAACAGATTGAATGTTCTCGTCACAGGCATCACCGGGTTCATCGGTTCAAGACTCGCTACGAGATTGGTGGAGCAGGGAGACGAGGTCTACGGGTTAGTTAGACATTCGTCGGAAAGAGAACTGAAGAGAATAGAAAAAATCGTTCCCAGGATTCATTTGATTGAAGGTGACCTTGTAAGATTTCATTCGGTTCTCTCTGCAGTGGAGACCTCCGATCCCAACATTGTCTTCCACCTCGGAGCACTCACTCCTGTTCGATTGTCATTCGACGATCCCTACCCATACATTGGGATCAATTTTGATGGAACAGTGAACCTAATCCATTCGATCGTTAAGCAGTCCCCGAATACTAGGCTGATCGCTGCTTCCACTGCAGAAGTCTACGGATGGCAACCCAGCGATCGTGCCATCCCGGAGAGTGCGCTTCTTAACCCAGCGTCACCCTATGCCGTGTCGAAGGCGGCCGCTGATCAGTATATCCAAATGGCGAACAGGATCTATCACCTCCGGGGAACCGTAATGAGACCGATCAACAGCTATGGCAGAGTCTGGGAAAGCGGCTTCTACACAGAGTATTTGATCTCAAAGATGTTGAGAGGAGAGACGTGCTATATCGGCGCGCCTGACTCGATTCGTGATTACATGTTCGCTGAGGATCATGTCGACGCTTACCTGGCCGTAGCCAGATCCGAGAAAGCAGTCGGCGAGGTCTACAACGTGTCCCCGGGTAATCCTGTTACAAATTCAGAACTCGCCAAGAAACTGTCGGGATTGACAGGCTTCAAGGGAAAGCTTGTCTTTGGGTCGTACCCCCCTGGCTATCCACAACGGCCGCAGAGTCAAGATCCAGCGTATCTTGTTTTAGACAACACAAGAATTGGCAGAGAAGTTGGCTGGCGCCCCCGTCACTCCCTTGACGAAGGATTGAAGCAGGCTGTCGAGCTCTGGAATCGCGCGACCAATTAAAAGGCCAGAACCGCGGCGGCGATCTCACTCAACTGGCTGCTCCTTTTCCAACACGAGGAACCCCGCATAGCCGCAATCGTCACACACATATCGGATAGGAAGAATCCAACCCTCCAGAGGTGCCCGCGAACGTTTCACCGCAGCTCCGCATTGAGGGCATGAGAGTCGGCCCTGTCCACTCCTTCGTATCGAGCGAAGAACGTCGAGTAGAGTTGACAGCTCTTTCGCCTAATGGAGTTCTATGCTAGCCTCCGGGAAGCCGTAGCCGACTAGAACCTTCTTGACCTTGTCCCGATGATCTCCCTGGAGGATGATAGAATTATTCTTGGAAGTGCCGCCGCAGGCGCAATATGTCTTCAGTTTCGTTGCAAGGTCTGGGAGGTTGACGCTCTTTCCGTCAATGCCTTCGACAATGGTGGCTGGTTTGCCCCATTTGCGCATTTCCATTCGGACCTTTACGGTCTGCTGCTCCATGCTAATGGTGCCGCAAACACACAGGTCCTTAGGTAGGCCGCAGGTTGAACAAACATCGGCCATTCTAGAAGCCTGAGACTCCTTTGTGGTCGTCCACAAGCAAAAGATGGTGCTCTTCCATATTTAAGAGTGCCTTCAAACGTCTCGGATCAGATTCCTATTGAAAGGAAGAGTGCAAACCAGAATAGCCAAGTTCCGAAGAGCATGAGGAAGATGGTTTGCTTTTCTTGCATCCCGACTTCTGATGAAGTACTCATCGTGAAGGCTGAAATCGAGCTTGTTACTAGCGCCGGGTAGCGCAAAGCACGAGTTAGGCGTAAGCTTGGGTGTTCTGATAGGCGGGAATACGGAATCCGCGGAGTTCCGGAGATTGCTGCAGGCGTCTGTAGTTTGCTGAAACAGCGAGGAGTGTCGGTTCCAAGGTATAGTGATAAATATTCAAGACTAGTATAACCCGTGCTGCTTTAAAGTGGGAGAATGAGCGAACGCATCTCCGTTTCGATTGAGCTTGAGTTTTTCAACAAGTATCTGTTCAACGCTTTGAAAAGGAGCCTTTCAAATGCAACACCAAAGAGGAAGTTGGACATCATCTATTACTACTCGCGCGATCCTCGAGTCAAGTTCTCTATAGCTCTCAATGGTTTCAGCAGCGGAGGAGCTGCCGTGCATCCGCAGTGGAGCACTGTCTTCAACAACGTTCAGAACATGCGCCAGTATCTTCGCTAAGCGTCCTTTCCATCAGGCGGGCAGTCCAAGGGCATCCTTCAGGCCCTTGTACCGGTTTCGCACTGTGACCTCAGTAACATTTGCAATCTCAGCGATCTCCTTCTGAGTCTTCTTCTCGTTCTCGAGAACGCAAGCGACGTACAGCGCCGCCGCGGCCAGACCCATCGGGTCCTTGCCTGCAACCACGCCCTTCCTCCTCGCATCTTTCAAGACTCTGATCGCTGATTGCTGAGTCTGCATTGAAATTTCAGCCCTACTCGCGATCTTTGAAATGCATCTAATCGGATCCTCCACGGGCATAGACATTTCGAGTTCTCGCAAAAGCAGCCTGTAGCATCTAGCCACATCCTTCTTCTTGATCCTGCTGGCGGCAGCTACCTCCTTCAATGTCCGAGGAGTTTCAGACGATCTACAGGCCGCGTAAAGAGAAGCCGCCGCAATGGCGGCAATAGATCTGCCTCTCACAAGTCCGTTATCCAAGGCCTTCCGGTACACCACAGCTGAGCTCTCCTTCACATTGGCCGGTACGTGAAGCTTGTCGGTAAGGCGATCCAGCTCTGCCATCGCTTGCGCCAGATTTCTGTCAGACGATGAATGTACTCGAGTACGGATCTGCCACTTGCGAAGCCGGAGCATCTCCATCCTGGTCTCCATCGGAAGCTGTCGTCCAAACGCGTCTCTGTTGACACGGTCTATGACTGTGGAGAGACCCTTGTCATGAATAGAAAATGAGGTGGGTATACCTACGCGTCCTCTCTCGTCCTTCTCCTCTTTTGTGAAGGCACGCCACTCTGGCCCGCGACTCATCAGATTCTGAGACAGCACGAGCCCACAGTCCTGACAAATTGTCTCACCTTGGTCGAAATCTTCAATAAGATTTACGCTACCGCACTCCGGGCAGACGTGAATCCTCGAAGGGTTTCTCCCAGGGGCTGTTGGCGTGGTCGTGAGGTTCGCTCTCCGGCTTTTCCCGAGCCTCGGTCAGAGAGTTCGAACCGCACCGCGTCTGTCGTACCGAAAGCTCACGTCAGGAAAGTGAAAGCGTGGGACGCCATATATCATATAAGCCTTTCGACAAGTATATAGGGAACCTCCGGTTCTCGCCCGGAAACCCCTTATGAATACCGGGCTAGCGCCGAGCCTTTCGTAGCCCGGTGGTGTAGTGGTCTAGCATAGCATGGACGTTGCGGGCCAGACATGTAGACGTCCCTAATGGGCTCTGGATCCCTCCCGATAGGGTAGGAGTCACCTGCTGACGGGAGTTCGAATCTCCCCCGGGCTACCTCCCTTCAAGGAGGAGGGTCGATCTCTGGCTCTTTCACTTCCGGGATTTCGTCCGCACGAAACCTAAGCCGCTGAGAACAAACGGGAGCGTATCCCTTGTCTTGAGCGACGAGCGATAAGCGCAATGATGAATGCACAAAAGGCGATGAGTGCCATTTTCTGCCAGTCTGCAAATCCCACCCTAGATATAACCTCATGTAGGGATGTTAGACTACGCAGATCAAGGTACTCCGATAGTCTGGAGTAGATCCAAAGAAAGGTCAGTCCTCCAATGAGCATCGCGCCGAAAGCATACTTTCCAAAGTTTCTCTCTTTCGAGCGTTTGAACGCTTCGGCTGCTTCACGGTTCCAGGGTTGGAAGCGGTCTTCATCGGACTCCACTTCCAGTATCGTTTGCAATCCGCGGGTTCGGTCCTTTGCATCTCCTTCCATCAGTCTCGCTTGTCGGGTTAAGCTGTCAAGTGTTTCGTCCGTTGTTGCGGCGTGAGGGTTTCGGTGGGATCGCTTGCCTTTGAAGCCAAAACGGTATCTTGATCGAGGAGGCCTGCTAGATGAACTCATCGCGCACTTCACCCGCTCTAGTCTCCTAGGTAACATATGTGGGTTGGAGTACCATCTAGGGTCTGAAGGAGGACAAAGTCAGGAGCCCACTTGCGACAGTGATCGCGAACTGTTCGGCTATCGTATTGGCTGGAATTCGGAAAACTGGAGAGATTGACCATGGACAACTATGTTTTATTCCAAAATTCCCTAGATAATTGACAGCCGAGTGGGTTTCGGTCTGTCGCGAGCTAAGTTTCAGTATGGAGCAGTCGCAGTTGGAGGCACATTCGACATTCTACACATTGGTCACGAGAAATTGTTGGCTAAAGCCTTCGAGCTTGGGGAACTGGTTTTCGTCGGAGTGACCGGAGATCGCCTGGTATCCAAGCTTAACAAGGATCATCCCGTAAGAACGTTCGTAATTCGGCGACGAGACCTCCGACAGTTATTGAAAGAGCGTGGTTGGCTCAAACGAGCGAGGATCACGGAGCTGAAGGACCCGTTCGGACCCGCGACCCGAAGAAGAAGACTCGGAGCTCTCGTGGTCAGTGAAGAAACTCGGGCGAATGGGTTGCGAGTAAACCAGGAACGCCGGAGCCGAGGCCTGGAGCCTCTTCGGCTCTATGTGGTTGGGATGGTTAGGGCTGACGATGGCAAGCTACTATCCGACACTAGAATACGACGCGGTGAGGTGAATCCGCAAGGCAGATTGGTGGTTGGAGTCCATGCGAGGACCCAATAGATTCACCTCGTCTGGATCCTTTTAACGATTCAGGCTAATTGGTATCTTAGGCCACTTTCAGTAGAGTATACGGTAAGCATCTGTTCAAGTTCGCGAAGGAAGCCGCCGCTCAGATGCCACCTCGAATCCTTCTTTTCAATAAAGCCGGCCCCAACGAGTCCATGGATCATGTTGTAGAATTGGCCTACGCTCATTCCGCGCTTGCTGATCCAGTCTTTCCACGCTTGTATGGGCAGGCCCGCTGGTTCCGCTCGCTTGACCTCGCGCCAGAAGTTGTGAGCTTCGCCGGCGAGAAAATCACTTTTCCAGAATACTCGACGAAATAGTTCATCCGGATTGCTTGGGAGATTGCCTGCCTTGAACAGAATGGTTGTTTTCTGTTTCGGCGGTCCACGAGCAGCTCTACGAGGCATCGAACGGGTCACTTGAATTCGCGAGAACTCGTTCTGCCTTTAATCCTTATGGTGACCCTTTGAGCCGAAGAGCAGCCGGCTTTCCAGTGTGGTGCTGTCAACGGTATTACGTAAGTAAAAACGTAGTTGAACGGAGATCAGATCCCCACAATAACTACGGCGACATTCGCTTACCTTCTTCAAGCTGGAACTGGAGCGCCAGCCCCATCGGGTGCCAATCGAATTCTGGGAGAGCCGGTTGGGCGAGGATCTAAGCTCCATCGAGCAGCTGTTTCTTTTCTTCAAGAGAGAGCTCTTCAACATAGACTGCTGTTGCCCTGAGGTCCTTGTGTCCCATGAGGCTCTGAACCTTCCAATAGTCGCGGCCCGTTTTCCTAGCCCAAAAAGTCCCGAAATAGGCCCGTTGCCGATGATTATGCAGACGATCCCAGTTAGGAACGCCGGCGAGTCTTGCATATTTTCGCAGAATGTTTGTACCGTGCTGTTCTGTAAGCGGGATGATTCTCTCGCCCTTGTGAACCTTCGAAGCTAGTTCCTGCGCAAGTCTGAGCCATTTCTCTCCAGGATAGTCAGGCTCTGTTTTTCCTCCCTTGAAATGAATCATGATCGTTTCGTGGCCGACATCCTCCTTCTTTATTCCAGGCAGGTTCACGATGCAGATGGCTTTATCTCCTGTCCTCTTCCTCGTGTACGTGACTTTATTGTGGCAACCTACTATGCTTCCGATTCGCCATCCTCGCTCAAGTTGTAGTCCTAAGAGTAGGTGATCTCGCGGCGCAGGCTCGGCCAACCCTAGTATCCGATTCTTGTGCACGTCGCTTAGCCGGGTTTCTCCTCGTCCATCTCTGATACGCATTGTGAAGCCAGTGCAGGTGATTGGTAACTGTTGGATAAGCTTGAAAGGAATTTGTGTAATATGGCTACGTTGGCATTGTTGTCCATGCCCGATGGCATGGCAGAGTGCGTTAGCACGAAGATGCCGAATTGGCATAGCCTCGGGACTTGATGTTGATTTCTAATTGAGCGGTATGCCTGTGGATTGACAGGCATTAACATATCGGCGAGAATACTTAGTACGTTTCCACAATTTAGTCCACTTTTCGCTCTTGCTAAAAGTGCAGTTTTAGCAAATACGTGTGCGTATTAGTGCTGATGACCCAATGGTAGTACGGATAACAAACCGAAGAGTTCTGGAGATCCGCCGATCAGTACGAGTCTGAGAATATTCGGTCCGCTCGGTCTATTCCAAAGACTAACTATTGTGTCGCGAGAATAGTTTTTTTCTCGACACTCTTGGGTTGGTAACGGATTTGGTAACCGTTGATGGTAACCGAATGGCCGGCAAAGGGCCCGGTCTTTCGCCTCTGGATAAAGTTGAACCACTAGGAAGTAATGGGCTCCAATTTATTGGAGGAATGCCAACGCTCCAATTTATTGGAGACGGTCCTCTTTTAGAAATCTCAGGTCGTATACCTTGGTTCTTTCCTTTGGATAGGTTGGGTTGGGGATGTTTCTGAGGGGAGGCCGATTGGAGGCAGAGGAGGCGGTATTCCAAGGCTCTTGGACATAATGATAACCTCCGCCATGGCGATGTTTGAGACTGCTTGGATTACTGTCTGCGGTGGTGGTCTGTTCTTCTTGTGTTCCTCAGTCATCTGGACGACTTCCGATCTGTCACCTGTCACCTGCGCTTTTCCTTTGACGCTGAGCTGCGCGATCGAGGGAGTGTAGCTTACCGTGAAGACGAAAGGCGCTTCAACCAAGGATTCTGTCTTCTGGTCGAGGCCAACTATGTTGATGTTCACGGCGATCTGTACTTGTGGCGGTAGTGGAGTGTCGTTAGCCCAGTAGCGTTCCCCGCTCAGATTTGTGACTTGAATCGCGACTCTTAGCACGACGGAATCATCTGAGAGGCTCTTGCGGCCCCTCTAATATCATTACTTCTTGGTAGGTTCGTTCGGGCCATTTCGCTGGTCGATTGCTCTGCTCACTCTCTGGATCATCACTTTGCGACCATCAACCTTCACCGAAAGAATGTCTCCCTCTTTGAAAGGGAAGCTGGAATCGTCTGTCAACTTCGTTGGTAGATAGATTCTCGGCGATCTATACACTGTATCTCCATTGCTAGCCGGCTTCTTGGCTACAGCGAATCGGGTTAGAATCTTCTTGACCAATCGCGACCGCTCACCGACGCATCTTTGTGAGGAAGTATATCTGCGTTTTCTTAAGTAAAGCTTTTAGAATTTGCTTGTGTGGAAGCCCTCGACTGGGTTGGATTCTCTTGTGAGATTTTGGCAGTACGCCTCTGAACTCAAAAGCGAGCCGAGGAAGGGATGGCAGAAGAGAGTTGTTGAGAGGGTGGAGTCCGTGGCAGATCACTCGTATGCTGTGGCTTTGCTGGCTTTATACGAGGGAGAGCGCCGGGGATATGATCTAGAGAGAATTCTGAAACTAGCTCTAATTCACGATCTGGAGGAGGCGGTCATGGGGGATCTCACGCCCCAAGACAAGGCGCGCCGAGGGTCGACCAATCTGAAGAGGGATCGAGAAATTGCTATCCGAGAGTTGTTGTCGAAACTGCCAAGCAAGAGTCGTGCATCATATCGCAAACTGTGGACAGATCTGAGAGAAAAGAGGAGTAGGGAGGCTCGCTTGGTCCACCAGCTCGACAAAGTCGAGATGGCATTTCAAGCCCACAAATATGGAAAGAGAACGGGGCAGGGAAAAATGCGCGACTTCTACGAGTCCGCGACTAATGAGACATATGACCCCAAATTGAAGCGCGCTCTAGCGACAATTATCAAGAACTAGACGAGTGGCGCCAGGGCAACCCGTTCTTTAGCAGATTTCGTCAGCTCATCCTTGTGGAAGACATTCTTGAAGTCACGAGTGAGGATGGTGACGTAGTCGGGGATCTCCTCGTCGCTCATGAATTGGAACATGTAACCGCCGTTGTAGGGCGAAGGCTCGCCATCCCTCTTCAGGAATTCGATATGCATCAAGGGGTCTCCCCTCTTGATCGTGATCGGCTGCCGCTCATTGCTCAGGTTTACGAGCTCTAAGGCGAGTCTGCCAACGTAGCCACTGTGAACCTTCGCAGCGTTCAGGAAAGAGAGTCCCATCCTTCCGTATTTGCTCTTAGCAGTGAGATGCGCGACAAATTGCGGAGGCGTGAAGACAACCTCGTTCGACACTAGATTCTGGTGCTCCAAGTAGTGGAGTGTTCGCTCCTCTTTGACCGTCAGAATGTATCCATCGCCATCCAAGAGGCTGTAGTCGAATGGATGAATGCACTTGTAGCTCCGAATGAGCTCAGTGAGTTCGTTTTTACCGATCACGCACATGCTCTCGACCCCCTAACAGGCTAAATTTGACGGTTTCGGTCAAGGACTGCTTAGATGGGAACCTGGACTGTGGATGCTCGGATCAGAACGAATGAGAGGGAGGGCTGGCCGGAGAAGAGCGTGGAATAGTCAAAACCGACTACAAGCAGGATGTCTCCGATTCCGCCAGGAGAAACTGGCAAGGTCACGTTGGTGCTAAGCATGGGGGGCGCCGAAATCGGAATAGGCCGGTGCCCTGGTATGATGACAGTGGAGTTCGAGAAAGTCACTCGGATCTCGTCGTAACGTCCGGAATGAATTGGCGCAGAGGTCACAGTCGGAGGAATCAGCGGGTTAGATAATAGATCGACAGTAGGGAAAGACTGAGAGATGGTTATCCAACCGCAGGCGCCACAGATGCTGCTGTTGACATATCCCACCTCGTGGAGCGCGATCTGAGTAAATCCAACATAGATGTGGCTGATCACGCTGGGAGAGGACAGGCTGAAGAATCGTAGCAGGAGTGTTCCCTGAGTTGTCGCTGGGGCGAAAGCGATTACGATGATGACCAATAGTACGGCGACGAAAAGGATCCTCCTCCACGCGGCGTATGGGTAATTCATCGTCTGGCCGTGGTGCACTGATCGCATCTATTTAACAACAAGATCGAGGGACTGACCCTGACACACCTTGTCGAGGGATGACGATGCTCTACTCGCGCATGGTTGAGACGTATCGGAAGATCGAGGCGACGACCAAGCGCCTCGAGATCACAAAACTTCTCGTTGATCTTCTCAAAGAGACACCTTCCCAGATTATCGACAAGGTCGTCTACCTCACCCAGGGCAAACTTTACCCTGACTACCTCGGAATTGAGATCGGTATCGCCGAGAAATTGGCGATCAAAGCGCTCGCAATCGTTACCGCATTCAAAGAATCGAGAATAGCTGACGAGTACAGACGACGAGGCGATCTCGGGGATGCCGCCGAGGCCCTACTCGCGGGCAAGACCCAGGTCGGCTTGAGGAATGAACGACTCACCGTGGAAGAGGTCTACGGAGTCCTAGACCGGATCGCAAGGTCAATTGGACCCGGATCTGTCGAGTCCAAGATTCGACAACTAACATCGATGGTAAGCAAAGCTTCGCCGATCGAGACGAAATACGTCATCAGAACAGCGCTAGGCCGACTCAGACTAGGCGTGGCTGACATGACACTACTCGACGCCCTAGCACACGCACTAGCCGAGGGAAAGGCGTCAAAGGCTCTCTTGGAACAAGCCTACAACCGTTCTTCCGACCTGGGATTCGTCGCGAAAGCTCTCGCAAGCGGCGGAATTGACGCGATAAGGTCGTTCAAAGTAACAGTGGGCAGGCCCATCAGACCGATGCTTGCCGAAAGACTCTCCGATCCTAAAGAAATTCTAGAAAAAATGAACGGTAGAGCAGCGGCAGAGTACAAGTATGATGGGTTAAGAATCCAAGCGCACCTTTCAAACGGAAAGGTTACGCTATTCTCAAGACGTCTCGAGAATATCACAGACCAGTTCCCGGATCTCCACAGTCTTCTGAAGCAGGGAATTGTCGATGACGAACTTATCCTTGAAGGGGAGGCCGTTCCCGTAGATCCTTCAACAGGCGAACTCCTACCATTCCAACTGGTCTCGCAACGACGTGGACGCAAATACGAGTTGGAGAAGACTATCCAGGAAATACCTATCGCACTCTTCGCCTTCGACCTGCTATACAATGGTGGTGCCGACTATACTCAACTAGAGTTTCCGCGCAGGCGAGAGGCCTTGGCAAAGCTGATTCGGCCCAACGAAAGGCTCGACCTCTCACGCCAGATCATTGTCACCAAGTCCGAACAACTGGACGGTTTCATGCAAGAGGCAGTAGCAGATGGATGCGAGGGATTGATGATAAAGTCGATCGGACCCGATTCGATCTACAAGGCAGGGGCAAGGGGATGGGGCTGGATCAAATACAAACGTGAATACAAGTCTGAGATGCAGGACACAGTCGATCTGGTCGTCGTAGGAGCCTTCGCCGGGAGAGGAAGACGGGGAGGAACGTATGGTGCTCTTCTCTTGGCCGCGTATGATGAGAAGGACGATGTGTTCAGAACAGCGTGCAAGTGCGGGTCCGGCTTCAAGGATGAGGACTTGGCAAAGCTTCCCGAAATGTTGGAGAAATACAAGATCAACCATCGCCACACTAGAGTGGACTCCAAAATCGTGGCTGACACCTGGTTTGTGCCCGGCTTGGTGTTGGAGGTTATCGGAGCAGAAATAACGCTCAGTCCGATACACACGTGCGGGTTGAACTCGATTAGACCCGGGGCTGGGCTGGCGATCAGGTTTCCGCGATTTACAGGAAAGTATAGGACTGAAAAGTCTCCGGAGGATGCAACAACGACCAAGGAGATCATAGAAATGTACAGAAGTCAGCTCAAAAAATTGAGCGAGACAAAATCGGTGGGAGCGGTCTAGAAACTGAGAGTTGCGAAATACCGGTTTCCAGATAAAATGCGGATTTCCCGGCTTGATGAGAGGAAAGAGTTCTACTCGAGCGAGTTCAAGCTCCCCAAAGAACGTGAATGGTTCCGCAGATGGAAATCACCTATTGTCTTCGCCGCCGTGATGGGAAGGCACACCGGTATTGCTCCAAGTAAATACAGTCGCGAGCGCGATCGGACTATAATCATCGACGAGTACGAGAGCTTTTCCGAAATCAGAAATTATCTCATTGATTTCTTGCCTGAATCGGCATACTATGATCGAAATATCTACAAGGATTGGGAACAGGCAAGGCACAGCAAGAGCGATCCCACTCAACTGGGTAGATCGTTTGGCCAAGAGCTCGTCTTCGACATTGATCCTGAGAACTTTACCTGCCCGATTCATGGAACCCTCGAGGAGAAGATGCAGAAACATCAAGGGCTCTCATTCTGCCGATTCGAATTTCAATTGGCCCAACAAGAGGCTGATCAGCTCGTAGAGATTCTGTCTAGAAAATTCTCAGACATCAACCTCGTTTATTCGGGTAGAGGATTTCACGTCCACATAGGAGATGAAGAGGCTTTTTTCTGGAACAGAAAGGAACGTTTAACCCTGGTTCACTCCCTCACCAAGCGAGGACTCGTGATGGATGAGTGGGTCCCTTCGGGCGGAATGCGGCTGATTCGCCTACCTCACTCGCTAAACGGCTTAGTAAGCAGAGTTGCGATCCCATTGGCTAGGAATGAAATTAGGGTCTTCGATCCTATCGTCGACGAACGCACGATACCGAATTTCTTGTCAGACTAAATGGCCGCTATTTCTTTGGCTTCTTCTTAGCCTTAGTCTTAGTCTTCTTCGTCGAGGTGGACTTTCGAGCTACCTTCTTTGCCTTCGATTCCTTTCCCGCGTAATAATAGTAGGCTTTCCGCTTCTTGGCTTTGGTCGATATTTTTTTGGTTGCCATTTGAATTCTATTTGCAATCTGTACTGTCTTAACGCTTCCGATTACTGTACTTGTCTTAGCAACATGAGAAATTGGGTGAGACTAACAGCTGTCGAGCGCCGATAGGATTCGGCTGTGGGTTACTTCGACGGTTTCGACGCCCGTGTTCAAGAGTATGCAATTGACGTTGAACGAAGAGATCATCCTACGGAAGAACTCCTCTTGTCGGGCGTGGTCGAGGTGGAGAAGGTACGGGTTGAACCAAGGTTCGTTGCTTATTTTTCCCCACGATTCCTTGGGTCCGGCACCGGGACGGATCATGTACTCGCCCTTACGAAGGACTTGGATCGCCTCATCCGAGTTCAGCTTGACCTCTTCCGGACTGTTCTCATCACGTCGTAGCAAGACCAAGAGTCGGATTTTGGCCTCGTCAGCCACTTTCTCTTTGCCGAACAGTCTTTCTCTGGGGACGAGGGCTCTACTGTTGCCGAACGCATAGTAACACCACTGGTATTCGTCGTCGAAGACGCATCGTTGGTTTGTGAGTTTGCATCCGGTGGGACCAAGTGTGAATTCGCAGTTCTTCTTGCTCATCACGACGTTTTCGCATTTGCTCTCGTCGAAGATTTTTCTCAGCCAGGGCTTGTTGAGCTGAGTCTCAGTCCGCATGTAGAGACTCTTCTCAGGCTGTTTGCCAACTAAGTAGCCAAGATGTTCGCCCTCAGTGTGGTCGATATTTACCCAGTCGTCTCCGACGATCCTGCCTTCCGGCCGTTCCGTGAGTTTGAATGCTTGAGTTGTCTTGCCGGTGCCAGTCGGTGCTACGATAATGACTCCCTTGCCTCCGACATCGACGCAAGCGCCGTGTATCGAGTGCGTGTTCTTCGTCTGTTCGAGAATCGCGGCAGCCATTCCAAGTGCCCAGCTCTTGCACTGACCGTAGTATTCAGTGTTGAAGAAGAGGGACTCATGAGTCTCGGGGCAGTAGAACGCCGACGGTTCATGGCCTTCTACGCCGATTGCAGATGTGATCCACGAATGAACAGGTGACGCTTGTGATGCTTGATGCCAGTTGAGGGTCCAGAAATCGTACTGGTGCTTGCTATTGCCCTGGAACTCGATGTTGACCCCGTTCAGGTTCGCCCTTGAACGTAGAGAGTGTGCGCCTAATTTCTTCTCAGCGGCTTCCTTCAGATGCTCGAACTTGTCCCTCGGGACGTTCTTGTCGCCCTTGACTCGTGTGGTTGAGGCGGTGATGTAGTTGTCTAGGGTCACTTGGTAGGGCTCCGAGAGGATAGTGCTGCTATCGCCTCGAATATGACCTTTGCACCCACTGCCGCTGTCTGTCCAGAGTCCAGCTGGGGAGAGACTTCGACCAGGTCGAAACCCATGGTGTTACGGTTCATCGCGGCTTGAACGAGGGTCAGTAGCTCATCGGTCGTGATGCCGTCCGGTTCTGGATTCCCGACCCCGGGGGCGTAGGCCGGGTCGAGGACGTCAATGTCAACGGTGAGGTAGCTGTGGGCGAAGCCGGAGAGGAAAGTCCGGATTCTCTGCGCAGTCTTGTCAAGCGGGTTTTTCCGGATGTCTTGTGGAGTTATGACTTGCAGGCCGGAATCGTGGCAGTAGTCGAGCTCGGGTTTCGAGAAGGCTCGGATCCCAACCTCCATCACATGACTCGCATCTATCCGTTCTGCGACTCTTCGCATGAAAGTAGCGTGGGACAGCTTCTCTCCGAGAAATTCATCTCTCAAATCGAGATGGGCATCCAGATTCACAAGCCCAATGTCGATGGGGAGGGCGTCGATGGCGGCCTTCGTTACCGTGTGCTCTCCTCCTGCCATGATAGGAATCTTGCCGGCAGCGGTTAGTTCTCTCCAGACCACGTTAATTCTCCGAAGGGTTTCATTGAGATCGTCCACCGTATCGATATCTCCCGCGTCATGAACCGGGATATTCTCGAGGTCCAGGTTGGATCGGATACTGTAGAGTTCAAGGTTGGCCGATACGTCGCGCAGGGCAGAGGGAGCAAATCGTGAGCCTGGTTTGTAGGTGCTGGTCCGGTCGAAGGGTACCCCGAAGAAGACAAAACGGGACTTTTCCAGAGGAGACGATATTCCTGTGAAAGCCGGTCGAGCCGAAAGATAGAGTTGGGAGTAACTCATGGCTGTCCGACTCGACATTGATACCGAATGTAAGGCTTATTTTGGGAGGTTACGAGGCTTGCGCCGGATTCGAGAGATGTCCAAGCAGACGCCCAAGCAAGAGGCAAAGGAGGAGACCGCGGAGGCGGCGGGTTTTAGGCCGGTTGGACTCTCGATCTCATCATTCTTCTATGCTCTGTCTGGAATCTACTATCTCACCTTTCCGATTGTGGCGCAAGACACTGGCGCGTGGCACTTGTATGTGATTGGCGCCGCATCGCTGCTCGGAAGCTTTGGAGTGTTCAAGATGGCAAGATGGGGTCTTTGGTTGGGGCTGCTTCTGTTTCCTCTCCAGATTGTTGCTCCCGCGTCTACGCTCTTGGCAGTAGTGTCGTATCCTGGACTCTGGCAGCAACCGATCGCTATCGCATTCATCGGATCGTTGTTCGTGCTCATGTTCTTCGCTTCTCTGACCTTTCTATTGGTCCTTGACAAGCGACGCAGCTTCAACTAGGTTATCCGTAGCCTGCTGAGAAGTCGAGGGTGCGGCTGGGGTAGGAGATTCTGTCGCGTTTGCCTTTGTCTTGTTAGAGTAGCATCGGGCACAAGAGGTCAATGGTCTTCGACCCTTCGTTCTTGCTTGGACAAGTTGGAATCCACATATCTTACACTTGGTCTGGGTTATGGAGAGATTTCCGAATTGTGGAAGAGGCAGGGTGAATCTGCATCCCTTCTCGTATCCCGTGCAGCCAATGAATCGCTTTCCAGAGGTTCGGCTTCGAATAATCTTCAGTTTTGATCCGCATTGGGGGCATGGATAGTCAAATGTGAGGCTGGCGATTCTAAGGGATACCACCACTTCTGCTAGCTGGGACCCTATCTCGTCCTCTCGCGCGATCAGATCGAGCATTATTGGTCGAAGATGATCGAGTGTCTCGGCTATAACATGGCTTCTGGTGGTATTGAGCGTCTGAATGTTGTCCATCGAGGTTTCAAGTCTGGCTGTGAATGCTGGGTCAATTATCAGCGGACAATACTTGTTGAGAAGTGTGACGATCATTAGCGCGAGGGGAGTTGCTTCTATCCGGATATTCTTGATGTAGCCTCGGCGATATAGAATCTCAATGATCTCAGCCCTCGTAGCCTTGGTCCCAATGTTCTCCTCCTCCATCTTTCGAAGCAGGCTGCTAGGGTTGTATCGGGTCGGAGGCTCGGTGAACTTCCGCATGGATTGAATCTTTGTGATCTTTATCTTGTCGCCAACTTTGAGGTCGGGCAGTTCCTGGGACTCGTCTGACGCATAGGGTCTGTAGAATTGGATCCAGCCCTCATGCAGGAGACGGGTTCCTCGTAGGAAGAATCGGTGCGGCTCTTTCTTGAGAGTGAGCTTCGAACTCTCTCGGAGGCTGAGCTCGCCGAAGGCGGACATGAAACGTTTGATGATTAGGTCGAAGAGATTTGCTTCGGGCTGGATAAGAGGCCGCTTGGGAGATTCTCCAGTCGGATAGACCGCTGGGTGCGCGGGATCTTCCTTGGGACCTTGATTAGGGCGAAGCGAATTTTTCGAAATCAGTTTTGATACGAGGGAGCGGTAGCGAGCCATGTTCGATATGCCACGGAGAATCTCCGAATATCCGATGTCGGGAGGCAGCTTCTGGCTCGAAGTACGGGGATAGGAGATCAGCGCCTCAAGGTACAGCTTCTCTGCTAATGCGAGGGTTCTGGATGGGGTGTATCCAAAGTGCCTGTACGCTTCCGACTGTAGATTGGAGAGGTCGAACGGATAGGGTGGGCTCTGCTGTATGTTTCGAGAGTCCGCGCTCTCGACCGCGAGAACCGCATTCCTGCAGTCTTTTACGACTTGCTCTGCTTCGGCTGTGGTGAGGATTTTTTCCTTCTCGTATTCGAGTGTGTAAGCTTGTCCGTTTTGCGTTACCGTTGCGTCAATTGTCCAGAACGGCGTTGGGGTAAAGCATCGGATTTCCTCTTCTCTGTCTACAACGAACTTCAGGGTTGGGCCTTGGACTCTGCCGGTGGAGAGAGTGAAGTAGCCGCGGTTCTGTTTCAGCGCTGATTCGGTTAACAGGCGTGACAGGTTGATTCCGTATAGCCAATCGATTTCGTGCCGGGAGCGGCCCGCTTCGACCAAAGGTAAGTCGAGGTGGGGCGCGAGTGTCTTGTAGGCGGATCGGAGTTCTTTCTCGGTCATGGTGCTGAACTTCATCCGGAGAGCTTTCGAGTCTGCACCGTGACATGCATATCGTAGGATGGTGTATCCGATCAGCGAGCCTTCCACATCATAGTCACAAGCGTTGATGTAACGGTCAGCCTTGTGGGCGATGGCCGAAAGCAGAACAGACGAGTATCAATTCACTTCTGTTCCCGCATTCATAGACCGGGACTCCTTGAGTCACGATTCTCCGCGGATCACCGTCCTCGTCGAGCGCCCGTGCCACCCGCGCAGCCGCGTCCGGCTTCTCGCACACAATGAGTGTCTGCATCACTTCCACTCCTGGGAGTGTTGCTGAGGGAACTCAGCGATCTCCTGAGCGTTCCTGCCGGTTGCTCGCAGTCTAGCAACGCGTCTTGGGAAGTCAACGGGTGTGATTCTGCCGAGCGCATCTGCCCATAATTCGTATGCTTGACTTACGCTGACAAACGCTCGAGAGTGGGTTGGACAAAGATCGGCATTGGATTGTTCGGTCGCGCAACTGCCTACGGAACACCGCAAGGAGCGTACAGGCTTCTTGAGGACAATTCGCTATGTTTCATGCTTTCGCTCTCGGGTTTCGGGGTCCCAATTTGTCCTGGACTGTTTCCGTTTTTCGTTCTTCGGGACTTGGAATATTATTCCTTTTCCTTGATGGATCCGGATTTTCACTGGACGATTGTCGAATTTTCGTCCGCGCATTTTCTTGACTGTAAGCTGAGTAAACATGTGTCCTGCTTCATTAGCTGTGGAGAGTTCCAGGACGGAGTCCATCACTCCCTCGAGTTCAACGAGTGCTGATTTCGACGCGGTTCTGCTGACTGCTAGGAAGAATCGACCTTTCAGCTTCTTGAGGCTCGCAGATGTCTCAAGTATCAGGTTGGTCAAGCCGTGTAAGCTTGCTCTCTCTACAAGCTGATACGCAGAATCAACAATCAGGGTGGGTTTCTCACCGTTGACCTCGGCAAGTCCTGAGGATATCGTCATGTCTAGGACGGTGGTGTCGTAGAAATTCTCTAACACTCCGAGGCTGTTGTCAACTTTCTGGGTCTTGGTTATTTCGCATCCGATAAGCTGGAAGAATCCCTGCGCTTCGTCCTTTGATGTGTCCCAGTGCATCGTCTTCATAGTCTGCTTGACGATGTCCGGATTGTCATAAGTTAGGAATACGACCGGGTGCGCGGACTGGAGTGACTTGTAGGCGAGCTCTTCGCAGAGAGACGTCTTACCCGCACCGGTGTCACCTTCCATGAGGACTGTGTCGCCATCCCGGAACCCTCCCGCGGTTAGGTTGTCCAGGTATTCGAAGGGTTCCTCGCGAAACGGATGCTTCATCCTGTAGAACTGTCCGTATCCCAGTGCTCCTCCTACTGCTGCGCCGAGAAGAATCCAGCTGAGAGACTGGGTGGCCCAGGATGTGGATGCAGGTGCGGTGCTAAACTGAATCTTGCTGGTGGAGCTCTGCGACAGATCAAGGGTGTTCCGGATAGTCTGTGATTGGCTGGTCACTTCTAGGACATATTGTCCCTTGGGCAATGCGTGAAAGAGTAGAACTCCTGTGTTTCCGGTTGTGTTTTGGCTGATCGTCTGTCCTGCCAGGGTTAGCGTGATCTTAGCTCCGGATACTGCCTGGCCGTTCGGATCCACGACGACAAGTGTCATGTCGTAAACTTGCAGGGCGACCGGAGCCAGTCCATTCTTCGGATTGAACGTGATTGGTGAAGCGGCCACGTTAATTCCCTTCCAAGTGACGCTTGAAATCGAGTATGTTCCTCCTGGGAGAAGGTATGCTCCGGACGGGTCGAGAGCTGAAGAGGTGCCGTTTGGGTAGGCGAGTTGGATGGCAGATGGGGGTTGTGGTAGCGGGTTGGAGCCTCCATCTAGGAAGCGGGCGCTGAAGTCTAGGCGATAGACTGAGAGGTAGAGAGGGGTTGTCAGCGAAGATGTCGGGTTGTAGCTCGTGGTCTGGTTCACAAGGGATCCTTGCCAGAATGCTTTGATGCTGTAGGTTGCATTGTCCCGCAGGGGAATGTTCTGAGGCGACACCAAGCCTGAGCTGTCTGACGCTCCGGTGTATACTGCCACCGCGCCAACGAATAGGGTGACT
>WNGG01006365.1_pt1 | contig 28712 bp, 30 predicted proteins | sample 5400661 | NCBI WGS metagenome assembly WNGG01 (sample SAMN13153372, study PRJNA577476) | soil metagenome | isolation source: 100 cm soil or saprolite under Garry oak tree replicate 1 | place: USA:California | collected 2016-06-15
CGCCCGCGTACCCTTCGGAGACCACCCAAAAGAACGGCCCGTCGAGACGCGTGACCACCACGTTGGCGGTGGCGCCGCGCGGCGCGGTGTAGGCCTTCTTGAGCGTGTCGCCGGTCTTGAGCCGGGCGTTATCGGCCAGGTTCCAGTCGACGGGAATGCGGTTCAACCCCAGCTCGGCGGCCGCGGCGGCGCGGGCGGTGCGCACCGTGTTGCTGCCGACGCGGTAGTCCTGGGTGGAGACGAACAGCACGCTCCCCATGAGCACCCCGATGACCACGATGGCCCCGAGGGCCATGATCATTGCGACGCCCTGCTGCGATTGTAGTATCCGACGCATACGTCCCTCGTTTCCTCTCACGGCGATTACCTGCGGTTGCGCAGACCGATTTCGATGCGCAGCGAATCGCGGAACACGGTGCCCCCTGCCCCACTCAGGTTCATGAGCGACCCCGCCTGGCCTCGCACGATGAGGCTGATGCGCGCGACCTGGAGCGGATTGGCGGTCACCGCGCCGGTCGAGTCGTAGTAGGCGAACTGCACGCCGCTGGTCGTGCCCGCCGCGTACGGCTGGAACGGACCGGCGATCGACTGCGTGGGGTTGCAGGCCGGGACGCGCCCCGGCAGGCAGTCGTAGAATCCCAGATACCACTGGTTGTCGGTGTCTTTGTACATCCGGTAACGCACGCGGCGGAAGAAGCGAATCGCCGAGCCCACGAGCACCTTGCTGCTCGCCGCGGGCGAAAGGGTCAGCTGGTAGCTCGGGTTGTTGGCGGTCAGGTCGCCGGGCTGTGCCAGCCCGCTCGCGCTGGGGCAGCCGTTGGCCACGTTCCCGGTCACCGGTGTCACCGCCGTGATCTGATGCTTTGTCCAGGCGTCGTCGGTCGCGGCGAAGCTCGAGGAGTCATTGTAGACGAGGAGTGAGTCGCCCACAGCAGGGAGCCGGCTCCAGCTGGTCATGGTCGAGCCCGTAGCCAGAATGCGCGGGACGGTCGAGAGCTTCCCGGCCGTGTTGGAGCACACCACCGAGCTGCCGAACACGGAGCGGAACTCGAGCGACGAGTCCGACATGACGGAGATATCCCCGCCCACGCTCGAGATCCCCCGGAGATCCGCGGGCAGCATCGCTGCCGCCTGACGGATCTGCTGCCGGGTGTTGATCAGGTCGTTCGTGCTGTTGTAGAACCGCTGCTGCCGCAACAGCACCTTCACGATGGCCGCCGACACCAGGCCCATCAGCACCATGCTGATGAGCAGCTCGATGAGCGTGAACCCGGCTCGGCGCGCCCGCGCCACTCTCGCGGTCAGCATGGCAGGAAACTCCGGAACGTTTCGCTGCGAGTCTGATGGTTGCTCAGGAACGTGACGGAGACCGTCACGTCGTCCTCCGCACGCGGCAGGTGGCTGAGCGTCCACGTCTCGGCGATGCCGCGCGTCGTGGCCGAGCCGCTCGCGCGGCTCGCACACGTGGTCGTGCGGATGCGTTCGAAGCGCGATTCCGCCACGCCCGCCGCGATGGTCCGGGACTGCGTGCTCGTCAGCGTCGTCATGATCACGGACGCCGTCCCCGCCAAGGCGAGCAGGCCGATGCTGAAGATCACGACGGCCACCAGGAGCTCGGCGAGCGTGAAGCCTCGCTCCGAGCGTGGGGACACGGGTGCAAACGCGAGTAGGGTCATCAGCAGCTCTTTCCGGTGATCTTCCCGAGGCCCGTCACACAGACCGTATCGGTACGGCCGGCGTATTGGACAATGATCCTGGGCGCCAGGGTGGGGTACGGGGCGAACCCACGGGGATCAAACGGGATGGTGTCCGTGGGGCTCGCGCCCAAGTGCGCGCTGTAGCGCTGCCAGAAGTCGAGCGGCGTGCCCAGCGGCACCCGCGTGCCCGACGAATCGACGAGAATCTTCAGCAGGTCGCCGCTGCGGACCACCCACGCCGCCCGGCTCTGCTGGATCGCGATCGCGCGTCCCCGGAACAGGTAGGCGGTCACGTCGCGCGTGGCGGAGCGGCGCGAGGCCGCGTACCACGAACCCCGGACGGCTCGGACCATCATCGTCGTCATGATGCCCAGCACGACGAACACGATCATCATTTCGATGAACGTGAAGCCGGCGGCCCGACAGCGGCGCGAGAATGAAGGAAAGAGCACGGACGCCTCCTCACTGCGTTTGGGAACGTGTGACGTGTTGTCCACGGGCAAGGCCCATGCCGAGCGGGCCTCCCTCAGGACGGGACCCGTTCACGTCTTGCACAGCGTCAATATCCAATACATGGGGCAACATGCAATAACCCCACATGGTATAGCGTCCATGTACTATAGCATATAGATGCTATATCACCTCTCGTTGTAACATCCGAAATGTCGGCTCGGTGTCAACTTTCGATGCATCCCGGCACGGCCCGGTGTCCTCCGTCACACACGCGGGGTGACGCCAGGTCGGCTTGCGACCGACAAAAACGAGGACGCCCCGGGGATTTCCTCCCCAGGGCGCCCGGTGCGTCTGTGATCAGGGCTGGCGGTCACCGCCTGGCGTCGGAGTGGACGTGGGCCACTCGACGAGGAACGTCCCGCCACATTTCGAGCAGCGGGCTTCGGCTCCGGGATGCAGGAACGGGGTCCGGTGACAGCAGCTGGGGCACACGGCGTATGACGTGCCCCACACCGTCGCCAGCCCGGCCTCCTCGCCCGGTCGCTCGACGATCGTCCAGCGCTGGGGACGAACGCTGGTGAATTCGAGGTGATCACACGATCGGCCGTGAGACGCGCCCAGAGAAGCTCGGTCATCACGGCGGCCCTAGAAGGCCGACACCTCTGCCCACGACCCGGAGACCGTCACGAGATTCTTGCTGGGTAGCTGCGTCAATGCCTCGTCGTAGTGGACCTTCGAGCCACCCGAGGAATTGAGGCTCCGCCCGACGATAGCCCCGTACAGATCGCCGCTCCCGCTGACCGTGATGTCGTGGTTCGGCGCATACACCGAGAAGTACGCGCCACTGCCACCGCTCAAGGTCCAACCCTGAGGACTCGCGGGATTGCCGCACGCCCAGATGCCGAGGGCAGTCGGAGTCGCGGCCGTATTGATGATGCCGCCACCGCTCAAGTCGAGCTTGTTCTCGATGTAGATATCGACATGCTGGCCGGCGCTGTTGATCGTCAATGTCGAGCCACCGCTCAGCGTCAGCGAGCTGAAATAGTACTGACTCGGCGGAGGGGTGAGAGTGAGGTTCTTCCCCCCGCTGACGGTGAGGACGCCGGTCGCCGCATTGTACGTGATGCCGGAACTGATGGGCACGTTCCCCGCCGGCGTGTAGCCACCCGCAGGGCACGCGAGCGTGGGCAGTGTGGGAAACGCCGTGACGCCGTTCGAGCGGCTGCCGGTCACGGTGCCGCCGCTGTTCGTGCCCGCCGCCGCGGCGTCCCCCTTGACTGCGGTCCCGCCACCGGACAAGGTGATGTTCCCGTTGGTGGCGAGACTACCGCTGCTGTCGATCGCAGTCGGGTCGTAGGGTCCATTGCCCGAGTTGTAGCCGTCGGTGATCCCGCCTCCTGAAATGGTGATGCCGTTCTGCGTGAAAATGCCCCACTTGAAGACGGGCACCCCGGTCACCAGGGCCGTGACGGTGGCCTGCCCGCCCACCTGGCTCGGGCGACGCCCCTGCGCGATCACGACGAACTGCTGGAGCTGACCCGAGTCCGCCTTGTAGATGACTACGCGGTAGCTGGCGTGATTCGGCAGCGCGGTCCAGCCCGAGCCCACGACGAGGCTGTCGCCGGGCGTGAGCGTCCTGACGCCGGCGGTGTCCCACGAGCCCAATGCTTTGCGGAGTCCCGCTTCCGCGCTGTAGAGGGCCAGGCCCGACTCGCGAAACGCCCGCGCCGAGCGTTGCTCGTCGCCGGACAGGGAGAGCGCGGCGACGGCGACGACGCCGAGGATCGCGAGGGCGAAGATGACGGTCGGCACCACGAAGCCAGTTTGTGCGCGCAGCGGTTTCATCGGTCTCTCTCAGCGTCGCAGGGCGACTTTGGTTGTCAACGAGTCCGGTCGGTATCCCACGACGCCGGTATTGGGATTGCGGTACGCCTTGTAGCTCTGCGACCGCATGGTGAACTGCACCGTGCCGACGGCCGCCGGATTCGCGGTGACCGCACCGAGCGTGTCGTAATAGACGAAGCTCAGTCCGCCCGACGCCGCCGGCGCGAGCAGCGGCCCCGTGAGCTGCTCGGTCGCTGCCGCGCCTACCTTGCGACCCAGCCACCACCGCCCCCCGACGAGCACCTCGCCGTACTGGACCGGCCGGAACATCCGGAGGGTCGCACCGACCGTGATCCCCGAGAGGGCGCCAGCGCTCGTCGCGACGAGCTCGACCGCGAGGGCCGGCGCCCGGGCGGTGCCGGTCCACCCGCATGCCGGCAGCCCCAGCCCGGCCGGCGTTCCGATCTGGGTGATCTTGAACGCCTGCCACTTTTGCGTCGAGCTGACAAAGACGAGCGCGCTGTCGTTGGCGGTCGCCTCGATGTCGCCACCGGCGCTCCACAGGGCGAACCGCCTGGTCCACGCCCCGCCGGTCGGGACGACGACACCCCGCGCGCACGCGACGCCGAGCCCTTGAATCGCGCGCAACCCGAGAGACTGCGAGGTGATGACGTTGAAGGCACTGCCGCCGAGCGCGGCATGGCGCAGCTCCCAGGCGAGCATGGCGCTGCCGCCGCGCAGCGTCTCGCGCGCGTCCGTGAGCGCCCGCTGATTGGCATACGCGCCCCCCTGACTGCGCATCAGTTTCACCACAGCGCCGAGCACAACACCGCCTACGACGACGGAAATCAACAGCTCCACCAGCGTGAAGCCCGCTCGCCCGCGTCGCGGGCCCACCGCCCGGGGTGCCGTCATTGCACCGTCCGGTTCGACAGATACACGACCACCGTGTCCTGGGTGAGCGTGCGCGCCTGCGTGTAACCGTAGCGCGGCGCGATCAGCGTGATCTGTTGGGGGTTGGACCCCGTCGCGCTCACCGTCCAGGAGATCGCACGCCCCCGTACACTGGTCGAGCCCGCCACGACGTTGTTCCAGCCCTTGGCGATCAGGCTGTCGGTCACCTGTTGCACGTCGGCCCAGTACGTGACGTCGTCCTTCGCCCGCGTGGTTTGCCGCATCGCCAGAAAGGTGGCGGGCATCAGCGACATCAGACCGACCGCCATGATGACCAGTCCCACCATGACCTCGATGAGCGACATGCCGCGCTCAGTCGATGGGGGCGTCGCGCCGTTCATCGCAGCACCTTTCCCAGCGTCGTGATGGCGACCGAGTCGGAGCGGCCGAACGAGGAGAACACCAGCGTGACGTTCTGCGCCTGGCACGCGGCGCCGGTCGTCGACGCCAGCCCACGGGCATCGAAGCACATCAGCGTGTCGGGGCTCGTCAGCTGCGCCCGCAGGTCCGAAACGTCGTAGTGGATGGGTCCGATGGTATCGAGCGTGCTCGTGCCGCTGGTGTCCACGTCGACCCAGAAGCGCCCCCCGGGGCCATCGATGTGCAACCGCGCCCGGCGCCCGTACCGTACCGCCGTCGCGCGGGCCAGCTCGTGGGCCCGGACGAAGCGGTCGGCGGCCACGGTGGTCGCCTGCTGTCGATACGCCTCCTGGAGCCGCGGCAGCGCGACTAGCGAAATGACGCCCATGGTGGCGCACACGATGACGACCTCCAGCAGCGTAAAGCCGGTTCGATTCATGACATTGTCTCATGGCAACTGGAGTTGTTATAAGATGCCCAATGAGCATACAGAGTAACACGGACGACAGACAGAAAGACATGCGCCACGTCACAGGCCGCAACGAGAAACGCCCCGGGGGTTAGCCGGGGCGTCCGTCCTGCCGGTTCTTCTCGTTCTGCTGGTTCTACCTGTTTTAGTACATCCCTCCCATGCCGCCACCACCCGGCATCGCCGGCGCCTTCTCCTTCTCCTTCTTCTCCACCACGACACACTCGGTCGTGAGCAGCAGCGCCGCGATCGAAGCGGCGTTCTGCAGCGCCGTACGGGTGACCTTGGTCGGGTCGATCACGCCCGCCGCCACGAGATCCTCGAACGCGTCGGTCTGGGCGTTGTAGCCGAAGTTCTTCTCCTTCGACTCCTTCACCTTGCCGACCACGATCGATGCCTCGGCGCCCGCGTTCTGGCAGTACAGCAGCGCCACGCCGCCCCCCGGGACGATGCCTTCCTCGACCGCGGCACGCGTCGCGTGCAGCGCATCTTCCACGCGCGCCTTCTTCTCCTTCATTGCGGTCTCGGTGGCCGCGCCCACGTTGATCACCGCCACGCCGCCCGCGAGCTTGGCGAGCCGCTCCTGCAGCTTCTCCTTGTCGTAGTCGGACGTGGACTTCTCGATCGCGGCCTTGATCTCCTTGATGCGGCCCTGGATCGCCTCGTGCTTCCCCTTGCCGCCCACGATGGTCGTGTTGTCCTTGTCGACGACGATGCGCTTGGCCGTTCCGAGATCGTTGAGCGTGGCGTTCTCGAGCTTCAAACCCATCTCCTCCGAGATCACCTGCGGGGCGCCCGAGAGCACCGAAATGTCGATCAGCATCTCCTTGCGGCGGTCGCCGAAGCCCGGCGCCTTCACGGCGCACACCTTCAGCGTGCCACGGAGCTTGTTGACCACCAGCGTCGCCAACGCCTCACCCTCGACATCCTCGGCGATGATCAGCAACGGCCGGCCGGCCTGCGCCACCTTCTCGAGGATCGGGAGCAGATCCTTCATCGACGAGATCTTCTTGTCGTGAATCAGGATATACGCGTCCTCGAGGACCGCTTCCATCTTTTCGGGATCGGTGATGAAGTAGGGCGAGAGGTAGCCGCGGTCGAACTGCATACCGTCCACCGTCTCGAGCGTCGTCTCGAGGCCCTTCGCCTCTTCCACCGTGATGACGCCGTCCTTGCCGACCTTCTCCATCGCCTCGGCGATCAGATTGCCGATCTCCTTGTCGTTGTTCGCCGAGATCGCGCCGACCTAGGCCCTCGCGGAAAATCGCCTGGGCCAGCACCGTCGCCGTGGTCGTCCCGTCCCCCGCCAGATCCGACGTCTTGGTCGCCACCTCCTTCACCATCTGGGCGCCCATGTTCTCGATCGGGTCTTCCAGCTCGATCTCCTTCGCGACCGTCACGCCGTCCTTGGTGACCGTCGGATTCCCGAACTTCTTGTCGATGACGACATTGCGCCCCTTCGGGCCGAGCGTGACCTTGACGGCCTCGGCCAGCTGGTCCACGCCCCGCTTCAAGCGGGCGCGGGCCTCGGTGTTGAATTCCAGTTGCTTTGCAGCCATGTCCGTTTCCTCCTAAGCGTCAGCCAAGCTTGGCGATGACGTCGGCTTCCTTGATGAGGATGATCTCCTCACCCTCGAGCTCGACCTGTGTGCCGCTGTACTTGCCGTACACCACCCGGTCCCCGACCTTCAGCTCCATCGGCACCACATCCCCCTTTTCCCGGCGCCCGGGACCCACCGCGATGACCTCACCCTGGATCGGCTTCTCCTTGGCCGTGTCGGGGATGTAGAGACCGCCCTTCATGGTCTCCGTCTCCTCCATCGGCCGGATGGCCACGCGATCCGCGAGCGGGTAAACCTTGAGTTTCGCCTTCGCTGCCGTTGCGGTTGCCATGTGCCAGTCCTCACCTTCGATAGCAGTGGTTATAAGTGCATATGGGACAATAGAATTAGCACTCTACCACCATGAGTGCTAAACCGACCGGGGAAAATCTCTCCCGGCGTCGTGGCTCTGTCAAGTGGGCGAGACTGCGCGTCGTAACGCCGGGTTCGCCGCCAGCGAGTCCACGATCGCGCGGGCTCGCTCTACGGCGCTCGGCCCCAGCGAGTCGAGCGGGGCCGACACCGCGGCGACGATCGCCCCGGTGCGCGTGTCGGCCAGCCGCACGTGCAACCAGGTGAGCGCCGGCGGGTCGGTTTCCCGGAAGATGAACGCGAGGAGGTAGGCGGTCGGTCGGCTCCCGCCGCGGACGCGGGTCCGGACCCGGAAGCCGCGTCGCGCCAGCCCCTGCGCGATGCCCCGACCGAGTGAATCGTGGCTCGTGACCAGAATCTCGTAGCCTCGGAGTGCGTCGGGCTGCTCGTAGCGTGTGGGGGGGGCGCAGGACAGAACAACGGCGTTGCCGAGAACGGCGTTGCCGACAACGGCGAGGCCGAAAACGGCGTTGCCGACAACGGCGATGCGCCCCACTCGACAACGCCTCACCCTGCAACGCCTGTTCGGCAACGCCTCACCCGGCAACGCCTCTCCCGCAACGCGTCATCCGACATCGCTTCACCCCTCACGGGATTATCCTCCGCGCCCCCACCCACCGATCCAGCCAGTACGCCCCCTCCGGGTCCTGCGGATCGAGGCGCGACAGCTTCACGCCGCGGTTCGAGCTATGGATGAACTTGAGATCCCCGACGTACATCCCGACGTGCGTCACGCCGGCTCCGGGACGCGCCGAGAACAGCAGCACGTCCCCGGGGCGGAGCGCATCCACGACCGGGGCGACTTCGGCGCCGGCGCGGGCTTGATCCCGGCTCATCCGCGGCAGCCGGATGCCGTGCTGCCCGTAGGCGTATTGAATCAGTCCCGAGCAATCGAACCCGTTGTCCGCCGTCCCGCCCCAGATGTACGGCGTCCCCAGGGACTCGATCGCAGTTTGCACCACGTCGACGGCATTGCCGCTGATCATGGCAGGGGGCAAGGGCGACGGGAGCTCGGGCGGGCCTACGTACCCGCCCCCCCGGCGTCCCCGTTCGCGCCCTCCCCCTCCCCCTCCCCCTCGCACCGAGATTCCGAATACCGCACTCACGCCCCGGCGCGCGTCGCTGCGCGGATTCCAGAAGCCGCGCGGCCCGCGGTCCTCGAGCCGATAGCGCAGTTCCGTTCCCAGGGCGAGCCAGCCCAGCGGCCGCCATTCCACGCCGCCGCCGACGCTCCACTGGGCGGCAAGCTCCTGCGTCGCGGGGTCGGTCGAGAGGCCGAGCGCCAGACCGGCGAGCGCGTAGGGTCCGAGCGGGGCTCGGCCGCGCCACGCCTGGACTTCGTACCCCAGCCCGTAGAAGGCGCGCCGCCGGCCCAGCGAGTCGTTCACCAGCACGGACGCGCCGAAGCCGTGCGTGAACGGCCCTCTGAGAGCGGAGCTGGTGCGGAATTCGTACACGTCGGCGCGATTGCCGTTGTACCAGCGGCCCAGGTGGAGCTCCACGCCGCGTCCCTGCCCCACCAGCGTCGCGGGCAGGAGCAGCAGCCAGGGCCACGAGCGGTCAGTCCGCAGCCGCAACAGCGGGGTGCTCCTCCGAGGTACGCGGAGCCATGTGGTGCGACAGGAGGTGGGGCAGGCGGCGCATGAAGCGGACCCAGATGGCGAGGGTCGCGAAGCCGCACACGGCGGCCGCGGCACCGGCCACCGCGAGCATCGTCAGGGGATTGGTAAAGCGCGTGGCCACCAGTGCGCCGGCCCACAACCCGGCGTAGGACGCGGCCCATGCCAGGACCGGCGTCAGCAGCCACCCCATGGCGACCAGCAGATGGGCGAGCCAGCGGGGCACGTCGCCCGTCCCAGCCGCTATCCCTTGCGGGTGAGGGCGACGAGGGCAAGCGCCGCGAGGACGATGGTGAAGGCCCCGCCGGCGGCGGCGGGGAGCGAGACGCCGAGGCCCGCGAGCCGAGCGATCGCCGCCACGATGACCGCGACGGCGATGGCCGGCAGCGCACTGCGGCCGAGCGTGGCCTGGCTCGCCGTCACGATGCCCCCCATCCAGGCCAGGAACGTGCCGAGCATCCACCACACGGGGAGGTACCACCAGGTGCTGCCGCCGCCGATCGCGTCCCACGTCCAGGGGTACGCCTTGAAGGGTCGGAGCAGCACGATGTCGATCGCGCTGAATACGACCGTACCCACCAGGCCCACCGCGGCCGCGCCAGCGATGCCCTCGGTCCCGCGCGCCGCGGTCCACTGCCCCGGGAAAAACGCCACCACCACCCCCGCCGCGAGCACGACCAGGGCCTCGACGCCACCTCGCACGGCGTCCCCCGCGAGGTTGCGGGATGCGGCCACGACGAGCACGACCGCGACGCCCGGCACGAGGCCGACCAAGGCACCACCCAGGGTGACGGTGCGGAAGTCCGAGCGGTCCTGAGGGGGTGTCGCGGCGGTGGCCGACATTGCGTCCGAGTCTCCTCGAGAAAGGGGCCGGGAGCTGACCTAGCCGGAATCTAAGCGCCAGGTCTCACCGGGCAAACACCAGCAGCACCGCGAGATCGGTGACAGCCCACGCGCCGAGCGCGTGATACATACCGCGTTGCTGGGCCGCCGCGGACAGCGCGTCGCGGCGGCGGTACCAGGGCACGAGCACCGCGAGCCACAGGATCAGCGGGACAACGAGCAGCCACGCGCGCACCCACAACAGCGCCGCCGCCCAGGCGAACAGCGCGAACGCCAGCACCGTACTCGCGATCGCCACGGCCAGGCTGGCGCGCATCCCGAGCATGAGGGCGAGGGTGCGATCGCCGCGGCGGCGATCTTCCTCCATCTGATACAGCTGGGTGAGCGGATAGAGCCCTGCGAACAGCGGGCAGAAGCCAAGCAACACCAGGGCGTGTGGGACGTCGAGCGGCCGGCCGGTGGCGGCCCACGCGGCGAACGGCGTGAGCGTCCCGAAGCCCCACATGTTGATCACCCAGTCCACGCCGGCCACGGCCTTGAACCGGAACGGCGGCACGGAATAGAGAATCGAGAGCACGAGACAGATCGCGTAATCGATGCGGAACGCGGGCGGCAGCGCGAAGCTGAGCAGCTGACCGCCGGCGAGCAGCGCCGCGCTGAACGCGAGCAGGTGCCGGGGCGGTCGCGGTGGCGCCCGCAGGTAGCCGATGTCTCCTTCGTCTTGGTCGAAGACGGAGTTGATGGCCAGCGTACCGCCGTTCAGCAAGATCACCCAGATCGCGAGAGCGCCCAGCGCAGGAAGGAACCGCTCCCCGCTCCCCGCTCCCTTGAGACCCACGGCGAGCACATATCCCAGGGCCGTATGAGCCGCCATGATGGGCCACTCGGCGGGGCGCAGGTGCAGCAGGTAGGAGAACAGGTCCCCCGGGAGCAGCCGATAGCCCCAGCGGCGCCAGGAGTTGAGTGCCCGGGCGTCGGCTACCACGTCAGTCCGAGCGCCCCGGCCGCGATCCGCAGTCCCGTGAGGGTCAGGTCCGGGTGCACGGCCTCGATCTCACGCGCCAGCGGCGCGACCAGGCTCGCGAGACCACCGGTGGCGATCACGTGGGGAGCCTTGCCGTTGGGCCACTCGGCCTTGATGCGGCGCACCAGACCGTCGACCGCGTCCGCCGTGCCGAGCAGCACCCCCGCGCGGATCGCTTCGTCGGTGCGTCGTCCGATGGTGCGCGTCGGCGCAGCGAGGTCGGTGGCGGGGAGCTTGGCGGTGCCCCGGATGAGGGCGTCCGATGCCGTACGGATCCCGGGCATGATCACTCCGCCCAGAAAGTGTCCGTCCGCCGTGATGCAATCGAACGTCGTGGCGGTGCCGAAGTCGACGACGATGGTGTCGCGGTGGAACAGCTGTGCGGCGGCGAGCGTGTTGAGGATGCGGTCCGCCCCGACCTGGAGCGGCTCTTCCACGTCGAGCGTGATCGGCAGCTTGGAGCGACCGTCCACCACCGCGGGGGCCACCGTGGTCGCGCGCTCCACCGCTTCGCACAACCCCTGCGTCACGGGCGGCACCACCGAGGCGACGATCGCCGCGCGCACCTCCTGCGTGGATCGGCCCGCCTGGGCGAGGTAGGACGTGAGGGTCGAGGCCCACTCGTCCGGCGTGCGCTGCGGGGTGGTGGTGAGCCGCCAGTGGGACTCGAGGCTGTCACCCCGGAACAGGCCGACTTTCGTTTCGGTGTTGTTGATGTTGATGGCGAGGAGCATGAAGCTAAGCTACGTCGCGGAACAACGTCACGGAAAGACGTCACGACAAGGCGTCATGAACCGACGTCGCTCCGCGACGTTCCCCAGCGACGTTTCCCCGTGACGTTTTCCGTGACGCCTTTACTTTCTTTCATCACGCCAGCTCCACGTGGCCCTCCCGCACCGCGATCGTCGCCGCCCCGAGGTCGACGAGCAGTGCACCGTCCGGGCGGAGGCCGCGTGCCCGGCCCGCGGCGGGTGTGCGCAGCTGCCGGCCCAGGAGCCAGTCGCGCGCCGCGAACGCGGCACACTCACGCTCGGACAGCGCCGCCGCCGCGGCCGCCGCCGCGCCCGTGAGCCGCGCGAGCGCGGGCACGAGCCGATCCAGCAGGTCGATGCGCCGCACGGCGGGCAGCCACTCGGTGAGCGCCACGGCCCGGCGCGCGACGGCGCCCGACCGCGAGCCACTGCAGCGCCTCGCCTTGCCAGCGCCCCTCGCACAGGATGCCGGCGAGCTTGCGCTCCGCCAGCAGCACGTCGTTGGGCCACTTGAGACGTGTCTCGGAACGTCCCAGCAGCGCATCGACCGCGTCCGCCACGGCGAGCCCGACGCGCACGGACATCACACCCAACTCGACGCGCGCCGGACGCAGCAGCATGCCGAGCCACACGCCGCCCGCCGGTGAGTGCCAGGTCCGCCCGTCGCGGCCCCGGCCCGCGGTCTGCTCTTCCGCGATGACGGTGGTGCCCGCGGCGGCGCCCTGCCCGCCCAGGTCGTGGACGGCGTCGAGCGTCGAGCCGAGCTGGCGAAACACGCCGCATTGCGGGACGCCCCAGCGCCGGGCGAGGTCGACGGCGGGGACCCCGTCGAGCACTAACCGCGCCACAGGGCGTAGACGATCGTCAGCACGCCGACGATCCAGTTGTAGGGCGCGAAGCGGTAGAAGCGGCCGCGCTGGAGCAGCGCCACGAGAAAGCGGATGGACCAGATCCCGCTCGCGAACGCGAGCGCGAAGCTCACTGCGAGGGGCACCGCGCCGACGGCGGCCACGCTCACGACCATGTGGCGGCCCTCGACCAGCGCCGCTCCCGCGATCACGGGAACGGCGAGGAGAAAGCTGAACTCCGCGGCCGCGGCGGGGCCGAGACCGCCCCACAACGCGGCGCACACGGTCGAGCCCGAGCGCGAGACGCCCCGAAACACCGCGGCCAGGGCCTGCGCGAAGCCGATCCCCACCGCCACGCCGACCGTGGGCTCGGCGCGCGCGCCGGCGAGGCGCCGTGTCGACCAGTTCATGAACCCCGTCACCAGGAAGCCGGCGCCGACGATGAGGAGCGATCGCGCGGCCTCGACCTGGCGATGGAACAGCACGCCGACGACGCCGGCCGGCACGGTGGCGAGCACCAGCAGCCCCGCCGCGCGCAGCTCCGCCGATCGCCGGGCCAGCACGCCGCGCGCGATGGCCCAGAGGCGCGCGCCGTACACCACCAGCACGGAGCCGAGCGTCGCCACATGGAGCGCGACCTCCACGAACACACCCGGTGTGTGCACCCCGGTCACCACCTCGAGCATGCGGAGGTGCCCGGAGCTCGACACCGGCAGGAACTCGGTGAGCCCCTGCACCAGCCCCAGGACGATTCCTTGCCACAGCGTCATGCGACCCGTCCCGCAACCAGCGCCACGATCCCCACGAGCATCGCTCCTTTGAGCAGCAGACTGTTCCGGGAGCTGTGCCCGGCGAACAGGCGGCTCGCGACGGCGAGCACCGCGAGCTGGGCGAACAGCGCGATAACGAAGTATGCGCCGCTATAATGGGCCTGCGCAGGCAGCGCCAGGGAGAGCGGCACGAAGGCCGCCGCGAGAACGGCCGCGATCAGGCCCGCCCGCCGGGCCCCGAGCACGAGCGGCAGCGTCCGCCGGCCCAGCGCCGCGTCGCCCGCCTGGTCGTCCAGGTCCTTCACGATCTCGCGCACCAGATGCAGCCACGCCGCGAGGGTCCAGGGGACGAGCCCCGCGGCGGGTCGATCCACGGCGATGGCCCCGTACAGGAGCGGCAGCCCCGCGACCAGCGCCACCGCCACGTTGCCGGGCAGGCCGCGGCGCTTGAGCAGCGGTGAGTAGGCGATCATCACCACGAGGGCGGCGCTGCCCACCAGGACCGCGCCACCGTTCACGAGCGCCGCCGCCGCGAGACCCAGCAGCGCGCCGGCCACGACGCACAGGTCCGCGGTCCCGCGGGTGAGGCGCCCCGCGGCGAGGGGGCGCTCGCCGCGGGGCCGGTTTACACGGTCTCCCGCGCGGTCCCAGATGTCGTTGAGCGCGTTGCCGGCCGCTCCGAACCCGACGGCCGCGAGGCTCGCGAACCAGAGGACGCGCGGCGTGGCCACCGCGCCGAGCGCGATCCAGCCACCGGCGAGGACACCGAACGCGGCGAGCAACAGATTGTGTGCGCGGACGAGCCGCAGCACGTCAAGCACCGAGCACGTCCGCGTACAGCTGCTCGTACAGCGGCACGACGCGGTCCGCGGCGAATTCGAGCGCCCGCCGGGCGGCCGCGTCGCGCAGCCGTGCGTGCAGCGCCCCGTCCCGCAGCGCGCGCACCCCGTGGGCGATCATCGCGTCGAGGTCACCGGAGGGCGTGAGAAACCCCGTTTCCCCGTCGATCACCACCTCGGGCAGACCGCCCACCGCGCTCGCCAGCACCGGCACGGCACACGCCATCGCTTCGAGCGCGGCGAGCCCGAACGATTCGGTCTCCGAGGGCAGCAGAAACAGATCACTGCCCCGCAGGATGTCGGCCACGTTGTCCACCTTGCCCAAGAACCGGACGTCGCGTCCCAGCTTCAGGCGGTCGCCTTCCTGCTCGGCGACATCGCGGTCCGGTCCGTCGCCCACCAGCACCAGCGTGGCCGGGAGCTCCTGCCGGATCCCGGCGAACACGCGCACCACGTCGCGCACGCGCTTGACCGGCCGGAAGTTCGAGACGTGCACCAGCACCTTATGGCCGGCTGGAGCGAGCGAGCGACGACAGCCTGCATCCCGGGCCGGGTGATACTCGCTCAGCACCACGAAATTCGGAATCACCACCACATCACATCCCGCGCACCCGAAGGCACGATACGTCTCGTTCCGCAAGAACGCCGACACGGCCGTCACCCGGTCCGACTGCTCGATCGAGAACTTCGTGAGCGTAAAGTAGGAGGGATCCTGGCCCACCAGCGTGATGTCGGTGCCGTGCAGGGTAGTGACGATCTTCAAGTCCTGCTGTTCCTTCAGCATCTGTTTGGCGAGCCATGCCGTCGCCGCGTGGGGGATGGCGTAATGCACGTGCATGATGTCGAGGTGCTCCCGCATGGCTGGCGTAGGACACGAAGTGGATCTCGTGCCCCCGGCGCGCGAGCTCGAGCCCCAGCTCGGTCGCGACGGCACCGGAGCCGCCGTAGGTCGGATAGCAGGTGATGCCGATCCTCATGTCAAACGGGACGGGGGAGGGGGGACGAGGGACGGGTAAAGGCGTGCCAGCGATCCACGATGCGTGCAGTGAGCACTGTGGGCGCCTCGGTCGCGTCGAGCGTCCAAATCGACCCCTCCCTCGTCCCCCGTCCCTCGTCCCGCAGCTGGTTTCGGAACCAGGTCTCTTGTCGCTTCGCGTACCGCCGCGTCGCCACCACGATCGCGTCCCGCAGCTCCCGCTCCGGCAGCCGTCCCGCGAGCATGGCCACCACCTCGCGGTAGCCCACGCCGTCCAGCCCCGGTGCGTCCGGCGCGACCGGCCGCCCGAGCGTACGGCGCACCTCGTCGACGAGCCCCGCCCCGAGCATCGTGTCCACCCGGTCGGCGATGCGGCGCTCGAGCGCGTCGCGCGGCAGCGTGAGATGAATGTACCACGGACGCATCGAGCCGGTCGCGCGCGCGTGCTCCTGCCACCAGCTCAAGCCGCGTCCGGTGAGGAGCGCCACCTCGCCGTTCCCCCCACCACCACCGGTTGGCGGCCGGCGCTACGGATCTCGGCCAGCCACGCGGCCGCATCACGGGCGAATCGCCCGGCGCTGTAGCGTTCCCCCGGCTCCACCACGTCGAGACCCACGTGCGGCACGCGGGCGAGCAGCGCGCCGGGCGGCTTCGCGGTCCCGATGTCCAGGCCGCGATACGCCTGGCGCGCGTCCGCGGAGACGACGGTGATGGGCTCGAGCGCCGCCCAGGCCGCCGCGACCGCCGTCTTGCCGACGCCGGTGGGGCCGACGATGACGGGGACCAGCGGAGGCTGCGCCAACGCTCAGCTCCTCCCGAATCTGCGTTCCAGCTCCCCGCGCGGCAGTTGCACCACCGTGGGCCGGCCGTGCACGTCGTGGGCCGGCAGCGTCGCGCTGAGTAGCCGGAGCACGAGCTCGCGCATTTCCTCAACTCCCAGCCGTTGACCCGCCTTGATGGCGGCGCGACACGCGAACGTCGCGGCGAAGCGCTCCAGCCGGTTCGCGAGCCCGCCGAACCGTCCGCCCGCGAGATCGGCGACGAGCTCCTGAAGACAGCGCGCGGCGTCGAAGCGGGGATGGGGGTTGGGCGCCGTATGCACCACCACGCTCCGCCCCGAGAACGGCTCCACCTCGAACCCCACCCGGCGCAACAGCTCGCGGTGCGCCTCGATGGCCTCGAGCTCGGCGCCCGAGAAGTCGAGGGTGAGCGGCAGCAGCAGCCGCTGCGCCGGGGCGCCGTCGCCCGTGAGCTGGCGCATCACCCGCTCGTACAACACCCGCTCGTGCGCCGAGTGCTGGTCCACGATCGCGACCCCGGAGTCGGACTGGAACAGGATGTAGGTGTCGAAAACTTGAAGCAGAGGCGGGGTTCGGGGCTCGGGGCTCGGGGCTAGGGGATCCGCGAACAAGTCCTGGGGCACCGACCCGTCGCTCCACGTTACCCGAGTCCCGAGTCCCGAGTCCCCAGCCCCTAGCGGCGCAGCCGCGGTGAGGGGCCCCAGCGCTCCCCGCACCGCCTCCTCGACCACCTTCTCGACGAAGAACTTGTCGCGGAACCGGACTTCCAGCTTCGACGGGTGGACATTCACGTCCACCGCGTCTCCAGGCAGATCGAGGAACAGGATCAGCGACGGACGGTCGTCGGGCGCGAGCGTCGAGCGATAGCCGGCCTCGGCGGCGCGCAGGATGAACGGATCGCGGATCGGGCGGCCGCGCACGAACACGTAGCCTTTGCGGCCCGCTGGCTTCGCCTGCGCCGGCCGCTGGGCGAATCCGCGCACCTCGAGCGGGCCCTCGCGGTGGGCGATCGGGAGCAGCGTATCGGCCAGCTGCCCGCCCCACAGCGCGCTCACCCGCTCGATGGCACTGCCGGCGGGGCGCACGTCGATCAGCGTGCGCTCGTCGCTCGACAGCGTGAACGCGGTTTCCGGGCGGGTCAGCGCCAGCAGCGTCACGGCTTCCACGACAGCGCGGGTCTCGGTCGCCTGGGCCCGCAGGAACTTGCGGCGCGCGGGCGTATTGAAGAACAACGCCCGCACAGTCAGCGTGGTCCCCCGCTGGCGTACGGCGTCGTCGACACCCTCGCGCTTTCCACCGACCAGGCGCAGCCGCGTGCCGGTGGCGCCGTCGGGCGAGGTCTCGAGCTCGAACCGGGACACGGAGGCGATCGCGGGCAGGGCTTCGCCCCGGAACCCGAAGGTGCCGACCCCGATCAGATCGGCAGCCTCGCGGATCTTGCTGGTGGCGTGACGCGACAGCGCGAGCTCGGCGTCGGCGCGGGCCATCCCCTCACCGTCGTCGCTCACCCGGATCAGGCTCTTGCCGCCGTCTTCGATCTCGACACGGATGGCGCGGGCTCCCGCGTCGAGGGCGTTCTCGACCAGCTCCTTCACCACCGAGGCGGGCCGCTCCACGACCTCGCCGGCCGCGATCTGATCCGCCACCTGGGGAGCGAGCACGGCGATCCGCACGGCGCTCTGCACCGTCACAGCCGGGTCACCTCGGTCGCCAGCACCCAGCCGCGGACGCCGTCCTGGCGATGCACCTCGAGCCAGCCACCGAACGCCCGGTCGACCAACAGGGCGGCGCCGGCTTCGACCGTCGCCGCGGCGCTGGCGCCGCCATACGGCGCCACGCGCACCGACGTCGCGCGATGTACGACGATCGCGACGGGGCGGCCCCGGCGCAGCGCTTCCCGCACCGCCAGTCCCATCGTCGCAGCCGTGAGGAGCGCGACGGTGGCGAGCACCACCCGCCGACGCCGGCCCGCGGCGACGATCCACGTGACGATCCACAGGCCCGCGGCCACCAGGGCCCACTCACCGGGCGTGGCGAACCCCACGACGAGCAGCGGCTCGCTGGGCGCGTCCGGGGGCGGGAGCAGCTCGCGGGCGCGTCGCACGGTCTCGTCGCGCGGGGCCAGCCGGGACGCGATGGCCCACGCGGCAGCCGCCTTGCCGTCCGCTCCCGCGCGATACAGGGTGGCGCCCAGGTTGTACCAATGCGCCGGCGCGCGCGGCTCGGCGGCCGCGCGCGCGGCGAAGGAGTCTGCCGCGGCGCGCAGCGCACCCGCCTCGTACAATGCCTCGGCGCTCACCGCCTGGGCCGCGGCCGGCCGCGCCAGCGCGGCGGCCAGGAGCGCGACGGCGACGACCCGGCCGTCGCGGCCGCGCCGTCTCGTCCGGGCCGGATCGCCGTCGAGCACTCGCAGCACCTGCTCGAGCTCCGACGCAAGCTGCGCGGCGTCGCCCGGCGCGCGCGGACCGTAGCGGGTCGCCCGCAGCCGATCCCGCAGCCGCATCACGTGATCGGCCACCGCGCTCTCGACGCCCGCGGCGCGCAGCGCGCGGCCGAGCCCGTCGCCATCGCGCGCCTCGGCGTCCGGGACGTGGCTCGCGAGCAGCGCGTGAAACTGACGCTCCGCCCGGCCGATCGGCGAGAGCGGTGCCGGCGCGGGCGCGGCGACGCGGATCGGCTCAGCCGGCCGGCGCCGCGTCCACAGCCAGGCGAGGAGCGGCGGCCCGACGAACAGCACGAGCCAGCCCCACGGGACGAGGTCGTGCGCCAGCTCGTCCGTCCACACCGGACCACCCCGGTGCTCGAGCGGCGGGAGCGCCCGGGGCGCGCGGGGCTCGAGCCCGGCGGCCACGATCAGCGGACGAGGGGAGAGCGTGGCGGCGGCCGCGGCACCCGCCGCGAGGTCGTAGTAGGGATACCGCACCGCGGGCATCTGGAACGACCCCGCCGAGTCCGGCATCACGAGGTAATGGAACGTCTTCGCCCCCGCGATGCGACCATCGCGGGCCTCGATGCGCGTGGCCGTCTCGCCGGCATAGGAGCGAAACCCCCGCGGCCAGCCGATCACGGGCTCGGGCCACAGCGCCACGTTCCCCACCCCCGACAGCGTGGCCGTCACGGCGATCGGCTCGCCCACCCGGCCATTGGGCGGATCGAGCCGGAGGTCGAAGCTGAGCCCGCGTGCGACGGCGGGCGGATCGCCAGTCGTCGCCGGTGCGCCCGGCAGCGGCAGCACCTGCACCGGCACGGTATCGCTCCGCAAGGAATAGCGGTCCTCGCGGCTGAAGAACGAGAAGCTGGCCGGCACGGCGTATTCCACGGTGGCGGGCGGAATGAGGATGCGGCCCGGAGTGAGGGGAAACACGGCCTCGTGCGCCACGAACAGGTCGAGCCAGCGCCCGCGCACCAGCCGCGACGCGGCCACCTCGCTGGGCGCGGCACCGGGATACGACCAGACGCCTTCCGGCGTTTGCAGCGTGAGAATCGGCGCGCGCCGCAGCCGCTCGCGCAGCTCGCGGGGGAACCACGCCACCGCGATCACGTCGAGCTGCTGGCCCACCAGCACGGAGTCGCCGGGGAGGAGCACGCTGAGCGCCACGTGCGCACCCTGCTCGACGGGCGCCGGCGGCGTGGCCGCCTCCATCAGGCGCCGCGCGATGGGGGACACCGCGGTGGCGAGCCCGACCCGCGCGCTGTCCACCGTGACCATCAGCGCGGCGGTCGTGACTCGCCGGCCACCCTGCTCCACCCGCACCGGTCCGATCACGAGCGCGCCCGGGCGTTGTGCCCGCAGCTCGAGCTCGCGTGTGGTGATGCGCACCGGGCCGCCCAGCGCCTCGAGCGTCACCTCCGTGACCTCGCGCGACCCGACGACCGTGAATCCCGTGAGCGCGGGGAGGGCGAGGGTGACCGGAGCGGCGGATCGGGTGCGCGCGCGAATCGTGAGCAGCAGGTTGTCACCCGCGGTGACGTGCGTCCGGTCCACGCGCGCCGTGACGTCCGGTGCCGGCCCGCTCTGCAGCGCGGCCAGCACCCAGAGCGCGAGCATCACCAATCCTTCACGCCCGGCTCCGCGGCGCGGCGCGTCTGCCCGGTGCGGTCCCGACGCGTCTTGAGCTCCTGCTGGCCGATCGAGCGCAACACTTCATCCGCCTGCGCCGGACTCATGCCGCCCTGCACGCCGGCGCCGCCCTGCGCGCGCCCCCGGCTCGATCCTCCGCCGCCGCCGCTCTGGGGACCGCCACTCCCCCCGGAAGGTGGGTTGCTCCGGCTGCTCGAGCCGCCGTGCTGGTGCCGCACCGCGAGCTCGAGGTTCCACTTGGCTCCGAGATCGTGCGGCCGGAGCAGCAGCGCCTCGCGGTACGCCCGCTCGGCATCGGCGAGCCGCGCGTCGCGAGCCGCGCTGTCGGCCATCGCCTCGCGCAGCGCGAGCAAGCCGAGGTTGAAGAGCGCGCGGAACCGCACGTCGGGGTCGAGCGACGCCGCGGCGTGCGTGAGGCTCCCCCGCGCGGTCTCCGCATCCGAGTCCGCGAGCGCCGCCGTGCCGGCGTTGTACCACGCCGTGTCGTCCTTGCGGCGCGCGGCGAGCTCGGCCAGATACGCGGCGCGGGCGCCGGCGAGGTCGTGGCGGTCCCACGCCCGCTCGGCGGCGCTGCGCGGTCGGGCCGGCTGCTGCGCCCGAGCGAGTGGCGGGAGGAGACACCACAGCGCGAGCCCGATGAGTGCTGCGGTGCGGCGCGTGGCCGCCTGCGTGACGAGCAGCGCCACGGCACAGAGCAGCGGGAGCCAGGCGCGCAACTTCCCCTGCTCGGTGCGGGCCTCGCTCGCCCGAGCGCGCCGGTAGGAGGCGACGAGGTCCCGCACCGCCCCGGCCTGATCGGGGAGGTCCGCCGCGACGAGCGTGCCCTGCGCCGCGTCGGCGACCGCACCGAGGACGTCGTCGCGTCGGGACGTCTGGATGACCCTGCCGTCCTCGTCCCGCTGGTAGGTGAGGAGCGCGCCGTGCTCGTCACGCACGGGGATGCGGCTGGGCGTGCGTCCGCCCTCGGCGACCAGGATCAGCTTGATGCCGGCCGCGTGCAGCCGTTGCGCCTGCTCGGTGACTACGGGGAGCGTATCGTGCGCTTCGCCGTCGGTGAAGACGACCAGCACGCGGTCGGCCAGGTCGGAGCTCGCCCGCAGCAGCTCGCCGCCCTGGCGCAACGCGCCGGCCAGCCCCGTCCCTCCCTGGGACGCGACTTCGGGATCGAGCGCATCGAGGTAGAGCATGAGCGCGGAGCCGTCGATCGACAGCGGGGAGAGGATGTAGCTCGAGCCGGCGAACGCCAGCAGGCCGACGCGATCCCCGTCCAGGTCCTGCACCAGGCGACGCCCCTCACGCAGCGCCCGGCCCAGCCGACTCGGGCTGGCGTCCTCCGCGAGCATCGAGCGGGAGATATCTATCGCCATCACCACGGACAGGGCGCGCGTCTCCGCCACGATCGTGGCTTCGCCCCAGCGCGGGCCCGCCAGCGCCACGACGCCCAGGAACGCCGCCACGGCGAGCGCGGTAGGCCCGAGCCGCCCCGCGCCGAGGGCGCGCCGCACCGTTTCTTCGGACCACAGTGCCGCCCGTCGGATGCGCACCCGGCGCGCCCACGCGGCCGCGAACCACACGGCGCCGCCGACGAGCGGCGCGACCGCGAGGACGACCGGCGCGTCGAACGCCATCAGGGCACCCGCACGGCGAACGTGCCCGCGACCACGATCTCCAGCGCCAGCGCCACCAGCCCCAGGGCCAGCGGAGTCCGATACTCTTCGTCGAAGCGCCGGTACACGACCTGCTCCACGGGCGTCTTCTCGAGACGGTTGATCTCGGCGAAGATGTTGCGCAACGACTGGGCGTCGGTGGCGCGGAAGTAGCGCCCCCCCGTCATCGACGCGATCTCGGTCATCAGCGGCTCGTCGATCTCGACCTGCATCATCTCATAGCGCAGCCCGTCGAGTCCCTGCCCCGTCGGCACCGGGGCCTCGCCCCGCTTCCCCACGCCGATGACGTAGATCTTGATGCCCAGCGCCGCCGCGGCCTGTGCCGCCGTGCGCGGGTCCACGGTGCCGCGGTTGTTCACGCCGTCGGTGAGCAGCACGATCACCTTGCTCTTACCGGGAGCGCGCCGCAGCCGGCTCGCGGCGGTTGCGATCCCCGTGCCGATCGCCGTCCCGTCCTCGAGCATCCCGATGTGCAGGCCTTTGAGCGCCTGCTCCAGCACCGCATAATCGGTCGTGATCGGAACCTGGGTGAGCGCCTGGGCGGCGAAGGCCACGAGCCCGATGCGGTCCGAGGTCCGTGCCCGAACGAATTCGATCGCGGTCTGTTTGGCGACATCGATGCGGTTGGCGGGGGCGAAGTCCTCGGCGAGCATGCTGCTCGACATGTCGATGGCGAGCACGATCGAGATGCCCTCGCTGTGCGTCTCCGAGCGGGCCGACCCGATGCGGGGCCCCGCCGCCGCGATGATCCACGCGCCCAGGCATGCGCTCCGCAGCGTGACGGGGAGGCGCGCGATCCAGAGACGCTCGGCCGCCCCCGCCGCCGGTCGCACGTCGCTCATGCGGGTCCCCGACAGCCGGCTCAGTCGCTTCGTCCGCAGCCACCACCACAGGGGCAAGAGTCCCAGGGCGACGAGCAGGAACGGCCGGGCGAAGCTCAGGGGGCGAGCTCCTGGGCCAGGCGGCGCGCCCGCGCGGCCAGCGCCGCGACATCGGTCCCCTCGGCGCTGGCGAAGGCGACGCGATCGAGCTGCTCCAGCACGTCGCGCAGTTCGCCCAGGCGCGCCCCAGACCGCGCTCCCGACCGCGCCCGCTCGACCACGCCGAGACACTCGTGCGTATCGAGGGCGGGATGCGCTCCGGGCACCGCCCGCGCCAGCGCGGCCCGCAGCCGCCAGGTCGCGCGCGTGGCCACGGCCCGGGGCTCGCCGGCGGCGAGCCAGCGCGCATCCTGCACCTCACGTTCCAGTGGAACTGGAGGTACCGGGGGCACCTGGCGCGGCGGCCGGCGCCGGGCGGCGACGCCCGCCGCCAGCAACCCGATGGAGACGAGCACCGCGACGAGGGGCGGCCCCGCATCGCGACGCTCCAGCCGCAACGGTCCGAGCGGTCCGCGCGGGTCAGGCGCTTTCAGCGTGGCCGGAAGAACGCTCGCCACCACGACGCTTGCGGCACCGCCGGCGGTCGAGTCGGTGCGGCCGTCCGGACCGATCCGCCACAGCGGCGGCAGCGCGAGCGTGTGGCTTCCCGGCGTCCACACGGCGACGCCGTAGCGCACCACCCAGCCCGCCGGACTGCGCAGCACCGCGGGGTCGCCCAGCGGCTCGACATCCTCCCGCGGCTCGAGTTGGCCGGCCCGCACCTGCCATCCGGCGGGCAGGGGGATCTCCCGCTCGAGCCAGATCGTGTCGCCGACGGTGGGCGCTGCGGGAGTAGCGGTCCAGTTCGCGCTCTGAGCGGTTCCACGACGCCACGACGCCACGACGCCAAGCATCGCGAGCACGGCAGCCAGCGCAGTCCCCCGTGCAACGTGGCGTCGTGGCGTCGGGCAACGTGGCTTCATCGTTTCAGGCGCTTGGCGCGCTCGGCGAAGGCGCGGCGCAGCGGCACCGCATAGGGAACGCTGGTCTGCAGCGTGACGCGGTCCACCCCCGCCGCGAGCAGCTTGCGGCTGCGCTCCTGCAGCTGCCGCTCCGCGGCGACCCGTACGCGCGTGCGCGTGGGCCCGTGGCTGGTGTCGATCAGGACCCGCTGGCCGGTTTCAGCATCCTCCATGTCCACCCAGCCCGTGTCGGGCAGGTTGAGCTCGCGCGGGTCGTCGATCGTGATCGCGACCACGTCGTTGGCGGCGGCCAGCTGCGCCAGCGCATCCTCCCATCCGTCGGCCCGGAAATCCGACAGCACCACGACGATCGCATGATGGCGCAGCAGCTTGGCGGCATAGCGCAGCGCCTCGGCGAGGCTGGTGGCGCGGCCGCGCGGTGTGAACGCGACCAGATCGCGGATGATGCGCAGGGCGTGGGGGCGACCCTTTGCCGGCCGCACGACGTACTCCACCTTGTCGGCGAACATGAGGGCCCCCACGCGGTCGTTGTGGCGTGCGGCCGCGAGCGCGAGCACGGCCGCCACTTCGACCGCCAGGCCCGCCTTGGTATACGGGCGTCCGAATTGACACGAGCCCGACTGGTCCACCACGAGGAGCAGTGTGATCTCGCGCTCCTCGTGGTAGGTCTTCACGAACGGATGCCCCATCCGTGCCGACACGTTCCAGTCGATGGCGCGGAAGTCGTCGCCCTGCTGGTACTCCCGAACCTCGGCGAACTCGATGCCTTGCCCGCGGAACACCGAGCGGTATTCGCCGGTGAACAACGAATTGACGAGGCTGCGGGTACGGAGCTCGATGCCCTTGACCTGGCGCAGCACCTGCGGCGTGACGGCGCGGCTGCGCCGGCGCAGCGGGGCGTGCTCGCCGCTCCGGCGATCGACCCCCTGGTACGTCACGGGACGCCCACGGCCTCGAGGATCTTGGCGATGACCCGGTCCGAATCCATGTCTTCGGCCTCCGCTTCGAACGTGAGCAGCACGCGGTGCCGCAGCACGTCGAACGCCATGGCTTTCACGTCTTCGGGCACGACGTAGGTGCGGCCGCGCAGGTACGCGTGCGCCCGGGCCGCCTGCGCCAGGTAAATCGAGGCCCGGGGCGACGCCCCGAACGCGATCAGCGGCTTCAGCTCGGGGAGGCCGACGGCCTGGGGCTCCCGCGTGCCGCGCACCACGTCCACGATGTAGTCCACGACCTTCTGGTCCATGAACAGCTCGGCGATCGCGCTGCGCGCCGCCAGGATGTCGTCCGCTTCGGCCACGCGCTGGACCTCGATCGGCCGGCCCGACGCCATGCGCGCCACGATCTCCTTTTCGGCGTCGCGCGTCGGGTACCCGACGCGCACTTTCAGCATGAAGCGATCGAGCTGGGCCTCGGGGAGCGGGTAGGTGCCCTCCTGCTCGATCGGGTTTTGGGTCGCGAGCACGAGGAACGGCTCGCCCAGATAGAAGGTCTCGCCGCCGATCGTCACCTGTTTCTCCTGCATCGCCTCGAGCAGCGCCGACTGCACTTTTGCGGGAGCGCGGTTGATCTCGTCGGCGAGCACCAAGTTGGCGAACAGCGGCCCCTTTTTCGCGTAGAACTCCTGCGACCGCTGGTCGAACACCATGGTGCCGATCACGTCGGCGGGCAGCAGATCGGGGGTGAACTGAATCCGCGAGAACGAAATGCGCAGCGATTCGGCCACCGTGCGGACCGCGAGCGTTTTGGCGAGCCCCGGCACGCCCTCGAGCAAGATGTGGCCGCCCGTGAGCAGTCCCACCAGCAGGCGCTCCACCATCAGCTCCTGGGCCACCACCCGCTTGGCCACCTCGCGCGCGATCGTGGTCGCCAGCACCGCGTCGCCGGCCTTTGCCGTCTTTGTCGTCATTTGAGCGCCGCCTCCGCCGCCTTGCGCACCGCCGGCTCCTTGTCCTTGCTGTAGAGTTCCAGCAACCCCCGCGCTTCGGGGCGCGCGATGTGGCGCAGCCCTTCTACCGCGGCCGCCCGCACCGTCGCGCTCCGCCGGTGCATCACGCCGCCCGGCTCGGCGAACCGCGCCAGCACCTCCAGCGCTTCCTTGGCGCCGAGCCGGCCAATGGACCGCAGCAACTCCGCCTGTACCCCCTCGTCGGGCTCCTGCTCCACGCGCCGGATCAGCACCGTGGACGACGCGGGGTCGCCCGCCGCCGCGATGGTGCGGGCCGCCGCGACGCGCACCGCCACGCTTTCGTCCTTGAGCGCCGGCATCGCCGGACGGGCGATCTCGCGGCCCCCCGCCTCCGCCAGGCCCACCAGGGCCGCCTCGCGCGCGAACTCGGACGGATGATGCAGCAGCGGGACGAGCAGCGTGACGGCCTGCGGGCTCCCCGTCAGACCGATGAACTCGGCCGCGGCCGCCACCACCTCCGGGTCCTTGTCCGCCAGCCGGCCCTGGAGCACTTCGAGGGCGCGGTCGGCGGCCTTGCGCACCGCCGCCCGGAACGGCGCGCGCTGCTCGACCGGGGCCGCGAGGAACGCCTGGAGCACGGGGCCCATGGACAGCGACGCAAGCGCCCCGACCGCCGCCACGAGCGACTCGCGCTCCTCGGCCGGAACGTGCGCCTCACCCAGCCGCCGCACCAGGCGTTCGACCAGGGCGTGGTCCGACAACGCGAGCGCCGCAGCGTCGATCGCCGCCAGCAGCCCCGGATCCCGCGCGTTGGGAAGCAGGTGGTCGAGCGCCGCGATGGCGTCGGCGCTGGTCGCCACCTCGCGCAGCCCCAGCAGCTGGGGCGCCACTGCCACCAGCCGTTCGACCGCGGCACGCTGCTCCTCCGGCCCGGTCGCGGCGCGCACCGCCGCCACGGCGCGCGTCGCCTCCACGTCGGGCGGGAGAGCGTCGGGCCGAAACGCGGCGCTGGGCCGCTTCGCCGCCATGAGCGTGTCCGCCGCGGCGGCGGATTGCGGCGACGCCGTGGACGCCGTGGGGACCGCACCGGCGGCCGGGTCGGCGATGGCCGGGACGCCCTCCGCAGGCGTCGGCGGCCGCGTGCGCTCGAGCCGGGCCGCACTGCGCCGGCCGAGCGTGACCGTGATGCGCCCCAACGTCTGGGCGTCCGGCGCCGCCGTTCCGGTCGCCACCTGGAACAGCGCCAGCACGTGCTCCGCCGTCATCCCCGGGTTGAGGGTCAACGTCCGCACCCCGCGCGCATACAAGAGGCCCGCGAGCTCGGCGATCTGCGTGTTCCGCGGCAAGAGCTGCTGGCCGTGCCAGTGCAGGCCGGTGGCCCCGACCTTCCATTCGACCGTGCCCACGGCGGCGAGCGGCGGCAGCGCCTCCCCCACCTGGCGCAGCGCCTCCCGAACGGCGGGGTGAGTGGGCGGGTACAGCCGGGTGAGACGGAACGTCGTCCCGATCGCCCCCAGGGCGCGGTCCAGTCCGGTCGTGTCCGTCATGTCTCAGCCGTCCGGCCCACCCAGAGAATATGGCATTGTCGCCGTCCGATCACGCAGGTCCCTGCAACCGCCCGATGGCCGCCACCTCGTGCGCCGCGAGCCGGCGGTACTTGCCCTCGGCGAGCCGCCCCAGCCGCACCGGTCCGTAGGCGACGCGGTGCAGCCATTCGACTTTGAGCCCCAACGCCTCGGCCAGGCGGCGCACGATGCGCTGGCGGCCCTCGGCGAGCGTGAGCTCCACCTCGACGCTCCGCTCCACGGGGCGCACCCGAAAATCCACCACGCGCACCGGCCGCCCGTCGATCGCCGGCGGGCGCGTGAGCGCCGCGCGCAGCTCCGTCGCACCATGGCCGTGCGCCCGCAGCCAGTAGGTGCGCGGCACGGCGAAGCGCGGATGCATGAGGCGGTGCGCGGCCGCGCCGTCGGTGGTGAGCAGCAGCAGCCCGGACGTCATGACGTCCAGCCGTCCCACGTACGCCAGTCCCGGCACCTTGGGGACCAGGTCGTAGACCGTCCGCCGTCCCTCGGGGTCGCCCCGGCTCACGACATATCCCACCGGCTTGTTGAGCGCGAGCCACGTGACGGGCCCCTGGCGCACGGCCTTTCCGTCGACGGTCACGCGCTGGCGCCCTGGATCGACGCTCATGCCCAGTGTGGCCACTGCGCCGTCCACGCGGACGCGACCGGCGCGGATCAGGTCCTCGGCCTTGCGGCGCGACGTCACGCCCGCACGCGCCAGGGCGCGTTGGAGCCGGAGTGGCTTGCCCGGATTGCCGTCGGGACGACGCCGACCTTCGTCTCGTGGGGCCATGGCGTGAAGTCGACCTCCAGTATGCGCGTCTCGGGGGCAAAGGTAACGGCCGCGATCAGCGGCCGCAGCGTCGTGAGAGCCGTGTTGACGTCCTGCGGCGTGAGGTCGGGGCGCCGGGCAGCCAGCGCGCGCCGGCAGGATCACTGCAACCCTCAAAACGACTCAGTCCCCAATGTTGGGGAGGCCGGGAAAAAACAACGGTTTGTTGACAATGTGCATCTTGTGCAGTACTATAGGCTTGCACAGGCCAGGCGCCATTCCGGCCCTTTCGCGAAATCCCGCCCCGCTTGCGGCCCTGCGAGCAAGGAGGGGCGCTTGCCGGTTCCTGATTGCTTTTGGTATGCAAGTCTGTTGTGGCAACTCGATTTCAACGCCGCCGCCAGATGCTGGGTAATCACCGCCCCGGGTCACCGCATTGCGTGGTCCGCCACCGAGCGGCCTGTCTGGCCCCACACCCTGCTAGCGAGCGCGCCAATCGACCATGCTAAGGTCCACATAGACCAAGCAGGATGTGGTGCTCGTGCGTGCGGCTGCAAAGTGCTGATGTAACGCCTCCGCGGCTTCGGCACCTTCGCCCGAACGGTGATTATCACGCTATCGTCAGCGCGCCAACGCGCGTTGCAGGCGCATCAGCGTCATTCGGGTTCGGCGGG
>WNGG01002579.1_pt1 | contig 28688 bp, 24 predicted proteins | sample 5400661 | NCBI WGS metagenome assembly WNGG01 (sample SAMN13153372, study PRJNA577476) | soil metagenome | isolation source: 100 cm soil or saprolite under Garry oak tree replicate 1 | place: USA:California | collected 2016-06-15
GCTCCAGAGCCTGCCCGAGCGCGAATATCGCTCGGGGCTGGCCGAGGTCATCAAGCACGGTATCGTGCTCGATGCCGGGTACTTCAACGAGGTCGAGCGGAACGCGGCCGCCCTCGCCAAGCGTGAGCCCGAGATCCTCGAGCAGATCGTGGCCGGCTCGTGCCGTCTCAAGGCCTCGGTGATCGAGCGCGACGAGCAGGAGGCCGAGCTTCGTCACGTGCTCAACTACGGGCACACCATCGGGCATGCCATCGAGGCGGTCACCGGCTATGCGCGCTTCGCCCACGGCGAGGCGGTGTCGCTCGGGATGGCGGCGGAGGCGGGCGTGGCGGAGCGCCTGGGGCTGGCCGCCGCGGGGACGCGGGCCCGGCAAGTGCGCCTGCTCGAGACGATGGGTCTGCCCGTGCGCGAGGTCGGGGAGGCGCCCGAGCGCGTGATCGAGGCCATGGCGCGCGACAAGAAGGGCAAGGAGGGGCGCGTGCCGTTCGTGCTCGCCCCGGAGATCGGACGCTTCCGCATCGTCTTCGACGTCCCCAAGCCCGTGATCTTGGAGGCTTTGGCCGAGCTCGGCTGAGTCGCCCAATTCTCTCGGGCGGCTCCCGACGGCCGTGCTAGATGTAGATCATTGTCCTGCCATCCGCCGTCCGCCACTGTTCCGAAGCGCCGCCCATGACGACACGGCTCGGCTATCACCCTGCTCTCGACGGCATCCGCGCTATCTCCATCCTCGCCGTCATGCTCTATCACTCCGGGCTGATCCATGGCGGCTTCCTCGGCGTGGACGTCTTCTTCACCCTGAGCGGCTTCCTCATCACCACGCTCCTGATCGAAGAGCACGCGGCCGGGGAGCGCATCGCCCTCCGTGACTTCTATTGCCGGCGGGCCCTTCGGCTTCTCCCCGCCCTCGTGCCCGTGGTCATCGTCTCCGGCGTGGCCATGATCGCCACCGCGGGCCCCGCCCGCGTCGGCGGCATGTCGCTCTTCGTCCTCGCCGTGATCTTCTACGTGGCGAACTGGGCGGCCATCGCAGGGCTTCCCCAGGGCATGCTCGGGCACGCCTGGTCGCTGTCGATCGAGGAGCAGTTCTATCTCGTGTGGCCACCCGTCCTCGCCCTGCTCCTCCGCCGCGTGCGCGCGCGATGGCTGCTCGTGGCCGGTCTCCTCCTCGCCGCCCTGGGATCGATCCTCCTCCGTTATCACCTGGCGGTGAGCGGAGCGACGGGCCGGCGCTTCTACCTCGGCACGGACGCGCACGCCGATCCCATCCTCATCGGGTGCGCCACGGCCTGCCTCGTGTCGTGGGGGTACATCCGCGGCGGGAGCAACCCGTCGGCCTCGACGAGGTGGCGATGGCAGGCCGCCGCTCTGGCCGCTGCCGCCGTGCTGGTGGCAGTTCTCGTGATGGCGCGCCTGCCCGACGACTATGCGCGGCGGGGGGCGAGCACCATCGTGGCGGTGGCCGCGGGTATCCTCATCGTGGACGTGCTGCGGCCCGGATCGCGCTTGGCTCCCCTTCTCGCCTGGTCACCGCTCGTGTGGATCGGGAAGCGCTCCTACGCCCTCTACCTGTGGCACCTTCCCGTGTTCTTCCTCGCGGGAGCCCTGTGGGCCTCAGGTATCCTCGAATACCTCCCGTCGCGAATCGTGCCGGCGTGGGCGATCACGTTTGCCATGGCCGCGGCCTCCTACCGCTGGATCGAGGCGCCGGCCCTTCTCCTGAAATCGCGATTCGCGGCGCGGCCCGCCGATCGCACGCCCGTCGCGCCCTCCGTGGCCGTCGCGCCCGCCCTCTAGCGGCCCGTCCAAGCAATTCCCGTCTCCTCGCGAGCAAGACTGTTCCGCTTCGCTATCTAGCGACCCAGCAGCCGCTGCGCCTGCTCCAGGTTCCTCCGCGCGTCGATCCATTCGGGATTCAGCGCGACCGCGCGCGCGAACTGCTCGGCCGCCTCCCGTAGCTTGCCGTCCTGGGCCAGGGCAAGACCGAGATTGTTCCGCGCCTCCGCGTAATCCGGGTTCAGGCGGAGCGCCTCCCGGAAGTGCGAGAGCGCCTCGTCCCGCCGCCCCTGCACGGCCAGGGCCGCCCCGAGATTGTTGTGCGCTTCGGCGAAGCGCGGCCACAGCCTGAGCGCTTCGCTGAAGTGCGGCACCGCCCCCGCGGGATCGCCCCCCTGCGCCAGCATGAGGCCGAGGCTCAGATGGGCATCTGGATAGCCAGGCCGGAGACGGATGGCCTCTCGCAATTCCGCCATCGCCTCCTCGGTCCGGCCGTGGGCGCTGAGGGCCGCGCCGAGGTTCGCGCGCGCGATCCCTGAGCGCGGATCGACGTCCACGGCGCGCCGCCACACCGTCTCGTTGTCGTGCCAGATTTTCGCCTGCGTCCAGGTCAGCCCACCCAGCGTCGCGATGACGAGAAAGGCGGGCAGCGCCGCCACGCGGCCGAGAGCGGCCACGCCGGCGCCGGCCAGCATCGACCAGCCGAGGCAGGCGAGATAGCTGTACCGATCCGCGGCGATCTGGTAGCCCGACTGCACGATGCCGCTGGGGGGAAGCAGGATGACGATGTAGGCGGCCCACGCGATCAGCACCGCGGGCACGCGGCGGCGGAGGGCGAGCGCGCATGCCGTGACCGCCGCCACCGTCGCCACGCTCAGGATGATCCGCCAAGGCTCCAGCGCGAGAGGCAGCCTGAGCTCGTAGAGGATGGCGAGGTTCGTGGGGACGAGGGTCTTCCCGAGATAAAAGGCGAGCTGGTAGCCCAGGATGGCCAGGCGCCCCGACCACGGCAAGGCCTCGAGGGGAACCGGGCTCCCCCCGGCCAGCTGCGCCCAGAGGGCAAGCGCGGAGGCGCCGGCGCAGAGAGCGACGAAGGGAAGCTTCTCCACCAAGACGGCTCTGGCCGCGGGACCCAGCCAGCCGCGAGGCCCACCGCCCAGACGACGCAACGGATACACATCGAGCAAGAGCAGGATGACGGGCAGGCTCACGGCCATGACCTTCGACATGAGCGCCAGTCCGCACAGGACCACGGCCGCCCAGTAGGGCCACCGCCCGCCCCCGTCCGCGGAGGCTCGACCCTCGCAATACTTCAGATAGGCCCAGATGGCGAGGAGGAAGAAGAGCCCGGAGAGCACGTCCCGGCGCTCGGTCACCCACGCTACCGACTCGACCCGCAGCGGGTGCAGCGAGAACGTGAGGGCGGCGACGAGCGCGCCCACCCTGACCCGCATGCGGTCGGAGGTGAGCCGCTCGGGCAGTGACAGGAGAAGGAGCTTCGAGGCGAGGGCATAGACCACGGCGGCATTGGTCGCGTGGAGCAGCAGGTTCGTCAGGTGATAGCCGAACGGCGTCATGCCCCAGACGGCGTGGTCGAGGCCGAAGGAGATCCAGTTGAGCGGCATCCAGTGACCCATGAGGCGGCTCGTGAACATCCACCGGAGCTGGTCGGGCCCGAGCCCACGGTAGTGAGGATTGCGCAGGAGCAGAGGACTGTCGTCCCAGTCGATGAACCCATTGGAGAGAGCGGGAAGGTAGCAGAGAAAGGTCAGGACGACCGCTGCCAGGGGGAGCAGAAAGCGCCCCTGGTCAGACACGTGGGGACGCGCGGAACCTGAGTCGGCGTCACCTTGCATCCGCGCGAGTCTGTCACGCCGCGCCGAAGGGGGCAAGCGGGGAAAAGCATTGACTCTCGCGCCTTTGGCGCATATAAAGGATGAGCCATGGCGAACCCGATCCCCCAGGTCGGAGGGGCCGTTGCCGCCCCCGATCCCGTGGCGGCCGGCGCAATCCGTCGCTACGAAGAACGCCTCGCCAAAGACCCGGCTGGACTCGCCTTTGCCCCGCTGGCCGACGCGTATCGCAAGGTCGGCCGGGCGCGTGAGGCCATCCGGCTCTGTCAGCAGGGCCTCGTCCGCTTTCCTCAGTACACGACGGCGCGCCTCATCCTGGCCAGGGCATATCTCGACGAAGGCAACGGGGAAGAGGCGCTCGGAGAGCTCGTGCGCATCCTGGAGGCGAGCCCGAAGGACACGCAGGCGCATCGTCTCGCCGCGGACATCCATCGCAAGGCCGGTCGGTGGAACGAGGCCCGGGAGCATCTCGAGCAAGTGGTCAAGCTCGAGCCGAGCGACCGCGAGGCGCGGCTCACCCTGGAGGCCCTCCAGGCGGGCGGCCGCGCAGGAGAGGGCTCACCCCTCGGTCGCGTCCTCGAGGACGACACGTTCGCGACGATGAGCTTCGGCGCCCTCTGCCTCGAGCAGGGCCTGCCCGACGAGGCGGCGCAGATCTTCCTGCGCCTCGTGAAGAAGAACCCGGGCGATGCCCGGGTCCGCGAGCGCCTGGACGAGGCGCTCCGGGCCAAGACCCAGAAACGGAAAGGTTGAGCGCATGCAGGTGTCCACGGCCGAATTCAAGAAGGGACTCAAGATCCAGCACGACGGGCAGCCGTACACCATCGTCGACTTCCAGCACGTCAAGCCGGGCAAGGGCGGCGCCTTCGTGCGCACCAAGCTCAAGCACATGCGGCAGGGGCGGGTCATCGACAACACCTTCCGCGCGGGCGAGAAGGTGGAGCTGGTCGACTTCGACGAGAAGCACATGCAGTACATGTACAAGGACGACCGCTACCATTTCATGGACACGGAGACGTACGATCAGATCTCGCTCTCGCCCGACGAGGTGGGCGACGCGCGCGACTTCCTCAAGGAGAATACCGAGGTCGACATCCTGTTCATCGATGGCAGCCCGGTCACCGTGGAGCTTCCCAACTTCATGGAGCTGGCCATCGTCAAGACCGATCCGGGCATCCGCGGCGACACCGCCTCGGGCGGATCGAAGCCCGCCCAGCTCGAGTCGGGCGCCGTGATCCAGGTGCCGCTCTTTCTCAACCAGGGCGACGTCGTCAAAGTGGACACGCGGACGGCCGAGTACCTGAGCCGCGTGGCTACGGCCGGCTAGGGCATGAGATAGAGCATGGCCAAGGAGCGCGTGACCATGGCAGGGATCCTGGCGCCGCGACGGTGGACGCCCGCGGAGATCGTCGAGCTCGCGGTCGCCCACGACCTTGCGGAGCTCGAGGTCGAGGCGGGAGGCATGCGCGTGCGGGTGGTGCGCCGCCACGCCGAGGCTGGCGCGCGAGCCTCCGCGGCGTCGCCGCCCACCGCGCTGGCTCAGCCCTCCCCCGCCGTGGCCGCGGAGGCGGCGGCGGGCACGATCACGATCGAGGCGCCCATGGTCGGGACCTTCTATCGATCGCCGAGCCCCGAGGCTCCTCCCTTCGTCAGCGAGGGCGACACCATCAAGGAGGGGCAGACCCTCTGCGTCATCGAGGCCATGAAGCTCATGAACGAGATCGACGCGAAGCTCGGCGGGCGCATCGTCAAGGTCCTCGTCGACAACGCCCAGCCCGTCCAGTTCGGCCAGCCTCTGTTCCTGCTGGAGCCTCTCAAGTAGCGGCGGGCCGCACCCATGTTCCACAAGATCCTCATCGCCAACCGGGGCGAGATCGCGCTCCGCATCCTCCGCACCTGCCGGGAGATGGGCATTCGCACCGTCGTCGCCCACTCCCAGGCCGACACGGACTCCCTGCCCGTTCGCCTGGCTGACGAGTCCATCTGCATCGGCCCCGCCGAGGCGCGGGGGAGCTATCTCAATATCCCAAGCATCATCTCGGCCGCCTCCATCACGGACAGCGAAGCCATCCATCCCGGCTATGGCCTGCTGTCGGAGAACGCCGCCTTCGCCGAGATCTGCCGCGCCTGCGGCATCACCTTCATCGGCCCCTCGCCCGAGGCGATACGGCTCATGGGGGACAAGGCGCAGGCGCGGGAGATGGCGAAGCAGGCGGGAGCCCCCGTGGTGCCGGGAAGCACGGGCCCCCTCGAGGGCGTGGACGAGGCGCAGGCCCTCGCCGACACGATGGGCTATCCCGTGGTGGTCAAGGCGGCGGCCGGCGGCGGCGGGCGCGGGATGCGCGTCGTCCGCTCACGGGAGATGCTGGCCCGGGCCTTCGCCACCTGCCAGTCAGAAGCCGCGCAGGCCTTCGGCTCCTCGGAGCTCTACCTCGAGAAGTTCGTCGAGGAAGCGCGCCACGTCGAGGTCCAGGTGCTGGGCGACCGGAACGGCATCCGCGTGCACCTGGGCGAGCGCGATTGCTCCGTGCAGCGACGGCACCAGAAGCTTCTCGAGGAGAGCCCCGCCTCCGCCATCTCCGAAGCCACGCGAGAGGGGCTGTGCAAGGCCGCCCTTGCCGTGGCCAATGCCGTCAACTATGTCTCGGCGGGCACCGTGGAGTTCCTCGTGGAGCGTAGCGGCGAGTTCTACTTCATCGAGATGAACACCCGCATCCAGGTCGAGCATCCCGTGACGGAGATGATGACGGGCATCGATCTCGTGCGCGAGCAGGTCCGCATCGCCGCCGGCGAGCCGCTCGGCTACAAGCAGAGCGCCATCCGTGCCTCGGGCCATGCCATCGAGTGCCGCATCAACGCCGAGGATCCCGAGCACTTCGTCCCCTCGCCGGGAACGGTGACGGCCTGGCTGCCTCCGGGTGGCCACGGCGTGCGCGTGGACAGCCACATGATGCCGGGGGCCTCCGTGCCCCCGTACTACGACTCGCTGATCGCCAAGATCATCGTGCACGGCCGGGACCGCGCCGAGGCCATCGCCCGCATGCAGCGCGCCCTCGCCGAGACAGTGGTGGAGGGCGTCAAGACCACCATCCCCTTCCACCAGAAGCTCCTGGCCGACCCTGTCTTCGTCTCGGGAGAGTACGCGCTGCCGCGCCTCGAGGTCGGTCTCTAGCGCGTGACGCTGCCCAGCCCCCTCTACGTCATCCTGGATGGGCAGGCGTCCGGGGGGAGGCGCCTCGACGAGCTGCTGGACGCGGTGCTCGCGGGAGGCTGCCGGATCGTGCAGCTTCGCGAGAAGACCATGCCGCCGGCCGGACTCTTCCCGCTCGCCCAGGCCTTGCGCAGGCGCTGCCGGGAGGCCGGAGCGCTCTTCATCGTGAACGATCGCGTCGACCTGGCCCTGGCCGTGGAGGCCGACGGGGCGCATGTCGGTCAGGACGACCTGCCCGCCCGCGAAGCCCGCCGGCTCTTGCCTCCGCCCATGATCCTCGGCGTCTCGACCCACAACCAAGACCAGGCGCGACGCGCGCGTGACGACGGCGCCGACTATGTCGCGGTGGGCAGCATGTTCCCGACGGGGAGCAAGGTCGGCTTCGAGCTCGTGGGACCGGAGCTGGTCAGACGCGTGCGCGCGGACATCCCCGTCCCCCTCGTGGCCATCGGCGGGATCACCCGGGACAATCTGAGCCAGGTCATGGAGGCCGGCGCCGACGCCGTCGCCGTGATCTCCGCTGTAGGCAACGCGCGGGATCCCGCCGCCGCCGTTCGCGGATTCCTCGAGGCGATTCGCTCGGCCCAGGGCGGCGCTCGTTGAGCTTTTCGAGCCGAGACGCTGCTCGGTCGATCTCGCAGGCCAGGCGAGTGCTGAGATGAACCCGTCCCGGCTTTTCTGGCCCGTGGGCATCGCGCTCGCGGCCAGCCTGCCCTTTCTCCCGTCGCTTCAGGGTCAGTTCCTCTACTGGGACGACGTCACGAACTTCCTGATGAACGAGGGCTATCGGGGACTCGGCTGGCCTCAGCTTCGCTACATGCTCACGACCACGCTCCTGGGCCACTGGATTCCCCTGACCTGGCTCACCCTGGGAGTCAACTACGCCCTCGGCGGCATGAATCCCTGGGGTTACCACCTCGGCAATCTCCTGCTCCACTCGGCCAATGCCGTCTGCCTCTACTTCATCGCCCGACGACTCCTGGCCAGCGCCTCCGGGGAGACGCCCGCGCGCGTGATCGAGAGCATGCCCGCCCGCGTGGGCGCGGCCTTCGCGGCCCTCGTCTTCGCGGTTCATCCCCTGCGGGTGGAGTCGGTGGCCTGGATCACCGAGCGCCGCGACGTGCTCTCCGGGCTCTTCTTCCTGCTGTCGATCCTCTTCTACCTTCGCGCGACGGACGGCGGCGGCTTCATCCGCGGGCGCTGGCGCACCGCCTCGCTCCTGGCCTTTGCCGCGGCGTTCCTGTCCAAGTCCATCGTCATGACGCTGCCCGGCGTCCTCCTCCTGCTCGACGTCTACCCGCTTCGCCGCCTGCGCCTGGGCTGGCGTGCCCTTCTTCTCGAGAAGTGGCCGTACGCGGCCATCACTGCGGCGGGCGCCGTCGTGGCCATGCTTGCCCTTCGCATCGGCGCGTCTGCCTCGGCCTGGAGCCAGACCGGCATGGGCGTACGCGTCGGCGTCGTCGCCTATGCTTTCTGGTTCTATCCGTCGCGCTGGGCGTGGCCCGTGGGGCTGTCACCGCTCTACGAGCTGCCTCCTCGGGTGGACCTCTGGCAGGGACGCTTTCTCGGTCCGCTCCTGGCGCTCGTTGCCGTGACCACGTGCCTCATCCTGCTGCGGCGGCGCGCCCCATGGGCGCTGGCGGCCTGGGTCTACTCGGCCCTCGTCCTCCTGCCCGTGAGCGGGATCGTGCACGCGGGTTTCCAGCTCGCCCATGACCGCTACAGCTATCTCTCGGGGCTCGGCTTTGCCGTGGTGGCGGGCGGCGCGCTCTGGGCGCTGCTTCGCGCCGAGGGCGCAGGCCGGCTCGGCCGGGCGCCCGTGACGCTGGCGCTGGCGGTGGCCGTGGTGGTCGTCCTTGGTCTTGGCGCGGCCAGCTGGGGGCAAACCCGGATATGGCGCGACTCCGACTCGCTCTGGGAGCGCGCGGTGGCGCTGGACGCGGATTGCGTCGTCTGCGCGAACAACCTGGCCGCGGCCCTCGTGCGGCGCCGGGAGCCCTCGTCCGCCGTGATCGACAGGGCCGAGGCCCTCGTGCGCCATGCCATCGAGCTGCGCGCCGATCACTTCACGTCGTACGACACGCTGGGCGTCATCCTGACGAACCGCGGACGGACGGCCCAGGCGGAAGAGGCCTTCCGTCACGCGCTGAGCCTGGCGCCCAACCAGGGCGCCCCCGCGGCCAACCTCGGCGCGCTCCTGGCCAGACAAGGGCGCTATGCCGAGGCCGTGCCCTGGCTGCGCAAGGCCACCGCGGCGCAGCCGGCGTTTCCTGGTCTCCGGAGCAATCTAGGCTATGCTCTACGCAACCATGGCATCGAGCTCGCGCGGCAGGGCAAGCTCGACGAGGCGGTGTCCCTGCTCACCGAGGCCTCCCAGATCCTGACCCAGGACCCGGACACGCATCGCAATCTCGGCCAGGCGCTCATGGAGCGCGGCCGGGGCGCCGACGCGGTGCCCGTGCTCGAGCGCGCCCTCGCCCTCGACGGCGGCTCGGAAGCCACCCGGTTCCTGCTCGCCCAGGCACGCCTCCAGGCTGAGCCGCGGCCGACCCCACGGTGAGAAACGGGCGATGAGCATCGCGCGCCGCGCGCTCCTCCCCATCCTCGTCTTCGCCGTGGCCTTCCTGACTTTCTGGCCGGGGTTGACCGGTGAGTTCGTCAACTGGGATGACCACGACAACATCGTCAACAACCCGGGCGTGCACGGGCTCGGCCGCGCGCAGCTCGAGTGGATGTGGACGAGCGCGGTCCTGGGCCACTACATCCCGTTGACCTGGATGAGCTTCGGCCTGAACTTCGCGCTCGGTGGCCTCAACCCGCGCGGCTACCACCTCGTGAACCTGCTGCTTCACGCGGCCAATGCCGCCCTCTTCTTCTGGATCGCGCGGCGGCTCCTGAGGGCGGCGCGCTCGTCCGACACCCCGGACGAGGCTGCGTCACCGGGCCCGGTGGACTTCGGCGCGGCGTTCGCCGCCCTTCTCTTCGCCGTTCACCCGCTTCGCGTGGAATCCGTGGTGTGGATCACCGAGCGAAAGGACGTGCTCTCCGCTTTCTTCTTCCTGCTCTCGATCCTGGCTTATCTCCGCTCCGTCGCCACCGAGACGATCCAGCCCGTGTGGAGAGGGCTCTCCCTGCTCGCGTTCGCGGCGGCCCTGCTCTCCAAGGCCTCGGCCATGCCCTTGCCCGCCGTGCTCCTCCTGCTCGACGCCTATCCTCTGGGGAGGATCCGGCGGCTCGGCTGGCGGCGCTGCCTCCTGGAAAAGCTGCCGTGGGCCGTGATCGGGGCCGCGGGGGCTCTGCTCGCCCTCACCGTCGTCCTCAAGGGCACGGGCGTCACCGGGTACGAAAGCTACGGGGTGGCGGCGCGCGTCGCCATGACCGCCTACGCCTTCATGTTCTACCCGGCGCGCTGGCTCTGGCCCGTGCAGCTCATCCCCCTCTACGAGCTGCCCCCGCGCCTCGATCCTTTCTCCACCCGATTCGTCGTGCCCATGGTCGCCTTCGTCCTGATCACCGCGGCGCTGATCGCCCTGCGGAAACGGTGGCCGGCCGGCCTCGCGGCCTGGACGCTCTCCGTGGTGATGCTGCTTCCCATCAGCGGCGCCGTCCACTCGGGCCACCAGCTCGCCCACGACCGCTACAGCTATCTCTCGAGCCTGGGCCTGGCCCTGCTCCTGGGAGGCGGGTTCACGCGCCTCCTCGACGCGGACATGCGACGCCGACTGGGTTCCGTGATCGTGCGGAGCGTCGCCCTGGGGGCGGCCGTGCTCGTCCTCATGCTGGGGGTGGCGACCTGGGACCAGAGCAAGATCTGGCAGGACTCCGAGACGCTGTGGCGCTGGGCCGTGGCCATCGATCCCCAGTGCGCGGTGTGCTGGAACAATTTCGGGACGTCGCTAACGGCCCAGAAGCGGCATCCCGAGGCGGAGGAGGCCTACCGGCGGGCGCTCGGGCTCAGGCCAAAACGCGCGACCGTGGCCAACAACATCGCCACCGCCCTCCATGGCCAGCGCAAGGACGTGGAGGCGGAGGAGATGCTGCGCCTGGCCCTCAAGCTCGATCCCAACCTCACGGGCGCGCTCGCCAACATGGGAGCGCTGTATGCACAGACCGGCCGCCTCGCCGAGTCGCTTCCGTATTTCCGCCGCGCCTGGGCCCAGGACCCATACTTCGCGAATCTCGCCCACGATTATGCCGCGGCGCTCCTCGAGATCGCCAAGTCCGAGCGCGAGGCCGGCCGCGGCATCCAGGCCATGGCCCTCCTGCAGGAGACGCTGGTCGTCTCGCCTGCCGATGCCGAGGCGCGACGCCAGCTCGACGCCATGACGGCGACGCGCACCCGGGCCGCGGCCCGCTCCGACCGTTGACCTCCCTCGCAAACCCGCTATAATGGCGCCGCCCGTCAACCCCGACGTCCCGCGTGGAGGAGGACACCGAATGAAGACCCTGCGATTCCGCCACCTGCTGAGCGCTCTCGCCATCGCGGCCCTCGTGCTGCCCGGCGCCGGGCCCGCGGATGCCCAGTCCAAAGGCACCATCAAGATCGCCACGCAGAGCCCGCTGTCGGGCGGCCAATCCGCCCTGGGCGAGGGCATCAAGCTCGGCGCCCAGCTCGGCATGGAGAAGTTCAAGGGCAACCTCGAGAAGAAGGGCTACAAGGTCGAGCTCGTGCCCTTCGACGACCAGGCCAAGCCGGACGTCGGCGTCGCCAACGCGAAGAACATCATCTCCGACAAGGACATCATGGTCGTCATCGGCCACCTCAACTCCGGCGTGGCCATCCCCTCGTCCGAGGTCTACAAGGAAGTCGGCCTGGCCATGATCTCGCCGGCCAACACGAACGAGAAGGTGACCGATCGCGGGTACGCGAACGTGAACCGCGTGTGCGGGCGTGACGACGTGCAGGGCCCGGTGGGCGGGGAGTTCGCGGCCACCGTCATGAAGGCGAAGTCGGTCTACATCGTGCACGACAAGACCACGTACGGCCAGGGCGTGGCCGAGGCCTTCAAGAGCGACGTCGAGAAGAAGGGCGTGAAGGTGCTCGGTTTCGAGGGCACCGAGGAGAAGTCCAACTTCGATCCGATCATCACCCCCATCAAGGCCAAGAATCCCGACCTCGTCTACTTCGGCGGCATCTACGACCAGGGAGCGCCGTTCTTCAAGCAGGCGCGCGAGAAGGGGCTCAAGGCGAAGTTCCTCGGGCCCGACGGCTTCGACTCGTCGGACCTGGTGAAGATCGCCGGCAAGACGGTGGTCGGCATGTACTACACGACGGCGGCGGCGCCGACCTCGAGCCCGGCGGCCAAGCAGTTCGTGGACGAGTTCAAGAAGAAGTTCGGCAAGAACCCCGAGCCCTACGCGGCCGAGTCCTACGTCGCGACGGGCATCGCCATCAAGGCGCTCGAGTCTGTGGTCGCCGGGGGCAAGGCCCCGACCCGCGAGGCGGTGGCGAGCGCCATTCGCAAGGTCAAGTACGCGGGCATGACCGGCACCATCGAGTTCGACGACAAGGGTGATCCGAAGAAGGCCTCATACTACGTGATGCAGGTCAGCAGCGACAACCCCGAGAAGTGGTCCGAGAACAAAGAGGCCAAGCGGCTCGCCATCGCTGCGCCCGCGGCCAAGAAATAGCCGAGCGCGGGAACCCGGCGGGAGGGTGGCCTCTGCCCCCTCCCGCCTTCCCTTCTCTGGGACCGAGTGCCGATGGACGTTGAGCTCCTGCTCGGCATCTTCCCGCAGGTCCTCCTCGACGGCATCACCCTCGGCTTCATGTATGCCCTCATCGCGCTCGGCTACACCATGGTGTACGGCGTCCTCGAGTTCATCAACTTCGCGCACTCCGAGATCTTCATCTTCGGCGCCTTCGTCGGGGTGGAACTGTTGCTGACCTTCAAGGCGGCCGGCTGGCTCGACGTGCTGCCCTGGATCGTCGTGCTCGTCGTGGTCTTGCTGGCGGGCATGGCCGCCTCCGGGCTTCTCGCCGTCCTCGTGGAGCGCACCGCCTACCGCCCCCTCCGGCACGCCCCGCGCCTGATCCCGCTGATCTCGGCCATCGGCGTCTCCTTCTTCCTCCAGGACACCATTCGCCTCGCCGAGTCGCTCTGGCGCAATGCCTTCAACCTCGTGTACCCGCCCATGGACGCGCTCAATCACCGCTTCGAGCTGACCCAGACCATCGACGTCTCCATGAAATCGCTCGTGGTCATCGTGGCCGCGCTCCTCATGCTGTGGGGCCTGCATAGCCTCGTCAACCGGACGAAGGTCGGCAAGGCCATCCGCGCCGTCGCGGAGGACCAGGCCGCGGCCAGCCTCATGGGCATCAACGTCAATCGCATGATCTCGCTGACCTTCCTGATCGGCGGCGCCATGGGCGGCGGGGCGGGCGTGCTGTTCGGCATGCAGTACAGCCTGATCAATCCGTACACGGGCTTCATTCCCGGGCTCAAGGCCTTCACGGCGGCGGTCCTGGGAGGCATCGGCAACATCCCGGGCGCGATGCTCGGCGGGCTCTTGCTGGGAATCCTCGAGGCCTTCGGCGCCTCCTATCTTTCGCTGCTCACGGGCGGAGCCTTCGGAGCGGAGTACAAGGACATCCTTGCCTTCTCGATCCTCATCCTCATCCTGATCTTCCGGCCCAAGGGTCTCCTCGGCGAGATCGTCCGGGAGCGCGCGTGATCACGGGGCTCCTCGAGAAGCCCGTGTTCGCAACACCCCTCGTGGTCGGGCTGCTCGCCCTCACCACCTGGGGCGTGACCCGCTCTCCGCGCTCGATCGTGCTCTTCATGCTCTTCCAGGCCTCGATCCTGGTCCTCTACTTCGCGCGCATCCCGCGCGGGCCCAAGACCCTCCTGACCGCCGTCACCCTCGGCGTGCTCATGCCCGTGCTCGGGACCATCAACGCCTACTACATGGAGATCGCCATCCAAGTCGGCATCTTCGTGGCCCTGGCCCTCGGTCTCAACATCGTGGTGGGGCTGGCCGGGCTCCTGGACCTGGGCTATGTCGCCTTCTTCGCGGTCGGAGCCTACTCCTGGGCCATCTTCGGATCGCCCCAGGCCAATCAGATGTTCGGGGGAAGCGCCTTCCCGCTGTCGCCGTGGTGGTTCTTCGTCTTCCTCCTGGTCGGCGTCGGCGTGGCCGCGGGAGCGGGCATTCTCCTGGGCCTGCCCGTGCTGAGGCTCCACGGCGACTACCTGGCCCTCGTGACCCTCGGCTTCGGCGAGGTCATCCGGGTGCTCGCCAACAACCTCGACAAGCCCATCAACGTCACCAACGGTCCCAAGGGCATCACGCCCATCGGACGACCGCCCATCTTCTTCGCCCCGCTCCTGCAGGCCGTCGGGATCGACCCGAGCTCCAACGTGATCTACCCGCTCTACCTCTACGCCCTCGTGCTGCTGATCGTCGGCGTCACCGTGCTCGTCAACCGGCGGCTGGAGGACTCGCACATCGGCCGGGCCTGGGAGGCGATCCGCGAGGACCAGACGGCCGCGCAGGCCATGGGCGTGCCGCTCGTGCGCATGAAGCTCCTGGCCTTCGCCTGCGGCGCCTCCTTCGCGGGGGCGGTCGGCGTGCTCTTCTCGGCCAAGCAGATCTTCATCAACCCGGAGTCCTTCACCTTCATGGAGTCCATCGGCGTGCTCGCCATGATCATCCTGGGGGGCATGGGCTCCATCCCCGGGGCGATCCTCGGCGCCGCCGTCGTCACCATTCTGAACCTCCAGGTCCTCAAGGGTTTCTCCCTCTGGCTCAACGAGCTCCGCAACGCGGGCACCATGATCCTCGGCTACAACCTCGCCAACCTGCCCACTCAGCTCGAGCCGGCCAAGTACGAGCGCATGATCTTCGGCCTCATCCTCGTGCTCATGATGATCTTCCGGCCGCAGGGCATCCTGCCCGCGCGGCGCCGCACGCGCGAGCTCCAGGAGCCGGCGGAGCCCTGAGATGACGGCGCTTCTCGAGGCGCGCGGCGTCACCAAGCGATTCGGCGGGCTGATCGCGCTGAACAAGGTCGACTTCATCCTCGAGGAAGGCCGCATCGCCTCCATCATCGGGCCCAACGGCGCGGGCAAGACCACGTTCTTCAACGTCTTCACGGGCCTCTACGTGCCCGAAGAGGGAACGGTAAGCTTCCGGGGCGCTCCTCTCCTGGGCCTCCGACCCGATCAGATCACCGCCCTCGGCGTCTGCCGCACCTTCCAGAACATCCGCCTCTTCCGCAACATGACCGCGGTGGAGAACGTCCTCGTGGGCATGCACGCTCGGGTCGGCGCGGGGCTGTGGAGCGCGCTGTCGCGAAACCGGCGCTTCAAGACGGAGGAGCGGGCCCTGTGGGCGCGGGCGGCGGAGCTGCTCGACACCGTGGGGCTCCGGGGACGGGCCAACGAGATCGCCCGCAACCTGCCCTATGGCGACCAGCGCCGCCTCGAGATCGCGCGTGCCCTCGCCTCTCGGCCCGCCCTCCTCCTCCTCGACGAACCCACGGCCGGGATGACCCAGGGCGAGGCGCGAGACCTCATGGCGCTCCTGCACCGCCTCATCGCCGACTTCGCCCTCACCATCCTGCTCATCGAGCACAACATGCGCGTGGTCATGGAGGTCTCGGACCACGTCACCGTTCTCGACTACGGCGAGAAGATCGCCGAGGGGCGCGCCGTCGAGGTGCAGCGGGATCCGCGCGTGATCGAGGCGTACCTGGGGCGGCGGAAGTGGACGCCCGCGGCGGGGGACGGCCGTGCTTGAGGTGCGGGACCTCCACGTCTCCTACGGAGAGATCCGCGCCTTGCGCGGCGTCTCCTTCGAGGTGCGCCAGGGCGAGATCGTCACCCTCCTCGGCAGCAACGGCGCGGGGAAGACCACGACCCTCCGCGCCCTCTCCGGGCTCCTGCACCCGCGCGAAGGCGATATCCTCTTCCAGGGTCAGTCGCTCCTCGGCGTCGCCTCTCATGCCATCGTGCACCGGGGCATCACCCACGTGCCCGAGGGCCGGCGCATCTTCAATCGGCTCACCGTCCTCGAGAACCTCGAGATGGGCGCCTTCACGCGCGCGGACGCCGGCGTGCGCGAGGACATGGACCATGTCTTCTCGATCTTCCCGCGGCTCCAGGAGCGGCGCAGCCAGGTCGCGGGCACGCTCTCGGGCGGCGAGCAGCAGATGCTGGCCATCGGCCGCGCTCTCATGGCCCGCCCCACCCTTCTCCTGCTCGACGAGCCCTCCATGGGCTTGGCCCCCGTCCTCGTGGAGCAGATCTTCGAGACCGTCCTCGCCATCAACAAGCAGGGGGTGACCATCCTGCTCGTGGAGCAGAACGCGGCCATGGCCCTGTCCATCGCGGGCCGCGGCTATGTCCTCGAGACCGGCGGCATCGCCCTCGAGGGCTCCGCGCGGAACCTGGCCGACAACCCCGAGGTTCGCCGGGCCTACCTGGGGGAAGCGTGACCAACAATTCACCCCCTCACCCTGCCCTCTCCCCCTCTGGGGGCAAAGGTTCTTCGAATCCCTCTCCCCTCTGGGGAGAGGGCAGGGTGAGGGGCGAGGGAGAGCCGCGATGAGAACGCACGGATTGACCTACGAGGAGCACGCGCCCGGCGCCACGTACGAGACGCGGGGCCGCACGGTGACGGAGGCGGACGTCTGCGCCTTCGTCAACCTGTGCGGCTTCAACGAGCCGCTCTTCTACGACATGGAGTTCGTGCAGACCTCCTCGGTCTTCAAGGGCCGCCCCGCTCCCGGCGCCTTCACCTTCTGCCTCTCCGAGGGGCTCGTCATGCAGACGGGCCTCATCCACGGCACGGGCATGTCGTATCTGGGCAGCGAGATCAAGATCGTCGCCCCCGTGCTCGTGGGCGATACGCTCCGCGTCCGCGTGGTCATCACGGACAAGCGCGAGACGAAGAAGCCCGACCGCGGTATCGTCACGTATCGGCACGAAGTGGTCAACCAGCGCGGCGAGCTCGTCCTGGAGGCCGTGATCAAGCGCATGATCCGGCGGGCCGCCGCGACGTCCTGACCCGGGAGGGTCTCCTGTGAGCGTGAAGGGCCGAGTGGTCCAGATCAATATCTCTCCGGGAGGCGTGCCCAAGCTCCCGGTCGCCGCCGCGCGCGTGACGCCGGACGGGCTCGAAGGCGACGGGCACCGCGACCTCGAGCACCACGGCGGCCCCGAGCGGGCCCTCTGTCTCTTCTCGCTCGAGCAGATTCGCGCCCTTCAGGCCGAGGGCCATCGGGTGACGCCCGGAGCCATCGGCGAGAACCTGACCCTCGAAGGTGTCGACTGGGAGCGCGTGCAGCCGGGCGCCGTCCTGGAGCTGGGCGAGGAGGTCCGCATCGAGATCACCCGCTACACGAGCCCCTGCTTCAACATCGAGCCGAGCTTCGCGGGCGGTGACTTCGCGCGCGTCTCCCAGAAGCGGCATCCCGGCTGGAGCCGCGTTTACGCCAAGGTGCTCCAGCCGGGGCCGATCAGACAGGGCGACCCCGTCCGGCTTCTCGATCCCGTATGAGAGCGGCCGACGCCGTCATCATCGGTGGCGGCGTCACCGGCTGCTCGCTCGCCTTTCACCTGGCCGGCGCCGGCCTCGGCCGCGTCCTCGTCCTGGAGCGGCGCTTCGTGGGAGCGGGCGGCACTGGCCGCTCCGTGGGCATCATCCGGCAGCTCTACCCGACGCCGGAGACCACGCGCATGGTCCTGCGCTCGCTCGACGTCTTCGAGCGCTTCGACGACGCGGTGGGAGGCGAAGCCGGCTTCCATCGCTGCGGCGTCCTCATCGGCGTCAGCGCCGCCATGCGCCCCACCCTCGAGAAGACTCTGGCCCTTCAGCGAGGTCTCGGTGTGCGAGCGGAGATCCTCGATCCCGCCGATCTCCACCGCCTGGAGCCGCGCATCGATCCCGCCGGGCTCGGCGCCGTCCTCCACGAGCCCGGCTCGGGATACGGGGACCCTCCCGCCGTCAACGCGGGGTACGCCGAGGCCGCGCGACGGCGCGGCGCCGTGATCGAGCAAGGGGTGGAGGTGGTCTCGCTCCGGAAGTCGAGCGGCAAGATCACGGGCGTCGTCACCGCCGCGGGGGAGGAGATCTCGTGCCCGGTCGTCGTCAATGCCGCCGGGCTCTGGTCTCCGGCGGTGGCCCGGCTTGCCGACATCGAGCTGCCCATCGTCATCGGACGGCATCCCGTCTTCGTCGTGGAGCGCGATCCCGGCTTCGGTCCCGACCACATGGTCTACATGGATCTGGCGGGGGGGAGCTATCTTCGTCCCGAGACGGGTGGCCTCACCCTGACCGGCTCGCTCATCGACGACGAGACCCAGCACCCCATGGATCCCGAGCTGCTCGGCGCCGAGCCTTCCTTCGACGAGGCGAGCGTGGCCCTCGAGCGCACGAGCCGGGCGGTGCCGCGAATGGCGGAGGCCCGTTACGCGCGCGGCTGGGCCGGCGCCTTCGACATCACGCCCGACTGGATGCCCATCCTCGACGAGACCGGCCTCGAAGGCTTCTTCGTGGCGGCGGGCATGTCGGGCCACGGCTTCAAGCTCGCGCCGGCCGTGGGCGAGATGATGGCCGCCCTCATCTCGGGCGCCCCGCCCCCGGTCGACCCCGCCCCCTTCCGCCTCTCGCGCTTCGCGGGCCGCGCCATCAGCGGCACGTTCGTATCCTCGTATCTCGGCTGAGGTCCGCAGCTTGACGGTAGTTCGTCGCCATGTACACTCCTGAGCCATGATAAGCCCTGCCGCTCAATCCTCGCGCATCGGCGTCGACATCGGCGGCACCTTCACCGACCTCGTCTGGGTCGACGCCACGGGGGCCGTCAAGGTCGGCAAGCTCCTGACCACACCCAAGGACCCCTCGCAGGCCGTCGAGCAGGGCGTGGTGACGCTCCTCGCCGACGCGGGCGGCGCCGCCGCGGAGGTGCGGTCGGTCATCCACGGGACGACGCTGGCCACCAACGCCCTCATCGAGCGCAAGGGCGCGCGGACGGGACTCCTGACCACCGCGGGCTTCCGCGACGCCGTCGAGATCGGGCACGAAGGCCGCTACGACATGTACGACATCTTCATCGACTCGCCCGCGCCGCTCGTCCCCCGCCACCTGCGGCTCGAGGTGACGGAGCGCATGGCCGCGGACGCTCGTGTCCTCGTGCCACTCGACGACGGGAGCGCGCGGGCGGCCATCGCCAGGCTCCGCGACGCGGGCGCCGAGGCCATCGCCATCTGCCTGCTCCACGCCTATCGCAATCCCGTCCACGAGCGGGCGCTCGAGCAGCTCTGCGCGGAGCTCGCTCCCGGCGTGCCCGTCTCCACCTCGTCCGAGGTGGTGCCCGAGATCCGCGAGTACGAGCGGACCTCGACCACATGCGGCAACGTCTACGTCATGCCGCTCATGGCGCGCTATCTCGACGACCTCGAGCGCAAGCTCCACGATCTGGGAATCCCCGGCCACTTCTACATCATGCTCTCCTCGGGCGGGGTGGCCACGCCGGCCACCGCCAAGCGCGTGCCCATCCGTCTCGTCGAATCGGGGCCGGCCGCGGGCGCCCTCGCCGCCGCCCGCATGGCGCGCGAGCTGGGCGAGCCCAAGCTGCTCTCCTTCGACATGGGCGGCACCACCGCCAAGGCCTGCGTGATCGACAAGGGCGAGCCCCTCCTCGCCCGGGAGTTCGAGGTCGCGCGCGCCGACCGCTTCAAGAAGGGCTCGGGGCTGCCCGTCCGCGTTCCCTGCATCGAGATGATCGAGATCGGCGCGGGGGGCGGCTCCCTGGCGCGGATAGACCGTTTGGGTTTACTTAAAGTCGGCCCCGACAGCGCGGGCGCGGATCCCGGGCCGGCCTGCTATGCCTCGGGCGGCCAGGTGCCCACGGTGACCGACGCGGATCTGCTCCTCGGATATCTCGATCCCGGCTTCTTCCTGGGCGGGCGCATGCGCCTGGACGTGGAGGCGGCCCGTCGCGCCGTCGAGGAGAAGGTGGCGCGCCCCATGGGGCTGACCACGACGGAGGCCGCCTGGGGCATACACCGCGTGGTCAACGAGAACATGGCCGCCGCCGCGCGCGTGCACGGCATCGAGCGCGGCAAGGACTTGCGCGCCTATCCGCTCTTCGCCTTCGGGGGCGCCGGCCCCGTGCATGCCTGGCAGGTGGGACGCATTCTCAAGGTACCGCGCGTCCTCGTACCCTTCGGCGCCGGGGCCATGTCGGCCTATGGCCTTCTCGCCGCTCCTCTCGCCTTCGACTTCGTCCGCACGGCCACCCAGCGGCTCGACGCGGCCGACTGGACGCAGATCAACGCCCTCTTCGGCGAGATGGAGGAGGAAGGCCGCGCCGTCCTGCGCCGCGCGGAGGTGGACGCCACCGACATCACCATCCGCCGAACGGCCGAGATGCGCTACACGGGCCAGGGCCACGAGGTCGAGGTCGAGCTGCCGGCGGGCACGCTCTCGGCGGCCAGCCTGGCCACGATCACGGCCAATTTCGAGGCGGCCTACCGCGCCCTGTACAGCCGCACCCCCCTGGGCGTGCCCATCGAGGCGCTGAACTTCCGCGTCGTGGTCTCGGGTCCGGTGCCCGAGATCTCGGTCTCGGACCCGAAGAGCGGCGCGACGGCCGCGCGTGTCTCGCTCGCGCCGAAGTCGACGCGCAAGGCCTATTTTCCGGAGGCGCGCGCGGCCTTCCAGGGTCCCGCCATCATCGAGGAGCGCGAGTCCACCACGGTGGCCGGCCCCGGCGCGATGCTCCGCGTGGACGACCGCCTCACGCTGATCATGGAGCCCGGGTCATGAATTTTGACCCGATCACCCTCGACATCTGCTGGAACCGGCTGATCGGCGTCGTGAACGAGCAGGCGGCCGCGCTGATGCGCACGTCCTTCACGTCCATCGTGCGCGAGGCGGGCGATCTGTCCGCGGGTGTCTTCGACCGGCGAGGCTGGATGGTGGCGCAGGCGGTGACGGGCACGCCGGGGCACATCAACTCCATGGCCCTCGCCATGAAGCACGTTCTCGACGTGTATCCGGTGGACGCGTGGGAGCCCGGGGACGTGGTCATCACCAACGACCCGTGGAAGACGTCGGGCCACCTCAACGACGTCACCATCTGCAACCCCGTCTTCCGGGGAGGCGACCTCATCGCCTTCTTCGCCTCCACCTGCCACTCCGCGGATATCGGCGGCCACGTCCTCTCCGCGGAGGCGCGCGAGGTGTACGAGGAAGGGCTCTTCATCCCCATCATGAAGCTCTACGAGGGCGGCCGGATCAACGCGTCGCTCGAGGCCATGATCCGATCCAACGTGCGCGTGCCCGACCTCGTCATGGGCGACTTCCATGCCCAGATCGCCGGGGGAGCCGTGGGCGGCGATCGCCTCCTCGAGTTCATGGAGGAGTTCGGGCTCGAGCGCCTGGAGCCGCTCTCCGACGAGATCGTCACGCGGACCGAGCGCGCCATGCGCGAGGCCATCGGGCGTCTGCGGCCCGGCACCTACGAGTACGCCATCACCTCCGACGGCTACGGCGAGCCCGTGACCATCACCTGCCGCTGCGAGGTCAAGGGCGACAGCCTCTGGGTCGACTTCACCGGCTCCTCGGCCGCGAGCCGGCGCGGCGTCAACGTCGTCATGAACTACACGGAGGCGTACACGACGTACGGGGTCAAGGTCATCGTCAGCCCCGACGTGCCGAACAACGAGGGCGCCTTCCGCGTGCTTCGCATCACGGCGCCCGAGGGAAGCATCCTGAACGTGCAGCACCCCGCGCCCGTGGCCGCGCGCCACGTCGTCGGCCACTTCCTCCCCCACGTGGTGGCGGGCGCCCTCAAGCAGGCGCTGCCCGACCATGTCATGGCCGAGGGCTCGGCAAACATCTGGGGGATCCAGCTCTCGGGCAAGGACAGGGAGAGGAAGCCCTTCGTCTACACCTTCTTCGGCTCGGGCGGCACGGGCGCGCGTCCCACCAAGGACGGTCTCTCCGCCACCGCGTTCCCCTCTGGTGTGCTGGGCACGCCCGTGGAGGTCGTGGAGACGCTCGCTCCCCTCCTCGTCGAGCGCAAGGCGCTGCGCGATGGCTCCGGCGGCGACGGCCGCTTCCGGGGAGGGCTCGGCCAGGTGATGGGCTTCCGCGTCCTCTCCGATGACCCCGCGACCTGCTCGGTCTTCTGCGACAGGACGACCATCCCGGCCCAGGGCTTCTTCGGAGGCGAGCCAGGCGCGAAGGGGGCGCTCCTCATCAACGGCAAGGCGCCCGCAAACCCCAAGGCGGAGCAGGTCCTGCTGCCGGGCGACCTCATCGAGCTCTTCATGCCGGGCGGCGGCGGCTTCGGCCCGCCGGCGGAGCGCGATCCCGCTCTGCGCGCGCGCGACCGCCTCGAGGGCTACGCGATGGCGCTGTCGGCCGTGCTCGCGACCGCGTCCATGTCCCACGCGCAGGCGCCCAAGGAAGTCGTGATCGGCGCCATCTATCCCCTCAGCGGCAACCTGGCCCAGATCGGCATCGATTCCATCACCGCCATGAGAATGGCGGTGGAGCTCTACAACGGGAAGTCCGACCTCAACCTGCCCGGAATGAAGAAGACGACGGAGGGGTTGCCGGGACTCGGCGGCGCTAAGATCCGGCTCATCGTCGTGGACCACCAGGGCAAGCCGGACGTGGGTCAGGCCGAGGCCGAGCGGCTCATCACGCAAGAGAAAGTGACGGCGCTCATCGGGGCCGTGTTTTCCAGCGTCAGCGCGACGACGAGCCAGGTCGCCGAGCGCTACGGCGTGCCGCACATGAACGGCGAGTCCTCATCGCCCACGCTGACGGAGCGCGGCTTCAAGTGGTTCTTTCGCACCTCGCCGCACGACGGCCACTTCACCCTCGCCATGTTCGAGTTCCTGAAGGACTTCGAGAAGAAGAAGGGGGTCAAGCTCAAGACGGTCGGTCTCATGCACGAGGACACCCTCTTCGGCGCCGACTCGGGCAAGGTGCAGGAGGAGCTGGCGAAGAAGTACGGCTACGAGGTGGTGGTCAACATGGCGTACCGCGCCAAGACGACCAGCCTCGACGCCGAGGTGGGCAAGCTCAAGGCCGCCGCTCCCGACGTGTTCCTGCCCACGTCGTATACCTCGGACGCCGTGCTCTACATCAAGACGGCCAAGACCCTCGAGTACGTTCCGCGGATGCTCATCTCCCAGAACGCGGGGTGGGTGGATCCGCAGTTCGTCGCGGAGATGAACAAGGACATCGAGGGGCACATCACGCGCTCGCCCTTCGCCCTCGATCTCCAGGCCAAGAAGCCCCTCATCCGTCAGGTCAACGAGCTGTTCAAGAAGCAGAAGGACAACCCCGGCGGCCGCGACATCTCCGAGGCGCCCGCGCGCGCCCTCACCGCCTTCACCGTGCTCGTGGACGCCATCAATCGTGCCCGGTCCACCAGCCCCGAGGAGATCCGCAAGGCGCTCGTGGCCACCAATGTCCCGGCCGACCAGCTCCTGATGCCGTGGACGGGCGTCCGCTTCGACGAGAAGGGACAGAACAGCGGCGTGCGCGCGATCCTCCAGCAGATCCAGAAGGGCGCGTACGCGACCGTCTGGCCCTTCGACCTGGCCGCCGCGGAGGTCATCTATCCCCTCCCGGGCTTCAAAGACAAGAAGTAGCCGCACCCCGTGACGGCCGAGGTGCTCGTCCAGGGGCTGGTCAGCGGCCTCCTGATGGGCTTCGTCTACGCGCTGATCGCCGCCGGACTCTCCCTGATCTTCGGCCTCATGGAGATCGTCAACTTCGCCCACGGGGAATTCCTCATGGGCGCGATGTTCGCCACGTTCTGGGCGTGGGCCCTCCTGAAGCTCGATCCCCTCGTCTCGCTCCCCTTCACCGTCCTCCTCCTGGCCCTCTTCGGCCTGCTCGTCTACCACGGGCTCATCCGGTGGATCCTGGGCGCTCCCATGCTCGCCCAGATCTTCGCCACCTTCGGTCTTGCCATCTTCCTGCGCGCCGCCGCCCAGGCGCTCTGGGGCGCGGACTTCCGGCTCGTCAAGGGCCCGCTCGTCGACGGCCGCATCTCGCTCGCGGGCATCTTCATCGGCTTGCCCCAGCTCGTGGCGAGCGTGGGGGCGCTCTGCGCCTTCGGCCTCCTCTACTGGTTCATCCGGAAGACGGAGACGGGGCTGGCCCTCCAGGCGACGTCCCAGGACCGCCAGGCCGCCATGCTCATGGGCATCGACACGCAGAGGATGTTCGCCCTCGGCTGGGCCATCGGGGCCGGCTGCGTGGGCGCGGCGGGCGCCCTTCTCGCCATGTTCTTCTACATCTTCCCCGACGTGGGAGCGACGTTCGCCCTTCTTGCGTATGTCGCGGTCGCCCTCGGCGGCTTCGGCAATGTCCCCGCCACCCTCCTGGCCGGCGTCATCGTGGGCATCGTCGAGGTGCTGGGCGGGCTCCTGATCGCCCCCGCCCTCAAGTACGCCGTGGTGTTCTCGCTCTATCTCGTGGTCGTGCTCTGGCGCCCCCAGGGCCTCCTGGGACGCTTCTGATGCCGCCCGTGGCGCGCTGGCCCGTGGTGCGCTGGACAGGCGCCGGTACCCTGCTCCTCCTTCTCCTGGGCTTTCCCCTCGTCTTCACCCAGCCTCATCCGCGCCACGTCGTCATCACGATCTTCCTGTTCGCCATGCTCGCCCAGGCCTGGAATCTCCTCGCGGGCTATTGCGGCCAGATCTCCCTCGGGCACGCGGTCTTCTTCGGAGCGGGAGCGTATACGTCCACGCTGCTGGGAAAGTACTTCGATCTCTCCCCCTGGATCGGCATGGTCGTGGGCGCCGTGGTGGCGGTGGCCGTCTCCCAGCTCATCGGGTATCCGGTCTTCCGACTGCGCGGGCACTACTTCGCCATCGCCACCATCGCGGTGGGCGAGATCGTCAACACGCTCATGATCAACTGGGACTGGGCGGGCGGCGCGCGCGGGCTCTTCGTGCCCATCAAGCGCCCCGACTCGCTCGCGAATCTGCAGTTCCACCAGAGCAAGCAGAACTACTACTACATCGCCCTCGGGCTCCTGCTCTTGGCATTCTGGATCACCCGCAAGGTGGAGGTCTCGCGCATGGGCTATTACCTGCGCGCCATCCGCGAGGACCAGGACGCGGCGGCGAGCCTGGGTATCCCCGTGGCCGCGTACAAGCAGCGGGCCATGGCGCTGTCGGCCGCCCTCACCGCGCTCGGGGGCAGCTTCTACGCGCAGTACATCCTCTTCATCGACCCGGACTCGGTGTTCCCCACCGCGCTGAGCATCCTGATCTGCCTGGTGGCCGTGCTCGGCGGCATCGGCACGCTCTGGGGCCCGCTCATCGGGGCGGCCATCCTCATCCCGCTCGGAGAGTGGACGCGCATCTATTTCGGCGGCACGGGCAAGGCCATCGATCTCCTGATCTACGGCGCCCTCATCATGCTGGTCTCCGTCATCCAGCCGGGCGGCATCATGGCCCTCGCTCAGCGCGGCCGCCGGCGGACCGGTTAGGCATGCCCGTGGCCACCATGCTGCTCGAGGTCCGCGGCGTCACCAAGCGCTATGGCGGCCTGGTGGCGAACAGCAACATCTCCTTCCAGGTCGGTTATGGCGAGCTCGTCGGCATCATCGGGCCCAATGGAGCGGGCAAGTCCACGCTCTTCGACCTCGTGACGGGCTTCCAGCCGGCCGACGAGGGCCAGGTGCTCCTCGAGGGCGAGTCCGTCACGCGACTCCGCCCCGATGAGATCAGCCGACGCGGCGTCGCGCGCACCTTCCAGAAGCTCAAGCCCTTCACCCAGATGACCGTGGTCGAGAACGTCATGGTCGGCGCCTTCCAGAAAACCACGGTTCCCGCCCGCGCCCGCCGAGAGGCCATGGAGGCCCTCGACCGCGTGGGGCTGGCCGACAAGGCCGAGGCGCACGCGCGCGTGCTCTCCACGGGCCAGCGCAAGCGCCTCGAGCTCGCGCGCGCCCTCGCCACCCAGCCGCGATTGCTCCTCCTGGACGAAGTCACGGGCGGCGTGGACCAGCGCAGCATCCCGGCGCTCGTGGATCTCGTGCGCAGGCTCCACGGCGAAGGCGCCTCCCTCATCGTCATCGAGCACAACATGAGCGTGATCATGGGCATCTCTCAGCGCATCGTCGCCCTGAACCTGGGCGAGGTCATCGCCGACGGGCCGCCCGCCGTCGTGGGGCGTGACCCGCGCGTGGTCGAGGCCTACCTGGGCCAGGCCTATGTCGCCTGAAACCGCCCAGGCTGCCATGCTCGAGGCCCAGGGCCTCAACGTGCTCTACGGCGACTACCAGATCCTCTGGGACGTTTCCTTTCGCGCCCCCGCGGGAGAGGTGATCGCCATTCTCGGTCCCAATGGCTCGGGCAAGTCCACCCTCATGAACACGCTCTCCGGGCTCCTCCGCTCTCGCACGGGAGCGATCAGCTTTCGAGGCGCGCGCATCGATGGGCTGCCCCCGCACAAGATCGTGGGACAGGGCCTCGCCCACGTCCTCGAGCGGCGCCGCCTCTTCCCGTACCTGACGGTGAGCGAGAACCTGCTCCTGGGCGCCTATCATCCGAGCGCCAAGGCCCGCCGGCAGGAGACCCTGGCCGACGTCGAGGCGCTGTTCCCTCGCCTGCGGGAGCGCCGCGCCCAGCTCGCGGGCACGCTCTCGGGCGGCGAGCAGCAGATGGTGGCCATCGGCCGCGGGCTCATGGCCCGGCCGGCCCTGCTCATGATCGACGAGCCGTTCCTCGGGCTGGCGCCGAAGGTCGTCGAGCAGATCGCCGGCGTCATCTCCGCCATCAACCGTGAGCGGGGCATCACCATCGTCTTCATCGAGCAGAACGTGGAGCTGGCTCTCCGGATGGCCCATCGCGGCTACATCCTCGAGTCCGGGCGGGCCATTCTCGAGGGCCCCTCGGCCGACCTCCTGGCGTCGGCCGAGGTGAAGCGCATCTTCCTCGGTCATTGAGCTACGCCGGCGCGCCGATCGCACACCCCGGGGGCCGTACATACGTGGGGCCCAGGATCACTCCTGGGCCCCGCGATGCGAATGGGTTGGACGGCGAAAGAGATCAGCGCGTCGGACTCGCCTCTCCCTTGCGCCGGCGCCACGCGCATGCAGCCAGGCCGAGGACGCCGAGCCCGAGGAGTGTCAGCGTGGCGGGCTCCGGCACCACTCTCAACTCCGTGTCGAAGCTGGTGACGCCAGGGCCAGCGAAATGGATGTTCACGATCTCGGTCAGCGAATAGGGCGCAACAGGAAAGCTCCCCGCGAGAAAGAGCCCGCTGAAGGCACCCGGGCCGAACGTCGCAGGCCCGACATGCAGCCCGCCCGTACCGAAAATCGTGTTGGTGTTGTCTTCGTACCCGTCGAAGCTGATCGTGTTGCCGGATCCCGTCAGCGTGCCCCCGAGGGACATGACGAGGTTTGTCGCACCCTGCGGGAAGGAAAAGTCCGTGTCGCTCAGCTGGAGGATGAAGTTCTGGGCCCCGGCCGAGGTGCTCGTGACCTCGATGGCGTTCAGGTCGATGGTGCCCGGAAACGGATGCACGGGGTTCGAGATGCCGGTGTCGACGGTGACGAGCAGACCCGGAAACGGGCCTCCCCCTCCCGGAGCGTACAGGATGACACCCACCGTCGGATTCGAATCCCCGGGGCCGTTGTCCAGCACGGTCACTGTCGTCACGCCGTCGGAGATCTTGAACTGCGCCCCAGCATGCGCGGCGCTCACGCAGACCGCGAGCGTCAACGCGAGTATCGCGAGAACACGTATCCAGCTCGAACTGCTCTTTGCCATTTGGCGGTTTCCCCTTTCTTCGAGACCTGCTGGACAGAGTCTCTAGCAAGGGGCGCGCCGACGTGAAATCAGAAGGGAGAGCAACACTTCAAGCCACTTGCGGGCGAAAAGATTCTGGGCGGGGGCATGTCGTAAAGGCCTCCGACATGGAGCGCCCAGGAACTGGCCGACGGCGCCCTCGAGAACGTCGCCGGCATGGGCCGGCGACGGCGTGAGAGGGAGCGGGCCCCCTTGGCCCCGCCTAATGCCCGGCCAGATTGGCTGTTTTGCGTGCCCCTTCTGGGGCTGTCGGGCCTGGCTCACCCCCGTGCTATGCTGGCTGGCGAGTCTCAGACCGGCTTAAAAGCTCGGCCGACAGTGGCTTCACCAGCCAGGGGGAGTCGATCGACGTGGGTCTAATGAGGCTGCTGGCGCGCATCTGGGAGGCGATCACCAGCATCACACGTCCGCCCAATGCCGCCACGCTGTTCCGGCGGGCCGACCTCTACCGCCAGGAAGGCCGCTTCGAGGAGGCGGCCGAGCTCGTGGCCCAGGGGCTTCGGCTCCAGCCAAACAACGGCGTCGGCCATCTCCTCTCAGCCTATCTGCACCTGGCCTTCAGGCAGATCGGTCCGGCCAAGGCCGAGTTCCAGACGGTCCTCGGCGTGGATCCCTATCACCCCCGCGCCCTCCTTGGATTGGCCAGGATCGCCCTCGAGGAAAGAGACCTCGCCGCCTGCCGGCCCTTCCTGGACAAGGCCCTCCAGTACTATCCCGACTTCCCCGAGGCGCGCGCGCTCCAGGAGATGGTCGCGGGCTGGGCGGACGTGGCGGTACCCGCCGGACAGCGTCCGGCCTACGCCGGACCGCCCCTGGCCATGGAGAGGCTCAAGCCGCCCGCGGCGGGTCGCGAGTTCGTCCTCACGCAGGCCGATGGCACCCTCGTCTTCTCGCAGCAGGGGGACAAGGACGCCGAGGACCTGGCCGCGCACGTGACGCAGGTGTACCGGATCGCCGCGGCCACGCTCGCCCGCGCGGGTCTGGGCGCCCTCCGGCGCGGCATCGTGCAGGCGACCACGGAGACGACGTTCTTCCGGAGCAATGACCGGC
>WNGG01006217.1_pt1 | contig 28663 bp, 23 predicted proteins | sample 5400661 | NCBI WGS metagenome assembly WNGG01 (sample SAMN13153372, study PRJNA577476) | soil metagenome | isolation source: 100 cm soil or saprolite under Garry oak tree replicate 1 | place: USA:California | collected 2016-06-15
AGGGTCCGACGGGGGGGTCCGGGTGCACCGCGTGGTGTGCGCGGCCGACTGCGGGATCCTCGTCAACCCCGACACGGTCGAGGCCCAGCTGCAAGGCGCGATCGTGTACGGTCTGACCGCGGCGCTGTACGGGGAGATCACCATCGAGCGCGGGCGGGTGGCGCAGAGCAACTTCAGCGACTATCGGATGCTCAAGCTCGCCGAGATGCCGGAGATCGAGGTGCAGCTGGTGCAAAGCGAGGCGGCGCCGGGTGGAGTGGGCGAGGCGGGGCTGCCGCCGATCGCGCCGGCGGTATGCAATGCCATCTTCGCCGGCACAGGGAAACGAATTCGGCGGTTACCGATCGGGAGGGTGGCGTAGTCCTCACCCCCTGCCAAGAAGCAGATCCTTCGCGCCTTCGGCGCTCAGGATGACAGGCTCGTTTGCTCTTCCCTTTTCAATTCCCGTAGCCGGACGGCGGTGTCATCCTGAGCGAGCGCGCAGGATGCGCGCGAGCGAAGGATCCCCCCGCTTGACAACCTAAAACTACAGTTGTAAATCTACGCCTGTAGATCAACCGCGAGGCCGAGCATGCCAGGTCGCCATCAACTCACCGAGCTGCAACTCGCCATCATGCGGGTCGTCTGGGACCGGAGCGAAGCAACGGTCCAGGACATCTGGGAAGCCCTGCACGCCGAGCGAGGGCTCGCCCAAACCACCGTCGCCACCATGCTGTCGCGTCTCGAGCGCCGCGGTGTCGTCACCCGGCGGGCCCCCCCCCAGGCCCGCCAGTACCACTACCGCGCCGCGGTGACCGAGCGGGAGGTGCAGCACTCGATGGTCGGTGAGCTGACCGAGCGCCTGTTCGACGGCGACGTCACCGCTCTGGTCCAGCATCTGCTCACGGGCGAAGCCGTGAGCCCAGGTGACATCGCCAAGATCCGCGACATGATCGAGCGCGTCGATACGAACGCCCCGGAGACCAAATGAGCGCCCTCGCCTCCAGCCTGCTCGCGTGGCTTCTCACCTATTTGATCCATAGCACCGTGCTCCTGGGCGTTGCGTGGCTCGTGACCCGGCGCCGGCGCCTCGAGCCCGCAGCCTCCGACCTGCTCTGGAAGGTGGCGCTGCTCGCGAGCCTCGTGACCGGCACCATCCAGTCGCGCCTCGAGCTTTCGACGCCCGCGGCAGTGACGCTGCCCGTCGCCACCCTGCCCCAGGCCGCGCCCCTGAACCAGCCGGCCGCGCCCGCCGGCGACGCGGGTAACCCGGGCGTCCAACCCCCCGTGCGCCAAGCGACAGGTGCGAGCGTGTCCCGCGCGCCGTCGCTGCCCTTGGTGGTCGTGCTCCTGTGGGGCGCCATCGCGCTCGGCTCGTCCCTCTATTACGTCGCGCGGCGGTTGATCCTGGTCGGCCGCCTCGCCGACCGCCGGACCGTGAGCGACGGACCGCTCGCCGCGACGCTCGCGGAACTGCAGCGCACCGCCGGATACCGGCGCCGCGTTCACCTCACCATGGCGCGGACCATCTCGAGTCCGGTGACTCTGGGTCTATCCGAGATCTGCGTGCCCGAGCTGGCGCTCGATCTCGGATCCGAGCAGCAGCGCAGCATGCTGGCGCACGAGCTGGCCCATCTGGCTCGCCGCGACTCTCTGTGGCTCGCAGGCGCGAGCCTCATCGAGCGTTGCTTCTTTTTCCAGCCGCTCAACCGGCTCGCGCGTCGCGAGCTCGAGACGACGGCTGAATACCTGAGCGACGAGTGGGCCATGCGAAAGACCGGATCGCCGGTCGCCCTCGCGAAATGTCTGGCCACGGTGGCCGAATGGATTCAGGCGTCGCCGCTGGGCGTGCCGGTGGCGGGCCTGGCCGAACGGCGCTCACTCCTGGTCTCCCGCATCTCCCGCCTGCTCGACGAGCGTCTGCCCTCGAGCCCCGCCTCGCGGCGCGGCTGGGCCGTCGCCGCGGCGCTGGGCGTAGCCGTGACGGTCGCGGCCGCCCCACGCGTGTCCCAGTCCTCACCCCCTGTCCCCCTCTCCGTTCCGGAGAGGGGGGACTCCATGCGTTCCCCCTCTCCCGAAGGGAGAGGGGGCCAGGGGGTGAGGACCGGAACGGGGTCACGTGGTGAGGACACCACCGTGGTCCGGGCCCTGATCGCTCGGCTGAAAGATGAGAACGCGGGCGTGCGCGGTGCCGCCGCCCGATCGCTCGGACACTTGGGCGACCCGCGCGCCGTGTTGCCCCTGATCGACGTGCTCGCGGACTCGGACGGCGAGGTGCGCTCGGCCGCGGTCGAAGCGCTGGCCGATCTCGCTGACCCCAGAGCGATCAGCCCGATTGCCGGCCTGCTCAAAGACCCCGTCACCGACGTGAAGCGCAACGCGCTGGGCGCCCTGTCGCACTTCGACCAGGCAGTGCCCACGGCGCCGGTCGTGGTGCTGCTGGACGACCCCGACGCCGACGTGCGCCATCAGGCGATCGATCTGCTGGTTCACCTCCACGCCCGCTCGGCGGCCGGCGCCATCGCCCGGCTGATGCACGACCCGTCGCCCGACGTGCGCCGCTCCGTCGTGGAAGCGCTGGGCAACCTGGGCGCCCAGAGCGGGGTCGCCACCATCACCGAGGCGTTGAGTGACGCCCACGCCGACGTCCGGCAAGCGGCGCTGGGGGCGCTCAACGACCTGAAGGCGCCAATCGCCGAAGCCACCCTCATGAACCTGATGAAGGATCCGGCCGCGGACGTCCGCCAGCGAGCCGCGGAGCTGGCCGGAGAGCGCTCGGTGGTCGCCGCGATTCCCCAGCTGCGGCACTTGATCGACGATCCCCGGGGCGACGTGCGCGAGGCCGCCACCCAAGCCTTGGGCCACATTGCCGACCCGGCGGCCCGGCAGGCGCTTCAGGCCGCGCTCCAGTCTCCTGACCCCAGGGTGCGGCGCGCCGCGGCCGAGGCGCTGGGGCAGGATCCATGATGCGCGCCCTGCACCTCCTCATTCTCTCGCTGGCGGCGGGGGGTCCCGGTCGGTCCGGCGCTGATTCCGCCCGCGTCGCGACACTCCTCACCGCCCTCGCGCACACCGACCCCGTGATCTGCGATCTGATCGGGGACCAGCTCGGCAATTTCTGGATGGGCGGCGAACCCGGCCGCCTGGGACGCTTCGACGACGCACCCAACGTCCAGGGAGCGAAGGACTCACTGGCGGGCACCATCACCGATCCCCGGGCGGTGTCGCTCCTGGTCGCGACGCTCGGCACGGACAACCCGTGCGTGCGCCGGGTCGCGGCGAAGCTCCTGGGCAGGAGCGCTGTGTCCGCCGCCGTGCTGCGGGGTTTGCTCAACAACTCCGCGCCGCGGATTCGGGAGAGTGCCGCCTTCGCAAGCGGCGTCGGGGAGCGGCGCGAGACAAGGGCTGCGCTCGAACACCAGCTTGTGGACACCGCGACGGGACCGGCGGCCATGGCCGCGTGGGCCCTGGGCGAGATCCGGGATCCCGCGTCCGCGCCGGCCCTGCAGGGTGCGGTGCACGCCTCGCCCCCGCGGGTGCGGCTGGCGAGTGCCTGGGCGCTGGGTCAGTTCGAGGACGCCAGTTTCGCGAAGGACGTGCTGCCGCTGCTGCGGGAGACCGATCCGGTCCTGCGCGCCACCGCCGCCGAGGCGCTGGGACGGATGAAGAGCCCGCGCGTCGGTGCCGCGCTGGTCGGCGCGCTCGACGACCGCACTGCTGCGGTGCGGCGGGCGGCGGTGAGGGCGCTCGCCGACCTGCACGAGCAGTCCGCGGTCGCGCCGCTCGAGCGGCTGCTCCTGAACGATCCCGACCCGGAGGTGCAACGGGAATGCGCCCGCGCCCTCGGCGACCTGCACGCGTCGCGTTCGCTCGATGCGCTGGCCCGGGTGCTCGGGGACCCGGACGTAGAGGTGCAGCGCGCAGCCGCTAACGCGATCGGGGAGCTCGATGACGTAACCAAGGCGCCGGCCGCACTGGTGCGAGCCACGACGTCGCCGGACCTGGACCTGCGCCGCCACGCCACCCAGTCACTCGCCAAGATCGGCGATCTGGCTACGGTGCAGGCGCTGGCGGACCGGCTGGGAGACGAGGACAAAGACATCCGCCTCGCCGCGGTGGAAGGGCTGGGCGAGATGAAGGTCGCGGCCGCAATCCCCGGGCTGACCCGGGCCCTGAACGACCGCGATCCCGAGGTCCGGCGCGCGGCGGCGGAGGCGCTGGGGAAGACGCAGGAGTAGTTCCGGAGTGAGGTTGGGAGGATGCTACTCGAGCAGCCGCTGCACTTCCGCCGCCGCCGCAAGCCGGCGCTCGACGTGGTCCCCGATCGCCTTGGCGCGCTCGAGCGCGAGCGTGAGATCGGAGGCCGGCCCGCCGGACTGCCGTTTGACGAGGGCGAGGCGCAGGTGTTCTAGCGCCGCCACGGCTTCGGTAAGCGACTCGCCTGTGTCGCCCCTTGCCCGCAGTGACTCCGCCCCGGTCTCGAGTCGCTCGAGCACGCCCGGGAGGTCCCGCGCCTGGCGCCGCTCCCCCTCGGGCAGCGCCTTATAGGCCGAGAGCGCTGAGCGTCCCAACACGAGTTCGGTCCGCTCCACCGAGGGCAGGGCCGGGCGTGCGGGCGCCTTGAGGCCTAACCCTGCGAGCTTGAAGAACGTGCGTCCGGCTCTTCCGGCCCAGATGCGGTACCAGAGCGAGTCCAGCCGCCGGAACAGGCGGCGCTGCTTGATGACTTCGGCCTCCTCCTGCTGCACCTGTGCTTCGGCGAGCAGGGCCGCCCGGATGTCGCCGAACGCGTAGCCGTCCTTCAACAGTCGTCGCGCCACGAGGACCAGTTGAAAGATGAGGATCCCCCCGATCACCCCCGGCCCGCCAAACGACACGGTCACGCCTCCCCGACTCGCGGTCACGTTACCCGCGAGCGCCAGCGCCAACAGCACCATGGTCGAGACTTGCGCGTTGCGCACGAAGGCACGCACCAGAGGCGGGGCGCGGAAGTCCCGGCCCCGCACTTCGCCCGCGACCCGCGCGAGATCGTCCGCCGTCTGAAACCGCTCGGCCGGCGCTTTGCGGAGCAAGCGGTCGACCACGGCCGCGACTTTGGCGGGCACCTCGGGGCGGAGCGCCTGGACCAGGGGGGCGGTCTCGTAGACCTGTTTCGTGAGGATCGCGGGCAGGTTTGCCCCCTCGAACGGTGCCCGGCCGGTGAGGGCGTAGAAGAAGGTCGCGCCCAAGGAGTACAGGTCGCTGCGCGCGTCCACGGGCTCGCCGCACGCCTGCTCGGGGCTCATGTAGCGCGCGGTCCCGACGATCGGGCCGCCGGCGCTTTCGGGGGTGCGTCTCCCGAGCGCGATCCCGAAGTCGGTGACGAGCGCGCGCTCGGTGGCGCGCTCGATCAGGATGTTGTCGGGCTTCACGTCGCGGTGAATCACGCCGCGCTGATGCGCGTAGCCGAGCGCCCACGCCACTTCCTGCAGCAGCTTCATCGCGAGGCGCGGCGAGAGCGGACCGGCCCGCTCCACCCGATCGCGCAGTGTTTCGCCGTCCACGAAGCCCATTACGAAGAGCACCAGCTCACCGCGTGCTTCGACGAGGTGAATCGGCACGATATTGGGATGCGCAAGTCCGGCGGCGGTGCGCGCCTCCTGCAGGAAGCGCTCGCGCTCGTCGGGGCGCGTCGCGAGGTGCGGCGGGAGCAGCTTGATGGCGACCGGGCGGTCGAGCGCCACATCGCGGGCCAGCAGTACGATCCCCATACCGCCTCGGCCGAGCTCGCGCTCGATCGAATAGCGGCCGGCGAGCAGCTCCTGGAGGGCCAGGAATTCGGGGCTGATCGAGGCGGTCATGTCTCTCTCGTCCTACGAGCGGAGCCTCGCTGCGTTTCGAGCCCGGGGCCGGCGGACGACGGCTGCCGCCGTCCTCGGTTCACTCGCCCTTCTGGTCGGAGCCGTTGCCGCCGATACTCGGAACACTCTCTACGGATGCCTGGTCCTCATCGCTAGCTACCCGCTCTACCGCCTCGCTCGCAAGCACGCCACCATCAGTCCTCCCTCCTGATCCGACTTGAGCAAGCGGCGGTGCGCACGCAGCGTGACGCTCATCGCGCGCGTGGGTAGGGGACTCGCTGGGCGCTTGACACGTCGCCGCGCCTGCAGTACATGGGAGCGGAGGGGGGTCCCTGGACCCAGGCGCGTGCGAGTGATCGACAAGAGAACGGCGACCCAGCGACATGAGCCGCAGGTCGCCGTTCGGCATTTAGCGAGCGGGTCCCCATGAAGGCGTACGCATCATGCTTATCGATGCGGTAAGTCGACGCGCCTTTCTCGCTGCCTCGTGCGGCGCGTTCGCATCTGTGTGGCTCCCCGCCGACCCGGATGAGCTGCGCGCCTCGCTCGCCTACGCCGCGCGAGCCTGTCAGGCCGCCCACCCTCCGGCGTGGGATTTCTTCACCCCCGCCCAGGCCGCCGACGTGGACGCGATCGCGGCGCAGATCCTCCCGACTGACGATTTGCCCGGCGCGCGCGAGGCGGGCGCCGTCTACTTCATGGATCACTCTCTCGCCACCTGGGCGCAGCAGCAGCGCGAGGCGTTCTCCGGCGGGCTCGCCGAGCTGAATCGCCAAGCGAACCACCGCTGGCCCGGAGCAGGCCGGTTTGCCGCCCTCTCCTACGAGCGGCAGACCGAGCTGCTCCACGTCATCGAGCAGACGCCGTTTTTCCAGATGATGCGTCTCCACACGGTCACCGCAACGTTCGCCAACCCCTCGTGGGGTGGCAATCGCGACAAGGTCGGCTGGCGGATTCTCGACTTCGAGGATCGCTTCGTCTGGCAGCCGCCGTTCGGCGACTACGACGCCGACGCGGCGAAATAACGCGCGATGCGGCAACCGAGCGTGCGGTTCCGGCCCAGCGACGTGGTGGACTTCGTGGTCGTCGGGTCAGGCGCGGCCGGGGGGATCGTCGCGAAAGAGCTCGCGACGGCCGGCTTGACTGTCGTCGTGCTCGAGCAGGGACCACGCCTCGAGCCGCGACAGTTCGAGCACGACGAGTTCAAGTACTTCTTCCGCAGCGGCATCGTCAACGACCCGGAGCTGCAGCCTCAGACGTTCGCGCCGACGCCGAACGAGGAGGCCAAGAAGGACGCCGGTGTCCTCCTCTATGCTAGGCTCGTGGGCGGTGGCAGCGTCCACTTCACGGCGAACTACTGGCGCTTCCACGAGATCGACTTCGTCGAGGCGAGCCGCCACGGTCCCATCAGTGGCACGGGGTTCGCCGATTGGCCGATCACCTACGCCGAGCTCGAGCCCTACTACACGAAGGCCGAGTGGGAGCTCGGCGTATCGGGGACGCCGGGCCCGTTCGACGCACCCCGTTCGCGTCCCTACCCGCTGCCTCCGCTCCCGGTGAAGTCGTCCGGCGTGCTGTTCGAGCGCGCTTGCAAGCAGCTCAGGCTGCATCCCCAGCCGACGCCGCTCGCCATTCTGTCGCAGCCGTTTCGCGGACGCAACGCCTGCCAGCATTGCGGCTTCTGCTTCGGGTTCGGGTGCGAGTTCGGCGCCAAGTCTTCCACGCTCTACACGGTGATTCCAGTGGCGGAGGCCACGGGACGCTGCGAGATACGGCCCAACAGCTACGCCCGCAAAATCGCGATGGAGGAGCGCACCGGTCGCGCGATCGGCGTAGTTTACTTCGACGACCACAAGGTCGAGCAGCTGCAGCGCGCCCGGGCGGTCGTCGTGTGCGCCAACGGCGCCGAGACGGCGCGGCTGTTGCTGATGTCACAGTCCCGCCGGTTCCCGGACGGCCTCGCGAACTCGAGCGGGCTCGTAGGCAAGTACCTGATGTTCAACGGATACTGCACGGCCGGCGGGACCTTCGAGCGACGGCTCAACGACTGGAAGAGCGTCGCGGACTCGCGGATGGTGCACGACTTCTACGACACGGATCCGGCCCGCGGCTTCTACGGGGGCGGCGGCATCGATGCGCGCTTTGCCGCATACCCGATTGGCTTCGCGCTGGGCGGGCTGGTCGGTGGCCTCGCCCCCGATGCGCCTACGTGGGGCCCCGAGTACAAGCGACTGCTGCGGGAGTCGTATTCCCGCACGATGTACGTGGCAGGTCACACGACCTCGCTGCCGCTCCAGTCCAATGCCGTATCACTCGACCCTCTCCTGAAGGACGCTTGGGGCCTGCCGGCGCTCCGCTTCACATACCAGTATCACCCCGACGACGTCGCCACGATGCGCTTCATGCAGGTCAAAGCGCTCGAGATCCTCGAGGCGGCGGGGGCGCGGCGGAGCTGGGCGGATCCGGTCCAGGCACCCAACTTCTCGGTCCACCTGCTCGGGACGTGTCGTATGGGCAACGACCCGCGCATGTCGGTGGTCGACCGGTATCATCGTACGCACGACGTGTCGAACCTCTTCCTCTGCGACGGCTCAAGCTTCGTCACGGCGGGACGCGGCCAACCGACGTGCACGATCCAGGCGTTGGCGTACCGCGCCGGCGAGCACATCGTGGAGTTCGCGCGCAGGGGCGAGATCTGACCCCGCCACTGTCCCCGGGACGGCTGATTGTCGCGGCAGACCCACAGCAAGCCCCGATTACGTGGAGGGTCCGATGCTGAACCCCAAGACCACTCCGACCGTTGCCCGACCCGAGCCTCACAACGGCTGGATCCGCAAGTCGGATCTGGACGCGTGGCTCGATCGTTTCTTGCCCATTCCCACACGAGCCGTCTCCAACGAAGAGTACGACCCCATGCCCCAGACTCCGGAACAGGGGCACGTCGAGCGAGCAATCCTTGCTCACGCCGAACGCCAGGCACGACGCATGGGGGTGGACCGACGGGAGTTCTTGCGCAGTTCCTGCGGGATGGCCCTGGCCTTTGCCGCGATGAATACGGTGCATGGCAGGTGTTTCCGGGTGGACGCGGCGGAGCTGAGCGACCCGGCCGCGGTGCAGGCCACGAAGACGCGATTCTTCATCTTCGACGTGCAGACGCACCACGTCGCCATGCCCGCGCAGGCTCCACAAGCGGACCAGGAGTTTCTCCACACGCTGCTCGGCTTGCGGGAAGCCGCCCGACAGATGAACCCCGCGCTGCAGCACCGCCAGGCGAAGATCCAAGACCTCTATCTGGAGAACTACATCAAAGAAGTCTTTCTCGACAGCGAAACCGACGTCGTGGCACTCAGCGCGCTGCCAGGTGCCTCGGACGATACCGATGTCCTCACGCCGGATGTCATTTACAAGAGCCGCTCCTGGATCAACGAGCTGACCAGTTCCCCGCGGGTGATCAGTCACGGCTACTTTTCGCCGGACCTCGGCCAGCAAAATCTGGAGTACATGCACTCGCAGCTCGAGAAGATCAAAATCGAGGCGTGGAAGGGTTACACGGGTACGCCGCGGGCCAAGGGCAAAGCGGGCTGGCGGATGGACGACGAACAGCTGGCCTACCCGGCGCTGGAATTCGCGCGCAACCATGGGATCCGCAACATCTGCCTGCACAAGGGCCTGCCGTTTCCCGGGGACCCCAATTGGTGGAGTCCCATGGATGTGCCGCGCGCGGCACTGGACTTTCCCGATATGAACTTTCTAGTCTACCATTCGGGGTTCCGCGACGTGCGTGAAGTACTGCCGGCAGCCCGGGACCGCTTCCAGAAGAACGGCTATGTCCCGTGGACGTCGGACATCTGCGCGTGGAAGAAGAGCAACCCGCAGGTCAAGAACATCTACATGGAGATGGGCAGCACCTTCGCGTTGATGGTTTCCGCGAGTCCCGTGCTGGCGGCGCACGTGCTGGGGATGATCATCGATGCGTTCGGTGCCGATCACGTTCTCTGGGGCACGGATTCGATCTGGTGGGGATCGCCGCAATGGCAGATTGAAGCGTTCGGCCGGCTGGAAATGCCCCAAGACTTGACGGAGCGGTTCGGCTGGAAGCCCTTCACGGACGACATGAAGCGGCAAATCTTTGGCCTAAACGCCGCGAGCGTGTATGGCGTGGATCCGGAAGCGAAGCGCAATCCGCTGCCGGGCGATTATCTGGAGAGACTCCGGAAGCTATACCAGCAATCGGGGCTGAGGGCGCCGAGCAACACGCAGTACGGATGGGTGCGGGCGGACTCATTGGCCGGGGCTAGTTGAGTCCGAGAGCGGCTGCGCGGCGGCTGCTTGTGGATTGCAGCCTCGACCGCCTCGGCTCAAGATCCGGTGAGAGTCGATCCAACTCACTACAAAGTGGCGTTCGAGAGCGCGCAGGTGCGCGTGCTGCGGATTCGCTATGGGCCACACGAGCAGTCAGTGATGCATTCGCATCCTAATGCCGTGGCTGTGTTCCTGACGGATCGACACGTCAAGTTCACGTACCCTGACGGAACGTGGAGGGAGGTCCGGGAGAAGGCCGCCGCGTCCGCGCCCGCGGGAATTCAGGCGCACGCGCGCGGAGCAGCTAGCTCTTGGCGGCCCGTCGCCGGAGGAGCGAGCAGGATCCTAACGAGCTAGGACACGAGGACACGCCCCGCCCGTTTGATTGCGCCTTGACCTCCGTGGGTGATGCTGGCCTTGCACGCGCCGCAGAAGGCTATATGCGTCTCATGACAGGGTGGAAGCGACTCTTCCCGATCGCGCTCGCCGGCGGCCTCATCACCGCATGTGCGGCGCCCGCCCGGGTGGCACTGCCGATGCCGTTTCCCCTGACCTACGGAGGCTCGCCCGTTCCAGCCCGGGGCGTGGCAGCGAGCGGTGAGCTCGGCGACGCCCTGCGTGGTCAGGAGTTGCAACGTGCAGAGGTCCTGACCGCGGCCGTCACGCTGGGTCTCTTCGACCGCTTCACCGGATCGATCGCGGTGTACGGCGGCCACGAAACCGATGATCCCTCGGGTTCACTGTGGAGGTTCAAGGTACGCGCCATCAGCCCCTTCGGGCCCCGCAGCAGCACCAGCCTGCAGCTGGCGCTCGCGGAAATGAGTCGCCAGGGCAGTGCACAGAACGAGCGGCTCCGGGCGGTCGATGTGGCCCTGCCAACGGAGTTCCTACTCGCTCGCCGCCCCTCGGCGCCTCGGTTCAGCCTCTATTTGGGACCGAGAGTTACCATCGAGCATTACGATGATCTGTTGGACCCAGCCCAGAGCCTCCAAGCAACATACCTTGGCCTCTTGGGTGGCATTCACTTCAACGCTGGGATTTTCCACCTATTTGCAGAGGCTACGCTCGTCCACGTGCCGCGGGATCAGTACCAAGGACAGACGTATGGCGGCTACTGGTCAGTCTCGCCGACCTTCGCCATCGTGTTCCACACCGGCCGAGCCTACGGGTGGCAAGCGCCGCCGTAGGCGCTCTCGGCGGCGAACGGTTGCCGTGCCCGCCGAGCGCACCTACGTTCCGAACATGTCGCGGCCCGCCCTCATGACCGCGGACGAGCTGCTGTCCGTCCGCATCCCCGAGAAGCGAATCGAGCTCGTGAAGGGGGTACTCGTCGTCCGGGAACCCGCCGGGGGGCGGCACGGCAGGGTCACCACGGAGTTGACTCGTCACCTGGCGAACCATGTCCACGCACACCAGTCGGGCGCGGTATACGCGGCCGAAACGGGGTTCACCCTGGCCCGCCACCCGGACACCGTTCGCGCACCCGACATCGCGTTCGTTCGGCGCGAGCGCCTGCCGGACCCCGAACCCACAGGCTTCCCCGACCTCGCCCCCGATCTCGTCGTCGAGGTGCTGTCGCCCGGCGATCGGCCCGGCGAGGTCCTCGCCAAGGTCGCCGACTGGCTCACCGCCGGCACGCGGCTCGTGTGGACTGTCGATCCAGAGCGCCGTCTCGCACGCGTCTATCGCCATGACGGCAGCGAGACGATCGTGACGGCGGAGGGTGCGCTGGACGGAGAAGACGTGTTGCCTGGATTCAGCTGCTCCCTCGCGTCCATCCCGTAGCACCCTACTCGGCGCGCCTATCGATCGTACTCGTCGTGCCGCCGCACCCAGTAGAGCCCCTGGCCCCCCTCGTCCCGCCCCTTGGGCACCAGATCGAGGTAGTTGTACGCCGCGTTGAGCAGGTCGATGCCGCGCGCGTAGGCCGAGTAGGTGTGAAACACCCGGCCCGCCGGATCCTTGTAGAAGACGCTCACCCCTTCCCGCTCGGATAGCAGCGGGTCCTGCATCGTGTAGTTGTAGTAGGCCCGTTTCTGCTTCACCTCTTCCGGCGTGAACGACACCTGATAGTCTCTGTTGAAATCAGTGTCGTCCGATGACATCCAGGGGAAGGTCCAGCCCATCCGTTTCTGGTAGGCGGCCAACGCGGCGTGGGGCGCCCGGGACACCGCGACTAGAGTCACGTCCCGATGATTCAGATGGACGATGTTCCCGTTGAAGTTGTCGGCCCAGAACGAGCAGGCCTGGCACGCGGCATCGCGGGTCCAGGACGTGGACGGCGAAGCGCTGCGGGGATCGAACATGGCGTGGTACACGACCAGCTGGCTCCGTCCCTCGAACAGCTCGCCAAGGGTCCGCTTGCCGCTCGGCCCCTCGAACACGTAGGCCTTTGTGACCGCTTCCCACGGCAGCCGGCGTCGCTCCTCGCTCAGCTGGTCCCGCAGCCGCGTGAACTCCTTCTCGCGGGCGAGGAACGCCGTCCTCGCCGCCAGCCACTCTTCGTGCGACACTACCGGGTGATGGGTGAGACCGCTCGCGCGGTTCTGCGTCATGGTTCGACTGCCTCTCTCTTTGATGGTTGCACAATCCTCGCCGACTCGATAATATTCTACCGATCGGTTGAATGATAATATGCCGCGACGACACTCCTCGCAAGCCGCGCCCCGGGCGCATCGCCCCCAGTTGAACCGGGTGTACGCGGCCATCGCCGACCCGACCCGCCGCGCCATCCTCGCGGCCCTGGCGGGGGGCGAGCTCAACGTCGGCAGCATCGCGGGCCGATTCCCCATCTCGTTCAACGGGGTCTCGAAGCACGTGAAGGTGCTGGAGCGAGCCGGACTGGTGCGCCGCCGCGTCCGCGGGCGCGAGCACTGGCTGCGGCTCCGGCCCGAGCCGCTGCGGGAGGCGACCCGGTGGCTCGAGCATTACAGGGAATTCTGGGAGGCGCGGCTCGACGCGCTGGAGGCGCTGCTGGTTGGGACTCGAGGACATCGGCCATGAGCGAGGTGCTGGTGATCCGCCGGGTCCTTCCGGTCCCCCGAGAGCGGGTGTTCGCCGCCTGGCTCGATCCGGTGAGCCTGGCACGCTGGATGGGCACCGGCGAGGGCGCCGAAGTCACCGCGCTCGATCCCAAAGTGGGCGGGAAGTTTCGCATCGCCTCTCCTTCACGTGGCTGTCGGTCAATACCGACCACCGGCCCACCCTGGTTACGGTGGAGCTCGAGGACCGTGGCGGCAACACCGAGCTGATCCTGACCCACCGCCAGCTCCCGCCCAGCCAGGTGGACGGGCACCGCAAGGGCTGGACTCAGATCGTCGCGGCACTCGAGCGGACGCTCACGGCGTGACGGAGACCCACGCGACCCTGGCGCGCCGGGGACCCTTCCTGGCAGTCAGCGCGCTGCTGTTCGCGGCCAGCGCCGCGGGCACGATCCTCTGGTCCCGCACCATGGCGGAGGGGATGGCTATGCCCGGGGGATGGACCATGTCGATGGCGTGGCTGCCCACGCCCGGCGAGACCCGTCTGGCCGCCGCCGCGAGCTTCCTGGCGATGTGGGTGGCGATGATGGGCGCGATGATGATCCCCTCCCTGGTCCCGACCCTGACGCGGGATCGCCTGGCACTTGAGTCCCCGGATGTGGCGGGGGCGGGCTACTTCGCGGTGTGGACGGTGGTGGGCGCGGCGGTCTACCTCGTGGGTACCGCGCTCGTGGCGGCGGAGCTGCGCTGGCCTGCGCTGGCGCCCGCGCTACCGATCGCCCGGGGCGTCGTGTTGGTCGCCGCGGGGTGGGTGCAGCTCACCCCATGGAAGGCCCGGCACCTGGCGTGCTGCCGCGAGGGCCGCCCCGGCACCGCGCGCCCGGGGGTGGCATGGCGAAGGGGGATCACCTTGGGGGTCGATTGCGTCCTGTGCTGCGTCCCGTTCATGACCCTGCTGGTGGTCACCGGGATGATGAACCTGACGACGATCGCGCTCACGGCGCTCGCCATCACGGTGGAACGCCTGGCCCGCGAGCCGGCGCGGGTGGTCCGTCTCGCGGGACTGCTCGTGATCGCGGCCGGGGCATGGGAGATCGTGCGCGCGGTGTAGCAAGCTAGCCGTCTCGGCCCCAATGGGCGGGCTGACGACCCCCGATGTAGTGACAAGAAAAGGAGAGAAGAGCGATGACGAAGCACCTGACCGGGACACGTGAAGAGTGGCTTGCAGCCCGGCTCGAGCTGCTCGAGGCGGAGAAGGAGCTAACGCGGCGCAGCGACGAGCTGGCGCGGCGACGGCAGGAGCTGCCCTGGGTCCAGATCGACAAGCAGTACCGATTCGAGACCGACGAGGGGAGCGCCTCGCTGGCAGACCTCTTCAGAGGTCGCTCGCAGCTCCTCGTCTACCACTTCATGTTCGGGCCCGACTACACGGCCGGCTGTCCGTCGTGTTCGGCGATTGCCGATGGCTTCAACGGCTCCGTCGTCCACCTGGCCAACCACGACGTCACCCTCGCTGCCGTCTCTCGCGCGCCGCTCGCGAAGCTCCAGGCGTTCAAGCGGCGGATGGGCTGGAGCTTCCCCTGGGCGTCTTCGCTCGGCAGGGACTTCAACTTCGACTTCAACGTCTCGCTCACCGAGCAGCAGCAGCGCGAGGGGACCGTCGAATACAACTACCGGCGCGAACCGCCGTTGCAGGAACACGGGATCGGCAACTCGCTCACGAAGCAGGGCGAGGGGCCTGTTGCCGAGATCGCGGCCATGACCGGAACCGACGTGGCCACGTACACGCGCGAGCGGCCGGGCATGAGCGCGTTCGTGCTCGAGGACGGCGTCGTCTACCACGCCTATTCCACCTATGCGCGCGGAGTGGACGGCCTCTGGGGCATGTACCAGTGGCTCGACCGCGCCCCCAAGGGGCGCAACGAGACGGGCATCTGGTGGCGCCGCCACGACGAGTACGACAAGCGCTGAGCGAAGCCTGCGGCGGAGGCGCTGGCGAAGACGCAGGAGTAGGATTAGCCGCTCCGGCCAAACTGAAGACGACAAATAAACCAGTGCCCGCCGTGCTCAGCCAGCCGAACCGCGCGTTGGCCGTCCAGACGCGGGCCTGATTGCTGTACTGCACCAGGGTCTGGAGCAAGACGCGCGGCGTAAAGAAGTACGCGACGCGCGTCGCAATCAGCGAGCGGACGAAGTTCCCCTGGTCCAAGCGGACATCGGTGTACTCGACGCGCAGGGAAGTCGTGAGGGAACTCGCGTGCCGCGCGCCAAGCGTCACGCTGCCGCCACGGCGCGTCCCGTTGTAGAACCCGCCCACGTCGGCGCGCAGGTCCAGCGAGAGCGGCGCGCTCGGGTTGGTCGCGAGGTCCCAACCGAGCGACGTGTAGTCGTACGCGCCCACGGGCAGGGTGACGTTGCTGGCGATCGCGAACGGCTGCTGGAGACCTTGGTGCTCGACGTTGACCTCGGGGCCGAAGCGGCCGCCGTTGGCGAGCTCCACCTCGGTCAGGTCGAGATGGATGCGGCCCTCCTGCCAGGAGCCGTCCAGCCCGTAATAGCCGCGGTAGTTCACGTGCGGGATCCACTGCTTGAGCAACGCGATGCTCGGGAAGCGTTTCTTCCACATGAGGCCCGCTTCGTAATAGCGATATCCCCCCCGTCGATTGAGGAAGCCGACCTCGGGATTGAAGTCGCTCCCCACCTGGATGATGCGCGCGACGTTGCTCCAGGCGCCGGTCTCGTATCCCAGGCGCGCGCTGTACGCCGCGGCGTTGCCGTCGGGACTCGGGCTTGCCGAGGCTGCGCCCCACCAGTCGATCGTCCACGCGTCCCGAATGCCGATGCGTCCGTCCAGGCCGTACACGCGGTTCCAGTCTCCGGTTTGCGCCGTCGCCATGCGCTGCACGGCGATGACGCCGATGCGCGATCGCGCGGCGAGCTCGCGCTCGAGGCGCAGCACGGAATACGCCATCGCCTCTTGGACGCCGGCGCGACGCTCCGTGAAGATCTGCAGGGCGCCTACCGTGAAGTCGCCGACGCGTCCAGTGAGTCGTCCGCCACCCAGGATCGGCACCGGCTGGCCGAGGGTGTCGATGCCGATCCGCCGGGTGAAGAACAGGTCGACCGCCTGGGGCGTACCGGTGGAGAAGATGCCGGCATTCTCGAGAAAGAAGGGCCGCTTCTCCGGGAAGAACAGCGGAAAGCGGGTGAGGTTGGTGCGCTGCTCATCGACCTCGACCTGCGCGAAGTCGGTGTTGTACGTGAGGTCGAGGGTGAGACTGGGCGTCACGCCATACTTGACCTCGCCGCCGATCTCCCCGCGCCGGCGAGCCTCGGCATCGACCGTGTAGTTGCGCTCCACACCGGTGAGCGCGTAGGGCGTGACGGTCCACACCCGTCGGGACGGCACCTGGACACCCTCCAGCGTACCGGCACGCGAGACCTTCATCAAGCTGAACTGGCGCGGAATGAAGGACCAGAACGCCTCTTCGTTCTTGCGGCGGATCGAGCGCACGAGGTTGAGTCCCCACGTCTGCTGCTCACCGGCACCATGGCGTAACGTCGTGAACGGGATGCGGAACTCGGCGTACCAGCCGCCTGAGTCCACGGACGTGGCGACGGTCCAGGTGCCGTCCCAGTTGAGGTTGAAACCTCCCAGCGACCCGGCCATCGCCCGCGGCTGGCCCGGCAGCTGGATGCCGCCGCCTTCGCCTTCGTTGACGACTTGCGCGTCGTACTCGATGCCGGCCGGTGTAGTCGTGAAGACGAAGCCGTTCTGCCGATCGTGGTAGGTATCGAGGAGGATGCCGAAGTAGTCGCTTTTCGAGATGTCGCCGTCGCGCACCTGCTCGCCGGCCACGATCCCGGCGGGGTCGCTGTCGTAGAGCCAGGCGCCGACGAGGCGACCGTCCATGACGGGCGGCGTCACGACGGCGCGTGCGGTGGCCGTGAGGGAAGCCGCCGAACGAGGGTGGGACGGCGCGCCCGTATCGGAGGCGGGGATCTGGCTGGCAAACAGCGCCCGTGGGAACGGGAGCCCAATGAGCAGAGCAAGAAGCCGGGTGCCAGCCATTCCACTTTACTCCGGGAGGTCTCCGGCGTGATCTTAACGCCTTCCGCGCGCCGCAGCGAAACCCAGAGAGGGGAGAGTAGGTCATGCGGACAGGAGTGATTGTCGTCGCCGTCGCCCTGGGCGTCGCCTGTGAGGCGCCGGTCCAGCAGATGCCACCGGCCAGGCCGGCGGGTGTCCGGGTCGTGGACTTGATCCCGCGCTCGCTGAGCGGGGAGACCTGGCAGGACGCCGAGCCGTTTCTGGCGCTGTACGCCTCGAACCCGAAGCTCATGGCGGCCTCCGCCTTCACTCCCAATCCCGGCGGCTCCGAGAGCGCGACGGCGCCCATCTTCGTCTCGGACGATGGCGGCGACTCCTGGACGCTCCGCAACACGCTGCCCAGCCAGTCCATGACGGCCGACATCACCCACGCCGTCGGAGGCACCGCACCGGTGCTGTACGCGGGGATAATGAAGGTGCCCGGCTTTCCCCTCAATGAGCTGAAGGCCGAGGACTTCCTGTCGGCCACGACCATGAGGCTGCAGGCGTCGCGCTCCGACATCGATCAGCCGTTCGTCCGCACCAGCGCGGTCGAGAATGCCGATCGCGTGTATGTCGGCCTCAATGATTTCGAGGCACCGGACGGGCGCAGCGCGACCGTCGACGTCTCGCTCGACGGGGGCGCGACCTATGCGTCCCGTCGCATCGAAACCCGCGGCACCGTGGGGCAGGACGGTCCGTCCATCCGTCCGGCAGTGGCACAGGATCATACCGTGTACGTCGCCTACTTCGGCTGGCGCTCGACGACCGGATCGGATGTGACGAGCGACGTGGTCGTGGTGCGCGACGACAACGGCGCCACCGGCACCACGTCCTTCCGGGCCTTGCTCGACCCGTCGGACCACTTCCCCGGCCGCCGCGTCGCGACCCAGGTGACCATCCCCTGGTCCAACGCGCCCACGCTGGGACAGGAGCGCATCGGATCCACCCTGTCGATTGCGGTGGATGCGTTGCACAGCGACACCGTCTACCTCGCGTGGGCCGATCGTGCCGGGACCGGCGACATCTATACGGTGCACGTGCGGCGCTCGACCGACCGCGGCGCGACGTGGAGCGGCGACCTGCGCACCCTCACGAACGCGACCGACGCAAGCCTCGCGGTTTCGACCAACGGCACGGTCGGCCTGCTCTATCAGCAGGTGACCGGCTCGGGGGCTGCCAGCCGGTGGGTCACCCGTCTGGAGCAGTCCCGGGACGGCTTCGCGACGCACCGGGACGTCGTGCTCGCCGCCGTGCCGGCCGCGACGCCGCCCTTCCAGTTCCTCCCCTACATCGGCGACTATAACTGCCTGCTCACGCGCGGCAATCAGTTCCTGGGCGTATTCTCGGCGAACAACACGCCCGATTCCACTAACTTCCCGCAAGGCGTGGTGTATCAACGACGGGTGGACTTCCCGACGCATCGGCTGCTCGATGGCTCGGGCGCCCCGGTGGATGTTTCGATCGATCCGTTCTTTTTCAGCGTCCCCGTTCTGCCGTGACGACAGACGGTCGCAGTGAGGGTCCGATGCACACTCGGTCAGCGATTCTCTTCGCAGTCGCGCTTTCGTTGCCCGGATCCGAGGGGCTAGCCCAGATGAGCCGGGCGGCGCTGGTGAAGCAGTCCGACATCATCTTTGTCGGCACCGTGACGCAGCTGGGCGCCGTCGCGGTTCCCGAAGTCCCCGCGTCGGACCGGACGGTCGTGGTGCGGGTCGACCAGGTGCTCGAGAAGCCGGCCGCGGTCGCCCTGGCGACCGGGGATTCCGTCACCGTCCAAACCGTGCGGGCGGGCTCGCTGAAACCGAGCACGCAGGCGACGTTTTACACGACGGGCTGGATCTTCGGTCGCGGCGTGGCGGTGCGCGAGGTAGGCCACGAGCCGGGACACTCCCCGGTCGCCGTGGCGGACCAGAAGGAGGCCGTGACGCGGGCTCGACTCGAGGTGAACGACGCGGAGCTGAAGGCGCACATGGAGAAGGCGGCCATGGTGGTCTCGGGCCGGGTGGAGCAGGTGCGTCCGGCCGAGCTCGCGGCCGCACGGCCGCGTCCCAAGCGGATCAGCGAGCACGACCCCGACTGGCAGGAAGCGATCATTCGGGTCGAGGACGGTATCAAGGGCGCCCAGGCCGGGGAGCAGGTCGTGGTGCGCTTCCCGGGCTCTCGCGACGTCGCCTGGGTCGGCACCCCCAGGTTTGCCGTCGGGCAGGAAGGCACGTTTGTGCTCCACAAGGACTCGACCACCGGCTCGCCGCTCACGACGATGGGCGGCCAGTCGGTGCCGGCGTACACGGCGCTGCACAAGCTGGACGTGCTCCCCAAGCAAGACGCGACTCGTGTTCGGGCCTTGATCCGGAAGCCGTAGTAATGGAGAAGGCCAAAGTCGAGGAGTTCCTGCAGCCCAAGGCTTGGCGTGGCGGGAGGGTTCCCGGATTGACGAGACAGCTAGACGCGTAGACCCAGTCTCACATCGCCGTCATCACCACCGGCGCATGGTCGCTCGTGCCCACGTCCGCCTCTACCACGCAAGCCCTGGCGCGGGCCGCCACGCTGGGTGACGCCAGCATGTAGTCCAACCGCCAGCCGATGTTGCGCGCCCGCAGGTTCCGCCACGGCGCCCACCAGGTGAAGAGGCCCGCATTGTCGGGATCGAACGCCCGCCCCAGGTCCGCGAGGCCCGTGTCGAGCAGCGCTGCGAACATGGCGCGCTCCTCGGGCCGCTGGCCTATCGCGTTAAGCTTCCGCTCCTTCGGATGCACGTCCATCTCCGTCCGCGCGATGTTGATATCGCCGCACAGCAACAGCTCGCGCCCATCGGCGTGCAGCTGCCGCGCCCAGTCCGTGAGCCGCGTCAAGAAGTTCAACTTCGCGGGATAGTCCTTCCCGCCGTTCGGGACGTAGACGGAGGCGATGACCAGACGCCCGAGCTCCACCTGGACGATGCGTGACTCGATGTCGAACGGGGGATGGCTGTATGCGGGATCGCTGGCGCACTGCTCCTTGCGAATCAGCAGCGACACGCCCGAATAGCCCTTGCGGCCATGCCAGTACGCATGATACTCCGCGAGCCGGCACTCTTCCGGGATCTGCGCCGGCTCGGCCTTCAATTCCTGCAGGCACACCACGTCCGGCCGCTCGCGCTCCAGCCACTCCCGCACCTGGGACGCGCGGGCCCGAATGCCGTTGACATTCCAGGTCGCGACTTTCATGCCTTGGCGCTAGAACGATAACCTTCGAAACGCGGAAGCTGGGACGGCGCCGTTGATCGCGCGTTGACTCGAGTGAGCAGAATTCGGGTTGCCATGCCCACCGAGCGCGCCTACGTTCCCGTCATGTCTCCGCCCCCGCCCGCCGCGCTGATGACCGCGGACGAACTGCTCCGCACGCAGACCCCGTGCTGTTCACGTCACAACGAGTGTTCGTACACCAGTACATCCTCCCGGCAATGAAGTGAGCTCTTCGGAGCGCGCGTAGTGGCCGAGCCGACGCGTTAGCGAACAGTGAAGAGGCCCGGGCTCAAAGCTAGCGGGCATCCGACCGGCGCCGTATGCTAGGAGCGGCAGTCTCGAGCAGCCGTGTACGGATGAACCGAGGGTTGCGTATGCAGCTCCGTCTCGCCGGCCTGATCCCGGTGTGCCTCACCTTCTCCACGTGCACCCACGACACTTCAGGACCGTCTAATACCGGTGGCGGCAATGGTGGCGGTGGACCGACGGTCAGCACGCTGACCAGCCCGCCGGGCCCCACCCGTATCGCCGTGGTCGGCTCCGTGCTCTACTGGCTCGACGAGAGCGACACCCCGCTGAACAAGATCTCGCTCGCCTCTGCGACCGCGACTCCGACACCGCTGTTCCACCTGACTCCCGTGCCGGAGGGCGAACTCGCCGACGGAGCGTACGTCTATTGGATCACCGGCGCCGACCTCTATCGCACGTCGCTCGATGGCACCACGACGACGCTGCTCGACCACGGCACCGGTCCCGCCGGCGCCGTCATGACGATGGACGCGAACGACATCTATTGGGTGAACAGCGTCGCTTCGAACTGCAGCCCGTCATGCAGGTTCGCCATCCGGCGCGTGTCGAAAGCGGGCGGCGCCGCGACGCCGATCGTGACCACACCCGACGGCGTCATCGGCATCACCGCCATCGCCATTGCCGGCGGCTTTGCGTTTTGGGAAGAGGAGGGCGTCGGGCCCGCCGCCTCCGATGGCAGCGTCGGGAGCAAGATCAACAAAGTGTCGCTCGCGGATGGCACCGTCACAATGCTCGTGAACGGCCTCGAAAATGGACTGATCCTACCGCCCAGTCCTGGCTACATCCCAGCGAGCTGGCACCCGCGCGGCGGTATCGTCGCCGATGACGCGTTCGTCTATTTCGCCGACGCCGATTTCTTCCAGAGCTACCGCGTGATGGCGGTCCCGGACACGGGGGGTGCGATCACCATCCTGCTCGCCGATACCACGCACGACGCCAACAATTTCGTCCGCAGTATGGTCAGCGAAGAGACCACGCTCTACTGGGTCGACGAGAACGCCGTGCGGTCGATACCGAAGACCGGTGGCCTGCCGGCCGACCTCGCCGGCCCGCGCACGGTCTTGCCATGGAGCCTGACGCGCGTGGGCACGAACCTGTACTGGATCGAGAGCACCTGCTGTGCCCATCGCGACAAGGGCACGATTTACACCGTCCCAACCACGGGCGGGACTGCCGACACTGTGATCCCCAACCTCGATTCTCCAGGCAGCATCGCGTCCGATCCTGCGCACGTCTACTGGACCGAGGGGGGAGCGATCGGCGGAATCGAGGGGTTCGGCAGCCTGCGGGTGAGCGCGCTGGATGGCTCAAATGCCCGGACGCTGGTCGAGTCTGGCGCTGCGGGGCCATTCGCTGCGGACCGGGCGCATCCGACTGGACGGCACGTACGTGTATTGGCTTGCGCATGAGGACGAAGTCGATCGCGCTCCCAAGACTGGCGGGACGCCCGTTCGGCTCGTCGGCCCGGTCAGCGGGCTGCTCACCGATTTCGCCGTCGACGCTTCCAACATCTATCTCTCGGAGTGGGACGGCGGTGGCATCTCGAAAGCGCCGATCACCGGAGGCACTGCGACCCCACTCGTCGGCCTCGGCGTGGATCAAACCCGCCGCATCGCGGCCGATGGCGGGAAGGTGTACTGGATCGATCAGAGAAACGTGGGATCCATCACGTCCGACGGCCGCACGCAGGTCCCGATCACGTACGGTCTGCTGTCGGATCCGTTCTCGGAAAACGGCCTGGCATTCGACGGCCGCTCCGTCTATTGGACCGAAGTTGCCGGAGATGCGATTCGTCGCGCAACGCCCAAGTAGCCTCGGGGGCACCGCCCTCGCCGGTCCTCACCCCCTGTCGTCCCTTCTTCGAGACCTCACCCCCTGAGCCCTCTCCCTCGGGAGAGGGGGAACGAAGGTGGGCGGTCCGTTATTGATGACCTGATGGAAGCGACGCTCGCAGCTCCTGCATCAGCTGTCGCTCCACCCAACCAGCGCCGCGCGTCCACACCACGTCCGGCCGCTCGCGCTCCAGCCACTCCCGCACCTGGGACGCGCGGGCCCGAATGCCGTTGACATTCCAGGTGGCGACTTTCATGCGTTGGGGTGCCAGAAGGATAACCTTCGATACACGGGAGCTGGACGGCGCCGTTGATGGCTCGTTGACTCGAGCGAGCAGGATTCCGGTTGCCATGCCCACCGAGCGCGCCTACGTTCCCGTCATGTCTCCGCCCCCGCCCGCCGCGCTGATGACCGCGGACGAACTGCTCCGCACGCACGTTCCCGACAAGCGCACGGAGCTCGTACGGGGCGTGTTGGTCGTGCGGGAACCGGCCGGCTCGAGGCACGGGCTCGTGACGATGAATCTCGGCGCCGAGCTCGCCGTGTACGCGAAGCAGACCGGTGCGGGTGGCGTGTACGCCGCGGAATCCGGCTTCAAGCTGGCGAGCGATCCCGACACGGTCCGCGCCCCCGACATCGCCTTCGTGGCGCGCGAGCGCCTGCCGCCTGCGAGTACAACGGGATACCCCGCGCTGGCCCCGGACCTCGCCGTAGAGGTGCTGTCGCCCGGGGACCGGCCCGGCGAGGTGCTCGCCAAAGTCGCCGATTGGCTCTCCGCCGGGACTCGGCTCGTGTGGGTGCTCGATCCGGAGCGCCGGCTCGCCCGCGTCTATCGCGACGACGGCAGCGAGACGATCGTGCCTGCAGAGGGCGGGCTCGATGGGGAGGACGTGCTGCCGGGGTTTAGCTGCTCGCTCGCATCCATCCTCTAGCGCCGCCGCCGCCGCCGAGCAAGAAGGCGACATGCCAATTCCGTACTATCAGGTTGATGCCTTCACGGGAGACCTGTTTGCCGGCAATCCGGCGGGTGTGTGCATGCTTTCCGCCTTTCTCGCGGACCGCACCATGCAGAAGATTGCGGCGGAGAACCGGCACAGCCAGACCGCCTTTGTCGTGCCTCGCGCCGATGGCGATTTCGACCTGCGCTGGTTTACACCGGAAGTGGAAGACGATCTTTGCGGACACGCGACGTTGGCATCGGCCTACGTGCTCGCGCTGCGGGGACACACCGCGTGGCCCGTGCGCTTCCACACGCGCAGTGGCGTGCTGACCGTGACCCGTGACCGGGACAGCTTCGAGCTGGACTTTCCCGCCACGCCGCCGCAGCCGTGCGCGACGCCGGTCGAACTCTTGTCGGCCCTGGGTCTCGAGACGGCGCGCGTCATGAGGTCGCGCGACTATCTGGTCGTGGTGGAGGACGCCGAGCAAGTGCGAGCGCTCTCGCCCGACATCGCCGCTCTCGCCAAACTCGACATCGGGTTCGGCGGTACGATTGTTACCGCGCCCGGCGACGCCGACGTGGACTACGTATGCAGATTTTTTGCCCCTGCCGTCGGCATTAGTGAGGATCCCGCTACCGGCTCGATCCAGTGCACACTCGCACCCTATTGGGCGGCGCGCCTCGGTAAGGACGCGTTGCGCGGGGCGCAGCTGAGTGCCCGCGGTGGACGCATGCGGTGCAAGATCGCCGGCGATCGCGTTGCGATTGCTGGCGAGGCACGCCTGTACCTCCAGGGCACAATCGACCTGTAGAGCCCACGCCTGCCCCCAAGTCTGTTTTGTTCATCAAGACGTATCTCCTGAACTGAGGTGAGACTCCGGCCATCGAGAAACTTTCGCCTACCTCGGGGCTCCTTTATGGGATCGCCGGAGGGCGACGTGCGGAGCATCTCGTGGAAGGACCTGGCCCTATGGGTGGTGAAGTGAAACCCTGATCGGCAAAAAGCCGTTCGGCTGTCCATGCGGTGACAACTCGCGTCACCGCGAGGCCAGGTCGCGCCATTCCCGCTGCGCGACCATGCCGAGCGTGCTACGTTCCGTCTCCCCATGCCACTCACCCAGCGCACGCGTCGCCTCTGGCTCCTCGGCGCCGCCGTCTGGATCGTCCTGGGCCTCATGTCCGCCGCCCAGAACGCCGCGTGGCGCGCCTACACCAACCGCCCCATCCCCTGGGGCATCCTGCTGCCGAACTCGCTCGGCGACTGGCTCACCTGCGGGATGTTCACCCCAGCCTTCTACTGGATGGTGCGGCAGTTCCCCATCCGCGGCGAGCGCTGGTGGACGCGGCTCCCGCTGCACCTCGCCGGGTCGATCGCCTTCACTCTCCTCAAGGTCTCGGTCTGGACGCCGCTCTACAACGTGTTGAATCCCACAGAGAGCCGCTCGTATTCCCAGATATTGTTCGGAGGCTTCTACGCCGACATGCTGGCCTACTGGGCCTCGGTGGGCGTGATCCACGCGATCGAGTATTACAGAGAGTCGCGCGAGCGCCAGCTCGAGGCCACCCGCCTCGCGCTCGAGAACCTGCGCGCCCAGCTGCAGCCGCACTTCCTGTTCAACACGCTGCAGTCGATCTCGACGCTGATCTACCGCGACCAGCCCGCCGCCGACCGCATGCTCACCCAGCTCTCGGACCTGTTGCGCCTGTCGCTGCGCAACACCGGCGTGCAGGAGGTGCCGCTCTCGGAAGAGCTGGGCTTCCTCGAGCGCTATCTTGCGATCATGCGCGTGCGTTTTGGCGATCGGCTGGTGATCGCCGTGGACACGCCTCCCGACGTGATGGATGCGCTCGTGCCGAGTCTCGTGTTGCAGCCGATCGTGGAGAACGCGATCGAGCACGGTATGGCCGACCGGCCCGACGTCGGGCATGTGTCGATTCGGGTCACCAGGGACGGCCCTGCTCTCCAGCTCGAGGTCTCGGACGACGGTCCCGGCCTCGGCGCGGCGTCGTCCAGGGAGGGCAACGGCATCGGGCTCGCCAATACCCGCGAACGCCTCGCGCGGCTCTACGGCGCGGCGGGCCGGGTCGAGACGTCGAGTCCCAACGGCCGCGGCTTGACCGTGCGCCTCACGATCCCGCTCCGCCATGGCTGAAATCCGAGCGTTGATCGTGGATGACGAAGCTCTTGCGCGCGAACGGGTTCGCGCGCTCCTCTCGGCTTCGCCCGGCGTCACCGTGGTCGGCGAGTGTACTGGGGGGCGGGAAGCCGTCGAAGCCATAGTCGATCAGGCCCCTAACTTGGTCTTCCTCGATGTTCAAATGCCAGATCTCGACGGCTTCCAGGTCCTCGAAGCCGTGAGCGACGAGCACCTCCCCGCCGTCGTCTTCGTCACCGCCTACGACGAGTACGCGCTGCGCGCCTTCGACGTCCACGCCGTCGATTACCTGCTCAAACCGATCGAGCCCGAGCGCTTCGCCAAAACGCTCGCGCGGGTGCGCGACACGCTGGGCGACAAGAGCGACGGGCGACTCGAAGCGCTGCTCGACGCCCTCGCCACGCGCGACCTCCCGCTCGATCGGCTGGTGATCCGCACCCGCGGCAAGGTGTCGTTCTTGAAGCCGAGCGAGATCGACTGGGTCGAAGCCGACGGCAAGCACGTCAAGCTGCACACGGGGCGCGAGACGCACGTCGTCCGCCAACAACTCCAGCGCCTCGAGCCACGCCTCGCCGCGCACGGCTTCGTGCGCGTGCATCGCTCGGCGATCGTCAACGTGGACCGGATCAAGGAGCTGGAGCCATGGTTCCACGGGGAATACGTGGTGCACCTTAAGGACGGTACCAAACTCACGTCGAGTGCCGCGCATAGCGAAGCGCTGCATCGGATAGTCGAGAAAGGCTGACGAGCTCCGGCCGTCGTTTGTTCCCACGCTGAAGCGTGGGCTCGGCACTGCACTGTGCTGAAGCACACCACGCTTCAGCGTTGTGTTGGCCGAGCCCATCCTTCAGGATGGGAACACCACAACGGCAGAACCGAGTAGCCCGCCGTACGACCCCTTAGGTCGAAACCGGCGACGCACTCGCTGCGTAACGCCCCCATGCGCCTCGCGATCGCCTGCTTCACGATAGGCACCGTTGCCACGCCACTGGCAGGCCAGGACCGAGTCAGCGGCGCTTGGCAGGGATATTGGACACGGGCCGGCGACACGTTGCCTGTGACCATGAACGTGCACTTGGACCCGCGGACTGGTCGGTACACTGCGGCCTTCACCTCGGATCGACTGCGGGTCAGCGGCATCCCATTCGCCGCTGTGCAGGTCAAGGGTTGCTGCGAAGTGACGTTGACACTGCGGGGTGACCGGACGACCACGATATTCGCGGGTCGCGTGCAAGGCGACTCGTTGTTCGGCACGCTTCAGGAGGGCACGAGTCAAGGACAGTTTGCCTACTCCCGCGCCTCGGTAGCCACTCCGTCTTTCCAAGAGCAAGAAATCACCTTCTCCAGTGGCACGGTGACGCTGGCAGGGTCGCTGCTCCTGCCGTCAACTGGCGAATCGCTGGCTGCCGTCGTCTTCCTGCACGGCTCGGGCGGCGAAGGGCGCTGGGCGTCGCGCTACCTGGCCGGCCAGCTCGTCGCCCATGGCATCGCCGCCTTGATCTTCGACAAGCGCGGCGTGGGCAGGTCCACCGGCGATTGGCGGCAGGCAACACCTGACGACTTGGCGGCAGACGGCGTAGCTGCCGTCGACCGGCTGCTGCGCGAGCCGCGTATCGACCGCCACCGCATCGGGGTGCACGGGCACAGTCAGGGTGGGACGCTCGCCCCCATGGTGGCGGTACGCTCTCCACACGTCGCCTTCGTGATCGGCTCCGCGGCCGCCGGCATACCGACCGACTCCACCGAGCTGTTCAGCATCATGAATTCCGTGTACCCCGCCGCACGATCCGCGGAGGACTCGGCGACCGCCGCGGCGTATGTGAGCGAGCTGGTAGCGGTCGCCTATCACGGACGCGGGCGCGAGCGCCTCGACTCGCTCGCCACCCTGCTGCGTGATCGCCCCTGGTTCTTCGCGCCACCGCCTGCCGACAACCCGTACTGGTCGTTCTCGAAAGTCTTTGGGCAGTACCAACCATTGGCGTGGTGGGCCCGGGTCCGCGTCCCCGTCCTCCTCCTCTACGGCGCCGAGGATCAGCGGGCACCCGCCGCCGAGAGCGCCAGGCGTATCGTCGCGGCACTGCGCAGTTCAGGGAACGCCGATGTCACAGTGCGGATTTTTCCGGGTGCGGATCACACCTTCCGCTTGCCGCCCGGTCCGAGCGGGTGGCCTGTGTCGGCACCAGATTACGTGCCCGGTCTGCTCGAATGGCTGGCGAGGCGCCGCTGAGCGGGGGCAGATAGCCCATCCTTCAGGATGGGAACACCACGACGGCAGACCGTTATCCTTCAGCACCCACAAACCGACTACTCCGCCCTCGGTTTGTTCCCACGCTGAAGCGTGGGCTCGGCGCTGCACTGTGCTGAAGCACACCACGCTTCAGCGTTGTGTTGGCCGAGCCCATCCCTAAGGATGGGAACAACCTGACGCTGAACGAATGGGGCCTTCACCGACAACTCGCGCCTCCCCTGAGCCAAGTCGCGCCGCCTCCGTTGTCCCCCTGACACCCGACACCTAGGCTACGGGCACGAACCCTCAGCATGGAGCCATCATGCGTCGCTGGGCCGTACTGACCGCCCTGACCGCCTTGACCGCCTTAACGTCCACCGCCCTCAGCGCCCAAACAGCACCGACCGCCGCCGATTCTTTGGGCATCCGCCAGGCAGCTCTCGACTACATCGAGGGCTACTACGACGGCGACGCCGCCCGGATGGAGCGCGCCGTTCACCCCGAGCTCGCTAAGCGCATCGTGCGCACCAACGAGCAAGGGCATAGCCAGCTCGGCCAGATGAGCGCCATGACGCTGGTGCAGGGCACGCGGGCGGGGGGCGGCAAGGACACTCCTATGGCCGACCGGCATAAGGACATCACGATCCTCGACATCTATCAGAATGCGGCGAGCGCCAAGATCTACGCCTCCGGCTGGGTCGACTACCTGCACCTCGCCAAATGGAACCGCCGCTGGGTGATCGTGAACGTGCTGTGGGAGCTGCACCCCGCCCCGCGGA
>WNGG01004679.1_pt1 | contig 28660 bp, 26 predicted proteins | sample 5400661 | NCBI WGS metagenome assembly WNGG01 (sample SAMN13153372, study PRJNA577476) | soil metagenome | isolation source: 100 cm soil or saprolite under Garry oak tree replicate 1 | place: USA:California | collected 2016-06-15
CCGCAGCGAGATGCCAGCGCGCGGACCGCGGTTTGGGATTGGCGAGGGGCGACATGTCCGTGTAGTCGATGTGCGGCCGTCCCCAAATTTCTAATTCAAAAGCGGGAAACGTTACGGACTCTTCAACATTGAGGCCTAGAATACTGATATTGGGAATGGTCGCGAGGCCGCCCCGCCGATAGACGGAGTCCGGTGTCAGCGGATCATGATTGCCGGGCAAAATAACGATGGGGTTACGGTAATCGCGCAGCATCTGCGCGGCGTGCTCCAGAAGTTCGAGCGGTTGGCGATGATTGTCGAAAGTGTCGCCCGCGAGGACCACGACGTCTGCGCCAACCTTATTGGCAGCTGTCAGTACTTTAGGGAGTGCCGCTAATCTGTCGTGATCGCTGAAGCTATCGTCGACGCCCAGGTGCAAATCAGAGCTGTGTACGATAACCACTTCCAAAGGTGAAGCCATGGGCATTTGATCCTAGGTGCATCGATAAGAGACACGTTAACAAATGCACAGGGAAAAGAAAAGGAGGCGAAAAAGATTGGCGGAGTCGCTTCATGCTGCTGATCCGCTGATTGTTATGGGAAACTTGGAAACAGGACGGTCAGGAGGGATAAGGAATGTGGCGATTCGAGGAAGGCGGGGAGGGTCACCTTCCTCCAGGCATGGGAAGCGAAAACCTTACTTGGTTTCGGGCTTCTCGTCGCTTTTGCTTTTGTCCTTTGCCACTGGTGCTTTCTTGTCATCGCCTTTGCTTTTTTCTTTGGCCGCGGCTTTTTTCTCGTCGCCTTTGCCCTTTTTCTTAGCCTCGGTCTTCTTCTCCTCACCTTTGCCCTTTTCCTTAGCCTCGGTCTTCTTCTCCTCACCCTTACCCTTCGTCTCATCGGCAGCATAGGCTGCGGAAGCCAAGAACATAGAAGCAATCAACACAGTTAGAAAACGTTTCATGTAGTCCTCCTTGGTTGTCGTTTTAGATTCAGAACGGTCAGATCAACGTACCGCCCTCCGCTCGACACGACACGATCTAACGCGTCCCTCTTGGCTTAGACGCGTGACCTGTAGCTTTTATTCACGCTGGGCGGATTTGTATAACAGGCGAATGATATTCTCAATGGGTTTAAAGGGGTCATAAGCCGGCTAAATCGCTGAAATTGATCACGGAGACTCCCCAGAAATGCGCCGACGGCGATCAACCGGAAACTATTCAGATGATTGGTCATCGGCCCGAATGATTGATCGGCACAGTATTACAGCCGCCCAGTAGCCAGCGGTTCGTGGATGGTGTCGCCTCGAATGGCGTAAACCGGCATCAACGCTCGGCGTGCGATTATCGTTCCTTTTTGAGAGTCTACCGCGTTCCACTCACGCTCCTCCAACCGCAAAACGGAAATATCGGCCGGGCTGCCGACGCGAATGAGGCCGAGATCGTCGTTGCGACCGAGAAGCTTCGCCGCATTGACCGTCGCCATTTCCACGACTTGATTGAGAGTAAAGCCCAGCGCCATAAGCTTCGCCATCGTGGTCGTCAGATCATAGACCGGCCCGGCGCGGTTGCCGCGATGGCCATCGGTGGAGACGCCATCGGGGTGCAATCCTTGGTCGAGGACTTTACGCGCGACGTCGAAATTCAAATTATGCAGTCCGTGGCCGACATCCATCAGAACGCCGGACTCTTTGGCGTCGCGCACCTGTGGCCATAGCTTGCCGTTGCCGTCCAGCAAACCGCCTGGATGAACGGTGAACATGTGGGTGACGATATCACCGGGGCGGAGGTACTTTAGAACATCGCCGACGTGAACCGGCGTAGTGTCTTTGGTCCAACTCTCGCCGATATGAACAAGCAGCGGGAGTTTCAAACTGTCGCCGAGCTTGCGCGCCCGCTCCAACGGCTTCAAGCCTTGCGCGCCCAGCGCCCCGCCGGTCGCCATGATCTTGATTCCCACGATGATGTCGCGGTTGGCTTCGACGGCTTTCTCGATTTTTTCCTCATCGATCAAACGCGGGTCGGCGAGAATGCTGTAGCCGGGCCCCGTCACTCCGCCCAGTGTCGAAAGGTTGACGTAATTGAGCACGCGCGTTTTAGCGTTGTTCGTGACGTAATTGCGAAACATATTGAGGAGAGTATGCCCCGCACTGCCCGCGTCCACGACCGTCGTTACGCCGGAGCCGACGCCGAAAATATCCGGGTCCACGCCAAAAGCCCCAAGCCCTTTCATCAAATGAAGATGAACGTCAATTAATCCCGGTGTCACCAGGAGGCCTTTGACGTCGATCACCGTCGCGTCATCGGGAGAAAGATCGGCACCAATCTCCGCTACGATGCCATCATGCACGCGAATATCGAACAAGCCGTCGCGACCGCTTGCCGGATCGAGCAGCCGTCCGCCCTTTAAGAGAAAGTTTGCTAGTTGTTTTTCCATGTCACTCTCTCATCAACGCGCGGTCCACTATAAGCCGGATCTCTAGCTAGCTAGACTAGTCGGCTGCTGAAAAGCCCGCCGTTATCCTTCGAACAGCTCAGGACGAACGGCGGAACGCTTGAAATCATAGCTAACTAATTTCCGTTCGTGGTGAGCGTGTCGAACCATGAAACCACTTTTTCAGATGCTATGGTTTTTGACCAGCCATCCAGTCATTCATCTTCGCTTCCAGCAAGTCCAGAGGCAGCGCGCCGTCTTTTAGAAGTTCGTCGTGGAAAGCGCGTATGTCAAATTTCGGCCCGAGATCCTTTTCCGCCTTCGCCCGAATGGCGGAGATTTGTAGCTGGCCGATTTTGTAGGCGAGCGCCTGACCGGGCATAGAGATGTAGCGGTCGATTTCGTTCACAACATCCAGCTCCTGCTTGGCCGTGTTTTCGAGGAAAAACTCGATGGCCTTCTGCCGATCCCAGCGCATGTAATGAATACCCGTATCCACAACCAGCCGCACCGCGCGCCACATTTCATATGTCAGCTGGCCGAATTTCGAATAGAGATCATCGTAAAGTTCCATCTCGTCGCCGAGAGACTCTGCGTAAAGCCCCCACCCTTCGATAAACGCGGTGTAGCCGCCGTAGCGCCTGAAGTTTGGCAACCCTTCTTGCTCCATTGCCAAAGCTATCTGCAAATGATGCCCTGGAACTGCCTCATGAAGTGACAGGGCCATCATCTCGTACTTAGGTCGAGTCTCCGGCTTGTAGAGGTTAACGAAGTAAGTCCCTGCGCGGGAACCGTCCGCCGCCGGCCCGCGATAATAGGCAGTTGTCGTGTCGGGCGCGATATTTTGCGGAATCGCTTCTACGCCATACGGCATGCGCGGTAGAGTTTTAAAAAGCTTCACGAGCATAGGATCAATGCGCCGCGTCAAAGCTCTATACGCTGCGAGCAATTCGTCGGGTGCCTTGTAATGAAATTGCGGATCGCTTCGCAAAAAGCCTACAAACTCTTTGAAAGAACCTTTGTACCCGAGCTTATCGATGACGGCTTGCATCTCGGCTCGGATGCGCCTCACTTCGCTCAAGCCGACTTCGTGAATCTCCCTGGGTGTCATATCGGTGGTTGTGTTCAGGCGCACGGCGAAGCGGTACATGGCTTCGCCTTCAGGCAGCTGCCAGATGCCGACTTGATCCCAGCCTGCGGGCAGGTACTGTTTGACAAAAAATTCCTTCAGCTGGCGAAAGGCTGAAACCACGGATGTCGCAATCACGTTCTCCGCCGCCTGGGCGAGGCGTGAACGCTCGGCTTCGGAAATCGACGCAGAAAAATGCTTGAAGGGTTTGTAGAACGGGCTTGCCTTCGGATCGCTAACGATTTGGTGGTCGATCTGAGCCGGGATGCGCTCCAATACAATTTTAGGAAGTACCATCTTTGTCTTAATACCCTCGCGCATCAGCGCGATCGTCTGCTCGATGCGAGCGGGTAGGGCGCGAAGCCGCGCTAACCAGTCCTCATAATCTTTAACTGTCTCGAAGCGCAGCGCGTCCGCCAATTCGTCCGCCGTCTGAACTCCGCCGCGTTGGTTAAGAGGAATCAAGTACCAGCGATACTGGTATTCTTCGAGTTCGTTTTTGTAATCTTTTAGAAAGAGATCGTAGTTCAGCCGATCAGGAGGTGAAAGAGCCTCGCGATCCATTCCTCTGAGCTTGGCCAACACTTCGATGTTGTGGGTGTGCCGCTTACTGATGGCATCAAGGCTCAGATCTTCCCAGCGGTCGTTCCAACGGCGATCGCCCAAGCTGGATGCCCAGGTAGGGTATTGCTCCATCCAGTAATCCCACTCGGAGGCGAATAGCTTGTGTAACGCTTTGGTAGCTTCGTTCATACGAGCCTCTTGTGCCTGCAGACGACCGGACAGTAGAAAAATCGCAATGAAAGGACAAACAAGGAATCGGAAATGTTGCGGCATTGTCAATCCATGTTTGCTACCTGTCAGCCGTTGAGCCGCTTCCGTGTTAACATATAGCATTACGCTATTCTGTATTTCTCTCGTTTGATCCGGTACAGCACATGTGGGAGTCCGGCATGGTCAATATCCCGCTCGTAGCGGAGTCCAACCTTCTCCATCACTCGCCGCGATGGCCAGTTGGTTGGCAGGGTAAAAGCCACTATGTTTTCCATTCCGACGCGCTCAAATGCGACTTTTAAGCTTACCGTAGCTATCTCTGTAGCCACTCCTTTGTTCCAGAATTCCGCCATCACGGCATAGACCACTTCGACTTCGTTTTTGTCTCCGAGCGTGACATTTCGTAGACCACCGCGGCCGACAAATCGCTTAGCCGTCTGGTCTCGAAATACCCAGATACCGTAGCCGTACTTTTCCCAATGATCGAGGTTCTCGCGGAGAAAGCGCTGAGTTTGTTCGGCGGAGCGAAGGCCTCCCAGCGTTGCCATGACACGGGGTTCCTGATGCATGTTGCAGAGGTCGTCGAAATCCTCGGCACTGAGACTTGTGCCGATCAGGCGATCTGTGTGCAATCTGGTTACCGACAGCATTTCACCGCCATCTTTGTCGGCCATTGAAAATCAATCTTTCCAAAATCTCACAAAGCCAGCCCGCAATGTTCACAGACAAAGCTTAGGCCGTAGAGTCTGGAGTAATTCCCATATCCGCCAGCGGTTCCATTGTCACCCTCTTTTCTCGCGTCGCAAACGCACTGCAAAGAGTCCAGAGGCGTCTTCGAACTCGATTTTTCGAAAAATCATTTCATCGGGAGAACTTCGCGCTAGACTGCTGTGGTCATCAGTGCGCGCAATGTGAGCGCCACTGCCTCAGTGCTGAATCTGGCTCACCATGCTTTTTCCTGGACAATAGATATAAGTATGGCGGTCAAAAGTTATTTTTGTGTCGGTGGCTGTCCAGTAGAATTCCAGACAATGCGGGTTGCCTGATAAATAAAGTCAATTTGTTTGATGGTAATGGTTTCGGTCCTCTGTGTTTCTCTGGTGTCCCAGACTTTGTATACGAACCACTTTGACTCGCCTTCTTTCCAAAGTCCGAGCGGAAACTTGAGCCCGCCTGAGTAGGTTCTCGTATCCCGGCCGGGTCTCCCATCAAAAAGTCTTCCAAGACCGGTTTGATGATCGTTAATTGTAAATATTTGCGATTTGTCTCCGTCCTTGCCCGGATTGATTCTCTCGTAAACAACGAACACCTTTCCTGTTACCGGGTGCTTCCATTCCGTAGGCCCCTTGACCTGGTAGGTGGCGGTGCGATGGCTATAGGTGCCGTCGACTTTTGGCATTCGCAATTCCCTTTTTCCGTCCCACTCGGCCCCAGCCCAGAGCTCAACAGGAATGTATCTTTCTTTTGTTTCAGGATTTATTGACTCCTCCCAGGCTTTGATATCGAGGGCGAGTGCTGAGGTAGATACGAAAGCCAAGCCTCCAGCTAATAAACCAGGCAAAGAAATTTTAAACCAGCCGAAAAACCACCTCATCGCTTTCCCCCTTTTTCGGTAAAACATTAACGGTTAGAGGTAGAAGATGCATCTTACAAGGTAAAAGGGACCTAACGCCGCATGCAGAGATAATGAGCAACAAATCCTGGCAACCTCTTAGGAATTCAAAATCTCTAAGACTTGAGGATGCAGGGTCTTGTTCGCCGCGACGCAGGAGTTTCCTTGAGAGGCGTCTGTCCCCGACCATGTCGTAATCACACCGTTTGCCCCATGTATGATAGGAATCAACGGGAGTATATCCCACGGATTCATAATGGGGTCGAGCATGATATCCGCCGCCCCAGACGCAACCAGCAGGTACCCATAACAATCCCCCCACGTGCGAAACAGGCGCGTCTGTCTCAGCAATTTTTCGAAGCCTTCCTTCTTTTGATATTTGGCAATAATTGCAATATCTGTAGTCAGAAGCGTCGCTTCGGAGAGATGAGGGACCTGTCGCAGTTGCACGGCTCGACCGTTCACAGTGGTTTCCGTATTATTCCCGATACACAATTGGTTGAGTATGGGGTTGTGGATCGCCCCCAAGATGGGTCTATCGGTATGGAGGAGACCAATCAGAGTCCCGAACAACGGGCATCCCCTGGCAAATGAGATAGTTCCATCTATGGGATCCAGAGTCCAAACAAACTCCGCTGAGGTATTCTCCGGCCCGAATTCTTCTCCGAGGATCCCATGCTGCGGATACGCTTTCCGAATGAGGTCCCGCATCACCGCTTCGGCTTCTCGATCGGCCTGGGTCACGGGGGCTTGATCTTCCTTGATTTCTACAGCAAGGTTGGCTTTCGCAAAATATGGTTTGATCACGTCCCCACTCTTTTCCGCCAGGGTGCAGATGAACTCAGTAAATTCTTTTATCTGCATAGAAGACGTCCTTGGAGTATAGGATCAACTTGCAAGGAGGCGCTGTTTTAACAATGGGCCTATCATCTAAGGCTCTGGCTCAGACGCCGCTATCAATCAGCGACCGGTCCGAAGCGACAGGTTAGGCGCGGTGCCGGCCCGGCGCTGTAAAACCGATTTAGCGCCTAAGGCCGTACAGCAACCCCAGCTCCACGAGGCACGCTCGCAACTCGGCAATGCCTGCAACCTGGAACGCAGATCGTTGAAAATTCACGAGAGAAGAGCCCTCCTGATTCCGAACATAGTAGTAGATCCAACGCGGCTGATCATTCTCGATACGCAGCTTTAGGCGCCGGCAGGCCGGAATGCTTGGAGAATACCAATGGCTATATGGAGAGAATGGCGATTGCGGTTGGCCGTACCGCCGACGCCGACCACAAAGCCAACTATTTCTCTGCCGATGCTGGCAATAAACACAACGCCTGATGATGCAGCTTCCCACGATTCCAGTCTTTTTGCCTCCTCCTCTACAGTGATGTTCCTTTCCCCAGGCTCAAAGAGCATGAAGTCGGTCTCGTGTCCTAGCCGGTTAAATAAGTCTACCAGTGCTTCTGCATCATCGGCTTTTGCTTTCCTGATGTTCCAGTCGCCGCTACTACTCGTTAGAGGCATAATGACCTGAGCATAAATGTGAATGGCATCGGCTTGTCAGTTATCTCTTTTATCTGGCACTCAGCTTCTCGCGCAGAAACGCCTTAACATCCTGCAAGTAATAACCCGCGCTATGGAAGAGATTATGGCCGCCTCCCCGATCGTAACGGATGCTCTTCACGTCTTTGTTATGTTCGCGCAGGACACGGTCCAGCGCGTCGAAATTATTCTGAAGCTCGGGCTCATCGCTTTTCTCGACCAAAAGCAGGACCGGTGCGTTTAGCGAGGAGATTTGAGATAGCGCATTTGAGAAGTTCCGCCCAATCTCCGCTGGGGCCATGATGACAAGCACTTTCAAATCCGGTTGCTCCACGCCCACCATAAGTGTCAGCAGGCCACCGCGCGAGTTGCCTGTAAGCGCAATGCGAGCGGGGTCTACATCGGGGAGGTGCTTTACGTAATCGATCGCTTCTAACACTTGCGCTTTGTGCGGTGGAAGATTACGTAACCCCGGGCCGCCTTGGCGAATTGGGATAAACGTTAAAAATCCATCAACTGACAGCTTTGCAGATGGCGGGCAGGTTGTAGCCGCGTTTAAAGGCTTTTTGATAGCCAAGGGTGTCCACCCCCACTCCATGGTTATGAATTACCGCCGGAAAGGGACCCTTTCCCTCAGGCCGGCAAAGCAGGGCCTCAGGGTTCATACCTCCAATGCGGTAGTCCGCTGAAAAAACTACATCGCCGTAGCCTTGAATCGCGAAGGAGAGCAAGACAATAAGATAGCAAAATTCCCTTAACGTCATGTGCGACTCCGCTTCTAATGGCTGCGATTACTGAAGAACATCCCATCTTGGTATTGCACTATAAACGTTAACGCGTCGTTCTCGGTGCGCTTACCAAGCATGCGTTCCAAACAGTGCATTTCGGTCTTATCCGACGTTGACTTACGAATTCAATATTTTGAGGTACGCTTTCACGGCGTTATTGAGGCCCATTTCACGACCCGCGGGCGCATGGGTAATTCAATTCCTTTTGGCCAACCTCTCGCTTGCTGAGTGAAAGCTACTCCAACATCACGGGCTGCCCGCTAATCTAAAAGACTGTCATCCCCGAGTATCTCTATCGGGAATCCAGATTTTTCAGAAGAACGGCTTCAGGTAGTATAATAAGCGTTTTCCTTGATGTACCCTTCGGTCAGATCGCAACCCCAGACGCGCGCCGATGCTTTGCCGATGCCGAGATCGACGCCGATAACGACTTCTGATTGACCTAAATATTGTCGCAAAGCTTCCAGGTCGCATTCGACCGGGGAGCCTTTTTTGAAAACATTTGTATCGCCAAAACGGACTGTCACTTTTGTCGGCTCGACGCTCGGATCAAAACTTTTGCCGACTGCCATTATAACGCGGCCCCAGTTTGGGTCGCAGCCATAGACAGCGGTCTTCACCAGCGGCGAGTTGACAACACATTTCGCGACGCGCTTCGCTTGTGTTCCGGTCTTTGCGCCTTTGACGTCCACGGTAATGAGTTTGGTCGCGCCCTCGCCGCTGCGGGCGATTTCTTTGGTGAGATACTCGCACACTTCCAGCAATCCTTTTTCGAACTGTCCGAGTTTTACTTTCCCGGCAAGACCATTGGCCATCAACACGACCGTGTCGCTCGTGCTCGTATCCGTGTCGATGCTCGTGCAATTGAAGGTTCGATCGACCAAGCGGCGCAACATGGGGCGCACCGCTGCCCTCGGCAATTCTGCATCCGTCATCAAATACACGAGCAGCGTCGCCATGTTGGGCTCGATCATGCCGGCGCCCTTGGCGATGCCGGCGATCACCGCCGGGCCGACCCGGCAGGAGAAATATTTCGGATACTTGTCCGTGGTCATGATCGCTTCCGCTGCGAGCTTGAGATTGTCGGGTTTTAGTTCGCTGCGAATGCCGCGCAATCCCGCGCGAATCTTGTCCATCGGCAGCGCCCGGCCAATCACACCGGTAGAAAATGGCAGAACGTCATAGGGGTCGACGCCGAGCTCTTCGCCGACGATCCGGCAGGTTTCGATCGCGTTGTCGATCCCTTGCTTGCCCATCCCTACGTTGGCGTTCTTGCTGTTGATGACAAGAGCCTGAGCAAAACCGTTGGCGATATGTCTCCTGCCAACGATCACCGGCGCTCCAGGGAAGCGGCTACGAGTAAACATGGCCGCCGCACGCGCGCGCACGGTCGAGTGTATGACGGTCAAATCAAGCGTTTCGTCCTTGATGCCAACGTTCTTCGCTACCGACAGGAATCCCTGGGGCTGCAGGAATTCCTCAGGTTGCGGAGACGGCGCGCTAAATGTGTTTTGTATCTGCACGAGTCTCTCCAGCGGAGGTAACTACTCTATCAGAAGATACTAGGAAACGAATAGGTTCATCTGCCCGAAGGTGAGTTGCAAGTCAACTGTTTAGAAGCGCTTTCATGGCATTGGAGGCAGGACAGCGAGCGATCACAGTCCAAATAAAAACGAGCTCAAAAGCCGCAAGGCCGAGGTATACCGGCCGTCTCGCGAGATGACACCAAAAGGCATCCCTTCTGGTTTACTCGTTAGTTGCTGGAGTTCCTCGGTCGGCACATCCCAGGCATAAAGTTGATATACGCCCGATCGGTTGCTCACGACCAAGCCCCGTGTCGGATCCAACCGAGCGATCCGCGCGCTTGCAATCACGGCGGCTCGAAAGTGCTGTTTCCATGCGGCCGGTTTATCAAGCTGCGGTTCTCTGAGCATATGAATACTCCTCGTGTCGTTAACAGCGTCTGCTAAACTCCCCATGCTTTCCAGCCTGGAGGCAACTTCTTTCCCATAAGCCGGGCATAAATAATCCACTGCCCGTGATGTAGAGTCTCGTGCCCAAGCATGCGCATCAAGTGCTGAAAGACGCCGGCCATTTCACCTTCCCACTCGATGGTCGCATTCCAATCCACTCGCTCGACAGCCTGCACCAATTCTCGGTCCAGTGCTCGGAGATAGGCTCGTAGAGCATTTTTAGAACAACCGCCTCGATAGCGTTTATTTTTGTAGTCGAACCTGATCTTCCGACTATTCAAAGCCTCCTGGTAACACTCCTGAAGCCGGCCGACGTGGCGAAACTGCTTCCAGAACGGCCCCACGTCAGGCCCGGGAGCTTCGCCTAACTCAGCATCAGTGAGCGAGTCGAGAAGCTCTAGGGTTAATCCCCGCGTGAATTTCCATTCGCTCTTGAAAAGATCCAAGTCGGTCACATGCTACCTTTCCCCGCCTTTGCCTGCTTGGCGAGACCTGATCACGGGTTACGAGCCCATTCGATTTGTAACTTATGCCAATGTTCCAACCACCGTTTGTTGCAGATGCGGTCGTTGTACAAGCTAGCCGGATATCGGACCAGTGGATTGGGAGCGACGCGAAGCGACCAGTTCTCCTCGATACCGTAAGGCGCGGCGACTTTCAGGCTCTCATCCGGTTCTATTCGAACGCCCACGCAGGGAGGAACTTCGGGCCAATGCGCCATGGCATGTTCGGTGTCTCGATAGGCCGCATGGTCGTTGAGAATGTGCATTCGGGCTTGATTCCGGACCTGCCACTTGACTCCGGGGAGGCGTGCTTGCAGCGCGGCTTCGAACTTCTGTTCGCTAACCTCGCTGAGGTTTGCAGGATCATAATAGGCCACATCCACATCATTCAACGGCGTGCGGGTCGTCTTCTCATGTAAAAGATCCCAGATGGCGTTTCTTAGAAATCCAGCGGCTATGTACCAGTCAGGAAGCTTCAAGCGCTCGACCGCACGGAGACATTCCGTCATCCACGCATCCGAGCGGATCAACCGAGCCGTGGCATTTAACATAGGACCAGCATGATCAGATTCGCTTTTTTAACTCTGCGGCCATAGGCAGTCAAAACGCGATGGTCAACTCAGATCACAAAGTAATCAGCGATCTTTTCTCAGTATCTCCAGAGCGAGCTTTTTAATGTTCATATCCGGGTCATTGAGAAAGGCTTCGATCTCCGGTCTGAACGACGTCAGATCAGCGCTCTCCGTTTCTTCGGCCAGCCTTTTCAATGCCAATTCTCGAGTCCGACCGTCTTTGTCCTTCAGACATTTCCGGTACACCTCGATATAGTCTCGGGACCCGGTTATCGGCCCTAAACAGACCAGAGCGTTAAAGCGAATATCAGAGTTCTCGTGCTCCAAGTATTTGAGATAGACCTCCTTAACTCGTTCTCCCTTGGAATCAAATCGCCATAGATTGAACAGGATGGTCCTTTTCTGCTCTAAAGGACCGTGCTCGAGTCGGTCCAGAAGCAGGTTCAAGATCCTGTCGTCCTTGAGATTGCAAAGAGCGTTGACAGCTGTTTGCTGAACTTGAACATCGCCGTCATACAGCCGTTCGATCAAAGGAATCGCTGCCTGACAATTTTCTTTCCAACCCAACGCGAAGGTCGCATGAAGTCTCCGTTCGACATCCGAGCTGTTGGCCTCTTTCAACAATCGGTCGATGAGCGGCTGAGGTTCTTTTAAAAATGGACCGATCACACTCAACTGGATCGCGGCGTCATTTCGCACCTCCGGCAACTCCAAAGGGTCGGTCATCAGATCGTACAGAGGCCAAGCAAACTCCTCTTTGGCAAAAGTTCCGAGAACGAACATGATCTCGCGTTTAAGATCCCTGTCCGCGTGCTTCATAGCCCTCAGCAGCAGAGCAACGCCCTGATCGCCGTCGTCAAGAAATGATTCGACGGATTCAACATATTTTTTCGCCCTTTCAAGAATACGGGCTTTGGGCTCGAGCTCGATTACATGACTCTTTTTCATCGTTAATCCAGCCCTTCGCGCTTTACCAGTTGTAATACCTCAGGCAAACTAGCGATCGTGACCCCCTGCCATTCTCTGGCTTCCTGATGCAACCCACTATTAGGTTCGTCTGAGCGTGTTCGAATCAGCACGGCGTGCAAACCGGCGTTAGCGGCAGCGGCTAATTCGTAGTTTTCTCCGTCGGCGATATACAGACAAGAGTCAGGCGTGACGCCGAGGCGCTCACATGCGAGATGATAGATGCGAGGATCTGGTTTCTTGAAGTGTGCTCGGCAGGAGAAAGTAGGTGTGTCAATTAGATTGGCAAAAGCTGTTTCTTGCCAGAGAATGGGTATCTCGATTGAGCAATTGCTCAGGAGACCTGTTTTATGGGTATGGGTCTTGAGTTGGGTCAGTGTATCGATGGCAGCCGGCCTGGGTTGCAGCGCCTGTCTTACGTATTTCATCCGGATCTCAACTGCTTTCGTAATTTGTTCAGCTCGCGGATGCACGTTCATGATATCGCAAACGTATTTTATGTTGGCCTCCACAGTGTCAAAGGCGCCGGTTATTCGCATCTCCGTCGTTTGACTCCACAAGGGAATGAACTGTTCATAAGGTACGGCAAGGGCCAGGGCGAGCTCCTTATGCATTTCGCCGACGGACGACGGAAAGTCATCCACCAATGTCCCAAATAAATCGAAGATGACCGCGCTGTAATTCATGTATTGATGAGCCTATTACCTATCTCCCTCATGTAAAAGCACTTCACCTTGTGTTTTCAAGAGATGCGGCCAAGTGTTTTCTTCCCATTCTACTTTCTGAGGCTCGAGAGAGTGCGTGCAGCGCGCGCCATAGGCAATGCAATAAACACAAGTGGCAAACAATGATCTTCTCTCGCGCTTGGAAAATGGGCGGCCGCGCGCCTCCTCGTAATCCGCAACATAAGCGCGAATATCATCCGCAGTCGGGACGCGCCGGATGGTTTCCAGCGTCCAATCCGTCGTGAAACCGTGAGCAGAGATACCCACCAATTCAGTCTCTGGACAGAACGCCAAGGAATCCCAGTCGTAAGTGGCAACGACTCGTCCGTCCCGAAAACGCAAGTGCTCGACTCGCCAGTCCGCATGTCCGAGCACCGGCTTGCCTTCATGGGATTCGAGTCGACGCGCTCGATCGGCGAAGGCGTCAATCCACTCCGCGCCTTTAGCTGTTTTTTCGAAATCGAACAACTTGCTGTGCGGCTGAGCGTATAGACATTCACTGCGCTGAAAGTGCTTCAAGCACGAAACTTCACCTGGGAAAGATCTGAGAAGTTCGATCAACTCTGCGAACCCTGTAGCGATTAGTTTTCGGCACTCCGGCTCGAAACCATTGCCCCGCCGGCCCCGATCCAAGAACTCTTCGACAGTCGCAAGCCCTTTTGCTAATAGAGTTGGCCCAAGTATTGGCTTGGGACAAGGATAGCTCCTGTCGGCCAACCAGTTCATGACCCGGCAGACACTTCCCAGTGTCGTGCGATCATGACTGAGATAGGGATTCGTTTCCGGAGGCGGACGAACTTTGATGACAAGCTCGCGACCGTCTTCGAGCTGGACCCCATGCGCACTCCCGACACTCGATCCGTAGAACAGGTAGCCGCGGAGCTTGCTATGCAGATACGTTCGGCAGAACTCATCCATCATCTGCACAATCTGTTCGGCCCTGTCCGTGCCGAAGCAGTCCAGCTCGACGAAAGGGGTACCCCACGTTTGGATTTCTCTTTGGAGAATCTCAACGGGGTCGTGGACGGTTTTCATTTCGACACTCGGCGCACCTATTATTCCGCAACTTTGACAGACAAAAGCTCTTGCTGTGAAGCCAGCAGGTATCGGTTGGTTGGTGCGGCTCCCGGCGGAGCGACTGAACCGATTTCCAGTCACCTCGTTTAAACACCTCGTTTAACTTGTCGTTGAGCTCTGGATCACGAGCGCCTGAGCAAGGGAAGATCCCGACTTCGGAAATAAAATGGGCAAAAAAACCGCGAGGCTGACGTGCAACTTTAAGTACTCGGCCCCATTGAGGGTCATTAGCCTCCTCAGCGGCCGTGAGTGGCACAAGCAGTCTTCCACCCAGCCGTAGAGCGTCCAGCCAGACCGGGTGAAGATGTGTGGCGCCAGCATTAATCAGTGTTTCATCGCTCGGCCCCGGATCAATCTCACCTCCGTCGCCTGCAATGACCTCAACATGAGGCAGATAACTAAGATTTCCGCGAGCGCGCTCAAGCGAGTCCGGCATCAATCTCATAAGCCGTGACGTTGCCGATAGATCCTACGACCTCGGCCATGACGGCTGTGTAGTATCCCGTCCCACAACCAACATGGACCACATGGTCTCCCGCCTGCAGTTCCAGTTGCTCGATTAAAAAGGCAAGAAAGCTAGGGTGCCCGTTGTTGAGTTTCCGCTCCGCATCGATCGCCACAAGAACGTTGTGGTACAGATGTTTCGGATCAGCATCCTTGGTTGTCCAATACTCAAATCCAGGACTCAATATTTTCCAGGGTCCAGGCCCGAGAAAATGCTCGCGCGGAACCTTGGCGAATGCTTTCACGACCGCTTCTGATTGAATATTGGCTACGGCGCGGAGCTCTTCTGCGTAGTATTCGCGTGCGCGATCGAGGTCGTTCATCGTGTTGCGACGAGCGAGACGATCTCGTTTGCTGTGATCAGATTTCTTTCTCATAGAGATTCAGAGACCAACCGTATTTCATCGTAACCGTTGGGCTCTCGGACGTGGAAGATTCGGCTCAAAGATTCTCGATTTTGACCGGCTCCACAGGATCGGCCAGTTCGAACTTGAACACTTTGGAATAGAAGTACAACTCCGCCTCAAGCACACGCTTGATATTCTCAGCTTTTCTAAAACCGTGCTGCTCGCCTTCAAAAGTAAGATATGCCACTGGTAGCCCCTTGGCGCGCACTGCTTCAAACATCTCCTCCGCTTGCTTGGGCGGAACCACCTTATCCTCCAAGCCCTGGAAGAGAATCATCGGACAAGCCAGCCGGTCGGTGAAATGAATCGGCGATCGTTCCACGCGCGACTCGAACTTGTGGGTATCTTTTGCTAGCGCCTCTAAATCGCTGATGCCATAGTGGCTTGCGCCGGCTCTGAAAGCGCCACGGAAAGTGAGCGCGCAGAGGGTCGTATATCCTCCGGCGCTTCCCCCTCTAATGGCGAGTCGGTTGCCATCGACTGCTCCGGCTTCCACAAGATACCGGGCGCCATTGACGCAATCATCCACATCGACAATTCCCCACTGCCCCTTGAGCCGTTCTCTGTACTCTCGGCCATAGCCCGAACTTCCTCCATAGTTGACATCGAGAACAGCGATGCCTCGACTCGTCCAGTATTGAACCGTGTACCGCAGCGACGTGGAAGTAGCCGAAGTTGGCCCGCCATGACTCATGAGTAAAAGTGGCGGCTTTTCATCTGCCGGCCCAACGTAATCTCGATTCTGCGGCGGATAGAAAATACCGTAGGCTGTTAGACTCTGTTCCGTCGGAAACTCAATGGCTCGCGGCGCGGAGAGGTATCCGGCATCGACAGTTAATTCTCTGGAGCGACGCAAAACTTCCAGATCGCGCGTTGCCAGGTCCAAAGAGACAATAGATGTAGGTTCGGTCGATGAGGCTGCAATGAGAACGACTCGACCGCCACCTGTCTGAATTCGGGAAATTGCCGAATAGGGTATTTCAACCGTATTCAGTTCTCCGGTCACCGTGTCAATGCTCGCCAAGTACCATTTACCATCCTTCGCATAGCTACAGATGATCCGACTTTCAGAGTCGAACCCGTACAGAGCGTTACCGAAAACCCACTGCGGTTCACCGAATTCAGCATCCATCGGACAGATCGGTTCCACTTTGCGACCGCGGCATCGGTAAAGATTCCACCAGCCGGTACGATCAGAAACAAAGTACAACGTGCCCTCAGGTGACCACTCCGGCTGGACGACAGACTCACTTATTCCACCGACGATTCGCACCCTATCACTTATCGATTTGTCTTCGTTCAGTTTGCCCACCCAAAGCTCAGTACCGTCCCACGGCATGTTAGGGTGATTCCATGTCAGCCAGGCCAGTTGCGAGCCGTCCGGACTGAGGCGTGGTGAGGAGTAAAAATCATTTCCTGACACCAGCACGTTTCCCGCACCGCCACCCTGGAGATCTATGCTCACCAGGGTGTTGATCGCCTCCCCGTGACCGGTATGGTCCTCGCACACACAAAAAAGAAGATTTCTCCGGCGGTCGATCTGTCCATCGGCGTAACGCAGGCTCGCAGCCGGGGTCAAAGGCCGCGGAGGCGAGCCAACTCTTTGGACATAGAGGCGCTGGTCAGTAAAATTCGCGAAGACAATTGTGCCGTCCGAAACCGCATAGTCTCCGCCGCCATATTCGTGCACGCGGGTGCGGGCGTTGAGTGGCGGAGGCGTAACGTCCGTCACTCGTCCATCTGGGGAACGGCGAATAATGACCTTTCTTCCGCCTTCTTGGGATCGCCGCTCGATCCAATAGACATCGTCGCCGTCGAGCCTCACCTGTTCAAGTCCGACCTCACCACCTGCGACAACGTCAGCCGTAATCGGCGATTTCCAGGAGCCGTAAGGAGCTGCATTTGGGCGTGCCACAGGCAACTTCAAAGATCTTTCCTAAAATTTACCAGCCGCGATGCGCGCGTCTATTTAAGCAGACATTCCCTCATAAACAGGATGGTCGTATGGAGCCTTGTCCTTCATCTTTGCGTAAATATCAAAAGCGGGCTTCGGATATGCGTGTCCGCCTAATTTCCAACCACTTGATACGAGGTTAGCCGTCCAGAGGTCATGCTCGTTGGCTTGCCGGGATCTTCAACAGAGCCTTCGCATTCCCATACAGCATCGCTTCCCGCTCAGCCTCCGTGGCATTCATCTGTTCGATTTTTTCGGCCGCCATCCAGTCGCCCAGCTCGTAGGGATAATCGGTTCCGACCATGACATGCTCTGTTCCGACCATGCGCTTCAGATATTCGACAGTTTCGACGCGATAAACGAGGTTGTCGAAGTAAAGGTTCTTTAAGTACTTGCTTGGAGGCTGTGAAGCGGGGACGCGAGAAGGTCCGGCTCCGGTGCCGCTGGTCAAGCCGCGATCAAAGCGACCCAGATGATAGGGAAAAAACCCGCCGCCATGGAGCAGCGCGAGCTTGAGCTTTGGAAAGCGATCGAACACGCCGCTATAGATCATGTAACCGACAGACAAAGTTGTGTCGGCCGGATTACCGCAGACGGTGCGCAGCCCATAACCACCCATCTTATCACTGCCCGCGACCCATTCCGGGTGCATGATCATTAGCACATCCAGCTCCTCCGCCTTTTTCCAGAAAGGATCGAAATCTTTGCTGTCGTAATATTTGCCGACGACGTTGGAGGCGATCGTCACGCCGGAGAGTTTGAGGTCGCGGATGGCGTGCTCCAGGACGCGAGCGGCCCGCGGCGGATCTTGGAGCGGCACCGTGGCGATGCCGACGAAGCGATTCGGGTGACGCTTCACTAGAGCTTGAATCGCTTCGTTATAGAGTTTCGACCATGATTCTCCGCGGTGGCCGTCGAGTTCGTAACCAACCGCGCTGGTTTGCACTTCGACCGTTGCGATTGCGACCTTTCCCTGGCTCATGACTTGTAACCGGTTTTCCACCTCTGCCAGGCGACGGTCTAAATTGAGACGGTTGCCTCCCGGAAACTTTATAGAGAGCGGGCTCTCTCCGCCATCCTTCGGCGCAAAATGTTCGATCCCCAGCGCGTTCGCGTGCTGTTTAATCTCGTTGACTAGCTCCGGAGGGAAATAGTGATGGTGAATGTCAATGGCACGCGCCAAACCAGCGGCCGGGTCTCCCGTCGCCTGCGTTGCTGTTTGCGCGCAACCCGATAACAAGATTCCCGTCGAAACGGCAGCGGTTTTTCCCGTGAAGCACAAAAAATCCCGCCGGGACATTGCCGAGAATTCGTTAGCCATGACCCACCTCCTGTGGCTTTTATGGGGGATGTAAGCGCAGGATTAGCTTGCTGACTCAATCCTGTCAATGGTAGCATCACTTGGACGCGAGATTCATTCGAGTGGGTTGGTTTTCTGGCTAAGTAATTCGACTTTCAATTAACAACGGGAAGAAAACGATGGCTGAGTTTCAATTTGGCGGCGATATCGTTTGGCGGCCAAGCGCTGAAATCATTGCCCAGAGCCGGCTGAAACAATTCATGGATCGCCACGGCATCGGCAGTCTCGAAGAGCTGCAGCGCCGCTCCACGGAGGAGATCGAATGGTTCTGGAGCGCGGTGCTCGAAGAACTCGGAATCGAATTCTACGTGCCGTACGAGCGAATTGTCGATACGTCGCGGGGCATCGCATGGCCCCGGTGGTGTTGTGGCGGGGTAATGAACATCGTCCACAACTGCCTGGACAAATGGCGCGGCACACCAGTTGGGCGCCGCGAGGCGGTTCGTTGGGAAGGAGAAGAGGGCGCCGTCCGTGTCCTCACGTATGAAGAACTGCATCGCGACGTCTGCCGGTTAGCGAATGCGCTTCGCGCGCTCGGCATGAAAAAGGGCGACGTGGCTGCACTGTTCATGCCCATGATGCCGGAGACGGTTGCGGCGTTTTTTGCCGTGATCAAGCTCGGCGGGATAATTCTTCCTTTGTTTTCCGGTTATGGCGCCGCAGCGGTAGCCGGACGCCTGCGTGACAGCGAGGCGAAGTTTCTTTTGACCGCAGATGGCTTTTATCGTCGTGGACAAAGTGTCCTTCTGAAACCAGGCGCTGATGAGGCTTTGAGCTCTTCTTCATCCGTCGAGCACGTGCTCGTTCTTAGGCGGCTTGGGACTTCGATTCCCTGGACTCCGGGTCGCGACCGGTGGTGGCATGAAGAGGTCGGGCAGCAGAACGATGAGGCGGAAACGGAGAGGACCGACGCTGAAGATCCCCTGATGATCATTTATACGTCGGGAACGACCGGACGGCCCAAAGGAGCGCTTCACACGCACTGCGGTTTTTCGATCAAAGCCGCGCAAGACATGCTGCTTGGCTTCGATATCAGACAAGAGGACGTGCTTTACTGGGTGACGGACATGGGATGGATGATGGGGCCGTGGGAAGTTCTTGGTGCAACCCTTCTCGGCGCGACGATGGTTCTTTACGAGGGAGCTTTGGATTTTCCGGGGCCGGATCGTCTGTGGTCGCTCGTCGAGCGCCATCGGGTGAGTGTTCTCGGCGTCTCGCCGACTTTGATTCGCGGTCTCATGCGTCACGGCAGCGCTCCCGCAGAGCAGCATGACCTTTCGACCCTGCGCATTCTCGGCTCCACGGGAGAGCCCTGGAATCCTGATCCGTGGCTCTGGTTTTTTCACACCGCCGGAAGGGGCCGCCTGCCGATTATCAATTATTCTGGAGGCACCGAGACTTCGGGCGGCCTCGTTACCGGGAATGTTCTGACGCCGCTTAAGCCCTGCTCTTTTTCCGGAGCCGTGCCGGGCATCGCGGCCGATGTCGTAGATGAAAAAGGAACGTCGATTCGTGGACAGGTGGGCGAGCTTGTGGTCCGCAAGCCTTGGATCGGCATGACGCGCGGTTTCTGGAAAGATCCCGACCGTTATTTTCAAACCTACTGGAGCCGATTCCCCGACGTCTGGGTCCACGGGGATTGGGCTGCAGTGGATGAGGATGGTCTCTGGTACATTCTCGGCCGCTCCGACGACACGATCAAGATCGCCGGAAAGCGGCTCGGTCCCGCCGAAGTCGAGTCCGTGCTCGTCGGCCATCCCTCGGTGAGCGAGGCGGCTGCGATCGGTGTTCCCGACCCGATCAAGGGCGAAGCGCTGGTTTGCTTCTGCGTTCTCAAGCCGGAAAGCTACGGGAGCGAAAAACTGCGTGAAGAATTACGTGGCATGGTGGCCGAGCAGATGGGTAAGCCTCTCAAACCCGAAATTTTGAAATTTCTCGAAGATCTCCCGAAGACGCGCAACGCGAAGATCATGCGGCGCATCATTCGCGCCGCTTATTTGAATCAAGATCCCGGAGATCTGTCGGCGCTGGAGAATCCGCAGAGCGTCGAAGCGGTTCGAAGAGCGCTATAGACAGTGCATACCGGAGTATCTGCGACGCTTGCGAGGGCTGGCTACGCTCTGCCGTCTTCATTCCGGTTAAGCTTACCTGGGCACAAGCGCGACTGCGCGTGTCCACCCTGCGCTGCAGCGCTCAAGCTTGATTGGGAACGCTACAACTTTAAAACCGTGGGTGCATGGGAGTGAACTCAGATCCATTTTGTGAATCAGACAGAAGTCTCGCTCCCGGCCGGTATAGTGAATCGGGAAAAACTGATCCTTCTTACCTGCGCGCAGTGCGTCGACCATCGGAGTAACGGGACCATCGAGTGATTCACAGTCGCAACCTATGACGCGAATTCCCTGGTCTAAGAGCCAGAGAAGAGCATTTCGTTCCAAGCGGATCGAAAGATCAGAGAAATTTGGATCGTCAGTAAAGTGCTCAGCGGCTCCCGTTCGAATGAGCACGATGTCTTGGTTCTTGAGTCTGTATCCGATGCGCTCCAATTTTCCCATGAGGTCGGCAGCCGATATCGCTTCTCCCGGCCGTTTCGCCGCGCTGAAATCCAGCAACACGCCATCGCCGTAAAACCACTCGAGCGGCAGTTCGTCCACCGTTCGTGCCTTTCCTCCGTTGGCGGTTGAGCCGAAGTGAGAAGGCGCGTCGACATGAGTGCCGGCGTGCGTGTGGGTTTCCACGATATCCATGGCGCCCAAATGGACTATCTCGGAGACGGGCATGCGCAGGCGCTTCGCTTTCGCCCTTTGGTTTTGATCGTGATCGATGGTAATGATCCGGCTTTCTTCCGGCTCAAAGCTATGGTTCATGATCGGCAAGCTGAGATCAACGATTTGAATCCGATGCGTATTCAACCACTCGTCTTCGATGGCGACGGCGCGGATCCACGCGCCGGTGCCGCGGAAGATCTTCACTGGAAAGAACATGAATTTATAGCCGAAGGGACCAGGCAGACTGCCAAGATTCGTGAGCTTCTCCGCGTGGGTCCACTCCGTGAGGCGTCCCGCGCGGTGTATGGGGAAGTAGGCCGCCTTGTCGCCTTTGACGAAGCGTTCCGTCATCAACGCAATCGGCATATCGATGGTGGCGGAATCTGTCGCCATAACCCTAACCCCAAAGCGAAAAACGTAATTCAGCGCGCCGCCAATCAGGCCCGCGGCCGACTCGGCAAAGCCCGGGTCGTCGTCGTAGCGGTCGGTGCCGCCGGTCCATAAAGCGACAATGTCGCCTTGTTTTGGTGTGTGGTTGATCTTCTCTAATGCCGCGGCAATATCGTATTCACTGATCGGTTCCGTCGGCTTTTTGTGTCGGAAGTCAAGCACGACGCCGTCGCTCATGCACCACTTCAACGGCACCTCTTCAATAAACTTTGCCGGGCGGCCCTCTGAGGTTGGATAGAAGTGATACGGCGCATCCAGATGAGTGCCTAAGTGGCTGCGCAGCTCGATCCGTTCCGTAGAGAAAAAAGCGCCATCAGGGAGATCAGAAACCTTCACCTGGTAGCGCTTGGCAAATATTCTGGCTGCCTCTTGATGTGAGATGGAGTTGAGTTTTAGCTCGCTGTTCTCCAAATGATCCGGCCTCAGAGAAACGCTTAGATCGTAGATTTTAGTCATGGTTCCTCCAGGATTGAGCGGGATAGCGATTAGGCATAGGGGATTGCGGATCTTAATTCACCTGTGTCTCGCCGAGAAATTCAGCGGGATCGTATACCGGATATTTTTAAAGTGTCAAATTAGTGTATCAGGAGGTGAGTCCGCATCTCAATTTTACATTTTTCCGGGTCTCAACTTTCTCGTGGAAGGGTGTTGAGGCGCGGCTGATTTCCGGCTGGACGTAAAGAGTCATCGATAACCGCCTGAAGAGCGGCACCCTACATAGTCGAACTTTAATAGGATCGTCAAAAGTAAAAACAACGCTGCCGTGAACCGGTCAATCGAGTTGCGTCTCGGATGGGAACAATCTAAAACGGCGGTCGGTAAAACCGAAGGGCGTTTCCACCCAAAGCCGCCGTCTTGTCGTCATCCGATAAGTCTTCGCGGCCGAGCAGCTCGTCGATTTCATGGCGGCACTTCTCGGCATCGAAGACTTCATGGGGAAAATCGCTGCCGAAGAGAAAGGGTTCACGACCGCCTTTTTTTACCGCGGTACCGAGACCGTCATCGTCGCAGTCGAATCCGACGAAGACTCTTCCCTCGCGCAGATGCTGTTTGAAATAGTCGCTAGCCTTCTCACCCGGTTTCGGCCCGCCGAGAAGATTGCCTTCAAGGTCCAACTGAATGTGGCCGTCGTGATAGGAGCGATCGAGCCGGTCCATCATGAAAGGAACCCAGGTTGCGCCACCTTCGAGGAAAGCGACACGAAGCTTCGGAAAGCGTTCGAATACACCATGTGCCAACATGCCCGCCGCCTGGATCATCAGACTGAAGGGATGGCCCAGGGCATGAGCAGGGTAGTAGGTGCTGAAGGAATCGAGTCCCATGTGATGAAGACAGCCCACGTGTACGGCCAGAGAGCAACCGAGTTTCTCTGCCTCCTCGTAAAGCGGCCAGTAGATCTCGTTTCCTAGATGGCCTTGTATCGCTTCGCCGTTCGACGGCAGCATTCCGCCGAGCATCCCAAGCTCGCCAACCGCGCGGCGGAGCTCCGCAATGCCGAGGTCGACATTCTGGAACGGAATCAAGGCAACGCCTTTGAGTCTTGGACTCCTGTTTAGAAATCGTTCGTAAAGCCAGTTGTTGTAGGCCCGGCACGCGATCACCGCCCAATCCTCGGCCATAATGCGGCCGACCGCCAAGCCGGCAGTAGGGTAGAGCACCGTCCAACTGATGCCGGTTTTGTCCAGGAATTTTATCCAATCGTCCGGTGTCGGGTTGCCCGTGCTGCGGCGGTTCTGCTTGAGATAGCGGAAGTGCAAATGGTCGAGCTCTGGAAAAAGTTGCGCCATCTGATTTCCTTTGGGCATGTATTGGGCGATTTCCTCGCCGCAAGCGTGGTCGTTGATGTGTCCGTCGGCGTCGATAATTTGCATAGCCTTACGTCCTTTACTATTTTTGTGGCGATCGCAGTTCCCTAGAAGAGAGTCGAATGTCTTCTCAGGGCTAAACGTTGATTACTTACTCGTGAAGGAAGAACACTGCTGTTCTAATCTAACCGAACGATTAGTACACCGATGGGAGCCGCGTCAAGAGAGGCGTAACCGGTGCGAGCGGCTTCGCTCTTGTATAAGAACGAAGCTTGACTGACAGCTTGTCCATGCTAACGTACGAACCACCGAAGGAACCATTTTTGGGAGGCCTTATGAAAATTAAGATTAGGAATTCCGTTTTGTCTTCCGTTATGGGCTTGGTGATTTTCAGTTTAGGCTGGATCGCGTCTGCTTCGGCCCAGGCTGACTTCTACAAGGGTAAGACGATTACAGTTTATGCTGGCACGACGCCAGGGGCGCTGTACGATCAGTGGTCGCGTATTCTCGCGATGCACATGGGCAAGCATATTCCGGGGAAGCCCGACATGATCGTTCAGAACATGCCCGGTGCCGGACATAAGATCGCGGCGAACTACGTCTATGCCAAGACTAAGCCGGACGGCTTGAGTCTTATCGGCTCGATCGTGCCTTCTCTATACTTCGATCAATTGATCGGGCGAAAAGAGGTCCAATACGATTGGAGCAAATTTGTCTGGATCGGTTCTCCCGTGCAGGGTGAATCCCAGATGTACATGCGCGCCGACACGCCGTACAAAACCATAGACGATGTGCGCAATGCCAAGGAGCCGCCGCGCTGCGGAGCTCAGGGGACATCCGATTCGGCCTATTATCTACCGAAGCTTTTTGAGGAAACGCTCGGAACAAAATTCAATCTCGTACAGGGCTATCCCGGGGGACCGGAGATCGATCTCGCGGTGGAGCGGGGGGAGATCCACTGTCGCGCCTTTACCATCGAGGCATTCCTGTCGCGTGAGCCTTACCACACGTGGCGCAAGAAAGGGTTCGTGCGCAACATCATTCAGACGGGGAAAAAGAGAGATCCGAAGTTGCCTGAAACCCCGACGATCTGGGAACTTATGGACCGCTACAAGACTCCCGAGACCAGCCGGCGGCTCGCGACGGTGGTTCTTGCATCGGGCGCGCTGGGTCGGCCGATGCTCGGCACGCCGGGCATCCCATCAGACCGGGTTAAAATTCTGCGCGCTGCCTTCAACGCGACCATGAAAGACGCAGAATTTCTCGCCGAGCTTGATAAGCGGCAGTTCGATCTCGATCCGGTACCGGGAGATGAACTCGAGAAGATTGTAAAAGAAGTGATGACTCAGCCTCCCGACACCATTGCGAGGATGAAGAAACTGTTGGGCGAATAGGCTCAATTCAGAGAGAAAACTGACGGACGGCTGAAGCGTGACGGCTATATGATGACGAAATGTAAATAGACGCGAGCGCGATTTACTTGGCTATGGCGTCCAACCGCTTTGCGCGACTTCGGTTTGCGCGCGGCGCAGAAATGAGAAATCGAAGATCTCTTCGGGACGAACTTCCCGCGTCACCCCGACTAAGCGTTTGCTCCGGTCTATGACGATGCGCTGCAGCCGTTCCGGAATCGTTCCATCACGAGCGATGGTCTTCATGTGATCTTCATAGGCGCGCGCTATTAATTCGAGGTTCTTCTGCCGGGTGAATTCCATAATGGCCGAAATCGCTTCCTGGCGGTTCGACAGATAAACGCGGTGCCCTTTGACCGTGGCTCTCATGAAGCGCCGCACCAGCTCACCTTGGCGCGCCAGGCGATCGTCGGTGGTAACGATGGAAGCCTGGATATCTTCTATCTCGTCCGAGAAGCGAAGCAGAGCCGGGTAGCCGGCGTCTTGCGCCATAAAGCTCGAAGGCGGACTGAGCGGCGATGCGTCGATGGTGCCCATCCTCAGCGCGGAATAGCGCGTGCTCGTCGAGCCGATAGGCAAAAAGATCACGTCTCGTTCGAGTTGGAGGCCAAACTTGGGGAATAACTCTTTAAGCCAGCCGTAGTCCAAGCTGCCCACCGTGGAGCCGCCGACTTTCTTGCCGCGCAATTCGGTCACGCTCTTAATCCCAGGCTGCGCGGCCAAGATCCCGGGTGGTTTGTCATTGAAAACCATCAGCATCTTGAGCTTTGCCCCCTGGACGGCGGCCGTGGGATTGCTGGCGGAGCCAAACTCGACGCTGTTGCTCATGACGGCTTTGGTTCCCAATAAGCCGGCGATTAAGATAATGTCTACAGCCAGTCCCTCTTCGGCGTAATAGCCGCGCTTGCTCGTCATAAACATGGGCATGTAAGACGGGGAAAAGTTGGAAACGGCTACTTTGATTCTTTCTTCCGCGCTTGCGCATGCCGCCAGCGTCAGAAAAATCAAAGCTGAGCTAAAAACACTTTTGGCAAGATTTCCCATAATGGGTCCTTGCGGCAGAGGCTCGCCGCCAAAGGCATAAAAAAGCCCGGACTGGTCTTTTCCAGCCGGGCTTTTTGTATTCGGTTAGGCCGCAGGACGCAACTAAGAAGCGTGGCCAGACCTTACTTCGTTTTGTTAAGCTCCTTTCTATCCTTTGTGAGCTCTTTGCGATCGGACTTGAGTTCCTTTCGATCACTTTTTATTTCGCCTCTGTCCTGAGCGATTTCCTTTCTATCTCCTTTGATCTCATCGCGCATCTTGGCGCGTTCCTCTTTGCTGGCACCCTTTCTTCTCGCCTTCTCAAGCGCTTGTCGGTCCTGTCTCAGCTCTTTACGGTCAGACCGTAACTCTTTCCTGTCGCCCCGGATCTCCTTCCGGTCACCCTTGATCTCTTGGCGATCGCCTTTGATTTCGTTTTTCAGCGATTCTTCCTTTGCCTTCTGAGCGGCGTCAGCCGCTATTGCCGGAACGCCCAGCACGATCAACAATGCGGCAGCCAACGCGCCAGTCATAAACTTATTTGGGTTGAACATAAAATCCTCCGCTTTCGTGTTTCACTGGTCATGACCAATCGCCGAAGTGACTTGAAAGATACTACCATTGAGCTATGAGCGTCAAGATTATAAAACACACTTCATCGGGCAACGTTAACGTAGTTGGTAGTCGAGGGTATGCTAATACGATCATTCTTTCGTAAGAAACTATCTTTGTGATAAGGAGTTTTTATGCCTACTAAGATCACCACACGTTTCCAGGAGCTTTTAAAACGACCACAGCTGCTCGTCATGGCCGGTGGCTTCAGCCCGTTGCACGCAAGGATGTCGGAAGTGCTCGGCTACGAGGCTTTCTTCATGTCCGGCTCGCAGGTGGCGGCCTACTTGTACGGCTATCCGGACGTCGGTCTTCTTGGATTAGGTGAAATGGTTGAAGCCGCGCGGCGGCTCGCTGCGGCATGCAATATTCCAATCTTTGCCGACGCCGATACCGGTTACGGCAATGCGGTGAACGCCTATCATACGGTCAAGGAATTTATCCGAGCGGGTGTCGCGGGTGTTCACATCGAAGATCAAGAGGCGCCCAAGAAATCGGGAACACTGGCGGGACGGCGATTGATTTCTCGCGAGGAAGCGATCGGCAAGTATAAAGCGGCCGTCGCGGCGAAAAACGAGATCGATCCCGAGTTCGTCATCTGCGCGCGTTGCGACTCCATCGGTTCCGAAGGCGGAAACTTCGAAGAAGCGATTCAACGCTGCATCGGCTATGTCAAAGAAGCGGGAGTGGATGCGATCTGGGTCAACACTTTGCAATCGCGTGAAGAGATTCGTGAAGCCTGCCGGCGAATTCCGGCGCCGGTTATCGCGCCCTATTATGGTCCGCGGCCGTCGCCAACGTTCGAGGAATTTCAGGATCTCGGCGCCGCGGCAGTTTTATATCCGAGCCTCACTACCGCGAACGGCCTGCAAGCGACCTGGGAAGTGCTCCACGAATTCAAAGAACGCGGTCCTGTCGTGCTCGATGAGTGGAACAAAAAAGCTCAGTCTTCGAGATGGGGGATGGTCCCACGCACGCAAGATCCGATTCTTCCCGCCGAAAAGATTCGTAAGCTCGAAGATGAATTCATTCCCAAAGAGTTGCAACGCGACTACGACAAAACTTTTGGACACAATAGGCACTGAGCTGATATGGCGGTAATGTAGCCGATCTCTGAGAGAACAAAAGCAGTAGGTAGGTTATTACCACTCGATGCGAATTGATTGGCAGGTAAGACTCTGCGCTTCACAAAGAGCCGATGACTTTCCCGGCACATGAACGGTGCGCATCAATGACTTCGGAGGGTCAACGCCGTGCCGCTGAGCCGCCGGAAGAAATGGAATCATGCATCACCAAACCCTCTGTCGGTCAAGCGGCGGGTTAGACCTCATTTCTTCCTGGGGTCATCCGGGGGATTAACGTAAGTGATCGCCCATGGCCCTACCCCGTGTATCTGAACGATTGTCTCCTCTTTCGTCCAGCCAAAATGGTTCGACTTCGGCTGCATGATGGCGACGCTTCCAGTCGACAACGGTGTGGTTTTTGCCGGATCAAGCTTGTCGCCGTCGCCAAGATTGAACGTACCGGAAATCACCGTTACGTGCTCGATTGCCGGGTGCCAGTGAGCAGGAATCTTATAATCGGCGGGAAACCTTAGCCGGAACGTAAACGGAACCGCTTCAGTTGGCGGCCCTTCGATGACCGAGATCTTTGCTCCCCGGCGGCAAGCACCCCACTAGACTTAGTCAAACTCTGTACACCTTTGTCCATAGGCTTGATGCGTCAGCTAAATTGATTCCAACGGAAAGCCAATATTATCCGTGTGCTTGCATCAACCCAATCTGCGCTTCGTCTTTGGCATTTTTTTTGCGCAGGTCAAAAGAGTTGTTCATAAAGGAGATAATTACGTGGAACAGTTTACTACATTCGTTCTTTCGACCTTTTTGTTTTTAGCTACTTTGTGCCTAGGTTTAGTTATCCTCCTGTTGAATTCGCCCGTCGCCTTGGTTCCGTGACGGCTCGCCGGGCCCATGATGCGACCGTACCCCCTACTTAATATTTCCCCGTTCTAACGCGGCCTAACGCCCGGCGGTCACCCGCCGTGGCCCACCTGTGGCCTCATGTTCACGCAGACCCGCCACCGGGCCGCGGTCAGGTGGAACGGCTTTGTTAGGCGGCGTCCGCCTGTCTCAATGTTTTTCGAAATACCACTCGGTCCTGCTCTGGACCAGCATAATCTTCGATGACTTGAACTCCGTCGCGGTTTAGTTTTCCTGTCAACTGCATTCCCAGCGATCGGTGAAATGCAATGGACTCCTTGTTGCCCGGCGTTGTGATGGCTTTCAGCTCTGTACAGCCCTG
>WNGG01004984.1_pt1 | contig 28652 bp, 30 predicted proteins | sample 5400661 | NCBI WGS metagenome assembly WNGG01 (sample SAMN13153372, study PRJNA577476) | soil metagenome | isolation source: 100 cm soil or saprolite under Garry oak tree replicate 1 | place: USA:California | collected 2016-06-15
TGCGACCGGCCGGCGAAGTGGAGCGCCGCTCATCATGTCGTGCACTGGATTCACGGCGGAAGCACCGATCTCGACAACCTGGTGCTGCTCTGTCATCGCCACCACTGGATGGTTCACGAAGGCAAGTGGCAGCTGGTGCGCGCCGAGGACGGACAGATGCTGGCCATCCCGCCCACGACCAGCTTCGTGGCGTGCGCGCGGGCACCGAGCTCCGATGCGGCGGCGTAAATCATCGACCCGGTTGGAACAGGCTATCGATCACCCGCCATGTCTGGGCGGCCGAGCGCGCCCAGCTGAACTCCGCTGCGCGCAAGAGGCCGCGCCGCCGCAGGTCCGCCGCCACGGACGAGTCGCCGAGCAACTTCTCCAGAGCGGCCCGCCACGCGTCAGGATCATCCGCCGGAACCACGATTCCCGCATCGCCGACCAGCTCGGGCAGGCTGGCGCGATCTGAGACCACCACCGGCGTGCCGCACGCCATCGCCTCCAGGGGCGGCAGCCCAAACCCTTCGTACCAGGCGGGATGCGCCAGCACTCGGGCGAGGTTGTAGACAGCCGGCAGGTCTGCCGGGTCGAGGGCATCCAGATGGTGGACCGCAGGGCCGAGGCGGCCCATGCGCTCGCGGATGGGCTCGTAGCTCCAGCCCCACTCTCCGACGATGACCAGGTCGGGGCGGTCGCGCAGCATCGCCCACGCCTCCAGAAGCGTGGGCAGGTTTTTCCGTGGCTCGATGGTGCCGACAAACAGGATGTACCTCTCGGGCAGCTTCAGCCGCGCACGCGTCTGCGCAAGGTCCTCGCGGCTCATCGGCCGGAACCTCGAAGCGACGCCGTGGGGGATGACCTCGATGTGTGAACGTGGCACGCCGAACAGCTCCTCAAGGTCGCGCGCCGTGTGCTCGGAGACCGCGATCAGCATGTCCGCTCGGGCGACCGAACGGGGCACGACCCACCGGGTGCTGAGAGGCTGGAAGCGGGGGAACCAGGCTGAATTGCGGTAGATGGCGAGGTCGTGGATCGTGATCACCGATGGACATCCGACGTCACGCAGTGGGAGCGCGCCCGCGGGACCGAAGAAGGCGTCCGGCTTGAGCTGCCTGAGGTCCGCGGGCCACTGCAAGTGGCGGCCGATGAAGCGGGCCGTAGGCAGCTCTCGATAGCTGATCGTGGGTGGACCCGGTTCGGAAGGCTCGATCGATGTGAAAACGGTCAGCCGGCAGTCGGGCCGGTCGACCGCCATCGCGCGCAGGATCTCGGACGTGTAGACGCCAACTCCCGCCCGCGGCCGGACCAGGCCCAATCCATCCACCGCGATATGCATTCCGGTCAACGGCCGGGGTCACTCGTAGGTGCGACCGTGGCCCCCGTGCTCGGAATCCAGGGTGACGCTCTCGATCTGGGCGCCGACCGAGGCGAGCTTGGCGGCCATGTCCTCGTACCCGCGGTCGACATGCCACGCGTTGCGTAGCGTGCTTTCGCCCTCCGCGCACAGCGCCGCGATCACAAGCGCCGCCCCGGATCGAATGTCGGGGATGCTCACCTCGGTGCCGCGCAGCCGGCATGGGCCATGCACGACCGCGTGCAGGCGCCCTTCGACTGTGATCCCAGCACCCATCTTCGCGAGCTGCGTGACGTGCTGGAAGCGATTCTCGTGCACGTATTCGGAGATGACGGTCTCGCCGTCGGCCTGCGTCATGAGCGCCATGTACTGCGCCTGCAGGTCGGTGGGAAAGCCAGGGAACGTCCAGGTGGACATGTCGATGGGCTGGATCCGATTGCGCGGTCTGCGGCCCACCTTGAACCAGCCGTCTCCGGTCTCGACGTGCGCACCTGCGAGCTCGAGCTTGAGCAGCACCATGTTCAGGTCTTCAGGCCGGCTGCATTCGAGCCGCAGCTCGCCGCCGGTCGCTGCCACGGCAATCGCATACGTGCCCGCTTCAAGGTAGTCGGGGATCACCGTGTGCTCAGCGCCGCCAAGCTCCCGCACACCGTCCACAACCAGGCGCTCGGTGCCGACGCCTTCAATCCGGGCGCCCATCTTGCCGAGCAGCCGGCACAGGTCCTGGACGTGCGGCTCGCGCGCCGCATTGAAGATGTCGGTGCGGCCCTCGGCCAGCACGGCGGCCAGCAGGATGTTTTCGGTCCCAGTCACGGTGGGCAGGTCGAAAACGATGCGCGCGCCGCGCAGCCGATCCGTCTCGGCGATGATCTCGCTCCCGGTCTCTTGAATCCGTGCACCCATCTGGCGCAGCCCACGCAGGTGCTGGTCGACTCGGCGGGCGCCGATGTCGTCGCCTCCCGGACGCGGCACGCGCGCTTGACCGAAACGGCCGAGCAGGGCGCCGAGGAGGACGATGGTGGCCCGCATCCGCCCGCCGAGGTCGTCCGGAACGCTGGCGTCGCGGGCGCGGGCCATCCGCAAGGTGACGGTGCCCTCGCCCTCCGAGCGCCCGCCGAGGCCCGTGAGGATCTCCGCCATGAGCGCCGTGTCGGTGACCTTGGGAACGTTTTCCAGCCGCAGCGGCTCTGTAGTCAGGAGGGCCGCCGCCATCTCGGGCAGCGCTGCGTTCTTTGAGCCCGCGATGCAGATGTCACCGGCGAGCTGCGAACCGCCGGCGATCCGAAACGCGACGTCCCGACCGTGCACAGCCGGCTTCATCACGGGCTACGGTACTGCCCCGACCCGATGGCGGGTGCTAGCTCCTGCGCATTCGCGCAAGCCGCAAGCGCGCCTCCGCCATCGCCAGCGCCTGCTGGAACTCGATCTCCTCCGCGGTGCTGAGAGTGCCGGCCAGCTTCTCCTGCGCGCGTTTGCGCGCCTCCTCGGCGGCGGCGACGGAGATCTCCTCGGCGTGCTCGGCGACGTCGGCCAGCACGGTGACGCGATCTGGGAGGACCTCGAGGAAGCCACCCCCAACGAAGAGCAGCTCCTCGCTCCCGCCATAGGTCTCCTGGATGCGCAGGGGCCCGGGCTTGAGAACGGTCATGAGCGGCGCATGGCGCGCGAGGACGCCGAGCTCTCCATCCGCTCCGTTGGCGATCATGAACTCGACGTCGCCCTCGAACAAACTTCGCTCGACGCTGACCACGCGCAGAGGGTATTTCATCCCTACGACGAGCCCTTCTTCTTCATCGCATCGCCCTGCGCTCGGGCCTCGTCGATCGTGCCCACCATGTAAAAGGCCTGCTCAGGCAGGTCGTCGTGCTTGCCCTCGAGGATCTCGGTGAAGCCGCGCACCGTCTCGGCCACCGGCACGTACTTTCCCTCGCGGCCGGTGAAGCGCTGCGCCACGTTGAAGGGCTGCGAGAGGAATCGCTGGATCTTGCGGGCGCGGCTCACCGCGAGCTTGTCGTCCTCCGACAGCTCCTCCATGCCGAGGATGGCGATGATGTCCTGCAGGTCCTTGTAGCGCTGCATCGTCTTCTTGACGCCCTGCGCTGCGTCGTAGTGCTCCTGCCCCACGACCGATGGTTCGACGAAGCGGCTCGACGAGCCGAGCGGGTCGATGGCCGGGTAGATCCCTATCTCCACCAGCGACCGCTCGAGACGGACAGTGGCGCCCAGGTGCGCGAACACGGTCTGGATGGCGGGGTCCGTGTAGTCGTCGGCGGGAACGTAGACCGCCTGCACCGAAGTGATTGATCCCTTGCTGGTCGACGTGATCCGTTCCTGCAGCTCGCCCATCTCGGTCGCCAGCGTCGGTTGGTAGCCGACCGCCGACGGCATGCGTCCCAGCAGCGCCGAAACCTCGGAGCCGGCGAGGAGGTACCGAAAGATGTTGTCGACGAACAGGAGCACGTCCGCGCCCTCGTCGTCCCTGAAGAACTCGGCCATCGTCAGGCCGGTGAGGCCCACGCGCGCGCGGGCGCCCGGCGGCTCGTTCATCTGGCCGAACACGAGGGCGGTCTGGGGAAGCACGCCCGCGTCCTGCATCTCGTGGTACATGTCGTTGCCCTCGCGAGTCCTCTCCCCCACGCCGGCGAACACCGAGCGGCCCTTGTGCTGGTAGGCGATGTTGCGAATGAGCTCCTGCACGATGACGGTCTTGCCTGTGCCCGCGCCTCCGAAGAGCCCGATCTTGGAGCCCTTGGCAAACGTGCAGATGAGGTCGATGACCTTGATTCCGGTCTCGAGGACCTCGACCTTCGCCTGCTGCTCCGACACCGGGGGCGCCGTGCGGTGGATCGGCCAGCGAGTGACACCCTCGGGCGCCGGCTCGTCATCGATGGGGGCGCCGATGACGTTGAACATGCGGCCCAGCGTCTCGACACCGACGGGAACTGAGATCGGCCCCCCCGTCGCGACCACCGGGTCGCCGCGCCGAAAGCCGTCGGTCGCATCCATCGCGATGCAGCGCACGACGTTGTCGCCGATCGCGCCTTCGACCTCGAGAACGACGCTGCGGCCGTCCTTCGTCTTGACCTCGAGCGCCTCGAAAAGCTCGGGCTGCTCACCCGGTGGAAAGGTGACGTCGACGACGGCGCCAATGACCTGGCTCACATGCCCTTCCCCAGTCTTCTTCTTGGTGTCAGCCATGTCCCTCGCTCCCTTGGTCAGCTCGATGCCCGCATCGCTTCGGCGCCGCTGATGATCTCCATGAGCTCCGTCGTGATCCCTGCCTGCCGGACCTTGTTCGCATAGAGCGTCAGGGCCAGGATTAGATCTCCGGCGGCGGTGGTGGCGTTCTGCATCGCGATCATCTTTGCGCTGTATTCGCTGGCCTTGTTCTCGAGCACCGCCTGGTACACCTGCGTCTCGACGTATCGCGGCAGCAGGGCGTCGAGCACCGATTCCGGATCAGGCTCGTAGATGTAGTCCGCCCGCGGCCCGGCGTCCTTCTCCCGCTGCGGGATCTCTGCCGGGATCAGAGTGCGAACCACGGGCTCCTGCCGGAGCGTCGAGATCCATTTCGCGTAACACAGGAGCACCGCATCGACGTTGCCCTTCTCGTACTCATCGAGGGCGACGGCGACGCCGGCGAGGATGCCGCCGATGCTCGGCCGGTCAGGCAGGCCGCTGGCGTCGGCTATGACCCGCCGCCGGAAACGGAGCAGGAAGTCGCGACCCTTGCGGCCCAGCGTCACGTACTGCTGTGACTCGGGGAAGTGTTCGGTCATGTATCGCGTGCCGGCGCGGATGTTGTTGACGTTGAGGGCGCCGCACAGGCCCTTGTCGGTGGTGACCAGGATCATCACGGCGCGCTTGCCCTCGCGCCGGACCAGGAATGGGTGCTTGTACTCGGTCGCGCGCTCGCCGGCGGTCTGCAGAACCTCGAGCATCTTCTCGGCGTACGGACGCGTCGCCTGCACGGCCTGCTGCGCCTTGCGCAGGCGTGTGGCGGCGACCACCTGCATCGCCTTGGTGATCTTCTGCGTGTTCCGGATGCTGTCGATCCTGCGAACGATGTCGCGATATGCGGGCATCTATGACTTGGATTTGGGTTTCTTGGGCGCTGCCTTGGGCTTTGCCTCTGACTTTGATTCCGCCTTTGGCTCCGCTTTCGCTTCGCCTTTGGCTTCCGCTTTCGGAGCCGGGTCGGGTACGTCCTGGTAGCCCTCGACGCCGAACTGGTGGTTGAAGGTCGAGATCGCCGCCTTCAAACGCTCGAACAACCCATCATCGAGTGCCTTCTTCTCCTCGATCTCCTTGAGGACGCCCGGCCGCTCGCTCTTCAGGAAGCGCACGAACCCCGCCTCCCACTCCCTGACGCGGGCCGTCGGCACCTTGTCGAGATGGCCCTGGGTGCCGGCGTAGATCGCGGCCACCTGCTCACCCAGTGGCACCGGCTGGTACTTGTCCTGCTTCAGGAGCTCCGTCAGGCGTGCGCCTCGCTCGAGCTGGTTGCGAGTGGCCGTGTCGAGGTCGGACGCGAACTGCGCGAACGCGGCGAGCTCGCGGTACTGGGCGAGGTCGAGCCGCAGCTGGCCGGCGACCTGTCGCATCGCCTTCGTCTGCGCGTCGCCGCCCACGCGCGAGACGCTGATACCGACGTTGAGCGCCGGCCTCTGGCCGGCGTTGAAAAGGTCCGCCTGCAGGTAGATCTGGCCGTCGGTGATCGAGATCACGTTGGTCGGGATGAACGCGGACACATCGTTGGCCTGCGTCTCGATGACAGGGAGCGCGGTCAGCGAGCCCCCGCCACGGGCAGGCGACATCTTGGCAGCACGCTCAAGGAGTCGGGAGTGCAGGTAGAAGACGTCGCCGGGGTAGGCCTCACGGCCCGGTGGGCGGCGCAGCGTCAGCGACAGCTCGCGATACGCCCAGGCCTGCTTGGTGAGGTCGTCGTAGCAGCAGAGCGCCTCCTTGCCCTTCTCCATGAAGTACTCGCCCATAGCGCAGCCGGCGTATGGGGCAATGAAGTTGAGGGAGGCGGGCTCGGACGCAGTCGCGGCGACGATGATCGTGTACGCCATCGCGCCGTTTTCCTCCAGCGTGTTCGCTACGCGGGCGATCGATGCCGCGTTCTGACCGATGGCGACGTACACGCAGATGAGGTCCTGGCCCTTCTGGTTGATGATCGTGTCGAGGAGCACGGTCGTCTTGCCCGTGAACCGGTCGCCGATGATGAGCTCGCGCTGTCCGCGACCGATCGGGATCATGGTGTCGATGGCCTTGATCCCGGTCTGCACCGGGCTGTCGACGCGCTTGCGCGTGATCACGCCTGGCGCGATCTTTTCGATGGGCATCGTCTTGCTGGTCTTGATCGGCCCCTTGCCGTCGATGGGCTGGCCGAGCGGATTCACCACTCGTCCGATGAGCTCCTCACCGACTGGCACCTCGAGGAGACGGCCGGTCGTCCGCACCTCGTCACCTTCATGCAGGTGGCCGAACTCGCCGAGGATCACCGCCCGCACCTGGTCCTCTTCCAGGTTGAGGGCAAGGCCGTAGGTGTCGTGCGGGAACTCGAGGAGCTCCCCGGCCATGGCGTCCTGCAGACCGTAGATCTGGGCGATGCCGTCGCCGGTGGCGACGATCCGCCCGACGTCAGTCGCCACGAGGCTGGCCTCGAAGTCCTTGAGCCGTTCCTTGATGACCTCGGAGATCTCTTTGGTGCTGATGCCCACTCTTCATTACTCCTACGTGGCCTCCGCCAGGCGGCGGCGCAGTTGATGCAACCGGGTGGCGACCGTCGCGTCGATCAGGTGATCGCCGTACTGGAGCTTAAGACCGCCCAGGATGCGAGGATCGACCACCGAATCGACCCGTACGTCCTCTCCCATCTTTTCCGACAGCCTCGAAGCAAGGTTCTCCTTCTCGGCCGTGGACAGCTCCACAGCGGTGGTGACCAGGGCTCGCACCCGCCCCGCCGCTTCATCGGCGAGGCGATCGAACTCTTCCAGGATGTCCCCCGCGTCCTCGACGTGGCTCGATTCGATGAGCAGGCGCGCCAGGTTGACCGCCTCCCGGTCGAGGAGCGACTCGGCTGCGGAGATCAGCTCCATGCGACGGCCGGCGGGGATGGTTGGATTGGTGAGCACCGCGGCAAGCTTCGGGTCGGACATCAGTCCATGCAGTGCTTCCAGCCGGCCCCTCCACTCTTCGACCCGGCCCTCTTCCGATGCCAGCTCAAAGGCGGCTCTTGCGTACCGCCTACCTACTGCCGTCGCCACTCGCAACCTCCTGGATCGCCTTATCGATCAGCTGCTTGTGCCTGGTCATGTCAAGCGTCTCGCCGATGACCTTCTCAGTGGCGGCGACGACGAGGCCCGCGACCTCGTCCCGCACCGATCGGATCGCGCGCTCGCGTTCGGCCTCGATCTCTTTTCGAGCGGATTCGAGGGTGCGCTTCGCCTCCTCTTCGGCCTTCTGCTTCAGCTCCTGCCGGAGCTGTTCTCCCGACTTGTTGGCGGCGTCGATGACGCTCTGGGCGGTCTTGCGCGCGTCGCTCAGCCTGGCCTCGGCCTCTTTGAGCTTCGCCTCCGACTCGGCGCGCGCCCGCTCAGCCTCCTTCAGCTGCTCGGCGATGGCGCGCTGGCGGGCCTCGGCCAGCCGCACGACCTCGGGGTAAACCCAGCGCGCGAGGATCGCCATCATGGCCAGGAACGTGATCAGCTCGACGATCGCCGTCCCGTTGATCTCGATGACGCCGGCTCTGCCCTCCAGGAAATGCATTACTTCGGTGCGACCTGGCCCAGGAACACGAAACCGAATGCGAGGTTGATGAAGTACATCGCCTCGACCAGGCCAACGATCGTGAAGAGCCAGGGGATCATCCTGCCCTGGGCCTCGGGCTGTCGCGCGACTCCGCTGATGAAGGCGTTGCCGGCGAGGCCGTCGCCGAACGCGGCACCGATGGCCCCGAGCCCGATGGCGAGGCCGAATCCGACCAGGGCGCCTGCAAGCGTGATTCCGTGATCCGTCATCAAACCCCTCCTAGTTGTGTTGATGTTCGAGGCCCTCGCGGGCCGCACCGAAGTAGATGACCGTCAGCAGCATGAAGATGAACGCCTGGATGAAGCCGATGAAGATGACGTCGAACGCTTTCCACACCGCGAGCAGAACCGAGCCGATGACCACGCCCGGGACGGTGCCCACCGCGGGCAGGCTCAGGAGTCCGAGGCCGGCGATGAGGCCGATCATCACCGCGCCGGCGAAGATGTTGCCGAAGAGACGAAGTGACAACGTCGCCGGCTTCACCACCTCCTCGAGGATGTTGAATGGTGTGAATCCGATTCGGGCCAGGAGCGGGAGCTCGAACGGCTTGGTGAAACGCCGGAAGTATCCGCGCCAACCCAGCACTCGCACGCTGTACCACTGCACGACCGCGATCACGATCACGGCCATGGCCAGGGTCTGATTCAGATCCGCGTTGGCCCCGTGCAGGAGCTCGTTGGGGATGAACGCCAGCGGAAAGATCTCGATCCAGTTGGCAACGAGGATGTAGAGAAACAGCGTCATCGCCAGCGGGATGATGAACACGGCTTCCTCGGAGACATTGGCCTTGATCAGCCCCCGCAGCTGGTCGTACCCCCACTCGAAGATCGCCTGCACGCGTCCGGGCTCGCCCTCGCGCAGCTGCGAGCGCAGCCAGAAGGCAATGCCCAGGGTGACGATCACGGCGATGATGCTCGAGATGACGCTGTCGTAATTGATCGTGCAAAGCGTCCCGCAGCCCAGGTCGATGGTCGGGTGTGTGCCGGGCGTCTCTTGCGTGTGGATCATGTCCGCAGTCCCTGCCGCACGCCCGCCGCGACCATGACCATCTGCGCGAGGCCGACCCCAAGCAGCACGGACCAGGCCGAGCTGCCCAGGACAACAGCGGTCACGAGCGCGAGCGAGCTCAGGATCGCCATGCGGAGGATGCTCGCGGCCAAAAACGGTGCGCGGCGCTCGAAAAGCGCGGCGATCAGGTAGCCATTGCCAGAACCGAGCAGCAAGCCGAGCCCGATCCCAAGGCTCGATGCCACATGACCCGCAATCAATCCGGCGATCGCCACGACGACGGCGAGGATTGCCGAAGCAGCCACCGTCTCCCGCAGCATGGCGCCTACCTTCACCGCGTGAACTCCCTCACCTTCAACCAGATGGCGACCCCACCGGCAACCAGGCCCACGAACAACCCGATCAGCACGAACACGGGCGACGAATGGAACACGCTGTCGAGCCCGACGCCCCCAAGCAGCGGCAGCAGGACGCACGCCGCCAGGTAGATCCCGATCCCGGCCATGTCGGACCCCGTTGGGCCAGAACTCGAGGGGGGCGCCATGCCCAGGTCAATCCTACCGGGAACTAGGTTCGGCCAGAAGCCGGCGCAGGAAAGGAGCGTGGACGCGCCAACCCGTGTGCTGCAGGAGGTCGGCAGCGACTGTTGACGTGAGGACAGCCGCAGCAACGAAGACGACCGCCAGGATGCGCCCGTGGCCGAAAAGCGTCAGCCCCAGGGCCCCCAGCAGCGCGCTCGCCGCATAGAACACATAGCAGGTCTGGCGTTGGTCCAGGCCGAAGGACTGCAAGCGATGATGGAGATGGAGTAGGTCGGGAGTGGCCACCGAAGTGCCCCGCCTGCGCCGGCGCACGATCGCCCAGCCCGTGTCCACTATGGGCACGGCCAGGACGAGCGCAGGCGCGGCCAGCGCAAAGGCGACGGCGACCTTGGCTACGCCGAGAATAAAGATCATCCCGAGCGCCACCCCGAGGAAATGCGCACCCGAATCGCCCATGAAGATCCGGGCTGGCGGAAAATTGAAGAGCAGGAATCCGATACAGCAGCCGGCGAGGGCGCCGCTGAGCTGAACGACCTCAAGCTGCTGCAACTGCCCGGCTGCGAGCGCGAGGACCATCGCCACGATCGCCACCACGCCTGCGGCCAGGCCATCCGCGCCGTCGAGGAAGTTCACGGTGTTCTGCATGCCGACGAGCCAGAAGATGCTGATCGGGGCGATCAGCCAGCCAAGCTGGACGATCTGCCCGCCCGGCAGGCTCACGAACCTGATCTCGACAGCAAACACGATTACCGCCAACGCACCCAGCGCGATCTGCACGCCAAACTTCACGATCGGCTTCATCGGCCAGCGGTCGTCGATCGCGAGCACGGCCATCGCGAGTCCGGATACCACGAGTACTGCCGGCGTTGCGCTGTACCGAGGAAGGAAGATCGCGACCGCCAGCGCAAACCCGACATACATGGCAAGTCCACCGAGCATCGGCGTGGGGCTGGCGTGCGAGTGGCGACCGCCGGGTTCCGCGATCCAACGCAATCGACGCGACAGAAAAATCGCAAATGGCGCAATTACCGCGCAGCCCGTGAAAGCGACGATGAACGGCCAGAGTCCAGGTAAGAGATGTTGCGTCAGGTTGTTGAGCGCGGCGTCGCTGAAGAAATCCAACTCTCAATCGAAGGCGTACGGGAGCGGAAAGCGCCGGCACAGCTCGAGCGCTCGCTCGTGTACCGAGTCGAGTACAGGTGCGTCGTCTATGCGCTCGATGAGGTCGGCCAGGCAGTCGGCGATCACGACCATCTCTGCCTCGCGCATGCCCCGCGTGGTCACCAGGGGAGTCCCGACGCGGACGCCGCTAGGGTTGAACTTCGATGCTTCGTCATAAGGGATGGAGTTTCGGTTGAGGGTGATGCCGACCGTGTCGGCGATGTCCTGCACCTGCTTGCCGGTCCGCTTCTGCGGGCGAAGGTCGATCAGCATCAGGTGGTTGTCGGTGCCGCCGCTCACGAGCCGCAGGCCGCGCTCCATCAATCGAGCCGCGAGCGCCTTCGCGTTGAGCACGACCTGCTTCGCATAGACCTTGAACTCCGGCTTCAATGCTTCGCCGAAGCACACGGCCTTGGCGGCGATCGCGTGCATCAGCGGCCCGCCCTGGACGCCAGGAAAGACGGCAGAGTCGATCGCCTTCTGGTGCTCGCTGCGGCAGAGGATGATCGCGCCCCACGCGCCCCGAAGTGTCTTTTGCGTTGTCGTCGTGACGATGGCCGCGTGCGGGATGGGCGATGGGTACTGGCCGCCGGCGACGAGCCCGGCGACGTGAGCCATGTCGACGACGAATGTCGCGCCGACGTCGTCGGCGATCGCGCGCATGCGCGCCCAGTCGACTATCCGCGGATACGCGGAGAAGCCGCCGATGATCATCTTCGGCCGCACCTCTTTGGCCAGCTTCTCCATCGCGTCGTAGTCGATGAGCTCCGTGTCGCGCGTGACTCCGTATGAGTGGATCTCGTAGAACTTGCCGCTGAAGTTCGCCGGGCTGCCGTGCGAGAGATGGCCGCCCGCTGACAGGTCCATGCCCATCACCCGGTCGCCCAGCTGGCATGTGGCCATGTAGACGGCCATGTTGGCTTGCGTCCCCGAATGGGGCTGGACGTTGACGTACTCGGCGCCGAAGAGTCTCGTCGCACGCTCAACTGCGAGGCTCTCGATCTTGTCGATCACCTCCCCGGTGCCGCCGTAATAGCGCCGCCCCGGATATCCCTCTGCGTACTTGTTGGTCAGGAGGGTGCCAAGCGCCTCGAGGATGGCAGGGCTTGTGAGGTTCTCAGACGCGATCAGCTCGAGTGTCTCGGACTGGCGGCGGTATTCGTTGCGGATGAGGTTCGCGATGTCCGGGTCCTCGCGATCGAGGGCGCGGAACGACATCGTCACGATCCTCGAGGTGGAACCGGAGATGCCGACCGGAACTTTGGAGCCCATGCGGCCCGATCCGTGTGTTAGGGGGCCCGGCCCGTCGTCGTCACGCATCTGACGATGCGCTCCTAGCCGGGCCACCCCTGCCTTCGGCTCGGACCACCTGGATCTCCAAATCTCTCGGCCGGCCCTCCGGCCCCACCTCCGCGGCCATGCTCGAATCCTAAGGTCTATCCCGCGCGAGGCGGAGGCGGGCCAAGCAGCTGAGGGGTTGGGATCGCGCCCTCACGAAGCACGTGCGGCTCCGGCCCTGTGAGGTCGAGCACGGTCGATGCGGTGCCGCCGGGAGCGACACCACCGTCCAGCACGGCGACGACTCCCGCCAGGGCTTCCGCCTCGCTCGGCGACATGGCTGGATCCTGGCCGTGCAGGTTGGCGCTTGTGGTCATCAGCGGACCGGCCGCGCGCAGGAGCTCGAGCGCCACCGCGTGCTTGGGGATGCGCACCCCCTGGGTGCCGCCGCCCGTCGCATGCAGGATCAGCGTCAGCGGCCCCGGCCACCAGCGGCGCATCAGGTCCTCGGCGCGGGAGTCGACGTGCACCCATCCCTCCAGCTGAGACTCCGCGGCGACCATGAGGATCAGAGGCAGCCCAACGGGCCGCCCCTTGATGTGGTAGATACGTCTTCGAGCCACTTCGTCATCGGCGGCGGCCGCGAGGCCGTAGACGGTGTCTGTGGGAAACGCGATCACTCCTCCGCTGCGGATGAGCTGAGCGGCGCGGGTGAGGCCAGGCCGGGTCGGCTTCAAGACCACGCTTCGAGCACCCGCTCATGACCGCCCAGGTCGCGATGTAAAGCTCTGCTGGAGAAATTTCGATCCGCGGCTTCCAGCACGGTGGGAAGAATCGAGGGATCGACCTCGGCCAGGACTCGACCTCCGGGCTTGAGGCGCGCCGGCGCAGCGTCGAGAAGCCTCACCACGAGCTCGCTGCCTTCCTCCCCACCGATGAGCGCGCCTGCCGGCTGCGCGAGGACCTCAGCGGGTCGCCTGGTTGTCGGCGCCAGGTACGGCAGGTTGGCGCAGACCAGGTCGAACTCGCCGGGCAGCGGCGCGATGAGGTCGCCGCAAGCCAGGTGCACCCGGGTTTCCAGTCCGTGACGCTTGACGTTCCGCCCCGCCACCTCGAGCGCCGGCGCGCTGATGTCGCTTGCCCACACCTCAATCGGAGGGACGTAATGCGCGAGCGCAATCGCGATGCATCCGCTGCCCGTCCCCACATCCGCCACCCTCAAATTTTCAGGCGCGGAGCGTGCGATCGCCACCGCGCGCTGGACGAGCACCTCTGTGTCGGGGTTGGGGACGAGGACGTCAGGGGTCACCTCGAACTCGAGCGCCATGAACTCCTTGTGCCCGACCACGTAAGCCACCGGCTCACCGTGCGCCCGGCGCCTGACCAGGCCGCGATACATGTCCAGCTCGGCCTCGGACAGGGGCCGGTCGAACTGCAGGTAGAGGTCGAGCCGGCGGACTCCCAGCGCCTGCGCCAGGATCACCTCCGCGTCGAGGCGCGCGCCCTCAGACCCGTGCTTGCTCAGGTGCCCCGAGGCCGCCTTCAGGACCTCGATGACGGTCAATTGGCGGAAGCGCCGCCGCCGTCCAGCTTGGCCGCACGCTCCGCGGCGACGAGCGCGCCGACGAGTTCGTCGAGGTCACCGTTCATCACGGAATCGAGCCTGTGTAGGGTGAGCTTGATCCGGTGGTCGGTCACCCGATTCTCTTTGAAGTTGTACGTGCGGATCTTCTCGGAACGGCCTCCGGTACCCACCATTGAACGCCGCTCCGCGCCGATGGCCGCCTGCTGCTCGGCAAGCTTCAGGTCATAAAGTCGAGCTCGGAGTACCCGCAGCGCCTTCTCCCGGTTCTGCAGCTGCGACTTCTCGTCCTGCATGCTGACGACCAAACCAGTCGGCTTGTGGGTCATGCGGATGGCGGAGTAGGTCGTGTTCACGCTCTGACCGCCGGGTCCGGTGGACGTCGAGGTCTTGATCTCGAGGTCCTCCGGCTTGATCTCGACCTCGACCGGGTCCGCCTCCGGCATCACCGCGACCGTTGCCGCCGACGTGTGAATGCGGCCCTGCGCCTCAGTCTTCGGCACGCGCTGGACGCGGTGTACGCCGCCCTCGTATTTGAGCTGCGAATAGGCGCCCTGGCCGTGAACCTCGAACACGATCTTGTCGAAGCCGCCCTTCTCGCTCGGCGAGGCCTCGACGACCTCTATCTTCCAACCCTTCTTCTCGGCCCACTTGCCGTACATCCGGAACAGGTCGGCCGCGAAGAGCGCGGCTTCCTCGCCTCCTTCGGCGCCCTGGATCTCGACGATGACGTCGCGCTCGTCGTTGGGGTCCTTGGGCAAGAGCAACACCTTGAGGCGCTCTTCGAGCTCCGCCAGCTGCGTCGCGGCGCGGTGCTCCTCGCTGCGCATGTACTCCTGCATCTCTTGGTCCTTCTCATGCCTGAGCATCTCGCGCGCGGACTCCATCTCCCGGCGAGCGCGCCGATACGCCTCATAGGCCTCGACGATCTCACGCATCGCGCGCTGCTCGCGCGCGAGCTTGGTCAGGTGCGCGTGATCTGACGCGACCTCATTGCGGGCCATCTCGGCCTCGATCTCCCGATATCGACGAGCGATCGCCTCCAGACGATCGATCAATCTCTGTCTCCTGGCGCTTCATTTGCCTCAATAAGGCGCCTCGTCCGCTGGTTGTTGAAGGCAACGATGGCGACCTCGAGCATGTCGTCGGAGGGCTCACGGGTGGTGAACTTCTGCGTGCCGAGCACCGGCAGCAGCAAGACCTTGACGACCGAATTGCGCCGGTTGCGGGCCATGAAGCGGATCAGCTCGAATCCGGCGCCGGCGATGACCGGGATCGCCAGCACGCGGCTCGCCACCAGCCAGAACCAGTTGGGGTGGAAGAACGCGACGACTGAGAAGACGATGACGCTGACGACCAGCACCACAAGAAGGAATCCGGTCCCACATCGAGGATGGAGCAGGCTTGCTCGGCGCACCGAAGCTACCTCCAGCGGCCAGCCCGCCTCATACGCGTTGATGGTCTTGTGCTCGGCGCCGTGGTACTGGAACACACGCCTCACATCAGGCAGCAACGCGATCAGCGACAGGTAGCCCAGGACGAGGCCGACACGGATGATGCCTTCGACCAGCACGAACCCGAAGCTTCCACTGCGCGGCACCGCCAGGCTTGCCAGGAGCAGCGGCAGGCCGAGGAAGATGGTCAGCGCGAAGACGGCCGCGATCGCGACCGAGCCGGTGATCTCCCGCTTGCCGATCTTGATGTCCTGGCCGCCGGCGTTCATGTTCGCCGACCAGATGAGCGCCTTCATGCCGAGGTGGAGCTGCTCCCCGATCAGCGCGAGACCGCGCACGAAGGGCAGCTTCCAGATCGGGTTGACGTAGATGGCAGCCTTGAGCTCGCCGCGATCGACGACGATCTCCTTCGTGTTCGGCAGCCGCACCGCGACCGCGTAGTGGCGTTTTCCGCGCATCATCACGCCCTCGATGACGGCCTGGCCACCGTAGAAGAAGGGCTCGGGCTTTCGCTGAGCTCCCGTCTCCGGAGCGGCTACCTCCGGGGCGGGCATCTAGTGGCCTGTTCCGGAGGCCCGCCGCATATTCGCGGCACCGGCGGCCGGTGCCAAGGAAGGGGTGGTGCGACGAGGAACGCATCCGTGCATGCGTGACGAGGAAGCGCCGGGCCCCCTGACGCCGGCATCAGCGCCGAAGGCGTCCGGCCGCCAGGGACGATGAAGATGCAAGGGACTTCCGGAACGGGACACTTAGTTGCTGCGGGTCTTGGCCGCCCGCTTGCGGAACCGCTCGACCTGGCCGCCCGTGTCCACGATCCTCTGCGTGCCGGTGAAGAACGGATGGCACACGGAGCAGATCTCGGTCTTCAGCTCCTTGCGCGTCGACCCGGTCGTGAACGTGTTCCCGCAAGCGCACGTGACGACCGCGTCCTCATAAAAGGTGGGATGAATCTGTGCTTTCAATTCGTTGTCTCTTGGCAAAGTCTACCGAACGAGTGCCTCGACCATTAGCTCGGTCTGGTAGAAGGCGACCCCGAGGAAAACGACCAGGGCCAGCCACGCAGCCCCGATCGCGTAACGCGCCGACGCCGGCCCTGATGTCAGGTATGCGTCGTATGCCCGGTCGCGGAACCGGCGGTAGACCATGCCCATTCCCAGGGCGACCACGATCACGACCAGGACATTGACAGCACCCGCAAAGAACAAGACGGCCAGGAGGACCAGGCCGGCGACCTGGATCCATTTGGAGATGGGGGCCGTGATCCAGCCGCCGTCGAGCATCCCGAAGGGGATCAGGTTGAAGAGGTTGATCCAGAAGCCGAGATAGGCCCAATACAGGAACAGGCTGTTCTGCGTGGCGACGTACAGCACCAGCGCGGCGATGGCCGCCAGGGTTCCGGCGAGAGGGCCGGCGATGCCGATCTGCGCCTGGCGCACGGGGCTCTGCGCATGCGATCGCTGAAAGATTGCCGCTCCCAGGAACGGGATGAAGATCGGCGCGGTGGCTTGCATGCCCTGGCGCCTGATCTCGACCACATGGCCCATCTCATGCACGAAGATCATCGCCACCAGGCCGATGGCCACCTGCCATGGAAACAGCAGCGCGTAGGCGCCCACGGAGACCAGGCCTGTGAGCAAGGTGGTGAGCGCGGGGACCTTGGCCACCAAGAGCAGCGCGTACTTGGCGAACGCCCAGACCGCAAGCGCTGCGGTGATGAGCCCGCCAAGGATTCCGCCGCTCCGCCTCGAGACGGGCGCAGGCGAGTAGTGGTACGGAGACTGCGGGGGAATGTCCGAGGTCACCGGGTAGATCGGCGGCGGCAGCTGGTTCTTGTCTTCCATCTGGATTCAGATACCCACTAAGTGATACCCGGGGACGGAGATCCCTAATCCCAGCCCAATGGTCAGCCGGCGTCGCCCAGGATGTGGTGGCGAGTGGTGATCCGGCGGAGCGTGGCGTGGCGGCTCGACATCACCAGGGAGGATGACTCCGCATAGCCGCTGCCGAAAGCCACCGCGGGCAGCAGGGGCCCGCCGGTGATGCCCGTGATGGCAACCGCCACCTCGGCGGCCGGCGCCAGGTCGGACACGCCATAGATGCGCGAGGCCGCCTCTCCAGCCACTGCCCGCTCCTCGTCGTTTCGCGGCCAGAGCCGGGCCTGGAGGGCCCCGCCCAGGCAGCGCACCGCACACGCCGCCACCAGGGTGGCGTCCAGGACGCCCACCCCGACCGCCGCGTCGATCCCGCTGCCCGGCATCGACGCCATCACGGCCGCGGCGATGTCGCCCTCCTCGAGCATGATGATCCGGGCGCCCGCGGCCGCCACCTCATCGACCAGGTCCTTGTGCCGAGGCCGGTCGAGGATGGCAACGGTGAGGTCCTGGACTCGCGCATCCCGGGAAAAGGCGATGCGCCTGAGGTTGTCCGCGATCGGATCGTCGAGGTCGACGGCGCCTCGGGCGGCCGGGCCGGCCACGATCCTCTCGACATACCCCACAGCGGGCAGCTGCGCCAATCCGCCGGCCTCCACGGCCGCGATGATCGAGACCGCATTGGGGTGGCCCGCGGCGACCTGCCCGGCGCCCTCGACCGGGAACTGGCCGAATTCCAGACCCAGCTCCGAGAGGCCGGAATCGTCCAGCGCCTTGCGCATCGCGTCAGCGGCGACGTCGCGAACGCGGTCCGCGTCGCCTCTGCCGAGCAGGCGGGCCGACGCGAGTGCGGCCGCCTCGGTGGCATGGAGGAGCTCCAGCGCGAGCTCGCGACGCACGCCGATAGAGCTTCGTGAAGGATCCTGCATGTTGGGGACCGGGCTAAGAGCTCTGCGGCTCTTCGAGCAGCTCCGCCGGGCGGAGCTCCATCTGGTCGATGCCGCTCTGCAGGAATGCAGCGCGCACGAAGTCACGGAAGAGCGGGTGAGCGCGGTTGGGGCGCGAGCGGAACTCGGGATGGAACTGCGTGGCGACGAACCAGGGGTGATCGGCGAGCTCGATGATCTCGACCAGCCTGCCGTTTGGCGAAACCCCGCTGAACACCATGCCCGCTTCACCAAGTGACTCGCGGTACTCGTTGTTGAACTCGAACCGATGGCGGTGACGCTCGTAAACGACCTCCTCGCCATAGGCCTTGTGGGCCAGGGAGCCGGCGAGCAGCTTGCACGGGTACAGACCGAGCCGCATCGAGCCGCCCATCTGGTCGATGTTGCGCTGCTCGGGCATCAGATCGATCACGGGCGTCGACGTGAAGGCCGCGAACTCTGTCGAGTTCGCGTCAGGTGCGTCGAGCACCTCCCGCGCGAAATCGATGACCGCGCACTGCATGCCGAGGCAGAGGCCCAGGTACGGAATGCGGTTGTGGCGCGCGTAGCGCGAGGCCTGAACCTTGCCTTCGATGCCGCGATACCCGAAGCCGCCGGGGACCACGATGCCGGCGACGCCGACAAGCGCCGACGTGTCGCCGGCATCGAGCTTCTCGGAAGACACCCAGCGGATGTCGACGGCGAGCCCGTGGTGCACAGCTGCGTGCTTTAGGGACTCGATCACGCTCAGGTAGGCGTCGGGCAGGGAAACGTACTTGCCGACAAGCGCCACGGGCACCGCCGCGCGCGGATGCCTGATCCTCTCGATCATCTGGATCCAGGGGCCGTTGTCAGGCGCGTTGGCAACCTCGTCCAGCTCGAAGTGACGCGCCATCACCTTGCCGAGACCCGAAGCCTCCAGCATCAGCGGGACCTCATAGATCGACTCGACGTCCGGAACCGAGACCACCGCCTCGCGCGGGACGTCGCAGAAGAGGGCGATCTTTTCCTTGAGGTCGGCGCCGATCGGCAGCTCGGAGCGGCAGATGATCGCATCGGGTTGGATTCCGATCGCTCGCAGCGCATGCACCGAGTGCTGCGTGGGCTTCGTTTTCATCTCTTCCCCACGAATCATCGGCACGAGCGAGCAGTGGATGTAGAACACATTTTGCCGGCCGAGGTCGTTCTTCAGCTGCCTGATGGCTTCGAGGAACGGGAGGCTTTCGATGTCACCGACCGTCCCCCCCACCTCGACCACGACCGCATCCGCCTGCGGGTCGCGCGAGGCGCGGAGGATCTTCTCTTTGATGGCGTTGGTCACATGCGGGATCACCTGCACGGTGGCGCCGAGGTAGTCGCCACGTCGCTCCCGGGCGATCACCTCCTGGTAGATCTTCCCGGTGGTCACGTTGGATGTGACAGTCAGGTTCTCATCGACAAAGCGCTCGTAGTGGCCAAGATCGAGGTCGGTTTCCGCACCGTCGTCGGTGACGAACACCTCTCCATGCTGGTAGGGGCTCATGGTGCCTGGGTCGACGTTGAGGTAGGGGTCGAGCTTCTGTAGGGAGACGCTCAGGTGGCGGGCCTTCAGGATGTTCCCGATCGAGGCCGCCGTAATGCCCTTGCCGAGCGAGGAGACGACACCGCCGGTCACGAAAACGTACTTCGACATAGAGACCTCCAGGGCGGTTTTATGAATGGTACCGGGTCTGCCCTCGCCGGTGGAGACTTGTGCGGCGCTCTCCGAACGGTCGGCGCCCCTTCCGGCGCTGCGCGCCACCTTCCCCCGTGCCGGGGGAGTGGATCACCCTTTTGGTTCGAGGACGACAACCCTGGTCTCGTAGTCCCCGGACGACTTCTGCACCGAGAGCTTGGGCTGGGGATCGGCCGAGGCGACGGCCATCTCTTTGAGAAAACGGTCCACCGCGTCGAGCTCCAGCTTCAGGCCCGGGATGGCGTAGTGCATCGGCACCACATAGCGCGGCTCGAGCTGGCGAACGACCTCCGCGGCCTGCACCGCGTTGATCGCGGAGCGCCCGCCCACCGGCACGAGGAGGACATCCGCCGACGATATCGTCTCGGCGTCCGCGTCGTCGAGCCCGTGCCCGAGGTCGCCCAGGTGGCAGATCTGCACGTCGTCGATCTCGATCAGGTAAACGGTGTTGCGCCCGTGCTTGGCGCCCTTTTCCGAGTCGTGATACGTGGGCACCCCGATGACGCTGACGCCGGCGACCTCGTACTCGCCCGGGCCGCGGATCTCATATGCGTCGCGGACGATCTGGGTGTAGTTGTGGTTCTCGTGCTCGTGGCTGACGGTGACCACGTCGGCGTCCAGGCGAGACAGCTTCAGCCCGATCGCCGGTGGGTAAGGATCCGTGACCACGGCCGCATTGCGGCCTCGCAGCCGAAAGCAGCCGTGTCCGAGCCAGGTGACGTCCATCCCTCTCCTTTATTACATGCGCTCGGGCGCGCTGACGCCGATGAGGTCCAGCCCCCTCTTCAAAGTGTGACGCGCTGCCCGACACAGCTCGAGGCGGGCCCGGGTCAATCTCTCGTCGTCGATCACCACACGATGCTCGCTGGTCTCGTTGCCCGCGTGATAGAAGCGATGGACCGCTGACGCAAGGTCGTGAATGTAATACGGGATGCGGTGCGGCTCCAGCAGGCGGGTCGCGTCTTCCATGACGTCGGGCCAGAAGGCGAGCTGCCGGGCCACGTCGAGCTCCCAGGGCTGGATCAGCAGCGAGACGTCCGCGTCATTCGGCAGTCGCGGATGCCGCTCCTGCGCGGTGACCTCGACGTTGGTGAGGCGGGCATGCGCGTACTGCGCGTAGTACAGCGGGTTCTCGTTGCCCTGCGTGAGGGCCAGCTCGAGGTCGAACTCGATGGTCGTGTCGGCTGAGCGCAGCAGATAGAAGTAGCGGACCGCGTCCGAGCCTACACGGTCGATCAGTTCGTCCAGGGTTACGAAACGACCTGCGCGCTTGGACATCTTTCCTTCGCGCAGGTTGACCATCTGGTTGAGGATGATCACGAGCTTCGCCGGGTCAAAACCGAGTGCCGCCGCAGCCGCCTTCATCCGGCTTACGTAACCGTGATGGTCCGCCGCCCACACTTCGATGACGCGGTTGAAGCCCCGTCCCTCGAATCGACTCAACAGGTAGCCGAGGTCGGAAGCGAAGTACGTGGGCTCTCCGTTGGAGCGGATGACCACGCGGCTTTCATCTTCGACCTCCTCAGGATCGCCAAACCAGAGCGCGCCCTCCCGCTCTTTGAGGTAGCCCGCCTCGCGCAGCCGCTCGATGGCGCGCTGCGGCAGGCCTTCCTCCCACAAGCTCGATTCGCGGAACCACTCGTCGTAGCGGACGTTGAGGCGCGCGACGGTGGCGCGAATGCGATCGACGACGATCGCGACCGCGAACTCGCGAAGCTTTGGCTCCGACTCCTCTGGCGGCAGCGATTCGATGCCCGGCAGCTCGCGCCGCGCCTGCTCTGCGAGCTCCGTGACGTAGGCGCCCTTGTATCCGCCTTCCGGCGGTTCCTCGCCGTGGAGTCGCGCATAGACGGACGCTCCGAAGCGCCTTGCCTGCGTGTTCTGGTCGTTGACGTAGTACTCGCGCTGGACCGCGTGGCCGGTGAACTCCAGCAGCCTGCAGAGCGAGTCGCCGAGGATGACACCGCGGCCGTGGCCGACGTGGAGGGGGCCTGTTGGGTTGATGCTCCCGAACTCCACCTGGAGCCTGTCGCGTCTGCCGAGGCTCGACGAGCCGTAGTCCTCGCCGCGTGAGACGGCGTCTGCGATCGTTCGCTGCAGCCACCGCGTGGTGAGCTTGAAGTTGACGTAGCCGTCCACTGCCTCGGCCGTGGCAGCGTCTTCCTCGACGGCAATCGATCGCGCCAGGCGGTCTGCGATCTCAGCAGGTGGCCGGCGGAGAACGCGGGCCAGCTTGAGTCCTGCGGGGCTTGCGTACTCACCGCGCTCGGGGCTCTTGGCCCGACCCAGCTCCAGGTCGGGAACGTCACCGTCAACACCAGACGCGCGCACCGCCTGCAGCAGCGCCTCAGCGATGCGGTGGCGAATTCCTGGCGCCTGATCGCCTGTCATCAACAGGTCGGATGGACACCGGCCAGCGTGAGCTGCACCTGTGTCGAGTTGGAGCCACGCGTGTAAGTCACCGTGACCCGCTGGTTGGCGTGAAACCGCGACCGGAGCAGCAGCCGGAGCGGATGGGCGGCATCGAGGTTGACGTCGTCCAGCTGCGTGATCACATCTCCGGGCTTCAGGCCGGCCGCGGCTGCAGGGCCATCTGCGTCGACGGTAACCAGGCGGTTTCCTTCGGGCAGGCCGTCAAGGGCCGCCATCTGCTGCGTGAGGTCAGTGCCGGTCGCGCCCAACGACGGCACTACCACCTGGCCCGTCTGCAAGATCTGCTGCACGTCGTCCTGTACGCCTGCCGCGCTGAGCGCAAAGCCGCCGGCTCCGGCGGCGGAGCCTGAAACGGACATCGCGATTCCGAGCACCTGGCCGCCGACGTTGAGGATCGGCGCACCGTTGGCGCCCGCCTGGAGCATGGGGTCCGTCTGGATGGTGTCGCTGATCTCCTGGTTGCGCCCAGAGCCCACCGGGTCGGGCACGGTCACCGGGCGGTGCAGGGCGCTGATGATGCCGCGCGTCACCGCGCTGCCCGTGACGGGCCCGGCCACGGCCACCAGCACCTGGCCCTGGACCAGCGTCGCGGGGTCGGCGAATGCGAGCGTGGGCAGGCCGCTGACCTGGTCGATCTTGATCACCGCGACGCCGGTCTGGCAGTCGTAGTCCACAAGCCTCGCGTTGTGTGGCTTCGAGTCGCCAAGCACCAGCACCTTCATCGTTGTGGCGCGGGCGACCACCGAGATGTTCGTGACGATGTAGCCGTCGCTGGTCGCCAGGTAGCCCGAGCCGGAGACCGGCGAAGGCTCTGATTGGGTGACCACGCTGACCACGGCCGGCTTCGCCTTGGCCGCGGCCTGGACGATGGCAGAGTCCTCGGTGATCGTCACGCCCGATCGGATGTTGCCCGGCTGGTTGTTCGTGCGCGACTCGAACTCCAGGACGCCGAGCGTCACGCCCGTGGCCAGGATGGTGACCAGCAGCCCGAAGCCGACCATGGCCATGATCGGTCGCCACCTACGACTGGTGGCCGCCCGCTCGACGTTAGGGCGCACCTCGCCCCGGGGCTGAATCTCGGGTCGCACCCCTCGAGTTTAGGTTTCGGGGCGAGGAGGGCCTGGGTACGGGTCCGGCGGGTACCAGATGAGAACGACCTGCCGGTTGGGCTCGAAGCCCGCTGTGCGGTACATCCGGACGGCTGCCTCATTGTCGCCGCGCGTCCAGACATAACCGAGGGTGACGCGACGTTCGCGGAACAGCCTCACCGCCTGGTCCATGAGCATGTCGCCGATGCCACGGCCGCGGTACTCGGGGGCCACATAGACCTCCGCAACCTCGCCCTCGAGCCCGGTGCCGGGGTCATAGAGCACGATCCAGCAGAAGCCGATGACCTGCCCGACCTCGTCCCGGGCCGCGAACACAACGTTCTCGCCCATGAAACGCGAAGGCACCGACGTCAGGTGGTCCTCTATCTCGCGGCGGCTGAGCTGCGGATGGTCCGAGTAGTGAGCCTGCTCGCCGACGTGAAGCTCCACCAGCAACGGCCTGATCAGGTCGTAGTCGCCCTCCGCCAGCCTCTCCACGTCGAGTGTCCTCACCGTTTTCGATGGTAGCCTAGGCGCGCGCGCAAAACGTCAAATTCTCCGCGCAAAGCGCCGACGTAGCTCAGCTGGCAGAGCAGCCGCCTCGTAAGTGGCAGGTCGTGGGTTCGAATCCCACCGTCGGCTCCAGAGACGCGTTCCGCGTCTTTGGCGCCAAAAGTGCGCACTGGGCTGCCGATTACGCGCGTTTGGGGCCAGAAATGCGGAATCCTCGGGTGAGCGAGATCAGCAGAAGCGTCTCGGCGACCAGGATCGGCACAGCCAGGACCAGCAGGGCCAGCTCGAGCAGCGCGTAGCCGGCGATGAGCAACCCGACCTGGAACGGGGTCGGGCCGGACCTGACCACCAACCATCCGGCCAGCACGAGCATCGCGAAGTCCTGGAAGCCAACGTAGGGCGTGAACAAGAGCGAGCCGACGATGCCGGCGGCGATGGCGGTGCCGGGGTCTCCATGACGGCTGCGCCAGGCGGCCAGCAGAGTCACCGACACGACCAGCACCTGCACGACGTACAGCTGCGGGCCAAGGCCGAGAGGACCGGCGATGGCGTAGCGGCGAGTTGGCTCCCACTGCGACGCCAGCGCGAGAGCGTCGCCGTACCGCATCAGTCCATCCGGGCCGAGCAGGGCCAGGGCCACCAGGACCATCAGCACCGTCGCCGCAAGCCAGGCGCCGAAGACGCGAGCACGGCCGGCCAGGAGCAGACAGACCGGCACCAGCAGCGCCAGCTGGGGCTTGAGCGCGAGGGTGCTGAGGGCGAGCCCCGCCCACACAGGATGGTGATGTCGAAGCAGCCACCAGCACGCGGCCACCCCGGCGGCGACGAACGCCACCGGCTGGCCGACCATGACCCCGAAGGCGACCGGAAACAGACCAAGCCACAGCGCAAGATGCGCAGCGCGAGCCAGTCGCCCGCCAGGCGCCACGAGATACCACGAGAGCAGCAGCGCGCCCGCGATGAGGACCGTCCACACCACGATCGCGACGTCGAAGGCCAGGGCTGTGAAAGGCGTCGCGAGCCAGACCAGCGGCGGTGGGTTGATGAACGGCGACCAATAGAAGCCCGGGCCCAGGCTCTCGACCGCCTGCTTCTGGGCGTTGAGGTCGTACAGGTGGCTGTAGCCGTCGCGCAGAGAGACGAGCGCGGCGCCGTAGGCCAGCCTGAAGTCGTCTCGAACGCGGTAGCCGGGGATGTAGGTGACCGCGGCCACGTAGATGTTGAAAGCGATCAGCAGCAGGCCGGCCCATAGGCCGGCAGCGGACCAGAGCCTGGACCGGCCGCGGAAAAAGGAGATCACGCTGACGAAAAGTTAAGGGCTCGGACCGAAGCCCGAGCCCTCAGGCGGGACGAAGTCCCCGGTTAGTTGACCTCTCTGTAATCAGCGTCGACCACATCTTCATCCTTCTTCTTCTCGGTGTCGCCGCCTTCCTGGCCGTCGGCGCTCGTCGACGTTGACGACGCGCCGCCGCTTGCGCCGGCCTGCTCGTAGATGTGCTGGCCGATCTTCTGGAGCGCCTCGTTGAAGTCGTCCATCGACCGGCGCAGGGCGCCGGCGTCGGAGCCCTTGGCCGCGCTCTTCAGCGTCTCGAGCTTGGCGTTGACCTCCGTCTTCACATCCTCCGGTATCCGGTCGGCGTTGTCCTTCATGACCTTCTCGGCCTGGTGGATCATGTGGTCCGCCTGGTTGCGAAGCTCGACCTCCTCGCGCTTGGCGCGGTCTTCAGAGGCGTGCAGCTCAGCTTCCTTGACCATCCGGTCCACCTCATCCTTGGCCAGCGTCGAGGATGCGGTGATCGTCACCGACTGCTCGCGTCCAGTGCCCTTGTCCTGGGCCTTGACGTTGAGGATGCCGTTGGCGTCGATGTCGAAGGTGACCTCGACCTGTGGCATGCCCCGCGGCGCAGGTGGGATGCCGTCCAGATGGAAGCGGCCCAGCGTGCGGTTGTCGCGAGCCATCTCGCGCTCGCCCTGGAGCACGTGGACCTCGACCGACGTCTGGCTGTCAGCCGCGGTGGAGAACACCTGCGACCGCGACGTCGGAATCGTGGTGTTGCGATCGATGATCTTTGTCGCCACGCCGCCCAGCGTCTCGACGCCGAGTGATAGCGGGGTCACGTCCAGCAGCAGGATGTCCTTGACCTCGCCCTTCAGCACCCCGGCCTGGATCGCGGCGCCGACGGCAACCACCTCGTCCGGGTTCACACCCTTGTGCGGCTCCTTGCCGCCGAGGAGGTTCTTGACCAGCTGCTGGATGATGGGCATGCGGGTCGCGCCACCGACCAGGACGACCTCGTCGATCTGCTGCGGGGTCAGGTTCGCGTCTTTGAGAGCCGAGAGGAATGGACCACGGCAGCGCTCGGTCAGGTCGGCGGTCAGGGACTCGAACTTGGCGCGCGTGAGCGTCATCTCGAGGTGCTTCGGACCCGTCTGGTCCGCGGTGATGAAGGGCAGGTTGACCGTCGTTTCGAGCCGGCTCGAGAGCTCGATCTTGGCGCGCTCGGCTGCCTCGGTCAGTCTCTGCAGTGCCTGGCGGTCGGTCTTCAGATCGATGCCGTTCTGCTTCTTGAACTCCTCGGCGAGCCAGTCGACCACTCGCCGGTCGTAGTCGTCACCACCTAGGTGCGTGTCACCGTTGGTGGACTTGACCTCGAAGACGCCGTCGCCGACGTCCAGCACCGACACGTCGAAAGTGCCCCCACCGAGGTCGAAGACCAGGATGGTCTCGTTGGCCTTCTTGTCGAGGCCATAGGCCAGCGAGGCCGCAGTGGGCTCATTGATGATGCGGAGCACGTTCAGGCCGGCGATCTGGCCCGCGTTCTTGGTCGCCTGGCGCTGCGAGTCGTTGAAGTAAGCCGGCACGGTGATGACCGCGTCGGTGACCTTCTCGCCCAGGTACGCCTCTGCGTCAGCCTTGAGCTTCTGAAGGATCATCGCCGAGATCTCCTCGGGCGTGAACTCCTTGTCGACGGCAGGGACGCGAACCACAGCCCGGTCGTCCTTGCCGGGCTTGACATCGTAGGGCACGATCTTCCGCTCGGAGTCGACCTCGTTGAACTTGCGGCCCATGAAACGCTTGATCGAGTAGACGGTGTTCTCCGGGTTGACCGCGGCTTGCCGGCGGGCGAGCTGCCCGACCAGCCGCTCACCGGTCTTCGTGAATGCGACCACCGAGGGCGTGGTTCGAGAGCCCTCAGAGTTCGGGATCACGACCGGCTCGCCGCCTTCCATGACAGCGATGACCGAGTTGGTCGTCCCCAGGTCGATTCCAACGGTTTTCGGCATCAGCTATTCCTCCGGACGCGCACACGCAGCGCGAATTTGAATTTCACACCTGATCTTGTTCCCCTACACATCGGGGTCAAAACCCCTCGGCTACGCTTAGATCAGATGCCTATATTCGAGCTCGACCCGGTCGACCAGATCGCCGTCGCCGCGATCGGCGAGCCGGGTCAGCGCAAGTTCTTCCTCCTCGCCAGCGGCTCCGGGCGCATTCTGACCCTGGCCTGCGAGAAGTCGCAGATCCAGGCCCTGGTCGTCAGGCTTCAGCAGATGATGGAGGTGCAGGGCGTCGAAGCCACCGAGGCCGCGGCAGAGGACGCCGCCATGCAGCCCGGCGAGCCCGAGTGGCGGGTCGGCGAGATGGGCCTCGGGTACCACGAGGAGCGCCACATGTTCGTGCTGGTCGCCAGCCAGGGCGCTGCCGGCGAGGAGGGGGGCGACGAAGCCCCCAGCATTCGGTTCTGGCTGAGCCACCAGCAGGCGGTCGCGTTCTCGAAGCAGGCGGAAAACGTGCTGACCGCCGGCCGGCCGCTGTGCCCTCGATGTGGCCTCCCCATGGACCCTGCCGGGCACCCCTGCCCGGTCCTGAACGGTGCCCGCCCGATCTTCTGAGTCGGCGGAGGCTACGGAGCGCCTGCTGGCCGAGCTGCCGCAGATGGAGCTCGAGGGGCTGCTTTACGGAGCCTCCAACTACACGTTCCTGGCCAAGCTCGGACCGCATGCGCCTGCGGACCTCCACGTCGTCTACAAGCCCGCGCGTGGTGAGTCGCCGCTCTGGGACTTTCCGGCCGGGTCGCTGTACAAGAGAGAGGTAGCCGCCTACCAGCTCAGCAAGGTGCTGGGCTGGCCGCGCATACCGCCAACCGTCGTCCGCCGGCGCGGGCCGCACGGGGTGGGGATGGTGCAGCTTTTCGTCGACTCAGATCGGCGTCACTTTCTTGGCGAGCACGCATCGCACCGCGACGTTTGGCTCCGCGTCGCGCTTTTCGACGTCATCACGAACAACGCCGACCGCAAGTCGGGTCACTGTCTTTTCGACGCCGAGGATCGGGTTTGGGTCATCGACCACGGGTTGACCTTCCACACCGATGGCAAGCTGCGCACGGTCATATGGGACTTTTCGGGCGAGCCTCTGCCGCAAGAGCTGTGCGGCGACATCCAGCGGGCGCTGGCGAGCCTGTCGCGTGGAGGGTTCGCGGAGGTTCTCGACCGGCTGCTGGCGCCTGACGAGGTGGACATGCTGAGGCGCCGCATGCAGGGCGTGCTCGACCATCGCTGGCGCTTTCCGGAGCCCACCTCGGCGTGGTCGCTGCCGTGGCCGCCCGTCTAGATCTCCCACCCCTCCCCCTGACGGGGGAGGTTGCGGGTTCAGATACCGTTCGCTGGATGCGTTTCCGCTGCAACCCGCTGCCAGTGACCCCGGCCAACCTCGTGCTCGCTGCACTGGCCTCGGCCATGGTTTTCTTCGCTATCTCTCCGCTGGCCCGTGCGGCGTTGACGATCGCGGCCACGCCCGTGCCCACCCCGGTCCGCGCCAACCTCTCTCTGAATCCCGCGGCGGGCAGCGCCAACACCAAGATCACGGTGACCGGGTCATCCTTCAATCCGAACCAGTCGATGAACCTCTACTGGGACGACCCGAGCC
>WNGG01004922.1_pt1 | contig 28649 bp, 27 predicted proteins | sample 5400661 | NCBI WGS metagenome assembly WNGG01 (sample SAMN13153372, study PRJNA577476) | soil metagenome | isolation source: 100 cm soil or saprolite under Garry oak tree replicate 1 | place: USA:California | collected 2016-06-15
CAATGCCCTTCGAACCCATGCCGGCTTCGGTGAGGCCGAGATGCAAGGCGTAATCGCACCGCCGCGCCAGTTCACTGTAAACTGCGATCAGATCTTGGACCGCCGACACTTTGGTCGAGAGAATGATTTTTGAGCGTGGCAATCCGATCTCTTCGGCGCGTGCGGCCGACAGCAATGCCGACTGCACCATCGCCTCGCGTGTGACGTCACGGGCGTCGACTGGATGATTGGATCGCGCGTTCAGATCCATAAGGTGGGTGAGCAGTTCCTGATCGAGCGAACCCCAATTGGCGCCAATGCGCACCGGCTTGTTGTGACGAATCGCAGTCTCGACGATCGCGCCGAACTGGCGGTCCTTCTTCTCTTTGAAGCCGACATTGCCCGGATTGATGCGGTATTTGTCGAGCGCTTCGGCGCAGGCGGGATGGTCCGCCAGGAGCTTGTGGCCGATGTAATGGAAGTCGCCGACAATCGGCACGTCGACGTTCATCTTGACCAGCCGATCCTTGATATGCGGGACAGCAGCGGCCGCTTCGTCGCGATCCACTGTGATGCGCACGATCTCCGAGCCGGCGCGCGCCAAGTCAGCGACCTGTTTTGCCGTCGCCTCGGCATCGGCGGTGTCGGTGTTGGTCATCGATTGCACCACGACCGGCGCGCCGCCGCCGACGATCACCTTGCCGACTGTGACGGCGATCGTTCGGTGCCTTGCGGCTGGGCCGGAAAACGCGGCCATTGATAATTCCTTAGTCAATTCAGTTGTTTGCGTCATGGGTTCCATTCGGCGGGAGGCCGAAGCCGTGCCGTAACGTCATGGATATAGCGTCACTGAGGCCGGTTGACGAGGAGGAGCCCGGCGGCCACCAGCGCCACGGCGACGGCAAAGGCGGGCGTCAATGGTTCGTTGAGAACGAAGTGACCCGCGGCCACGCCAAAAAGCGGCGCCAGGAAGGTGAAGACCGATAGCCGCGCGGCCGAATAGCGTACCACCAGGACGAACCAGATCGTGAAAGTAATGCTGACCACATAGACCGTCTGATAGGCAAACGCGCCGAGCGCCAAAGCCGAGGGCGCACCAACCATACGTTCGCCGAAGATGATCGCACCGATGCCGAGGAGTGGCGCCGAAACGACAAGCTGGTAGAGCAGGGTCTTTTCAGCGCTGATCTTGTTGAGCGCGCTTGCTTTGATGATGAGCGTGGTTGCTGCCCATGCCGCAGCGCCACCGACCAGCATAAGGTCGCCCAAAATTTGTCGCGGATCTGATGCCGGCGTCGGCAGGCCAAACGCAATCACGATGCCGAGGAACGACAGCAATAACCCGAGCCATTGCGAGACGCGAAAATGATCGCCCGGCACCAGCCAGCGCGACCCAATCACGACAAAAAACGGCGCGAGATAAAGAAACAGAACCCCGCGCGTCGCCGTGGTCCAAATTAGGCCGCGATATATCAATAGAAATTCAAGCGCGAACAAAACGCCCGCCAGAATTCCAGCGCCTAGCGTGCCGTCGCGTTTGAACAAGGGAATCCCGCGCGCCTGCGTCCAGATCCCGACCAGGAATGCGGCGATCAAGGAACGCGCCGAGGACTGAATCAGCGGAGGAATATCGTGGATCGCGAGCTTGATCGCAACATTGTTGAAGCCCCAGCTCAAGCAAAGTCCGATCGTCACTGCAATCGCAGCTGCATCGAGCGGACGCGACGATGGAGGAGGGGTCACTTCGATCGGTCTACAGCGGCTTATCGCCCGCGGCAATGTGCGCAGATGCCGGGGACTTCGATCAACGGACTCTTCGGCGAGAATCCCACCGCGCGCGACGACGCCTTGAGCGCTTCCGCGGCGGCGCCGCCGGGCACTTCGCCGACTGCTCCACAGCGTTCGCAGATCAGAAAAATGACGAGGTCGCCGCCGCCGTGATTGTGTACGCAAGCGACGAAGGCGTTGCGGCTCTCGATGCGATGAACGAGACCGTTCTCGCGCAGAAATTCGAGCGCGCGGTAGACCGTGATCGGCGCCGGACGATTTTTCTGTTGCAATCGATCAATGATTTCGTAGGCCCCAAGCGGCCGATGGCTTGTCAGTAAAGCTTCGAGCACTTGCCGCCGCATCGGTGTGAGCCGTTGCGCGCGCTCTGCGCATTGCGCTTCCGCGTGGGCAATGGCGGCGCTGGTGCAGCGTTCATGGTCGTGGTCGGGGGCGGGAAAAATTGCGGGCGACATGATGGCCTGGTTAGCATTCCTCTGGGGTCAGCGGCGCAGCCGCTACCTTAGCGGATCGCTGCCCCATCGAAAAAAGCCCATCCGGGAGGGAAGGCCAAGAAAAAGCGGCCAAAGCGCCAAAGTTTCATGTTGCACTGCAGCAAGAAGCGCCCCACATTCCTTGTAAACACCTTAGCTGTCGTCGACGGCGCCTCAACAACCGAGGACCCACATGTTGCAAGCAAAATCAGCGCTGGTAACCGGCTCTACGTCCGGCATCGGCCTCGCGATCGCCCGCGCGCTCGCCGCCCAAGGCGCCAATATCACCATCAACGGCTTTGGCGACAAAGACGCAATCGAGAAAGAACGTGCGGCAATCGAGAAGGAATTCAAGGTCAAGGCAATCTACTCGCCCACCGATATGTCCAAGGCGTCTGAGATTGCAGAAATGGTCCGCACCAGTGAGCAGACGTTCGGCTCGCTGGACATCCTCGTTAACAATGCCGGTATTCAATTCGTCTCACCGATCGAGGAGTTTCCGGTCGAGAAATGGGACCAGATCATCGCGATCAACTTATCATCGTCTTTTCATGCCATTCGCGCCGCCGTGCCGGGAATGAAATCGCGCAAATGGGGCCGCATCATCAACACAGCGTCTGCACATTCGCTCGTCGCTTCGCCGTTCAAGGTCGCCTATGTCTCCGCCAAGCACGGCCTTGCCGGACTGACCAAGACGGTCGCGCTCGAGCTTGCGACCTTCGGCATCACATGCAATTGCATCAGCCCCGGCTACGTATGGACGCCGCTGGTTGAGAAGCAGATCCCGGACACCGCCAAAGCCCGCGGCATGACCGAAGAGCAGGTCAAGCGCGACGTGCTGTTAGCGGCGCAGCCGACCAAAGAGTTCGTGACGGTCGAGGAGGTCGCCGATCTCGCTGTCTATCTTTGCTCCGATGCCGCGAAATCGATTACCGGCGCGAATCTCTCGATCGACGGCGGCTGGACGGCGGCATGAAATGTCGCTTCGGGATGCGTGAGCCGCCGGCAGGTTGTGACGGCGTGAGGGGTGACACCGGTCAATCGTGCAAGCCTAGTCGAGTCTCCTTGCCCCGCTTGCGGCCTGTGTTGACCGGGGATTGAACAGGATCTCCCGCAATGAAAAACATCTTGGCTTCACTGCTGCCTGCGCGCGCGGCGGAGCAAAAAGCCTCGTCCACCACCAAGCGCGTCAATCTTGCGCTGCAGGGCGGCGGCGCGCATGGCGCCTTTACCTGGGGCGTGCTCGATCAAATTCTGAGCGATGAACGGCTCAGCATCGAAGGCATTTCGGGCACTTCGGCGGGAGCGGTGAATGCCGTCATGCTCGCAGATGGCCTGTGCCGCGGTGGCCGCGAGGAGGCACAGAAACGGCTTGCCGATTTCTGGCGTTCGGCGTCGAGCAACGGCAATCTGCCGGTGCTGCAGCGCGCGGTGGTGGAGCGGCTGCTGTCGTTCACGCCGCTCGAGGGCACGCCCGCGCAGGCCTGGTTCAACGCTCTATCGCGTTATTTTTCGCCGTACGATGTCAACCCTCTCAACATCAATCCGCTGAAGGATCTGATCGAGCGCTTTGTTGATTTCGAAAAGCTGCGCGCCAATACCGATTTGCAACTCTTCATTTCGGCCACCAATGTGCAGACCGGCCGAGTACGGATTTTTTCGCGCGACAAAATCACGGCCGATGCGGTTATGGCGTCGGCCTGTCTGCCGCTGCTATTTCGTGCTGTCGAAATCGATGGCATACCCTATTGGGACGGCGGTTATCTCGGCAATCCGGTGATCTTTCCGTTCTTCCGCGCGACGGCAACGGAGGACGTGCTTGTGGTTCAAATCAATCCGCTGGTTCGACAGTCGACGCCGATGTCGTCGAGCGAGATCATGAACCGTATTAACGAAATCACATTCAACTCGTCGCTGATCGGCGAATATCGCGCCATCGACTTCGTGGCGCGCCTAATCGATCAAGGCAAGTTGCCGCGCGGCATCGGGCCGGGACAGTATCGGCGCATCAACATCCACCGCATCGTGCTCGATCGCTTCGGCACGCACTTCGACGCATTCAGCAAGCTTTCGACCGATTACGATTTTTTCGACATGCTCCACGTCAGCGGTAAGCGCGCGGCGCGCCGGTTCCTCGACGAGCACTTTGACGATATCGGGGTAAAAAGCACGGTCGACCTGTGCGCCGAAGCGCAAGCCGAGTGGGCGTGATAAATTGGCGGCCATGTCCGCCGCCATCCCAGCTGGCTCGCCGCTCGTCACCGCTGTCGTCGGTGCGGCGCGGCTTGATGTCTGCATTGCCGATATCACGACGCTTGCCGTCGATGCCATTGTCAATGCGGCGAACCGCAGTTTGCTCGGCGGCGGCGGCGTAGATGGCGCCATTCACCGCGCCGCCGGCCCGGATTTACTTGCCGAATGCCGAACCCTTGGCGGTTGTGAAACCGGCTCCGCCAAAATCACCCGCGGCTATCGATTGCCGGCCAAGCACGTGATCCATGCCGTCGGCCCGGTCTGGCGCGGCGGGGCGGCGGGGGAGGACGAGTTGCTCGCCTCCTGCTACCGCACGGCGCTCGATCTTGCCGCCAAACATCGGCTCGGATCGATCGCCTTCCCGGCGATATCGACCGGTGTCTATGGGTTCCCGGCAGATCGCGCCGCGCGCATCGCCGTCGGTACGGTGGCGGCGGAACTGGCGTCCGCGGACCGCGGCATCACCTATGTCGCATTTTGCTGCTTCGCCCAAGGCGCAGCCGATCATCATGTCGCGGCGTTCGCAGACCTTGGTCTGAGCTGAAGAGCGCAATTAAAAAGAGCGGCGTTACGAGAACGCCGCTCTTCATCCTCGTTGGATTGAAAGCTGCAGCCTACTCCGCGGCGCCGCCCGCTGCCGCTTCGCGCTGCTCACCAGCTTCCGCCTTTTGCTTGGCTTCGAGATCTTCGCCGGTCTGCTGATCGACGACCTTCATCGACAAGCGCACTTTGCCGCGCTCGTCAAAGCCGAGCAGCTTCACTTTGACCTTGTCGCCTTCCTTGACCACATCTGTAGTCTTCTGCACGCGCCGCTGTGCCAACTGGCTGATATGCACCAGCCCGTCCTTGGCGCCGAAGAAGTTTACGAATGCGCCGAAGTCCATCACTTTGACGACGGTGCCCTCGTAGATGTGCCCGACCTCCGGGTCAGAAGCGATCGACTTGATCCAGTTGATCGCCGCTTTGATCGACTCCGCCTTGGCCGAAGCGACCTTCACAGTACCATCGTCGGAGATATCGATTTTGGCACCGGTCTTCTCCACGATTTCGCGAATGACCTTGCCGCCCGAACCGATGACTTCGCGGATCTTGTCGACCGGGATCGAGAACACCTCGATGCGCGGAGCATGTTCGCCGAGCTCCGCACGAGCGGAGGTAATGGCCTTGGACATTTCGACGAGGATATGCATGCGGCCGTCCTTGGCCTGGCCAAGGGCGATCTGCATGATCTCTTCGGTGATTCCGGAGATCTTGATGTCCATCTGCAGCGAGGTAACGCCGCGCTCGGTGCCGGCGACCTTGAAATCCATGTCGCCGAGATGATCCTCATCGCCGAGAATATCGGAGAGAACCGCGAAGCGATCTTCCTCCTTGATCAGGCCCATCGCGATACCGGCGGTCGGACGCTTAAGTGGCACGCCGGCGTCCATGAGCGAGAGCGAGGTACCGCAGACGGTCGCCATCGAGGACGATCCATTTGATTCGGTAATCTCCGAGACGACCCGAATCGTGTACGGAAACTCGGTGTGTGCCGGCAGCACCGGACGGATGGCCCGCCACGCGAGCTTGCCATGGCCGATCTCGCGGCGGCCTGGCGCCCCAAGCCGGCCGGTCTCGCCTACCGAGAACGGCGGGAAATTGTAGTGCAGTAGGAATGTTTCTTTGTAGGTGCCTTGCAGGGCATCGATGTATTGCTCGTCTTCGCCGGTGCCGAGCGTCGCCACCACCAGCGCCTGGGTCTCGCCGCGGGTGAACAATGCCGAACCATGGGTGCGCGGCAGCACGCCGACCTCGCAATTGATCGGCCGAACCGTTTTCACGTCGCGGCCGTCGATGCGCGTGCCCTTGTCGAGAATGTTCCGGCGCACGATCTTGGCTTCGAGGTCCTTAAACGCGCTGGCGACTTGCAGCTTCGGATATTTCGGCTGCTCGACTTCGGGCGGGCAGAAATGGTTCATCACCCGCTCTTTTGCGCCGTCGATCGCTTTGTGACGCTCCGCCTTCTCGGCGATAGCGTAAGCGGCGCGCAGGTCCTTCTCGATCAGTCCGCGCATCTCTTTTTCGAGCGCTGCGCCATCGGGTACGACAAGCTCGCGCGGCTCTTTCGCCGCCTTCTCGGCAAGCTTGATGATGGCCTCGATCACCGGCTGGAAGTGGCGGTGGCCGAACATCACAGCGCCGAGCATGATTTCCTCGGACAGCTCTTTTGCTTCCGACTCGACCATGAGCACCGCGTCCTGCGTACCGGCGACCACCAGATCGAGCTGGCTTTCGCTCATTTCGTCGATTTGCGGATTGAGCACATATTCGTTGTTGATGAAGCCGACGCGGGCCGCACCAACCGGGCCCATGAACGGCACGCCTGACAGCGTCAACGCTGCCGACGCCGCGACCATCGCCAAAATGTCGGGATCATTTTCTAGGTCGTGCGATAGCACCGTCACGATGACCTGGGTGTCGCAGCGCCAGCCGTCGGCGAACAACGGCCGCACCGGACGGTCGATCAAACGCGAGACCAGGGTCTCTTTTTCGGTCGGCCGCGCTTCACGCTTGAAATAGCCGCCGGGGATACGGCCGGCCGCATAATATTTTTCTTGATAGTTACAAGTCAGCGGAAGGAAATCGATTCCCTCCTTCGGCTGCTTGGCGGCGACGACGGTCGCGATGACCGTTGTATCGCCATAAGAGGCGAATACCGCGCCGTCGGCCTGCCGCGCTAGTCTGCCGGTCTCTAGCGTGAGTTGGCGGCCACCCCAGTCCAGTTGTACACGATGGATATTGAACATTGCGATTGTCTTTCATGGTTTTCGCGAAAGTGCGAAAGCCAAGAGCAAGACGGCGAGACACTGTCGCCGCAGCAGCGCTGCGGTCTATCTTCAGCGTCCGGCGATCCTGCCATGGCCTTCGGACCTTGCTTGCATACGAACGGGCATAGTCCCGTCCAAGGAATCGGCAGTTTCGCTGCCGGGTAATGGCGGGCGCATCATTGCGCCGCCGAGCACGCGGGCTCCTCCCGCGCGAATTTCGTCAACGACGAATGCCAAGTCGCTCGATCAGCTCCTTGTAACGCGCATCTTCGGTGCGCCGGAGATAGTCCAAAATCTGGCGGCGCTGCGACACGAGCTTCAACAGCCCGCGCCGCGAGTGGTTGTCCTTAGCATGCGTCTTGAAGTGCTCCGTCAAATTGTTGATGCGCTCCGAAAGCAGCGCAACCTGCACCTCGGGCGAACCGGTATCGTCGGATTTGACGGCATAGGTTTTGATAAGCTCCGCTTTACGCGCGGCCGTTATCGACATCGTTCACCAACCTTTGTCTCTGCCGGCTCGACCAGCGATGCCGGCTAAATTGAACACGCGTCGGGGAATGATTTCGCCCCGTTCGACCTCGGCAATGGCTATCAATTGACCGCCGGAAGCGACCTGAACCACGCCGCGGACCATGGGAGCGTCCCGTCCGCGCAATAATACGGCTTGACCCCTCTGGAGCCTTGCCGCGTCTGCCGGGCTGACGGCCAGCGCCGGGATGTCGTCCAGCGCGGTCTCGATCGGCAGGAGCGCGTCGGCGAAGTGTCCCTCGCCGGTGGCCGCTCTATGGCACAAAGACTTCACTTGTTCCAGGGGTATCATGTCGGCCTCGCCGAACGGTCCAACGCGGTCCCGGCGTAGGCTGGAGACGTGGCCAAACACGCCCAGCGCCCGGCCAAGGTCGCGCGCCAGCGAGCGGATGTAAGTTCCCTTGCCGCATTCGGCGGTCAGCACGGCATGGTCGGGGTCGGGGATTTCCCCCAATTCTAGGCGATGAATCACCACCGTCCGGGCCGCCAGTTCGACCGCTACACCGTCGCGCGCCAAATCGTAGGCGCGCTCGCCACCGAGTTTCACCGCCGAGAAGCGCGGCGGCACCTGCTCGATATTGCCGGTAAAGCGCGCCAATATCGACTCAATGGCCGCTCGATCCGGACGCTTATCGCTCGCTGCAATCACCCGGCCCTCGGCATCGTCGGTATCCCGCTCCTCGCCCCAGCTAATAGCGAACCGATAGGTTTTTCGCCCGTCAACGACGAACGGCACGGTCTTGGTTGCCTCGCCGAGCGCGATTGGCAGGCATCCCGAAGCCAGCGGATCAAGTGTTCCGGCATGGCCGGCGCGCCGCGCCGCGAACAGATGTTTGATGACGGAAACGGCATGGGTCGAGGTCATGCCGACAGGTTTGTCGAGAACGAGCCAGCCGTGAATATCGCGCTTTTGTCTCTTGGCGCGCGCAGGTTGCGAAACGCCCGCATCCCCGTCCGGACGACTTCCGACTGGTCCGATCTGCGCATTCATTCTTGGTAAACCATAATCCTAGGACACCGTGCTTCGGATGTCACAAACTGCGCGGGGATTGCGCGAACAATCGTTCGGGTTGCTCATTGTTCGTCGTTGCGGCTTCTCAGGTCGCGTTGGACCGCTGGCGTTCGCAAAAGCTTCTCGATCCGTTCTACTTCTTCGAATCGCTCGTCGATGCGAAATCTGATTTCAGGTGCAAATTTGAGGTTAACGCGCCGCCCGATCTCGCCCCGGACATAGCGGCTGTTACGCTCCAGCGCATCGATCACTTCCTTCGCGTCGCGCCCGCCAAGCGGCATGACGTAAATGGTCGCCAATCGCAGATCGGCGCTAACGCGAACCTCGGGCACCGTGATCATGTGACCTTCGATGACCGGATCATGGACCTCGCCGCGCGCTAGCAAGTCGGCGAGTTCGTGGCGGATCAGCTCGCCAACCCGCAACTGCCGCTGCGAGACTCCGGCCGGTTGATCGCGATGCTGGCGGCGCGTCATCAGTCAAATCCAGATTAATTCGCTCATGGCCGCTTTGCCGCGGCCATCCGCGTTTCGGTCGCCCTGAAAATTGAGGCGCAGATACCCGGCACGAAGCGGGGTAGGGCGGCCGCTAAAGCGTCCGCTGTATAGTCTCCACGCGGTAGCACTCGATAATGTCGCCGACCTTCATGTCATGATAATTCTCGAATGCCATGCCGCATTCCTGACCGGCAACAACCTCCCGGGCGTCATCCTTAAAACGTTTGAGCTGCGACAGCTTGCCTTGGTGGACGACCACGCTATCGCGGATGAGCCGGACATTGGCACCGCGCTCGACGGTGCCATCGGTGACGCGACAACCCGCAACATTGCCGACCTTCGACACTTTGAAGATTTCGAGAATGACGGCATTGCCCAGCATGGTCTCGCGCAGTGTCGGCGCGAGCAATCCCGACATCGCTTTTTTCACGTCATCGACGAGATTGTAGATGATGTCGTAATAGCGAATTTCGACAGCGGCACGCTCGGCGGCGTCTCGCGCCTCCTTATGGGCGCGAACGTTAAAGCCGATCACGGCGGCGCTTGAGGCTTCCGCGAGCGTAACATCGGATTCGGTAATACCGCCAGCGCCTGCGAAGATAATGCGGGCAGCCACTTCGTCAGTCGACAGTTTCTCCAGAGCCCCGACGATGGCTTCGATCGAGCCTTGCACGTCGGCTTTGACGACCAGCGGGAATTCCTTGCGTCCGGTGGTCTTGAGCTGATTCATCATCTGCTCAAGCGAGCCACGCATGCCGGTCTGGCGCGCCGCCATCTTTTCGCGCTTCTGACGGGCGCGATAGTCCGTGATCTCGCGCGCGCGCGCTTCGGTATCAACGACCGCCAGCCGGTCACCGGCCTCCGGCGTGCCGTTAAAGCCGAGCACTTCCACTGGCATGGATGGCCCGGCCGCGACGACGGAATGGCCGGTATCCGAGGCCAGTGCGCGTACGCGGCCCCACTCGCTGCCGGCCACCACGATGTCGCCGGGCTTTAAGGTGCCGCGCTGTACGAGTACGGTGGCAACCGGACCGCGCCCGCGGTCGAGCCGCGCCTCGATCACAGTGCCTTCGGCTGGACGGTTCGGATTAGCCTTGAGTTCCAGCACCTCGGCTTGCAGGGCAATGGTGTCGAGGAGCTTATCGAGATTGGTCTTTTCCTTGGCGGACACTTCAAGCTCAAGGACGTCGCCGCCAAGCGATTCCACCTGAATTTCGTGCTGCAGCAGTTCGGTGCGCACCCGCTCCGGCTTGGCGTCCGGCTTGTCGATTTTGTTGATGGCGACAATGATCGGAACTTTCGCCGCTTTGGCGTGATGAATCGCTTCGACTGTTTGCGGCATGACCCCGTCATCGGCCGCAACAACGAGCACCACGATGTCCGTGACCTTGGCGCCGCGCGCGCGCATCGCGGTAAATGCGGCGTGGCCAGGCGTATCGATAAAGGTAATTCGCCCGCCGGAGGGCGAGGTCACCTGATACGCCCCGATATGCTGGGTGATGCCGCCGGCCTCTGCAGCAGCGACCTCGGTGGAGCGGATCGCATCTAGAAGCGAGGTTTTGCCATGATCGACATGGCCCATAATGGTGACAACCGGAGCGCGCGGCTGCAGGCTTTCCGGCGGATCCGGCGCGTCGAACATGCCTTCTTCGACGTCCGCCTCGGCTACGCGCCGGACAGTGTGACCGAGTTCTTCGGCGATCAACTGCGCAGTGTCGGCGTCGATCGTGTCCGTGATCTTCGCCATGTGGCCTTGCTGCATCAGGATGCGCACGACGTCGACCGATCGCTCGGCCATGCGGTTGGCGAGTTCCTGGATGGCAATCGTTTCCGGGATGATCACTTCGCGCGCAATCTTTTCCTTCGGCTCGTTGTCGCGGTGGCCGGTCTTGCGCAGGACGCGACGCCGAAACGCGGCTTCGGAACGCTCACGCACCTCATCTGCGGAAAAAGCGGTGACGACAGTCAGACGGCCGCGGCGCTTTTCGCCGCCGCCACGTGCCGGTTTGGGCGCGACGGCGGGTCGAGCGGTGGCGCCGCGCCTGGCCGTGCGGGGCGCCTCCTCATCGTCGGCCTCGAGCGCCGGACGCACGCCTGGCTTTGCAACGTCGGCGCCGAAGCGTTTCTTGGCGACTTCGTCGGCCTTGCGGCGGGTCTCTTCGTCGTGCTTGCGGCGGTCTTCTTCTTCGCGCTTGCGCGTTTCCGCCGCAGCGCGGTCGGCCCGTTCTACCTCTTCGCGCTTGTGACGGACGCGTGCCTCCTCTTCGGCCCGCTCCCGCTCCTCGTGTTCGCGCACCCTCGCATCGGCGAGCGCGTGGGCACGCGCATTGCGCTCGTCTTCGGTCAGCGTGCGAAGCACGACGCCTGACGCTTTCGGTGAAGCAGCGGCAGCCGCCGCAGCTGCCGCCGCGGTGGCACCAGCTGCGGGTTTCGCCGGTGGGCTGGTGCGCTTGGCGGTGGCGGCGCGCTCTGGGGCGGCCGGTTCGGGCTTCGCTTCGCCCGGACCGGCAATGCGGCGTTTGACTTTTTCGACTACGACCGCCTTGCTGCGGCCATGGCTGAAGCTTTGGCGAACCACGCCTTGCTCCACGCCGCCGCGCTTTAGCGTCAGCGTCTTAGTGGCGGTCACGCTTAGCTTTTCGCCGCTATTTTTCGTCGTCTCAGTCATTCCTATCCAGTTCCGTACGCAGCCTCTGACGCATCACGCTTGCCGGTCAACTTAACGGGTTCCAGGGCGTCCTCGCCGAGTTCGCCGCTGCGAAACCCTTCCAAGCGCCGCAAACGCGCCATAAACGTGTCACTCGCCTGGCCGGCGAGCAGGGCTGCATGTATCACATTTGGGCGCCCCAGTGCCAAATCCAATTGGGCCGCGCTCAATATTCGGGTGACGGTCACCGATCCGGCTTGTCCGCTTTGCCGCAGAGCGGCGTCGAGCTTCTTAACTCCGTCGGTGGCTGCTTCGGCCGCATGGAGAAGCGCGACGATGCGATCACGCGCCAGTGCGTTCTCTATTTTCGTAAAGCCAAGGGCCACCAAACCGGCTTTGCGGGCTACCGCCAAGCCATCAAGTACGGCGTTTTCGAGCAAACCTTCGGTGCGGCCGGCAAGATCGGCGGCAACCCGCACTTCCCGCCGGAAGGCGCGCGCAAAGGCGCTGGCGTTGATTGCTTGGTCCAGCGCTTTTCGCGTTGCTGTCACCCACACGCCGCGGCCCGGCAAATTGCGCTTGAGGTCGGGAACGGCTTCGCCATTGGGGGCGATCACGAAGCGGATCATTTTCTCGACCGGCCGCGTCGCCCGCGTGGCGATGCAAAACCGCTCTACTCCGCGCGATTGCGGTCCATGATCGAGCTCGATGCCGTTCTCCTGTGCCAGCATGGGGGAAATTCCACTGCCTTCTTCAGGGCTGCGCCGCGGGTTCAGGCGCCTCTTCAACCGCGGCGGGCGCGGCAAGATCGGCCTCGTTGATCCAGCCGGCTTTGATGCGGGCGCGCATGATGAGTGCCTCCGCCTCCTCGCGGCTCAGCTCCATACCGTCGAGAATGCCCGCTTGGCGGACCGTCTCGCCGTCTTTGCGTTCGGTCCAGCCCGCAAGATCGTCGGTTGCGCAACCGGCGAGATCTTCAACGGTCTTGATGCCATTCTCGCCGAACCGCACCAGCATGGCCGTCGTGACCCCTTCAACCTCCATGAGCGCGTCTTCGACGCCAAGCTCACGGCGCTTGGCGTCAAGCTCGGCCTCGATCCGGTCGAGGTATTCACGCGCGCGATTTTGCAATTCGGCTGCGGTGTCCTCATCGAAACCTTCGATGCTGGCGATTTCTTTGGTGTCGACCATCGCCAGCTCTTCGACTGAGTTAAAGCCTTCCGAAGCGAGCAGTTGACCGATCACCTCGTCGACATTGAGCGTGTCGATGAACATGCGCGTGCGATTCTCGAATTCGGCTTGGCGGCGTTCGGATTCCTCCTGCTCGGTGAGAATATCGATGTCCCAGCCAGTGAGTTGCGATGCGAGACGCACGTTCTGACCGCGCCGTCCGATCGCAAGCGACAGCTGCTGATCGGGAACGACCACCTCGATCCGCTCGCGTTCTTCGTCCAACACCACCTTGGCGACTTCGGCGGGCGCCAGCGCATTGACTACGAAAGTAGCGATGTCGTGCGACCAGGGAATGATGTCGATCTTTTCGCCCTGCAACTCATTGACGACGGCCTGCACCCGCGAGCCGCGCATGCCGACGCAGGCGCCGACCGGATCAACCGAAGAATCGCGGGAGATGACGGCAATTTTCGCGCGCGAACCGGGATCGCGCGCCACGGCCTTGACCTCGACGATGCCGTCGTAGATTTCGGGCACCTCCTGGGCGAACAGCTTGGCCATGAATTGCGGGTGGGTGCGCGACAGGAAAATCTGCGGACCGCGTGGCTCGCGCCGGACGTCGTAGATATAAGCGCGGATGCGGTCGCCGTTGCGAAACACTTCGCGCGGCAGCATTTCATCGCGGCGCACGATGGCTTCACCGCGGCCGAGATCGACCACGACGTTACCGTACTCGACGCGCTTGACGATGCCGTTGACGATATCGCCGATGCGATCCTTGTATTCGTCATATTGCCGATCGCGTTCGGCTTCGCGGACTTTCTGCACGATCACCTGCTTTGCCGATTGCGCGGCAATGCGCCCATATTCGAGCGGCGGCAGCGGATCGGCGATTGTGTCTCCGATTTGCGCGGCGGGATGCCGCCGGCGCGCGTCTTCGAGGCTGATCTGGGTCGCGGGGTTTTCAACTGTGTCGACCACTAGCATGTGGCGAGAGAGATGAAGCTCGCCGCTCTTCGGGTCGATCTCCGCGCGGACTTCGGTCTCGCTGCCGTATCGCGAGCGCGCCGCTTTGGCGATGGCGTCTTCCATCGCGCCCAGAACGATCTTACGGTCGATCGCCTTTTCGCGAGCGACTGCGTCCGCGATCTGCAGCAGTTCAAGTCTATTGGCGCTAACGGTCGCCATCGTCAGTCTCCTTGCGTTGATTCTGTTTGCTCTTGCGCAGCGATTCCGAAATGAGTGCGTCGGTGAGAACGAGGCGCGCTTCCACCATGTCATCGATCCGCAGCAAAACGTCTTGTGCCGCGTCACAACGGATGCGCGCACATTCGCCTTCGGTGCCGTGGAGTTCGCCGCGGAATCGTTTGCGGCCATCGATCAGGACTTGCATTTCGATTTGAGCGATTTGCCCGGCGTAGCGCTCGAAGTCGGATCGGCGCACCAAGGGCCGATCGATGCCAGGCGACGAAATTTCCAGCCGATAAGAACTTTCGATGGGATCGGCGACATCGAAGACCGGCGATAGCGCGCGCGAAACGGTTTCGCAGTCCTCGATACTCATCGTGCCGTCGGGCCGCTCGGCCATGATCTGTACCGTGCATCCGGCAAATCCGGATATGCGCACGCGGACCAAGCGATAGCCGAGCCCGGCGAGCACCGGCTCGGCCAGCGCAGCGACGCGCGCGGCCCGGCCCGGGTCGGTTATGAGCCGCGGTTCCTGGACAAATTCTGTACGTTCAAAGTTGCTCGATCGATCGCTCATGGTCCTGTCCGGTCCCGGCTCGCTGCCGTTGGTCGCTCTGGCTACAAAATGCCGCCAGGCCCACCTGACACCAGGTAATAAAAAAGAGCGGGTCCCGGAGGGCCCACTCTCAAAACCGTTCGGATTATCCGACCGTTATGAGGTATCCATGACGGACAGCGCAAATATAGCGGTTTGTTAGTCCGTTGCAAGGGGGCACATTCCGGCCGCGATTAGAAATATTCCCGCCGCTAAAGTCTTAGCGGCAACCGACAGCCGCATGCCGGCGCATGTCCGGCTTCAGATCTTCCTGAAAACCAAAAAGCATGACGTTCGTTGTTCCCGTGCAGCCTTGGCGTGATACCGGGTGGCGGTAAATCCAGGCCATGGATTGCGCCAGTCGTCGGCGCAGTTTGCCGTCCACTCGAAATGCGAAGAGCGCATCAGGCGTTGCAGCGTCCAAGCGGCGTAATCCGGGATATCGGTAACGAAACGAAACTCGCCGGCGTGCTGCAGAATGCGCGCTAGCTGTTCAACCATTTCATCCTGAACAAATCGACGCTTCCAATGTCGCCGTTTCGGCCATGGATCAGGATGAATGAGATCGATCCGCACCAACGACGATGCGGGGAGCCATTCGATCAAGCCGACTGCATCACCGAAATGTAGGCGAATGTTCCGCAGACCCTCGGCTTCAATTACCGTTAGCGCTTTGGCCATGCCGTTGACGAAGGGTTCGACGCCGAGAAAGCCGGTTTGCGGATGCGCTTTGGCTTGCGCGATCATCGCCTCGCCGCCGCCGAAACCAATCTCGAGCGCAAGCGCCGCAACCGGTTCGGCGAACAAAGAGCTCAGCACGGCCGGCGCAGGCCGGGCGACATCGACGGCAAGGCGCGGCAACAGCGTCTCGAACAAGCCGGCTTGGCGCGGCCGCAACTTGTGCCCCTTGCGCCGGCCGAAGAATGCGCGAGCGTTATGGAGTGCGGGACTCATTGCCGTCCTGACCGCGCTTGGCGCGGCCATCCACGTATTCTTCTTTGCTCGCCGCTATAACAAATCCGCCCACCGCGAGCACGAGGTCAGCCAGCACGGTGACAGCTGTCTAATCAGCGCAAGGCGCGCTTGAGCGAATCGGCAAGGTCGGTTCGCTCCCACGAAAAGCCGCCATCCTTTTCCGGCGCGCGGCCGAAATGGCCGTAAGCGGCGGTGCGCCGGTAAATCGGCCGGCTCAACTTGAGGGTACGGCGGATGTTGGTGGGCCGCAGCGGGAATAATTCCGGCAGTAGTCTCTGCAGTTTTGCTTCTTCCACATTGCCGGTGCCGTGGGTGTCGACATAAAGCGACATCGGATCAGCGACGCCGATCGCATAGGCGATCTGGATCGTGCAGCGCTCCGCCAGTCCGGCCGCGACGACGTTTTTTGCCAAATAGCGGGCGGCATAAGCCGCCGAGCGATCGACCTTGGTCGGATCTTTGCCGGAGAAGGCACCGCCGCCATGCGGGGCGTAGCCGCCGTAAGTATCGACGATGATTTTGCGTCCGGTGAGGCCGCAATCTCCGTCCGGCCCGCCAATGACAAAATTGCCAGTAGGGTTGACCAGAAAATCACCCGGCCGTTTTGGCATCCAGTCGCTCGGCAGCGCCGAAGCGACGGTATCCTCGATCATATCGCGGATCATGCCCGGCGAATATTTCTTACCATTGCGGGTCTGCGCATTGTGCTGCGTGGAGACCACGACCTTGGTGCAGCCGACCGGTTTTCCTTCGACATATTTGATAGTGACTTGGCTCTTGGCATCGGGCTGCAAGTCAAATAGCGCGCCGGAGCGACGCTTTTCAGAAAGCACTTTGAGAATCTTGTGAGCGAAATAGATCGGCGCCGGCATGAACGAGCCCTTCTCGTAGACCTCGCTCTCGGTGCAGGCGAAGCCGAACATCATGCCCTGGTCGCCGGCGCCCTCCTGCTCGCCACTCTTCTTCTTTTTGGCATCTACCCCCATCGCAATATCGGGAGATTGGCCATGGAGCAGCACCTCAACGTCAGCGCCATAATACGAAAAACCGTCCTGGTCGTAGCCGATGTCTTTGACCACGCCGCGAGCGATCTCAGTGATCATTTCACGGTTCACGACGGCTTTATGGCCATGTTTGTGAAACAGCGGCGCTTGCCCGCGACCCTCACCGGCGACGATGATCTTGTTGGTGGTGCACAGAGTCTCGCAGCCAAGTCGGGTATTCACCGCGCTGTCGTCGGCTATGCCGAGCTTGATATCGTTCTCAATGAACGCGTCGAGAACGGCGTCTGATATTTGATCGCATACTTTGTCCGGGTGGCCCTCCGACACGGACTCGCTGGTGAACAGATAATTGGCGCGGCGCACAGCCAAACACTCCCCTCGAAACGATTGTGGTTTGTCGGTCTTTGTTGCGAAAATAGCGCGGTTACCAACCGCACGCGGTGAAAAGGGTTGTTGCAGTGTCGCCCGCGGCGGTCAAGATGTGGGCGAAAAGTGGGCGTCCGCCTTCATTCCGCGCCGCAGTGCTGCCGCCAATCCAATCGGCTTCAGCGCTTGTCGCGACTGGCAATTTGCTCGACGAGATCGACAATCCGCCGCCGCAATTTCGAATCTTCAATCCGCATGAATGCTTTGGTGAGAGCCAAGCCGTCGGCGGTCGCGAGAAAGTCGGAGACGTAAGCCGGCGAGGGAGCCTCCGCCATCCCCTCGTGACGACCCATGGTCTGCGCATTGGGCGCGCCTTCGAAGAAAAACGCTACTGGGACCTGAAGAATATGAGAAATCTGCTGCAGGCGGCTGGCGCCGATGCGGTTGGTGCCTTTTTCATACTTTTGAACTTGTTGAAATGTCAGACCGAGCGAGTCCCCAAGTTTTTCTTGGCTCATTCCCAGCATCATCCGGCGCATGCGGACCCGGCTCCCGACATGCTTGTCGGTCGGGTTTGGCGCCTTTTTTGCCAGAGTAGCCATGGGGCTCCCTCCCCTTTTTAGCTCAATGCCGCGAGATAGCAAATCTGTCACAATTGAAACTGTTTTTCTCAGTTCATGGCTTTTGCCGGCCGCTTTCTTCGCAAACAAGCCAATTCTCATGAAATGAGAGATTCAGGCGGGCCTGCTCGCTTGAGTTGCAAAGAGATTGCGCGATTGAGCGCCTCCGCTGCGGCATTAGTGCGGTCTCGCCCTGGCCTTCAGATTTTTTTCGCGGGCGCGCGGAAACGACCGCGCAAAACGGCGAGGAGCGCGATCGAGACGAGGACGGCAGCTGGCGCGTCACCAAGCCGAGCGTAAACCGGAGCCGCTATCGGGCGCGGCAGTGGCGCGTCGAGCACACCTTCGCTGCCGAGTGGCAATGACGCGACCATCCGGCCGGCGGGATCGATTACCGCGGAGATGCCGGTATTGGCGGCGCGAGCTACCGGCACGCCTTCCTCGATGGCGGTGACGCGCGCCTGCTGCAAGTGTTGATAAGGGCCGCTGGAGGTGCCGAACCAGCCATCGTTGGTCACATTGACGATCCAGCCCGGCCGTTCGTCCACTGATGCCAGCTCGTCGGGAAAGATGATCTCATAACAAATGAGCGGCAGGGCGCTTGGAGCGCCGGGCATCGCAATGAGACGGTGCCGGTCACCGGCAAGAAATCCACCACGCTGTTCGGTCAGAGTCTGTAAGCCGATACGCTCCAAGACATCCTCGAAAGGCAGATATTCTCCGAATGGTACGAGATGCACTTTGTCATAAACGGCGCGTATCGATCCCACGTGATCGATCACATAGATCGAATTGTAGACTCCGGATTCGGTCGGATTGTTCGGATCGGCGAGCCGTATGACGCCGGTGAGCAATAAAGTTTGTTCTGGCAGCAATCGTGCAATCTGCGCAAGCGCGTCTGCCTCGCGCGTCAGGAAAAATGGAAAGGGCGATTCCGGCCAGATCAGATGCGTCACGTGGTCGAGGCCTTGCCGCCCCGACAAAGCGACGTAACGATCCATCACTTCGCGCTTTGCCGCATAATTGAAACGGACGTCCTGCTGCAAATTGGGCTGCATGATCCGCAAATGCACGCCATCGACGAGCCGGATCGGCGTGTGCGCTAGTCGCGCCGCGCCAAAACCGGCTAAGACGGCGAGCGTGAGAACGGCCAATGCGAACGGCAGCCATGGCCGCCGCGTCTGGGTGTGATCGTCGATCATCGTGGCGGGGCTGGCGAAGGCGACAATTGCGATGAAGGTCAGGCCCCAGATTCCGAACACCGAAGCCGCTTGCGCCAGGGCCAAAGGACTCGTGAGTGCATAACCAAAGGCGTTCCAGGGGAAACCAGTGAGCGCATGGCCGCGCAGCCACTCCGCAGCGGTCAGCGACACCCCAAGCGCGACAACGCGCAGTGCGCCGCGCTGCCATAAAGCCCGTGCCAACGCCACGCCGAGCGCGGTGTAGATGGCGAGCACTGCCGGAAGGCCGACGACGGCAAATGGCAGCAGCCAGCCAAAAGTCTGGACGTCGACAAGAAAGGCGTAGCCAAGCCAATAAAGTCCGGCGAGAAAATAACCGAATCCGAACCACCAGCCGATCGCCGCTGCGGCGGCGAGTGCGCTCCAGCCGCGACCGCCGATCCCGTCGATGAGCCAGACCAGCGTCGGCAGGGTGAAAAACAAGATTGGCCAGGCGTTGAACGGCGCCATCGCCAAGACCGACAGCGCCCCAGCGACGAATGCGATCGATCGGCGCCGCCAACCCCACGATAGAACGATGCTGTGGGCCAGACTCGCGAGCTTCACGGTGCGCGCGGCGGGTTCGGACCGGTCCGGCCCGCCTCGTCACGCGGCGCGGTCGGGCGCGATGGCGTTGCGCGCAGTGGTGTGTCGCGGGCGCTTGCCGGACGGCGGTCCTTGCGCAGATAGATCTTGACGCGCTTGACCCGGCGTGGGTCCGCATCAAGCACCTCCGCCTCAAACGGTTCGGGCCCCGGCACCAACTCGCCGCGCACCGGAACATGGCCAGCCTTGGTGACCAGGTAACCGCCGAGCGTGTCGACCTCTTCCGCAACATCGCCGACATCGAATTGGCTGCCAATCGCAGCACGCACGTCATCGAGGCTGGCACGGCCATTAGCTAAAAATGATCCGTCGCTTTGCCGTATAACCGCGGGGGTTTCATGCTCGTCATGCTCGTCGGCGATGTCGCCCACGATCAACTCCACCAAATCCTCGATCGAAACTAGGCCGTCGCTGCCGCCATATTCATCGATCACGAGCGCGAGATGAATGCGAGTCGCCTGCATCTTAGCGAGCAGGTCAAGCGCCGGCATCGAAGGCGGCGCGTAGAGAATTTCGCGGATGATATTCGCCGCGGCAAGCGGTGCGGAGAGATTGATATTCGCGAAATTAAGATCGCTGGCTTTTGCGTTGTCAGTCGCGGCCGTTGCGGGCCCCTCACGCGAGGCGCGCGCTGCCATGAATGCAATCAAGTCGCGGATATGGACCATTCCCGTCGGATCGTCGAGCGTGTCGTTGTACACAACCAGGCGCGAATGCGCGGCGACTTGGAAAACTTTGACAAGTTCGCCGAGCGTAATGTCTTGCTGGACGGCGACGATATCGGCGCGCGGCACCATGATTCTTTCGATTCGGGTCTCCCGGAGCCCGAGGATGTTCTTGAGCATTGCGGCTTCTTCGGGGGAAAAGTCGGACTGCGCCTGTTCCGCAGTCAGGACGAGTTCAAGGTCCGCGCGCGTCGAAGCCGCCCGCCAACCGAACAGCATGCGCTTGAGGCGCGTGAGCCAGCCTTCACCTTGTTCCCCGTGCGCCGTCACCACGACCGGAAGTGCGTGACGCTCGGTCGGTTCGGTGTGTGGTCGAGAGTCAGTCATCTGTGGTCTTGGGCCTCAAGATCGCAATCGCCATTCTACGCACTCCGAGCGGTACGCGCTCGACTTCTGGCACCTTGTTTTGCGGCCGGCTTGGCGTGCTCGAGCCTAGCAGGGGTCCGCGAGTGGTACGGATCGGGAATCGCCAATTGCCGCAAGACCGCGCGCTCGGCGTGTTCCATCTCGCGCGCCTCCTCGTCACTTTCGTGATCAAAGCCGAGAAGATGCAGAAAGCCGTGGACGGCGAGATGCGCAAGATGATGGGCGAGCGGTTTGTGCTCGCGGTGGGCCTCCCGCACAACGGTCTCATAAGCGAGCACGATGTCGCCCAGATGCCGGCCGCCGGCGTTTTTTGTCGCGAACGAAAGTACATCGGTGGCAGCGTCGGTACCGCGCCAATTGCGATTGAGCGCGCGCATTTTGCGGTCGTCAGTGAGAACGATAGCAAGCTCGGTCGGGTTTGTTGACAGCGCGACGGCCGCTTGCATGACGGCGCGCCGCACCACTGCTTTGGCCGCACCGGCATCCTTCCATTGTTCCGAATCGACAATCACGTCGATCGTCAGCGCCACAGCCGCCGCGCGCTTCATTCCCGGCGCTCGCGCTTGCGCGCCGCTTCCTCATCATAGGCCGTGACAATGCGCGCGACCAGTTCGTGACGGATCACGTCCGCCGCGGTGAAGCTGGCATGGCCGATACCTTCGATGCCCTGAAGGAGACGCACCGCGTCCGCCAGCCCGGAAGTCTGGCCCGACGGCAAATCAACCTGGCTTGGATCACCAGTCACTATCATTCGGCTATTTTCGCCCAGTCGGGTGAGCAGCATTTTCATCTGCATTGCCGTCGTGTTCTGGGCCTCGTCCAGAATAACCGCGGCGTTCGAAAGCGTACGCCCGCGCATGAATGCAAGCGGTGCGATCTCGATTTCGCCGGTCTGCAATGCCCGCTCGACGATCCGCGGATCCATCAAATCGTAAAGCGCGTCATAGATAGGCCGCAAGTAAGGATCGACCTTCTCACGCATGTCGCCTGGAAGAAAGCCGAGGCGTTCGCCCGCCTCCACCGCCGGGCGCGATAGAATGATGCGATCGACTTCCTTGCGCTCGAACAATTGCACCGCATAGGCGACCGCAAGCCAAGTCTTGCCCGTACCGGCGGGTCCGGTGGAAAACACCAGAGCATGGCGCTTGAGCAAGCGGATATAGGCATCCTGTGCAGCCGTCCGGGCGCCCACGCGGCGCCTGCGCAAGTTGATCTCCTCGAAGTTCTGACGCGCCGTTGCCGGATCGAAATCGAATAACGATCCTTGCGACAGCGCTTGCCGGATCGTGCCTTCGACGTCGCCTTGCACCAGATCATCGCCGCGCTTGAGCCTGTCGTAGAGGCTTTCAAGGACGCGGCGTGCCTGATCGCAGGCCTCACGCGAACCTTCGACCGTGACCTGATTGCCGCGTGAATTCGCGACGACCGCGAGCCGCCGCTCGATCAGCGCGAGATTCTGTCCGTATTGGCCGAATAGAGTGGAAGCGAGGCGGTTGTCGTCAAAGGTAAGAACAATCTGTGCCGTATTGTCTGGTGCAATGAAGACCGATTCTTCCGTTTCCGGCGTGCGCAAGTTCAGGCTCCTGTTGCAACCAGAACGGTTTCGGCCGGCCGCGTCGCAGCCGCCCGCGGCCCCACAGCGGCAAGCGTACCGAACAGACTGTTGCTGGCGATCTCGGTAATCGTCACGGCCGCGATATCGCCGATCAAAGAAGCGGGCGCTGTCGCTTGCACCGGTTGAAGATAGGGCGATCGGCCAACCAACTGCCCGCTGTGGCGACCCGGCCGCTCGAACAGCACGTCGAAGGTACGGCCCAGACAACTACGATTGAAAGCGGCTTGGCGTTCGTCGATCGCCCTTTGCAGGCGTTGCAGCCGTTCTGATTTGACCGCTTCGTCGATCTGCCCTGGCATCTCAGCGCCGGGCGTACCTGGGCGCGGCGAGTATTTGAACGAGAATGCCCCGGAAAATCCGACCTCGGCGACCAAGCTGAGCGTTGCGGCAAGATCGTCTTCGCTCTCGCCGGGAAATCCCACGATGAAGTCGGAGGTGAGCGCGAGGGCCGGGCACGCGTGGCGCAGTCGCTCGACGAGACTGAGATAATCGGCCCGCGTATGGCTGCGGTTCATGGCGGCAAGAATTCGGTCCGAACCGGATTGCACAGGCAAATGCAGTTGCGGCATCAGCTTCGGCAAATCGCGATGTGCTGCTATTAGTTCATCTTCCATGTCATGCGGATGACTGGTCGTATAGCGCAAACGCTCGATGCCCGGCACCACGCCGGCCCGTTCGAGCAAACGCGCCAGCGACCAAGGGCGGCCGTCCGGGCCCATGCCATGGTAGGCGTTGACGTTTTGGCCGATCAGCGTGACCTCGCGCACGCCGGCTTCGGCCAGTAATTCGATTTCAGCAATGATGCTCTGAACCGGCCGCGACAGTTCGGCGCCGCGCGTATAGGGCACCACGCAAAACGTACAAAATTTATCGCAGCCCTCTTGCACCGTAACGAAGGCGCAAGCGCCGCGCGCGCGGATCGCCGCCGCGCTTGGCGGTGCAAGATGCGCGAATTTATCCTCTGTCGCGAAATCGGTATCGACAGCGCGGCCATCGCGCTCCGCGCGCGCCAATAGCATAGGCAAGCGGTGGTAGCTCTGCGGCCCGAATACCAGATCGACTGCCGGCGCGCGCCGGATGATCTCTTCGCCCTCGGCCTGCGCTACACAACCTGCTACTGCGATCAGCACACGGCGATTTGCGGCGGCGGCGGCCTGCTTGAGGCGGCGCACGCGGCCAAGTTCGGAGTAAACCTTTTCGGCGGCTTTCTCGCGGATATGGCACGTGTTCAGGATGATGAGATCGGCATCCTCGGCTGCGGCAGTCTCGACGTAACCGTGGGACGCCAAGGTGTCCGCCATCCGACGCGAGTCGTAGACGTTCATCTGGCAACCAAACGATTTGACGTAAAGCTTGCGGGATTGGCTCATAAATTAACCGCTAACCCAAGCCTTTGTGAGCGCTTGAGGAACAAGCTCCATGCCGGAACGATGGGCAAGCATTGCTGCGGCTGTCCGTTTAGCGGGATTTTGCCCAAAATAACACTCTCAATCCATGCCTGGAGATTGACGCGGTAAATCAGCCGAAAACGGGGAGTTGATATAGGCAACCAACGCTTCCGGGCTACTGCCGCCGTTGGCCCTGTAACTCGGAGATCCCTCAGCCGAGATCGCGCCGCAGCACCAGCGCGGTCGCACCGTCCTCGTAATAGCCGTGCCGGCGGCCGACCTCCTGGAATCCGGCGCGACGATAGAGCCGGCAGGCTGGCGCGTTTTGGGCGCCGACCTCCAAAAACACCGATCGGGTACCGATGCCGGCGAGCCGGCGCAGATGCAGATCAAGCAATTGCCGCGACAGGCCGCGGCCGCGCCAACCCGGCGAAATCGCGACCGACAAGATTTCTGCTTCACCCGCAGCAACGCGCGACAGGATAAAGCCAATCAATTTGCCGCCAGCCGTGATGCAGTGGGTAACAACATTACGTTCGAGCAACAGCTGCAGGATCTCGTCCTCGCCCCAGCCGCGCTGGAATGAGGCGCTATGTATTACGGCAATTGCCGGCGCGTCGGCCGGGCGCGCCTCGGAAATACTCGGCGCACTACGGTTCAATAGCCGAGATACGAAATTCATCATCGGCGCGGCAGCTGTGCGGCGTTTTGCGGCTGCGCATCCGGGGCGCGCAGATATTGCGGGTTCGGAGCCGCGTCGGTTTCCGGCGTAACGGCGCCGATCTGCGCCACCCAGGCAATGTCAGGCGCCGCGCGCGCATCGACATTGCGCGGCGTTGGTGCTGTTTTCGACAATCCGTCAGCGACGGCTCGCGCGGCCGAGCCGACCAGACAAGCCGGCGCGTTGGACGCCGCACGTATCGCCTCGCTCAATCGCGCAAGTCGGGGAGAGACCAGAGTCTGACCGCCGGGACCGAACACCTGCAAATAGACGTGCTCGTGCCGCGCATCGATTGCAGCGATCACCGGCGACTTGCCATTCGCCGCGAGGTAGGGCGCGGCATAGACCGCAAGTGTTGAAACGCCAACGACCGGCACTCCCGTTGCAACGGCAAATCCGCGGGCAGCGGCAAGACCGACGCGCACACCGGTAAAGCTGCCGGGTCCGGTGGTCACTGCAATGCGGTCGAGATCGCGGAATGCCATGTCGGATCGCTTCATGACGCGCGCGATCAGCGGCATCAGCGCTTCGGCATGGCCGCGGACCATGGGCAGGCTCTCGACCGCGACGATGCCGCGGCCGGTCTCCAGAACGGCAGCTGCGCAGGCGGCGAGCGCCGTATCGATGGCGAGCACGCGCATGAAGAGTCACGTACAGGTGATGGCCGGCGGCAAATGCGCCGAATTACATCGGGCGAACTTCGGTGACGTCAGGAATGAAGTGACGGAGCAAATTCTGGATGCCGTGGCGCAGCGTTGCGGTTGACGACGGACAGCCAGAACAGGCGCCTTTCATGTTGAGATAAACGACGCCGTCCTTGAAGCCGCGGAAAGTGATATCGCCGCCATCGTTGGCGACCGCGGGGCGAACCCGCGTCTCGATCAGCTCCTTGATGGTGGCGACTGTCGCGGCATCCGCGTCGTCGAAGAATTCGTCGCCATCGCTGACTTCACGGCTGCCGGCCGCCAAAAGCGGCGCGCCCGACATGTAATGCTCCATGATGGCGCCCAAAATCATCGGCTTGAGCTGTTGCCACTCGCCGGCGCTTTTGGTGACGGTGATGAAATCGGAGCCGAAAAACACCCCGCTGACGCCAGGGATTCCAAATAGCCGCTCGGCGAGCGGTGACTGCTGTTCGGCTTGAGCGGCGTCACGCAGATCCAGCGTGCCGTTTTCCAGCACCGGGCGGCCGGGCAGGAATTTCATCGTCGATGGATTCGGCGTGGCTTCGGTCTGAATGAACATTGGGCCCTCCATCACGATGCACTTTGTCGGGCTAAAGCGGCGCCGTGACTCGCGTCAATCTATCATACTAGGTGGCGAATTGCCTTGGAAGTTCAAGGGGGCACCGTTTCTGCGGACGGCCCCACTTCCCGACATTTTGCAGCGGTTGCGGCCGCTAGGCTTGCAATTGGGTCAGCGTGGCGGAAAAGGGCCCATCGACCGGGGTCTGGGCCAAGTGCGCGAGCGCGTTGGCGAAGGTTTTCACCGCGACGCCAAAGGCCACCGCGACTATTGCTGTTCGATCATAGCCGGCAGAAACAAACGACTCGACTTCGGCTTTTGCCACCTGACCGCGACCGATCGTGAGCAATTCGGTAAAGCGCCGCAACGCCGCGAGCTTCGGATCGCGCACCGACGCTCCTGTGCCGATCGCCTTCACGATGTCCGGTGGGGTGCCAAGCTTCGCTGCCAGCGCCGCGTGGATCGCCAACGAATAGTCGGCTCTATTAATCCGGCTGACCGCCATCAGAACGATCTGCTGTTCAACTGGGGTCAGCGTCGTTTCACCAAACGCCTTCAGTGAATGGAAGTAGCTTTCAAGCGCCGCAGGCTCGGCGGCCATGACAACGGCCAGGTTCGGCACGAACCCGAAAAACATCGCGTGCCTGCGCAAGCATTGGTCTTGCTGCGGCAGGCGCCGTGACTTCCGACAGGTCGGAGAAATGTGCCGAGGCGGCAATTGATGCGCGTCGATCGAGCGAGGACATTGAGGGCTCCTTTATGGAAAATAACGGTTGAGGTTTAAGAGGCCGCCGCGTGCTGGATCATCTTCCGGCCGAGAAAATCGCGAATTGCCGCTCCGATTTCCTCAACATGGGTCTCCAACGCAAAATGGCCGGTGTCGTAAAACAAGATCTCGGCGGTGGGCATATCGCGCTTGAATGCTTCTGCGCCGGGCGGCAGGAAGAAAGGATCGCGCTTGCCCCACACGGCGAGCAGTGGCGGGCGCCGTTGGCGAAAATATTCCTGAAACTTCGGGTAGAGCGCGACGTTGCTGGCATAGTCGAGAAAGAGATCGAGTTGGATGTCCTCGTTGCCCGGACGAGCGAGCAGTGCGGCATCGAGCGTGTAAGACTCCGGCGCCACGAGTGTCTCATCAGAGACGCCATGGACGTACTGCCACCGCGTGGTCTCGAGCGTGAGAAAACTGCGTAACGCGGCGCGATTTTCTGGTGTCGGTTCCTGCCAGTATTTCTGGATGGGGTTCCAACCCTCGCTCAGTCCTTCGGCATAGGCGTTGCCGTTCTGAGTGATAATTGCCGCGATCCGCTCGGGATGCTTCAAAGCGAGGCGAAATCCGATCGGCGCGCCGTAATCGAAAACGTAAATCGCGTAACGATTGAGCCCGATCGCACCCGTGAAGCGATCGATGACCTGCGCGAGATGATCGAATGTGTATGCGGACCCCGCCCGCTCTGGCGCGTCGGAAAAACCAAAACCCGGCAGATCGGGCGCTATAACGCGATAGTGCTCGCAAAGTAGAGGAATGAGGCCGCGAAACATGTGCGACGAGGTCGGGAAGCCATGCAGCAGCAAGACGGCAGGGGCGTTCTGCGCGCCGGCTTCGCGATAAAAGATCCGACATCCCTCGACGGTTGCGTAACGATGATGGACACTCATTTGGGTAACTCCATTGCATGCGGACGGAAGAGTGCGACGAAGCGCGCAAGTCGCACATAAATTCGTACGTCTGGCTGTTTAGACGCGGACCACAATCTTGCCCCCCGCTCCATTGGACTCCATCAGCCGATGGGCGTCCCGGATATCCGCAAATTCAAACACTTTTGCCGGCTTCGCCCGGTAAGTGCCGTCGGCAACGCGATTGACGATTGTTTGAAACGGAATTTCGGAAAGCGGAAACGCCGGCGTTCCAGTGACGAGCGCGCTCGCGAAGACGCTGAGATGGCAGCCGCTCGGCATTTGAAATACGGGTTCGAGCGAAAGCGGACCGCCACCGCCGAGAAAGCCGACCAAGCAGGCGTGACCGCCACGACGCAGAAGCGCAAGCGAGTCGAGGATCGTGGTATTGCCGACAATATCGAGGACGGCATCGATCCCGTCCGAATGGCGTTCGCGAACCCGCTTGGCCAGTTGCGGCAGCTCCAAATACAATTCCTTCGCCCCTAATCCTTCCAGCATCGCCATCCGAGAAGCATTTCGCGTCGTCGCAATCACATGTGCGCCGGCATGCGCGGCGATGTTCACCGCCGCTTGACCCAGCGCCGACGTCGCCCCGCGAATGGCGACAATCTGGCTCTTTGCGATTGCGAGGATGCCGATCAGGCTGGTCCAGGCAGTGGCGTAGGATTCGGGAATCGCAGCGAGTACTTCCCAAGGCAATTCGGTCTCGACGGCCACAACGTTCGTGCTCGGCACTTGGACCAACTCGGCGTAGCTGCCGTTGAGGCTTCGTCCCAAGCCACCGACCAATGCCATGACCTTCTGACCAGGCTTGAAACGCCAGTTTGGATCCGCCTTCACCAAGCCGACGCATTCGATACCAGTGATTTCCGCGACATCGCCCCAGACGCCCTTGCGGAAATAAATCTCGGCATGATTGAGCCCGAAGGCTTTTACCTCGATCGTGATGTAACCGGCTTGCGGGATTGGATCGGGACGCTCCTCGATCTGCAAGACTTCCGGCCCGCCATACCGCTTGATCACTATTGCACGCATTGCTGTCCGGCCCGTTAGTCTGGCAGTGGTTTGTTGGTCCGCGACGGACTGGATAAGTCAGGTCTGAATCTATAAAAAGAATGAAGCTTTGATGTTCTTAATAGGCGAATCCTATGGAGCCGACGCTTCACCAGCTTGTTTGC
>WNGG01001255.1_pt1 | contig 28631 bp, 24 predicted proteins | sample 5400661 | NCBI WGS metagenome assembly WNGG01 (sample SAMN13153372, study PRJNA577476) | soil metagenome | isolation source: 100 cm soil or saprolite under Garry oak tree replicate 1 | place: USA:California | collected 2016-06-15
TGGCGCACCTCGTCCGCTGCCGGCAGGCATTCCATGATCTATAAAACGGCATCTCGCGCTTGGTTTTGAGCCCACCGTGTGGGGACAGATGTATGCGCAGCTGCGCCGGACACCTGCGTCGGAGAACATCTCGCGGTCCTTGATCGATCGGACGGTTCAGGGTACAGCCCCGGGTCTTTTCCTGCCGGCGGAATCGTCGGACGAGGATCGAACGATGCGAAACCCTTCCCGATGCGTGGCCGCCGCCCTCCTTGCGCTCGCCGCCTGTACCCATTCGCAGCCAGCGCCGGCGCCGGTAGCGACGGCTGCGCCCCAGGCGGGAACCGCGGGACAAGTCGCCGCCGGCGACCGGTCCTGGATCGCCCGGAGCAACGAGAACGCGAAGATCCTCCTCGCCGTCCAGGCGCGGTTCGCGCCGGAGCAGGCGGCGCGGGTTGGCCAGCCCGGCCTGGACGACCGCATCACCGACTTGACTCCCGGCCACCAGGAGCGGCAGCGCCAGGCCACGCGCGAGGCGCTGGCGAAGATCGAGGACCTGCGGCGCGCGGAGAAGGACCCGCTGGTCGCGCAGGACCTGGCGATCCTGGCCGACGCCGCGCGGAAGACCATCCGCGGCTCCGAGCTGAGCGAGCGGCTCGAGGTGCCGTACTACAACCTGGCGCGGCTGGTGTTCTTCAGCGTGCGCAGCCTCCTCGATCCGCAGATCGATCCGGCGCGGCGCCCGGCCGCGCTGGCGCGCGTGCGCAAGTACGCCGGCGTCGAGCCGGGGACCACCTCGATCGTGCAGCTCGCCCAGCGCGAGACGCGCGAAGGGTTGGCCAAGCCCGGCTTGCAGCCGCCGAGCAAGCTCCAGGTGGAGAACGACCTGCAGACGGCGGGCTTTTCCATCGACGGCATCGAGCAGCTCTTCCAAGAGTACCAGATCCCGGGGTACGAGCAGCCCGTCGCCGAGCTGAAGAAGCAGCTCGGCGGGTACACCGCGTTCCTCCGCGCCGAGGTGCTCCCGCGCGCCCGCGAGGACTTCCGCCTCGCTTCCGAGCTGTACGCGTTCCGGCTCGAGCAGGTGGGGGTGGACATCCCGCCGGCGCAGCTCGCGGCGCAGGCGCGGGCAGCCTTCGCGCAGATCCAGGGTGAGATGCAGACGGTAGCGGCGCGGGTGGCGAAGCAGAAGGGCTTCGCCTCCACCGACTACCGGGACGTCATCCGCTCGCTGAAGAAGAGCCAGATCCCCGACGAGCAGGTGCTGGCCCACTACCTCGCGCGGCTCAGGCAGATCGAGGACGTCATCCGCGCGCAGCGGCTGGTCACGCTCCCCTCGCGGCCCGCGCGCATCCGCCTGGGCACTCCGGCGGAGAACGCGCAGCAGCCCGCGCCGCACATGATGCCGCCGCGCCTGTTGGGCAACACCGGCGAGCAGGGCGAGTTCGTGCTGCCCCTGAGCGTCCCGGGCGCCAAGGAGCAGAAGTACGACGACTTCAATTACGACGCGGCTTCCTGGACGCTGACCGCCCACGAGGCACGGCCCGGACACGAGCTGCAGTTCTCGACCATGGTGGAGAAAGGCGTCTCCGTGGCGCGCGCCGTGTTCGCCTTCAACAGCGTGAACGTCGAGGGCTGGGGGCTGTACTCCGAGGCCATCACCCTGCCCTACATGCCCGACGACGGGAAGCTCATCTCGCTCCAGCTGCGGCTGCAGCGCGCGGCCCGCGCCTTCGTCGACCCGGAGCTGCAGACCGGCAAGTGGACGCCCGAGTCCGCGCGCGAGTTCCTGCAGAGTGAGGTCGGGCTCTCTCCGGCGTTCGCGACCGAGGAGGTGGACCGGTTCACCTTCCGCATGCCCGGCCAGGCGACCGCGTACTTCTACGGCTACACGAAGCTGACGGACCTGCGCGGGGCCGCGGAGCGGGCGCTGGGCTCCCGCTTCGACCCGCTCGCGTTCCACGACACCATCCTTGCGCAGGGCCTCTTGCCGCCGGACCTGCTGCGCAAGGCGGTGCTGCAGGCGCTGGGCGCGGAAGGCCAGCGCGCGGTCAGCGCCAGGTAGGACGCTTCGCCACGCCGGCCGCGCTCAGAAAACAGGACCGCCGAATACGGCGGTCACTGGCACAGAGCCGCCGAATACGGCGGCGCCGTGACGTCCGCGCTTCAAAGCGCAGAGCCGCCGAATACGGCGGCTACTGGCACTTCCCGGAGTGCCGGCAGTCGTGCGTGGCGCGCGAGACCTCGAGCCACTTCACGAAGCCGATCACGTTGTTGCCGCCGACCTGCACCTGGAGCGGCGGCGCGCCGGGCTCGAGGCTGACGCCGCTGTACGCGACGTCGCCCGTCTTCTGGTTGAGCGACACCACCGGGGTGAACTGCTGCGGGGTGACGTTGGTGTCGCGGCGCACGGCGCGCACGGTCGCCGTCGCGGTGGCCGAACCGGCCACGCCGCACTGCAGGTGCCCGGTGAGCGCGTCGCCCTGGTAGATGAAGGCGTTGTCGGGGGGCAGCGTGCCGTTGCAGGTGAGGACCGACTGGTTGTTGGGAAGCAGCGTGTTCCACAGCGCGCAGCCGGCGAGGATCAGCGCCGACGAGCCCGTCTTCTCGTCCCCCGGCGTGCGGTCCTGCGTCACCCCTGCCAGGGTCACGGTCTGGTTGTGCGGCAGGAACCAGCCGTTGCCCGTCGTCGTCGCGCATGCCCCCAGGCCCGCATTCAGCGGGCAGGCGCTGGCGTCGACCAGGTTCGTGTCGGTGAGCGCCGCGCCGTCGTACGTCTGCGCGGCGGCCAGCGTCGTCGGCGGCGCGCGGCTGCCGGTCCCCCACACCGCGATGGAGTAGAAGCGCGAGTACTCCTGCGCGACCGTCGGGGTCCAGATCAGGCTCGTGCCGAGGGGCTTGCCGCTGTTGATCGGGCATTCGCCGGCAGCGCCGAAATCGCAGTAGATGGAGCTGTCGTGATTCTGCGTGGTCGAACCACACGTCAGCGTGTACTGGATGTCCAGGTCGTCGACGTCGGAGCTCGAGCTGGATTGCGTGTCGCTCGGCGTGACCGAGAGAGTGTTGGTGGTCAGAGCAGTACCGCCCGACGTGTACTTCCAGGCCCCGATCTCATAGTGCCCGCCGGTGCCCCCGGCGGGAGCGGGTCCGATGCGCCGCCGGTTCGCGGTGACCGCGACCGTGCAGTCCTGGCGCATGCACGCATCGAGGTCCGCCAGGCCGCAGGTGCCTCCCTGGCCGTCCTTGATCTGGTCGCGGTTGCCCGATCCGAGCAGCGCGCGCACGATGGCCTGTCCGCCCGGCTGCGGCACCACCGCCATCGCGGGGCGCTGGAAGAAGGGCGCCCGGTGCCACATCGGCGAGCTCTTGAACTCGACGAAGGCGCGGCCGCCAAACCAGTTGTCGAATCGGCCGTCGCCGTCGGTGTCCTTGCCCGCGGGCGCCAGGTTGATGGCCCACAGCTGGCCGAGCGCGTCGCCGAAGGTCAGCGTGTCGAAGACGAAGTCCTGGTCGGTGTCGACGAAGCTCAGCGACGAGGCGACCGGGAACAGGTTCTGCCGCGGATCGGTCGCGCCGGTCGAGTCGGCGCGGCTGAAGCGGAACACCTCCTGACCCGTCCAGGTGTCGAGCACGTGGATGCCGCGCCCACGCAGGAGGTCGGCATCGAAGCCTCCGCCGATCCCCACCACCCACTTCTCGCTCGCTTTCGAGCCGCTCCGGTTGATGGGCCCCGTGCTGTCCGCCACGACGACGTTCACGATCGGCGGCGCGCCGGGCGCCACGTCATTCCAGGTCTCGCCGGAGTTGAGCGCCTCGGCCGTGCCGGGCAGCGGATAGCTCCACAGGTACTTGGGGACCGCCGGACTGCTCACGTCGAGCGCGAAGTAGTGCCGGCCTCCCTCGCGCTCGCCCACCACCGCCACGGTGTGGAACTCGTCGGACTGGCGCTTGCCGTCCTTGGTGCTGGACGCACCGCTGCCGTCCACCCAGACGTCGCGCACCATGGGCGTGCCGTCGACGAGCGCCTCGTGGCGCGTGTTGATGATGTAGCGCTGCAGCTTGGGCAAGAGGTCGGGCGGGATGAAGGCCCACATCTCCTTGCCGGTGCCCAGGTCGTAGTGCGCCGTCTCGACGATGAGCGGCGTGTCGGGATCGTCGCCGGTGATCCAGTTGCCGGCGTTGAAGGCGTGCAGCATGCCGTCGTTGGAGCCCACCAGCACCACCTCGGTGCGGTGTTCGTTGTTCGCCTGGTACTCGTCGTAGGCGTGCCGGAAGCTGGACGAGGTCGGCGCCTCCGGCGTCATGTTGTCGGTGTAGAGCGAGAGCAGGCACTGGTTGCTGAGGCCCAGCGAGCACAGGCCGCTCGGCACCGGCGGCGTCACCAGGATGGGCGAGGAATGGAAGATGTCGCCCATCACGTTCGGCCGCGGCGCCTTGATCACCGACCCGCCGTCCGCACTGGCGCGGTTGACGTTGTTCTGCAGCATGACGTCGTACCCACGCATGAACTGGATGACGTCCCGGGTGCAGTCGTCATCCTGCGTGTACGTGTGCCGGGTCATGCCCGAGAGCGAAGAGCAGAAATCGCCCTGGTATCCGCCGAGCTTGAGCAGCGGCGTGACGGTCGACAGGTTCGAGCTATCGAAGCTGATCAGCGCCGGGTCGTATCCGCCCGAGCCGTTCGGCGCGACCGTGTAGATCAGGCGGTCGTCGGCCGCGCCATTGATGAACGACGTGACGCGGGTTTCGAGCTCCTGCTCCGCCTCCCACACCGGAGTGGCCGGGATCCCGCCGTCGCTGCCGGTGGCGAACGGCCACCCCGTGCTCGCGTCCGGGTTCCAGGGCTGCGTGTTGTCCAGCACGAAAAAGCTGCCGGCGTCGATCCCGGCGTCGGTATTCTCCGCGATGTACTTGTTGTTCTTGTCCTGCAGGTAGAGGTCGTTGCAGCTCGCATTGCCGTTCGGGTTGACCGAGTCCTTGACGTTCTTGTCGACGTTGATGTCGCAGCCGGCGGCGAACTCGTTGAACAGCTTGAACCGCAGCAGGCGTCCTTCCCACTGCGGACCCTGGAGGGGGCGGAAGCGGGGGATGAAGGCGAACGTCGAGCCGCGGGTCTGGACGGTGGTGATCGCGGCCACGGAGAACGAGGTGGAGCGCCGGATGATGTCGAGGAACACCTGCTCGATGTTCACCTCCAGCGTGCGGAAATCGTCGGCCACCGTGTAGATGCCGTTTCCGTTCGTGGCGATGCCCTGCAGGACGTTCATCTCGCCGTAGGCGTTGCCCGGGTCTCCGATGCCCACCACGTAGCTCTGGACGTGCGTGCCGGCGGTGCCGAACGAGACGTCGTTGTTGTTCATCCAGCCCGCCACGTCGTCGGCGAAGTCCATGTCGCAGGTGCCGGGCCAGGTCTGGCGCACGCCCAGGCCGGTGATGGTCGCCGCCACGTCGAGCTGGGTGGTCGGATTCAGGAACTCGTTGCCGTCGTCCGCGGTGCCCATCCCCACCGTCGTGCACGCCGCCGTCGCGGTGCAGAAGGCCGGCTTGACCCCGAGGATGTTCGGCGTGCAGCTCGGGTTCGCGATGTCGTCGCGGCCGTCGGAGAAGAGGACGATGAAGTCCGCGTTGCAGCCGTTGCACGGACCGCTCTTGCCGCTCTGCATCGCCGCTCCCGGGAGAGCAGCGGCGCCGAACCACCACGGGTTCTCCTGCCCGCCCAGATACCAGGCGGTGTTGAAGAGCATCTCCGCGATCGGATTCGCGGCGCTGGTGTAGGCGAGGCCGTCAGCCGCCCCCCGCTTCTGATTCAGCGGGCGGCCCGTGCCGCCGCACGACTGCGGCAGCATGAACTGGATCACCTTGCCCCCCGTGCCGGCGTTCTGCGCGACCACGCCCTCGCGCAAGACGGAGAGCAGCGGCCCGTTAACCAGCCGCTTGTAGGCGAGACGCAGGAGCGCCCATTTCGGCGGATGGAAGTTCAGCCAGTTTCCGGAGAAGACCGCCGCGTTGGTCGAGATGTCGTTGTCCTTCGCGTACGGGTTCAGGTAGTAGCCGCGCCAAGGCTTGGGGCTGGTGCCGGTGCCCGACGCGCACTTCATGCAGTCCTGCAGGTCCTGGCCCGCCAGGGGAAGTCCCGCGGCGTCCTTCAGGGTGCCGCAGGCTGCGGACACCGTCTGCGCGACGCCCGCCGGGTTCGAGCCGACCGGCCAGTTCCCATAGAGGTAGTACGAGACGTTGGCGAAGTTGTCGTTCAACCCGCCGCCGCCGGCGTAGGTCGTCTCGGGATCGGGATACGTCGTGGTCGGGACGTACGCCCCCTGCAGCGCGGCCGAACCCGCGGGCGCGTTGACATCGGTGGGCATGAAGTACGTCAGGTTGTTCAGATACGTGTTGTCGCATCGCGTGGGCGTCAGGCCGCCGATGTTGGCGCGGATCCGGTAGAGGCGCTGGGTGAACTCCCGCAGCGAGGTCTTTGCCGGATAGATAAGCACCACGTTGCCGGTCTGCGCGACCACCGTGGTGAAGAAGTTGTTGTCGCCGCGCTCCGGCGGGTTGGTCAGGTAGTCCATGCGCTCGACGTTGCGGTCCCATTCCGAGGTGGCGTTCTGGGCGAACGCCGCGGCGGGAGCCAGGAGCGCGAGCAGGGCGGCGAGGAGCGGAGTGGGTTTGATGGTTTTCATGGGTTTTCCTCCGGCCTAGAGGCCGAAGCGGACCTCGAACTCGACTTCGCTCTGATGGTCGTTGCTGGAATCGGCGCAGACGACGTTGAAGCGGTAGACGGTGCCGCCCAGCCCGGTGGAGGTGAGCCGGTTGGCGAAGTCCATCGACGCGCCGGTGCCGTTCACGCCCGCGCCGGCCCCCTTCGAGACCGCCTGCACCGTCTGGATGGCGAACTGATCGTAGTGCCCCGTGTACACCTTCAGGTTGCCCGCCTTGGTGTTGAGCACGATCGAGGTCGGGTCCATGCCGAAGACGCGGAACTGGCTGAGCAGCATCTGCCGCCCCGCCTCGGCGCAGGAGACCGACCGGTCGTAGTTGCGCTTCCCGCCGATGGCATCCATCTCGTTGTTGGTGCGCCGCACCAGCGCCAGCGCGACCACCGCGAGCACCGCCACCAGGATCATGGCGATGATCAGGGCCGCTCCGCGCGCGCTCCTGGCATGTGGGTAGGCCATCCGGGAGCTCCTAGAAGATGAAGGCCGACCGGGACTCCATGTCCCGGCAGGCGACGGTGGTGGAGTAGCTGAAGCGGCGCAGGCGGCCTCCCGTCTGGAGGTTCGCGCCGTTCAAGTTCCCGACCTGGTTCTCGGTGTCGCCCGTCCAGCTCGCCGACTGCGACTGGTCGGTCTGCAGCGAGCGCAGGTTGACCGCGACGCGCACGCCGCGGATGTTCGCAGCCGTGACGTTGAAGCGGAGCGGGTCGGCGAGCGCAGTGGTGTACTGGGGCATGTTGGCCAGCGTCGAGTCGGGCTGCTCCTGCGTACCCGTCGCGGCCGCTCCGGTGCCCGTGAAGTAGTCGCCGATCACCCAGTTGCCCGCGTTGACGCCGCCGGCCGTCGGGACGTCGGGACCCTTGCCCGGAGCGGCTGCAGGAGGCGCGCCCCCGTTCGGAATCGTGGGCGCGTTGATGTTCATCACGTAGGCGAACTGCACGTCCTCGACGCTCGGAGCGATGGGCAGGTAGTCGCCCACGTCGACCACGCCCGACCCGTCGACGTCGGTGCCGGTGTCGAGCACCAGCCAGGGAACGCCGGCATACTGCTGGACGAGGTAGTGGAACCGGTCGACCGGCACCATGATGACGCCGGGCTGGACGAAGCAGCCGTTGGTGCCGAAGCCGTTCGCCTTCGTCGGGTCGTTGCTCGCCGGCGCGGTGGCCGGCGTGGGGACCAGCGACAGGTTGGGGGTGCCCGACTGCGCCGGGGTGGCGGCGAGCGTCGCCATGGTGACCGCCGCCGCGCCCGGGCAGATGAACTGCATGACCTGGCCCAACCGCACCGGCGTGACCGCGCCGGTGCGCAGGTCAGGGGTCACGGTGTAGACGCCGCCCGCGTTGGTGATGGTGACGTTGTAGGCGTTGCCGGTCGCGCAGCCTTGTGCGTTCGCGCAGACCGTCCCGTCCGGCGCGGTGGCGGCATTGACCGTGTACGTGTAGTTCGGGTTGCGCGCGTAGAAGACGATGTTGTCCGGCCCCGTGGTCGAGTCGCGGCAGTTGGCGGCGGGGCAGGCGTAGTAGGCGAAGTCGAACGCGTACCGGGGATCGAGGCCGAAGCCGGCGCGCCGGATGGACGGCTCCATCTCCAGGAACGCGTCGCGCGAGGCGTCGGCGGCGACCCGATTGAGGTCGAGCGCGACGAAGGCGCGGTTCTGCGAAAGGAAGGCGCCAGTCACCGCCCCGATCACGAGCAGCGACATGGTCGCGCCGACCATCAACTCGAGCAGCGTGAAGCCTCGCGCGGGGCGGTTCATAGGCCGGTATCCAGCTGGTTGGGGATTTCCTTGAACGTCGAGGCGGTGGTCTGGCGATACCCGAGCACCGGCTCCTTCCACCGCACGATCACCTGGATGAACTTGCCGGTGGTGGTCGAGCCGTCGAAGCTCGTCGTCCACACGTTCCAGTAGCGCTGGTAGTCGAGCACGCCGTCGCCATCGACGTCGCTGGAGAGGCCGATGTACGGGCAGCCCGTCGCGCAGAACGTCGCGTCGAGCGCCGCGGTCTTGGTGGCGTTCGTTGCTCCGTCGGTGAAGTCGGCCGTGTACGTGCTGCCGTCCGTGTGGGTGGCGCTCACGCCGCGCCCCATGTCCCACTCCGTGTCCACCGCCGTGGTCGAAGCCGGGTTCTGCACGTTCCAGCTGCGCTGGACCGCGGGGGTGAGGCGCACGTCGTTGTAGTCCCAGCGTTGCAGGTTCTCGATCAGGTCCTGCGCCAGTTGCGAGCCCTGGATCATGTGCCGGCCGAAGTGGTTCGAGCGCACACCAACTATCTGAAGCGAGGCGAGGCCGAGCAGCCCGACGAGCATGACGATCGACGCGATCATCGCCTCGATGATGGAGAAGCCGCGCTGGCCGCGGCGCTGCGCGGGCGGCATCACAGCACCTGCTCCTTGGAGAAGACCGCCCCGGACCGGGCCAGGACGGCGACCACCATCATGAAGCTCTGCGTCCCGTTGTTGAACAGGATGGTCAGCTGCTGCCCGAACGACGACGCCGTGCCGCCGGAGAAGGTCGCTGCCGGGGCGGCGCCCGGCGAGAAGCGCACCCAGCCGTAGTTCGTGCGCGCGCCGGCCGTCAGGCAGAAGCTGCAGAACCTCGGGTCCGCCAGCGGGGTGGTGCCCACGGCCGCGGGGATCAGTCGGTACGGCGCGGCGAGCGCCTGCGGATAGCTGGCCGCCGAGCTCACCGTGACGCCCGGAGGGAAGACGCCGCTGGAGAGGATCCGGTCGCCCAGCCCGCCCGGGTTCTGCGGATCCCAGAGCGTGAAATCGAAGTTGCCGCCGACGTCGTGGAGCACCCACCAGCGCGGCGCGGTGGGGTTCCCCAGCGCGTCGGTGGTCACGTTCGTGTCGACGATGAAGTAGACCGCCTGGCCGCGCCCGAACGACTCGGAGCGGGCCAGACGGAGGGCGCCGATGACGTCGCCGGTGCTAGCCGCGTACGCGCTTCGCTGCCGCATCCCGCGCAGCGCGGCCACGCTCATCGCGACCAGCGTGGCGAGGATCGCCGCGGCGATGCCGACTTCGATCAGCGTGAACCCGCGCTGCTTGCGCATGCCCTCTGGGGTCGCAAGCGAGGTGCCACGGACAACCGAGCGAAATCACGACGGATCCGTTCCGGCAGCGACGCGCCGGGGCGCTACGGAGTTGCCGGTCGATAGAAAGTTCGCGGGGGAAATGGGGGAGCAGGTGGGTGCGCCCGCCTGCCTGGCCGGTGGGCCACGGGGCGTAGCAGGGCATGGCCCAGCGGGGACTCGGGGCCGGCACGGATGGGAAGGCCGCTGCCCAGCTTCGCGGACGGCTGCCCGTGCGGACACCCCTGGTACGCCGCGTGCTTTGCGGAGCGGCGGGGCGCGAACGCGGGGCGCCGAGGGGTCGGAGGTTCGTGATGAGGTGTTGGCGGGTGGCGGGGGCCGTCGCGGTCGGTGCCGCGGCGGTGGTCTGGGCGTGCGGCGGAGGGGGATCGGGCGACGTGGGACCGGGGCGCGACGCGGGCCCGCCCCCGACGGACGGCGGGGATCCCGACGCCGGCCACCCCGATGCCGGTCCGCCCGATGCGGGCCCTGACGCCGGTCCTCCCGATGCAGGTCCTCCGGACGCAGGCCCACCGGACGCAGGCGCGCCCGACGGCGGATTCGTCCCGCCTCCCGCGATCCCCTTCCCCACCGTGCCGGGCTGGTCCTTCCTCGGCCCGCAGCACGGCGGACCGCACGACGTCTTCCAGGTCAGCGCCGACCAGGGCGGCAACATCTGGGTGGCGGGCGGCGCGGACGGCCTGTTCCTGCTGCGGCCGGGCGCGACGAAGTTGGAGCGGTTCACGATCGCCGACGGCCTGCATCCCTACGGGTACTTGACGGGCAAGCAGGCCGACGCGCGCAAGGTGCCGGTGGGGACACCGGCCGATCCGAACCCGAGCCTGAGCGCGACGCCGGTGATCGCCGTCGAGGGCGGCCCGCCCGGCGTGGTCTTCGTCGGATACCAGGGCAAGCCCGGCTGCGAGGACAACTGGGACTCCGCAAGTCGCGATCCCGCCAACTACAAGAGCGGCGACGCCGACCGGGTGACGCTCAAATCGGATGGCACGCTGTCGGTCGTCCACTACGACGTCTTCTCGGGCCTCAACGTCGTCCGCGCCGAGCCCGAAGGACGCGAGAAGCTGTGCAGCATCTTCCGCATCGTCTGGAACCCGTCCACCAACGACCTGTGGTTCGGCGGGAACCACGGCTTCGCCTGGGGCAACCCGAATTACGCCGGCGACCCCACCTGCGACGGCCAGTTCGCGTGCTCCGGCAACATCGAGCATTCGCACCCTGCGGTGAACGGAGCGAACAACGTCTACCTGACCGGCGATTACCGGGGCATCGCGCCCGATCCGGCCACGGGTGACGTCTGGTTCGGCGGCCTGAACCGCACCACGCGCTTCCACTGGAACGCGTTCGCCGGGACGACCGTGGAGAGGTTCTTCGGCGCGCAGGACCTGACCGAGGGGTTCAACGACGTGACCAAGCCGCCGCGCTGCCCGTCGGCGGCCGGAAGCCCCTGCTACATCGACGACCGGATCGACGTGTGGCCCGACGCGAAGCCCGAAGGCTTCTACCCGGCGCCGAACGATCGGACGGACGACATCGTGTTTGGCATCGCCGCGATGCCCGACGGCAGCATCTACGTGGGCTCCGGCTACCTCGGGCTTCGGCACCTCGATTCGTTCGGCAATCTCCTGTCGGACGAGACCTCGAGGCTGGGCACCAGGTCGGTGGGCGCCGTCGCTCGCGATCCGCTCGACGGGAGTGTCTGGGTCGCCAACCGCTATGCAGGCGGTCTCGACCGGTTGCGCGGCGCCGCGACCGACCACTACGCGTTCAACCTCTTCGGCACTCTCGCCAACAGCGGCATCGAGGACGTCCAGTTCATGGGCGACGGCGCCGCGCGGAAGGTGCTGGTCGGCTTCCGGCAGACCGGCAACACCCCGGGGTTCGTCGCGATCTACTCGGGGAACTAGAGGGCAAAAGGTCCGTGCCGGGAAGCGCACCGCCCGCCGAACACGGCGGCGAGCGGCGACGCAGGTTGACGCTCCGGGGGGCCGGCGCTATCACCCGGCCCCTGCCAGCGTAGACTGTGGTCGCGAGAGTGGCGGAACCGGCAGACGCGCCGGCCTTAGGAGCCGGTGGGGAAACCCGTGCGGGTTCGAGTCCCGCCTCTCGCATTCGAGTTCGGAGGGGACACCATGGGAATGGTGTCCCCCAGTGTCCCTGCCGCGCGATAGGATGCGCGGAAGCAGGTAGGAGCGTGTCTTGGCCCAGTCTCGAGTCGAAGATCTCTCCGCGGTGGTCAAGAAGGTCTCGGTCGAGCTGGGGCCCGACCGGGTGAAGGACGCGCTCGACCGCGCCTACACCGGCCTCTCGCGCACCGTGAAGCTCAAGGGCTACCGCGCCGGGCACGTGCCGCGCCGGCTGGTCGAGCGCTACTTCGGCGACGACGTGAAGAAGGACGTGGCCCAGAAGCTGGTCGCCGGGTCCATCCACGAGGCGCTGGAGGAGCACAAGCTGGAGCCGGTCGCGCCGCCGCGGGTCGAGAACGGCGACGTCAAGCCGGGCGAGCCCTTCAAGTACGTCGCCACCGTCGAGGTCCGGCCGCGGGTCGAGCCGAAGGACTACGCCGGCCTCCCCGCGCCCAAGGTGGACGTGAACGTCACCGACGAGGCCCTGGACGCGCGCCTCGAGGAGATGCGGCGCGATCAGGCGTTGTTCGTGCCCGTCGAGGGCCGCGAGGTGGTCGAGCTGGGCGACTACGCCGTCGCCGAGTACGAGGGCTTCGTCGACGGCGCGCCGCTGCGCGGGGCCAAGCGCGACAACGTGCTGCTCGAGGTCATCCCCGGGTCGCTGCTCGAGAACAAGGCGGAGCACCTGGTGGGCGCCCGGGTCGGCGAGACGCGCGAGCTGGCGGTGGGCTTCCCCCAGGACTACACGGTGGCGGAGTTGCGCGGGAAGGAAGGCCACTTCCAGGTACGGGTGAAGGGCCTCAAGAAGCGCGAGGTGCCGGCGCTGGACGATCAGTTCGCGCAGGACCTCGGCGGCGAGGCGAAGACGCTGGCCGAGCTGCGGCAGAAGATCCGGGAGGAGATGGCCGCGCACGAGAAGGAGCGCAAGGAAGGCTCGCAGCGCGAGGCGCTGCTCTCGGCCCTGGTGGAGAAGAACCCCATCGAGGCGCCGCCGGCGCTGGTCGAGCGCAACGTCGACGCCATGCTGCAGGGCATGCTGGAGGGCTTCCACCGGCGCGGGCTCGACGTCCGCCAGCTGGGGCTCAACGTCGACCGGCTGCGCGACGATCTCCGCGCGCGTGCGGCGCTGGAGGTCAAAGGTTATCTGCTGCTCGAGGCCATCGCCGAGAAGGAAGGCATCGCAGCCACGGACGAGGACCTCGAGAAGCACTATGCGAAGCTGGCGGGCGAGCTGAAGCAGCCCGTCGAGAAGCTCAGGCAGGCGTTCCGCAGGCAGGAGTCGGTCGACGGCCTGAAGGGCCGCCTGCGGCAGGACAAAGCGCTTGCCTTCCTGCTCGAGAAGGCCAACTTGACGTAAGTTCCACGCTGGAGACCGTTCGATGCCCTACATCCCGATGCCGTTCGTGGTGGAGCAGACGCACCGCGGCGAGCGCTCGTACGACATCTACTCGCGGCTGCTCAAGGACCGCATCGTGTTCCTCGGCACGCCGGTGGACGACGACGTGGCGAACGTCGTCATCGCCCAGATGCTGTTCCTCGAGAGCGAGGACCCCGACAAGGAGATCAACCTCTACATCAACAGCCCGGGCGGCTCGGTGACGGCCGGCCTCGCCATCTATGACACGATGCAATACGTGAAGCCGCCCGTCTCGACCATCTGCATGGGACAGGCGGCGTCGATGGGCGCGCTGCTGCTGTCGGCGGGGGCCAAGGGCCGGCGGCTCTCGCTGCCCCACTCGCGGATCATGATCCACCAGCCGAGCGGCGGTTTTGGGGGCCAGGCGAGCGACATCGAGCTGCACGCGAAGGAAATCTTGCGTCTGAAGGCAAAGCTGAATGAAATCCTCATGAAGCACACCGGTCAGGCGCTCGACCGCATCGAGAAGGACACCGATCGGGACTACTTCATGGGCGCGGGTGAGGCGAAGGAGTACGGACTGATCGACGAAGTGGTGATCAAGAAGCCAGCTTCGGCACCCAAGTAGGGTTAGATTCGGGTCGGACGGTACGTCGGAGGCATGGTTGGACAAGCGCGAGAACCACACGCTCTGCTGCTCCTTCTGCGGAAAGTCGCAGAAGGAGGTGAAGAAACTGATCGCGGGGCCCACCGTCTACATCTGCGACGAGTGCATCGGGCTGTGCAACGACATCATCGCCGAGGAGATCGACAAGGAGGAGGCGCGCGACCAGAAGCTGCGCATCCCCCGGCCGGCGGAGATCAAGAACATCCTCGACGAGTACGTGATCGGGCAGGAGCGGGCGAAGAAGATCCTCTCGGTCGCGGTGCACAACCACTACAAGCGCATCGAGAGCAAGGTGGCGCTCGACGACGTCGAGCTGCAGAAGTCGAACATCCTGCTGCTCGGCCCGACCGGCTCGGGAAAGACCCTGCTGGCGCAGACGCTCGCGCGCATCCTGAACGTCCCCTTCACCATCAGCGACGCGACCTGCCTCACCGAGGCGGGCTACGTCGGCGAGGACGTCGAGAACATCATCGTCAACCTCCTGCAGGCCGCCGACCACGACATCGAGCGGGCGCAGAAGGGCATCGTCTACATCGACGAGATCGACAAGATCGCGCGCAAGTCGGAGAACCCCTCCATCACGCGAGACGTCTCGGGCGAGGGCGTGCAGCAGGCGCTGCTCAAGATCATCGAGGGGACCATCGCCAACGTGCCGCCCAAGGGCGGGCGCAAGCACCCCCAGCAGGAGTTCCTGCAGGTCGACACCTCCAACATCCTCTTCATCTGCGGCGGCGCCTTCGGCGGGCTGGACACCATCGTCGAGGCGCGCAAGGAAGGCCGCTCGCTCGGCTTCGGCTCCGACGTGCAGAGCAAGAAGGAGCGCAACGTCTCGCAGCTCCTGCGCGACGTGCAGCCCGAGGACCTGCTCAAGTTCGGCATGATCCCCGAGTTCATCGGCCGGCTGCCGGTGATCGCCACGCTCGAGGAGCTGGACGAGGGCGCGCTGATGGAGATCCTCACCAAGCCGCGCAACGCGCTCGCCAAGCAGTACCGCAAGCTGCTCGAGATGGATGGGGTGCAGCTCAAGTTCACCGAGGGAGCGCTGCGCGCGGTGTCGCGCCAGGCGATCGCGCACAAGAGCGGCGCGCGCGGGCTGCGCGCCATCCTCGAGAACGCGATGCTGAACATCATGTACGAGGTCCCCTCGCACAAGAACATCCGCGAGATCGTCATCAACGAGGACGCCATCCTCAAGAAGGAAGCGCCGCTCATCGTCTACGAGAAGGCGGCGGAGAGCGCGTGACCCGCGCCGCGCTGGCGATCGTTTTTGCGCTGGCGGTCTCCGGGTGCCGCGGGCACGACCGGCCGGTGGGCACGCAGCCCACCCCCCTCTCGGTGCAGGGCGCGGCGGCGAAGGACCAGGCGCGCATGACGCCGGAGCGCGAGAACATGCGCGTGCAGGGGCCGCACTCCGACGCGGCCGATTCGGGCGAGCTGGCGAAGAACGGGAAGAGCTGCTCGACCGACGCGGACTGCTCCGGCCGCCTGCGCTGCGTCGCGTACCACGGCGTCTCCGGGGGCGAGATCCGGCAGTGCCTGTTCCCCTGCGCCGACGGCTGCCCGTCGGGGTTCAGCTGCCAGGTCCAGGTGGCGGACGGTCCTACCAACACCTGCGAGCGGGTCCGCTAGACCCTCTGTCCGGAACCCTCCTACCCCGGTTTCCCTCGCTGCCGGAGGGAATCTCAGTGGCGCCAGCGACGGTTGAAGACTCGGAGGATCCGCGAGCGGATCTTCTGCTGACTTCCCGGATCCGACGCGCTACGCTCGTTCCGGTAGGCGGCCAGGCAAGAGCACGACACCCTCGGAGGCACACGCCCGATGTTCTTCCGCAACGACGAGAAGAAGGACCCCGCCGGAAAGAGGCCTCCGGTGCGCACGGTGCCGCTCCTTCCCCTGCGCGACATCATCGTGTTCCCTCACATGGTGGTGCCGCTCTTCGTCGGCCGCGAGAAGTCGATCGCCGCGCTGGAAGAGGCGATGTCGCACGACAAGGACATCCTCCTCGCCGCGCAGAAGAAGGCGAAGACCAACGAGCCGGTCGCCGACGACATCTTCCCGGTCGGCACCCTCGGGACCATCCTGCAGCTCCTCCGCCTGCCCGACGGCACCGTGAAGGTGCTGGTGGAGGGCAAGAAGCGCGCGCACATCCGCAAGTACGCCGCGAGCGACCGCTTCTTCCTGGTCGAGGCGGAAGAGGTCGAGGAGCTGATCGAGCGCAGCGTGGAGATCGAGGCGCTCGTCCGCTCGGTCCACTCGACGTTCGAGGCCTACGTCAAGCTCAACAAGCGCATCCCGCCCGAGATGCTCATGTCGGTCGCGACCATCGACGACCCGGCGCGGCTGGCGGACACCATCGTCGCCCACCTCTCGCTCAAGCTGAACGACAAGCAGGCCATCCTCGAGGAGCACTCCTCGGCCAAGCGGCTGGAGAAGCTGTACGAGCTGATGCAGGGCGAGATCGAGATCCTGCAGGTCGAGAGGAAGATCCGCACCCGCGTCAAGAAGCAGATGGAGAAGACGCAGAAGGAGTACTACCTCAACGAGCAGATGCAGGCCATCCAGAAGGAGCTGGGTGAGCGCGACGAGTTCAAGTCGGAGCTGCAGGAGCTCGAGGAGAAGATCAAGAACAAGAAGATGTCGAAGGAGGCCGTCACCAAGGCCAAGAAGGAGCTGCGCAAGCTGAAGATGATGTCGCCGATGAGCGCCGAGGCGACGGTGGTGCGCAACTACATCGACTGGATCCTCTCGCTGCCCTGGTACGAGTACACGAAGGACAAGCTCGACATCAACGAGGCCGAGAAGATCCTCAACGACGACCACTACGGCCTGAAGAAGCCCAAGGAGCGCATCCTCGAGTACCTCGCCGTCCAGGCGATGGTGGAGAAGATGAAGGGCCCCATCCTCTGCTTCGTGGGCCCCCCGGGAGTGGGCAAGACCTCGCTGGGCAAGTCGCTCGCCAAGGCGATGGGGCGCAAGTTCGTGCGCATCTCGCTGGGCGGGGTTCGCGACGAGGCGGAGATCCGCGGCCACCGGCGCACGTACATCGGCGCGCTGCCGGGCAAGATCATCCAGTCGCTGAAGAAGGCAGGCTCGGGAAACCCGGTGTTCCTGCTCGACGAGGTCGACAAGATGTCGACCGACTTCCGCGGCGATCCGTCCTCGGCGCTGCTCGAGGTGCTCGATCCCGAGCAGAACCACACCTTCGGCGACCACTACATGGACCTCGACTACGACCTCTCCAAGGTGATGTTCATCTGCACGGCCAACACGCTGCACGGCATCCCCGCGCCGCTGCAGGACCGCCTGGAGATCATCCGCATCGCCGGCTACACCGATCTGGAGAAGCTGTCGATCGCCAACCGCTTCCTGGTCCCCAAGCAGAAGGAGACCAACGGGCTCGACGAGGTGCCGGTGGAGTTCAGCCGCAAGGGGCTGATGGAGCTCATCCACCGCTACACCAAGGAGAGCGGCGTCCGCGGGCTGGAGCGCGAGATCGCCACGCTCTGCCGCAAAGTGGCCAAGGACGTGCTGCGCAGCGGCAACCGCGAGGAGAAGCAGCGCGTGACGGCGAAGCGCGTGCACAAGCTGCTCGGGCCGCCGCGTTACCGGTACGGGATGACCGAGGACCGGGATGAGATCGGGCTGGTGACGGGCCTGGCCTGGACCGAGGTGGGGGGCGAGTTGCTGCAGACCGAGGTGACGGTGATGCCCGGCAAGGGCAAGCTGATCCTCACCGGCAAGCTCGGTGACGTGATGCAGGAGAGCGCCCAGGCTGCGATGAGCTACGTGCGCAGCCGTGCCGAGCGGTTCGGGCTGGACAAGAAGTTCCTCGAGCACGTCGACGTCCACGTGCACGTCGCCGAGGGCGCGGTTCCCAAGGACGGCCCCTCGGCGGGCGTGACCATGGCGACGGCCATGGTGAGCGCGCTCACCAAGGTGCCGGTGCGCAAGGACATCGCGATGACCGGCGAGATCACGCTGCGCGGGCGCGTGCTGCCCATCGGGGGCCTCAAGGAGAAGGCGCTCGCCGCGCACCGCGGCGGGACCAAGACCATCCTGATCCCCAAGGACAACGCCAAGGACGTGCGCGAGATCCCGATGAAGATCCGGCGGGAGCTGAAGATCATCCCGGTGGAGCACGTCGACGAGGTGCTGCGGCTGGCGCTGGTGCTGGCGGATCCGGACGCGTTCTTCAAGAAGCCCATGGACGGCGAGCCGCCCAAGGTGCAGCCGCCCATCGAGGCGCCGGGGAACGCACCGCACTCGGCCGCCTGACGGCGGCCCAGGCGGACCGTGAGCATCGTTTGAAGAAAAGCGCAGCGCCGCCGAATCCGGCGGCGACCTGGTGCGCGTCGCCGAGGAGGCTCGGCGACCGCGAGGCGAGGAGGGAGCTCAAGGAGCGGCACCGCGAGGAGCAGGAGCACGTGCTCTTCGTGCGCAAGGTGGTGGAGCGGTACGTGAAGCGCGAGCTGCAAGACCAGCCGGCGCCGCTGACGTACCTGTAGGGCGTCACTTCCAGAGCGTCTTCCACCACGGTTCGGGCTGCGGCGGCGCGTCCGGTCCCATGCGCTCGTGGATCCTGTCCGCGCTCCAGCCGGTGAGCGCGGCCAGCGTGCTCGCCTCGCGCCGGCGCCGCTCGCGCACCGAGGTCAGGTACTGCTCGCGCGCGTCGCATTTCATCTCGCCGCGGAACGGGTGGTTCAGGACGTAGCGGCCCTGGAAGTTCTGCTGGTCGCCGGTCTCCTGGAACACGAGGTCCTCGGGGAAGTGCTCGGCGTCGTAGCGGACGTGCAGCCTGGTCAGGGTGAGAGGCATGCCGGCGGGGCCACGGAGCCGGGCCGGCGCGTTGGGCGCGTCGAGCCAGAAGACGCCCAGCTCGCGCAGCTCGCGGGTTTCCATCGGCGGAGCCGCGCACGGGTCACACCAGCCCATGTTCCAGACGTACTCGGTCACCACGGCGCGCTGGCCGTGCTGCTTCCAGGTGCGGGCGAAGGCGGCCTTGTAGAACCCGCCGAAATCCTTCTGCACGAACTCGGGGACCTCGGCGTCGGAGGGCATCTTCACGGTCTGGTAGTTGGAGGACTCCACCCGGCCGTTTCGCGTCATCCCGTAGATGATCAGGTCCTGGAGGCCGTCCGCATTGGCCATGCCGAGGCGGATGGGCAGCATGAAGCGCGGCGACTCGTAGGCGATCTGGATGGGCCGCAGCTCCTGGAAGCCGGCCTTCTTCTGCTCCTTCAGGTTCACCTTGGCGACGAAGAACTTCATGTCTTGCTTGATGTAGGGGGCGAGCGCGCGCGAGGCGTGCGCGGGGATGCGGTAGCCGCTCTCGCGCAGCCAGGCCTCGAGGCCCTCGGATTGCTTGGCGGAGAGGAGGAGAATGTCGTACTCGCCGACCGTGTAGGCGGCCTCGATCGTCACGCCCATGGCCTTGGCGTGCTCCTCCATCTTGTCGCGGCGGGCCGACATCGGCATCGGCACGGACGGCCAGATCCCGCCGCCGACTGCGCGCATCGCGCAGGGATCCGGGTCGGTGTACTCGACCAGGCGCGGCGAGGAGTACGCGTCGAGCCGCTCGAGCAGCTTGCGGTCCCCGATGTGGATCTGCTCCCGCTTGAGCACGCTCGGGACCGGCACCACCAGCGCGAACTCGGAGAGCGGACCCTGGTAGTCGTTGCTCATGGTGAGCACCGTCCGGTCGCCATCCCGGACGAGCGCGACCTGCGAGGACTTGTTGAAGAGCTGCGCGTCCGCCTTGCCGACGAAGAACCCGCAGAAGGCGTGGGCCTGGGGGGCGGCGGTCAGCGCGAAGGCCAGGAGTAGAGCACGGCGCATGGTTGCTCCTTTGTGGGCGCGAGGGTCTCCTCGAGCCAGTCGAGAAGGGGGACGAGCGGAGCGCAGAGGAACAGCGCCCAGATGATCGGATTGCGCGCGTACGCCACGTGCTGCAGGGCGAACGCGAGCGCGGCGACGCAGCCGGCGAAGGCCAGGCGCGCGGCGCGTCCGCCGGGCGTGGTCTTCGGGTCGGAGATCATGAAGAAGGTGAAGAGCAGCAGGCTGCCCGACTCGAGCTGGTGCAGCAGCACCGGCGCGCGCTGGCCGAGGTAGAGGACGCGCGCGGCGCGCAGGAGGATCCACGAGCCGAGGAAGGCGAGGCTCACGTCGCTGCGGAAGGCGCGGTGCGCGACCATGCAGCCCAGCCCGAGCACCCAGAGGAGCAGGAGCGGTCCCTCTCCCCACTGCGCCGGCGAGCACCAGGCGTGCTGCGTTACGAGCATGCAGGCGCAGAGGCCGAAGTTGGCCGGGTTGACGAAGTGGCGGCCGCGGATGCGGAGGAGGAACTTGCTGGCGATGGCGAGGAACGCGGCGAGCGGCGGCAGCCAGAGGAGATCGGTGCGCAGCAGCAGCGTGAGGCCGAAGGAGGTGATGACCGGCGAGAGCAGGCCCGCGTCGGGGAGGCGCAGCAGACGGGTGAAGGCGATCTGCGTGCCGAGCGCGGTGGCGAAGATGAGCGGCGCGTGCCAGAGCGGGAAGTCGCGGGCGGAGAGTCCCACGGTCAGGAACGAGGCGAGGAACGGGATCTGCAACCATCGCGGGTCTCGCGGCAGGCGCAGGTCTCGAAGGCGCATGCAAGGCGGAACGCGCGTCCGCCGGGGGCGATCTACTGGTGCGAGGAGTCGCGGGGTTGCGCGGGCTTACGGGACCAGCACGGCGGCGCCGCGGACCTGACCAGCGCGCAGGGCCCGGAGCGCCCCGTTGGCCTGTTCGAGCGGGAAACGCTGCGCCTCGACGCGCAGCTTCGTCTGGCCGGCGATGAGGAGGAGCTCCTCTCCGTCGCGCCGGGTGAGGTTCGCGACGGAGCGCACGCTGCGCTCGCCCCAGAGCAGCTCGTAAGGGAAGCCGGGGACGTCGCTCATGTGGATGCCTCCGGCGACGACCGTGCCACCTTTGCTCACCGCCCGCAGCGCCGCCGGGATGAGCGCGCCGACCGGCGCGAAGATGAGCGCGGCGTCCAGCTCCTCGGGCGGCTTCTCGTCCGAACCGCCCGCCCAGACGGCGCCGAGCTCGCGCGCGAAGCGTTGGCCTTCCGCGTCGCCGGGACGCGTGAAGGCGAAGACTCGGCGGCCCTGGTGCGTGGCAACCTGCGCAATGAGGTGCGCGGCGGCGCCGAACCCGTAGAGGCCGATCCGCTCCGCGTCGCCGGCGAGCCGCAGCGTGCGGTAGCCGATCAGCCCGGCGCAGAGCAGCGGCGCGGCGTGGAGGTCGTCGTAGGAGTCCGGCAGCGGAAAGCAGTAGCGCTCGTCCGCGACGGTGTATTCGGCGTAGCCACCGTCGAGGTCGTAGCCGGTGAAGCGGGCCGCGTCGCAGAGGTTCTCGCGGCCGGAGCGGCAGAAGCGGCAGGTGCCGTCGGTCCAGCCGAGCCACCCGACGCCGACGCGCGCGCCGGCTGCGAACCGTTGGGCGCCCTGCTCCACCGCGCCGACGATCTGGTGCCCCAGGATGAGCGGCAGCTTCGGCCGGGTCAGCTCGCCGTCGACGATGTGCAGGTCGGTCCGGCAGACCGCGCAGGCGCGCACCCGCAGGAGCACCTGGCCGGGCCCGGGGTTGGGCGCAGGACGATCCTCGAGGCGCAGCGGCGTCCGCTGCTCGTGCAGCACCATCGCGCGCACCGGGACAATCTACTGCGGGGGGCCAGCGCGGAACATCGGCCTCGGCCTCGAGCGCCAGGTCTACTGCGCGCCCGCCCAGCCGAACACGATGCGGGGCGAGCGGCGGGACGGCAGTGGAGCGAGCCCCAGCCGCGCCAGCTCGTGCCCAGGCGGGGCGTCCTTGACCAGCACACCTCTGCGCGCGACCCGCTGCGCCTCGCGCAGCGTCTCCGGCGCGAGAGGCGCGTGCTCGGCGAGCGTGCGGACCAGATCGAACAGCGCCCCCGACTCGGCCGCGCTGCGGAACATGGGGTCGAAGAGCACCACGTCCACGCTGCGGTCGGGCATCTCCCGGAGGGCCGCGCGGTGATCGGCGCAGCGGACCTCGATGCGTCCGGCTGCAACTCGTCCCGGAGCGAGTAGCCGGCGCAGGCCGGCCGTGACGAAGGCCGCGAGCACGGGGCTGGCTTCGAGTCCGATGACTCTCGCCTGTGTGGCGTGGGCCGCGACCAGCGCGTCCCCCGCGAGCCCGAGCGTGGCGTCGAGCACCTCGTCACCTTCGCGCAGCTCCGCCGCCCGGACCAGCGGGTCCGTCTCGCCCTGCCGCGCCCGCACCAGCCGCAGGAATCCCATCCCGACGGACGCCCGGAACGCGCGTCCGCGGTGCACCAGGTCGGCCCGCGCCTTGCTGAGGATGAGGACCGGCGCCCCTGCGGCCGCCTCGACCAGCTCCGGGATGACCCGGTCCGCGCGGGGCTGCGCCTCGAGCCCGAACCGCTCCGCGAGCTCCCGCGCCTCCTCGAAGCTGCCGCTGGGCGCGGTGGTCACCAGGCAGCGCATCTGGTGAAGCTATCGTGCGCCGGGGCGCGCGGGACACTCATCCGGTGAGCGAGATCGTTTGCAGCGCGTCACCGATCCGCGCCCGCTCCTCCGGCGACAGCTCAAAGCATCGGAGATCTGCTTCGACCACAAAGGGGGCGTCCGGCGCGCGCGGCGAGCGCAGCGCGAGCACCTGCTGTACCCCGTCGCGCGTGAGAAGGAACGGCGCGTCTCCCTGGTACTTGCGGACTCGCGTGTCGTCGGGAAAACGGTAGTGGACGTAGTGGACGCCTTTGCGTTGCCGCGTCTTCTCCACACGGCCCAGGACTTCCTCGCCATCCTCGGCGCACATCCGAAGCGCCTGCAGCCGCCGCCGCTCGGCGCGGAACATCGCGATGGATCCCAGCACCATCAGCAGGCCCAGACCTCCGCAGAGAATGGCGATGCCGTGGCGTGGGAGACCGCCCTCCGCGGCCCAGGAGAGCACGAACCGATCGGGTACCGACCGGTCGTATCGCAGGCCGGGCACCTCGTCTTTCGGGACTCCCTTGAACATGCGCGAGAACCTCGTCGAGCCGTTGCGCTCCGTGCCCCACGCGTCGAGCCAGCGCACGTCCAGCTTGTAGTCGTAGATCAAGGTGAGCCCCAGTTGCTGGGACTCCTCCACCTTTCCGGAGAGGTGCAGCACGCGCCCTTCAGCTCCGTGGTCCCACAGCCTCCGCTCCTCGAATAGCTGGCGCGCAAAGAACGCAGAGCCGACGCAGAACGCGACGCCCATCGCGCCGACGAACGCGGAGACCGCCGTCTTCTTCAGCCGGCGCCGGGAGAGCGCGCGTGAATCGAGCCGCAGCGGTCGCGGAGGAAGCAACGCCATGCCTCGACTGTGCCCCGCCGCCGCTCAGGCGACAAGATTCTGGATCGAGTGGATCGGTCCCTCAGTGCCGCGGCACGCATTGCGTCGACAGCACGTCGAAGATTGCCTGCGCGCCCGCGGCGACCGAAGGCACCGCGTGAGGCGCCCCGGGGACGATCACGATGTCGGCATCGCTGGTGATCGCCGAGGCGTAGAGCCTGCCCAGGGTCTCTGCCTCGCTGCAATCGGCAGTCCCATAGACGAAGCGCATCATCGTCTGCGGATAGTTGAGCTCGGCGTTCGGTGAGACCACGCTGTCCTCGTGCCACGTCGTGGCCCAGTCGGGATTCCGATTGAGGCAGTTGGGCCCGGCACCGTAGGTGCGGTCGAACAACTCCTGTGGACCCCCGGTGTACTGGCACGACGTGCCGCCGGAAGTGCAGCTGCTGAGCGACGCGCACTGCTGCGCCCAGCCGGGCACCTGCGCCGTCCCGAGACAGCCATAGTCGATGCGGCCCATCGGTGGGCCCCCCGTCGGCATGCCCAGGTCCAGTTTGCGGCCGAGCCCATAGTGCGCCATCGCGTACGAGACCTCGCTCGATCCTCCGCTGTTTCCCGTCGCGCACAGGGCGCCCCCGGTGTGCAGCTGGGTGGAGACCCAGTCGAGCAGCGTCGCATAGCGGCACGCGAGGCGGAGGGTGCCCCCCGGCCCGGTCAGCCAGCCGTCCTGCCCCAGCCACGAGCGCTGGACCAGCCGGAAGCCCTGCTGGCTGAGGGGCAACAAGATCCGATCGACGGCGTCCGCCCCGAACATCTCGTAGTACCCGCCGCCGCCGCCGCCGGTGCCGAAGAGGATGGTCCCGCTCGGGGTGCCGCTCGGGTCCGTGACTTTCACGAATGCATCCAGCGACGCCACGCCGGGGCAGGCGACCGTCACGCGATAGCAGCGCGAGGTCGGTACCTGGCTGGTCGCGAGCCCGCATTGCTGGGGAGTCAGCAAGGTTGCCGTGGCGGTGCCCAACGGCAGCGGCCGTCCGCTGCCACTCCCACCGCTGGTCGTGGCTGAGCAGCTCGTCTGGGCTGCCCACACGAGGGCGATCGCCGCGCCGGCAACGAGCCTCATCCAACCCCCCATGGAGTTCATCAGATGAATCTTAGCAAGGCTGACCGGCCGGTCGTGACCGCAGCAGCGGGGTGTTTGCACGCCAGCACAGCACCCGCACCCACTGCTCCGCAGATGAGCGCCGCGGCCCATCTCCGGTTCGGTCAGCAACTTCCGAAGCTACCCTGCCCGTCCGCTGCCCGGCGCCCGCCTGACCGCCCGGGTCTTCGGTGCTTGACTTCCCCCCGGGCGGCCGGTACATACGCCCCCCGCTCGAGACCGCTCGGGCGGGTAGCTCAGCGGTAGAGCATCGGTCTTACACACCGAGGGTCGCAGGTTCGATGCCTGTCCCGCCCACTCTGTGGGGTGTTAGTTAAGCTGGTTATAACGCCGGCCTGTCACGCCGGAGGCCACGGGTTCGAGTCCCGTACACCCCGCCAATTCAACGCCTCGGATCTCCTTCTCATTTTGGAGGAGACCCCGGGCCTCCGGCTCTTCGAGTGACGGACTGTCACCCGGGTGTAACTGCGCTCCGGCGCGGCAAGCCGGAGGCATGGGGTTGTAGAGTGCCATCTGGCATGGCTATAATGGCCATATGCCTCGACCCGCGTTCAGAGCTCCGCCAGAGAGGAGCGGTGTGACTAGCCTCCAGGAGGCCGCTCGCGTCCTCGGCCTCCGGCGTGTCCCAGCCAACGAGCTCGAGCTCGCCGACATGGCCAGGAAGGGACTTCCCAGCGCGACTCTCTCTAAACTATCCGGCTCCCTTGGATGGACTCGGGCTGCGCTGATCGAGCAGCTGGGCATGGCCCCCCGCACGGTCGCACGTCGCCTGACGCGCAGGGAGCCTCTCTCGACGACCGAAAGCGAGCGCGTTCTGCGCCTCGCGCGAGTGCTCGCGCGCGCCATCGAGGTGTTCGAGAGCCAAGACGCCGCGAAGCAATGGCTACAAGAAGCGAGTACGGCGCTGGGTGAACGCAAGCCCATCGATCTGCTTGCGACCGACATCGGTACCGAGGTCGTTCTGAACGAGCTCGGCAAGATCGACCACGGCTTCTTCGCGTGAAGCTGTGGCGCGTTGCCCGCGCAGCGCATTCGACTTCTGGACCAGCTGCGTTCAATGGCATTGGGGGACTGTCAGTCGACGGGCGATGGCACACCCGAGGGCGGCCGATCGTGTACGCCGCGCGGACAGAGAGCCTGGCCAAGCTGGAAGCACTGGTTCATTTCAAGCCGGCCATCGCACCGCGTCTTGTTCTGGTCCAGGCCACCCTTCCCGACGCTCTGGTCGCGACTCTCCGCGGCGCGCTGCCCCCCGGCTGGGATGACGTTCCCGACAGTGGCGCAGCCCGTTCTGTCGGCGACACATGGTTGCAAAGCGGTTCGTCATTGGGCCTCGAGGTGCCGTCGGTGCATTCGAGCACTGAAACCAACGTGCTCATCAATCCGGCGCATCCTGAATTTGCGCAGCTCGTGATCGGCGACCCGGTTCCGTTCGCCTTCGATCGCCGCTTGATCGACCCTGGTCTGCGCTGAACAGAAGGCGGATTTGGTCGCGGCCCCATGTCCACGTCACGGGGGAAGCGACGGCCCAGATCGGCGTCGCCATCAAGGACAAGGTAGCGGCTGCCGCCCTCAGCAAGGCATTGCCGAGGGCGGCAGCCGCCAATCTCAAATCGCGGTCATGCCGCCATCGACCGCAAGGTCCACGCCTGCGATGAAACTTGCTTCGTCAGACGCAAGGAACAAGGCGGTCGACGCGATCTCCTCCGGGCGGCCGAGTCGCCCGAACGGGACCACCGCTGCGAACTGGGCGCGGGCCTGGTCGGCCCCTTCCTTGGTCGGCGCCTGCTGGTCGAAGATCGGCGTGTCGATCGGACCTGGGCTGATCGCATTGATGCGGATGCGGCGGTCCTTCAACTCGGCCGTCCAGGTGCGGACGAAGGAGCGGACTGCCGCCTTGGTGGCGCTGTAGGCGGTGAAGCCGGGGATGCCCTTGTTCTCGGCGATCGATGTGATCACGATGATCGCCCCGCCGTCATTCAGAAGCGGCAGGGCCTTCTTGACTGCGAAGGCCAGGCCGCGCGTGTTGATCGCAAAGACCTTGTCGAAGCTTTCCTCCGTCGTCTCGGCGAGTGGCTGAGGATCGACGATGCCCGCCCCGGCGAACAGGATGTCGATCTTGCCCTTCTCGCTGGCGACCTTGGCGTAGAGCCGGTCGAGATCGGCGAGGTTGGACACGTCACCCTGCACTGCGGCGACACTGCGGCCGATCAGCGATACCGCCTTGTCCAGTTCCGTCTGGCGGCGCCCGGTGATGTAGACGAACGCGCCTTCTTCGACGAAGCGCTTGGCGGTGGCGAGACCTATTCCGCTGCTGCCGCCTGTGACGACAGCGACTTTTCCTTGGAGCTTCCGCATTGAAATCCTCCTTCAAAATGGGAACGGATGCGCGCTGACGCGGGTGGAGATGGGCCTCGATCTCAGCGCTGTGTGACGATCTCACTCAGTACGCGGAGCGCCTCGTGAGCCGCCGGAAATCCCGCATAGCCGCTTATCTGGAGCAGCGCCTCACGCAGCTCGTCCGCGGTCCACCCGAGGTTCAGCGCGCCGCGCAAGTGCGTCTTGAGCTCCTCGTTCTGTCCGATGGCGGCGAGCACCGACACCACCACCAGGCTGCGATATTTCAACTCCAGACCGGGCCGATTCCACACTCCACCCCAGACGTGCTCGATGGCGGTCTCGAAGAACGGCGCCAGAAACGGATCGCCTGGTGCCTTCCGCTGAACGTTCGCTTCACCAAACACGCGCTGACGGATCGATGCGCCGCTCGGCCTTGCGTCCTGTGTCATAGTTACTTCCTCAGTGACTCTTCCATTTGGCATTACTTGTTGGCTGGACATGATGATCTCCTTCTTCGTCCCGGTTGAGCATTCACCAATGCTCCCGGTGCTTCCCTCTGACGAGTAGAGGTGTCCCTCGGTTCGACTTTGATCTATTCGTCTTTGACATGAGTGATCTCCTCGCGCCTCTGCGGCTGTTCGTGCGTGTTGCCAGGACTGGGAGCTTCTCTCGCGCCGGGCGCGAGCTGGCCATCTCGCAACCCTCGGCGTCGCGGATCATCGCCGCCCTGGAGCGCGAAGTAGGTGCACCACTCTTGACGCGAACGACCCGCGTAGTCGTTCTCACCGAGGCGGGCAGCGAATACCTTACCCGAGTCGAGCCGCTCCTCGACGCTCTCGAGGAAGCCAATCAGGCGGCCCGCGGCACCGGCGAGCTGCGCGGAGTCCTGCGCCTAGCCTTGCCAATCAGCATCGCCGCCCGGGAGATCATTCCGCGCCTGCCGCGATTTCTCTCGCGCCATCCGGCGCTGCGAATGGACCTGCTCCTGGACGATGGGCGCCAGGACCTGGTTCGCGAGGGAGTGGATGTGGCGTTGCGCTTCGGCGAGTTGACCGACTCCAGCGGCACTGCTCGGTTCATCGGGATGAATCAGAGGCTGCTCGCCGCATCGCCGGCGTATCTCCGCCGCGCCGGCAAACCGGCCTCGCCCGCGGAGCTCGCCAATCATGCACTCATCATCGGACCGCCCGGGATGGCGTCAGCAGGATGGTCCTTCGAGCGCGAGGGCCGTACCGTCTCTTTGCGCGTCAAGGGGCGGCTCACGTTCACCGTCAACGAAGGCGCGACTGCCGCTGCGGTGGCCGGACTGGGCATTGTTTCGACCGGGCTTTGGGGATGTCGCGCGGAGCTCGCGAGCGGCGCGCTCGTCCGGATCCTCGAAGATTGGAGCATGCCTTCGCAAGAGATCAACGCCGTATTTCCCGCCGGGCGCGGGGCGAAGCGATCGGCGCGGGCTTTCGTCGATTTCCTGATCGACGACCTCAAGGAGTTGGCGAGCCCAGCCCTTCGGGGCTCTCAGGGCAGGGTGAAGCCGATGTGACGAGCAGCTGGCACACGAAATCGAGGCGAACTTCGGGACCGAGGGTCGGTGGCGAAGAAGGTGAAGTTGGACGCTCACACGTTTGAGGTCGACTCCAGCCTGAGTCACATGCAATAGGCTCGAAGAACCGCTTCCGAGATACGAATCGCGTTCGAGACCCTTGCGTGCTGGAGCTTTCCTTCGGCGCAGAGCTTGTAGATCGTCGAGGTGCAGACCCCCAGTCGGGCCGCGACTTCCCGCACCGACAAGAGCCTGGACCAACCTGAGGGCCGCAACCCGAGGGACTGTAACTCAGGTGTAACTCGCGGCGTCCAAACCCTTGCCAAGGGTGACA